>Ga0308309_10002878_pt1 | contig 10269 bp, 6 predicted proteins | sample HubBroMetageWFT5_FD_192491 | JGI IMG/M metagenome (GOLD analysis project Ga0308309, IMG submission 192491) | Warmed and freeze-thawed soil microbial communities from the Hubbard Brook experimental Forest, New Hampshire - Hubbard Brook CCASE Soil... | ecosystem: Environmental > Terrestrial > Soil... | reverse complement strand
CCGCGGTGTCGCTCGATACCATCATCAACAACAAAGGGAACGATCTAATTTGCATCTACAACGCCGTCGGACAGAAAAGGTCTTCGATCGCGCAGGTTGTGAAGATCCTCACCGACTACGGCGCGATGGATTACACGATCGTCGTCGCGGCGTCCGCTTCCGAGCCCGCGCCCATGCAGTACATCTCGCCTTATGCGGCTTGTGCGATGGGTGAGTATTTTCGGGACAACGGAAAGCACGCCCTGGTTATTTATGACGACCTCTCGAAGCACGCGGCGTCGTATCGCGAAATCTCGCTGCTGTTGCGGCGTCCGCCGGGTCGCGAAGCTTACCCCGGAGATGTTTTCTATCTTCACTCGCGGCTGCTGGAGCGCGCGTCGAAACTGAGCGACAAGATGGGTGGAGGATCACTCACTGCGTTGCCGATTATTGAAACTCAAGCGGGAGACGTCTCGGCATACATCCCGACCAACGTTATTTCGATCACCGATGGCCAGATCTTTCTGGAAACGGATTTGTTCAATAGCGGGGTGCGGCCAGCCGTGAACGTTGGCATCTCCGTAAGCCGCGTGGGCGGCAGCGCTCAGATCAAGGCCATGCGGCAAGTGGCTGGAAGTATGAAGCTCGAGCTCGCGCAATATCGAGAGCTGGCGGCGTTTGCCCAGTTTGGCAGCGATCTCGACAAGGCGACGCAGAACCAGCTCAATCGCGGACAACGTCTGGTCGAAGTCCTCAAGCAGAAGCAGTTCTCGCCATTGCCATTTTCCAAACAGATTCTGATCATCTTTGCGGGCACGAGCGGTTTCCTCGATGACCTTCCGGTAGACCAGGTCCGGGACTTCGAAGCCGACCTGTACGAATATGTGGACGCGACCAACCCCGGCTTGCTGCGCACCATCATGGAGAAAAAGACTCTCGACGACACCTTGAAAGCCCAGATGACCAAAACAATCAAGGAGTGCAAAGAGACGTTTGTGGCGGAGAGACACGTAGTGGTGAAATAGCTTCAGGTCACTAGCTTCTAGCTCATGGCTTCTAGCTAGAAGCTAGCAGCTAGAAGCGAACGACCAACGACCAACGACCAAACCAATGGCCAACATTCTCGACATCCGGCGCCGTATCCGCAGCGTGACCAATACGCGGCAGATCACGAAGGTCATGAAAATGGTCTCGGCGGCAAAACTGCGGCGCGCTCAGGAACGCGCTCTGGCTGCGCGCCCTTATGCGCAGATGTTGACCAACGTCTTGAAGTCGCTGGTGTCGCGAGCGGAAATCTACGACCCGGATACGGGTGAGCCGAAGCATCCTCTACTGGCGCAGCGCCCGGAAAAAAACGTCCTGCTGATCGTGGTCACGGGTGATAAAGGTCTGGCCGGCGCTTTCAACACGAATATCCTGAAAGCGGCATCGCGTTTTTTGGAAGCGAAGGCGGGGAAGAACGTCGAAATCGAGGCCATCGGGCGCAAGGGCCGCGACTTTCTACGTCGGCGATTCCCAGTTGCTCCCCCCCGAACGGCGGACTCTCAGGAATCGCCGCGAACCACGCTCGTCGGTGAGCACGTCGGAGTGTTGGGCAAAGTGCAATACGAAATGGCTTCGGAGCTGGCTGAGCGCGTGATTGATCGCTATTGCAGAGGCGAAATCGATGCAGTCTACGTGCTCTTCAATGAATTCAAATCCGTGATTTCGCAGCGGCTGATCGTGGGACGGGTTTTGCCGATTGAGAAGGTCGGGGAGATGAGCGTGGCCCAAGCCGAGGAAATGACGCTGAAAGAGAAGGAGCGGGCTCTCGAAGCCGCCAAGGGCGCGGGTGTGGGCATTCGTCCCGCCGACACCCGGGAAGCTGACGCGGCAGCTGCCAAGTTTGCCGATGCTCCGGTCGACTATATTTATGAACAGCCCCCCGAAGAGTTGTTTCGGTCGTTGTTGCCGAAGTTCGTAGTCATCCAGGTATTTCGTTCGCTGCTCGAATCTGTGGCAGCGGAACACGCGGCCCGTATGACCGCGATGGACGCGGCAACCAGTAACGCAACCGACATGATCGATTCGCTCACGCTGGCCATGAACCGGGCCCGGCAGGCGAAGATTACGAAAGAGATCATCGAGATTGTGAGCGGAGCAGCGGCAGCGGGCTAACTGCTAACTGTAGAGACGTAGCTTGCTACGTCTCGTTGTCGCCGCGTGAAACGTAACAAGTTGCGTTTCCACAAAAGAAAGAACTGAATATATGCCAGAAAACATTGGACACGTAATTCAAATCGCCGGCCCCGCCGTGGACGTGCAGTTCGCCGAAGCCACAATGCCGCCGATTTATCAGGCACTTCGCATTGTGAGCGAAGGCTTCACCGTCCCCTTCCCGATCAATGTCGTCGTGGAGGTCCAGCAGCACTTGGGTGAAGGCCGGGTTCGTTGCGTCGCCATGGAAGCCACCGAGGGCATGGTGCGCGGCATGAAAGCCATTGACCAGGGCGGACCGATCTCAGTGCCCGTGGGTCGTGGCACTCTCGGACGTGTGATGAATGTGATCGGCGAGCCCGTCGACCAACTCGGCCCCATCGCGCACACGATGACAATGCCTATCCACCGTCCAGCACCTTTGTTTGAAGACCAGGCGACGACGGCAGAAATGTTTGAGACCGGCGTCAAGGTCGTTGATCTCATTCAGCCCTTCCTGAAGGGTGGAAAGATCGGCCTGTTTGGCGGCGCCGGCGTGGGCAAAACCGTTTTCATTCAGGAACTCATCAACAACGTGGCTAAGCAACACGGCGGATTTTCTGTGTTTGCTGGAGTCGGTGAGCGCACGCGTGAAGGCAATGACCTGTGGCTGGAGATGAGTGAGTCCGGTGTCATCAAGCCGGGAGATCCCGAGCATTCGAAAGCCGCCCTCATCTATGGCCAAATGACCGAGCCACCCGGGGCCCGTTTGCGTGTAGCTCTTACCGGTCTAACAGTCGCCGAATATTTCCGCGACGTCGAGGGCGCCGACACGCTGTTGTTCATCGATAACATTTTCCGCTTCACTCAAGCCGGATCCGAGGTTTCAGCTCTCCTCGGCCGAATGCCCAGCGCCGTGGGCTACCAGCCTAATCTTGCGACTGAGATGGGCGAGCTGCAGGAACGGATCACTTCGACGAAGAAGGGATCGGTTACGTCGGTCCAGGCGATTTACGTTCCTGCCGACGACTTGACCGATCCCGCACCAGCAACCACGTTTGCCCACCTGGATGCGACCACGGTGCTTTCACGTGCCTTGACCGAGATCGGAATTTATCCCGCCGTCGATCCCCTGGCTTCAACCTCGCGCATTCTCGATCCTCGCATCGTGGGCCAGGAACATTACGACGTGGCGCAGGCCGTGAAGAAGACTCTGCAAAGCTATAAAGACCTCCAGGATATCATCGCAATTCTCGGCATCGATGAGTTGAGTGAAGATCAGAAAGTCACGGTGGCGCGAGCCCGCAAAATTCAAAAATTCCTCTCGCAGCCGTTCCACGTGGCTGAACAGTTTACCGGTGCGCCCGGCCGTTATGTGAAGGTCGCGGATACGGTGAAAGGCTTCAAGGAAATCAACGAAGGCAAATACGACGACATTCCAGAACAAGCCTTCTACATGAAGGGCCAGATTGATGAAGTGCTGGAAGCAGCAGAAAAATTGAAGGCAGTAGCGTAAAAAGCTATCAGCCCTCAGCTATCAGCTTTCAGCTCAGAACTGAAACCGCTTGAGAAAAGCTGAGAGCTGACGGCTGAAAGCTGACAGCTGTTCTTATGGCCGACACTTTCCAACTCGAAATCGTCACTCCGGAGAAGATGGTTGTCCGCGATGTGGCGGAGGAGATGCAGATTCCCGCTAAGGACGGGTATCTTGGCATCTTGCCGGGGCACGCCCCGCTGATCACGGAACTGGCTGTCGGGGAGATCACTTACCGCAAGGACAATCAGACACGCCGCCTTTCGGTGGCGTGGGGATTCGCGGAGGTCCTGCCCGACAAAGTGACCATTCTGGCGGAGACCGCTGAACGTGCCGAAGAGATCGACGCAAAACGCGCTCAGGAAGCCAAACATCGCGCGGAATCGCACCTCGGCACATGCAACACAGAAGAAGATTTCAAGCGGATCGCGGGCGACTTGAAGCGCGCAGACACTCGCCTCGAAGTGGCGACCAAGCAGAACTGAAGCCTGCACAATCCCAGACATCACTTGAGCCCAACCCCGTACAGATAGTCGTATGTGTTTCCCTGGCTCCACGGCAAGTTTGCCTTGAAGGAAGAGAACAAGATCGCGCGAGCCATGAAACTCACGAACACATCGCGCTGTGACGTGGCCGTGGTCACACGGAAAGTAAAAAGCCCGAAGCAGGGATCCTGAAGTTCGTTCGAGCCGTAGAGGTAAGGGGTGTCAGCTACCGGCCTCAGACTTGCCTGGACCAGTGTCGCGCCGTTGTTGCCCGTGACCGTGATCTGAGCATCGGCGCTGATGACCATGGTCGCATTGCCCAAGCCTGGAGTACCCGTCTCAACATTTCCCTGGCCAGTTTGTGCACCCGTCTTCTGGTAGTAAATCACCTTGTAGTTTCCGGCAAAGGCCGGATCGAAATCCTTAGTGGCAGCTTTCTTCAGACCCAGAATCGTGCCGTTCGGGTTGTCCACGGCAAAGATGCCATTGGCCGTACCAAAAACGTAATCGGAGGCACCGCTGCCCTCGGACATTATTAGGAAACTTCCCGAAGGATCGGTCTGAAAGCTGCTGCCGGGGAAACCACCCACATGAAAAGCGTTGCCCTGTCCGGCTCCAAAGGGCGAGTAAGATGTCAGGCTGATATTTGCCTGCGCGTCGAGAGATATGGAACCCACCTCCATACCTCCGGAAGAAGTACGGAACTGCATGTAGTTGTAATCGTGGTCAGCCCACGTCGCGACGGAAATGGTGCTCTTCTGAACGGCAGTAACCAGGGCCAGGGTATCGTGGTTGGGTCCAGCCTTCGCCGCTTGCAAAAGCAGAGCGTAGTTTGGGACCTCATAGGCGGCCAGAAGATTGTGCTTGGGATCATTGAGCGCGTAGGTACCATCGGTGTTCACCGTGTAGGGAACCACCCCGGTGTCTCCGTTCGAGAGATTGGTATAGGTCAGAGTCAGGGCGACCGGGTCGAGGGTGATGGCAAGGAAATCACCGATGGACGCACTGCCGTTATAAGAACGCTTCGACGAACCCGTTGAAACCGGGGCCACATTCGTGGAGTCGCAGCCCAGACCGGCAAGCACCAACAGAGAGACGAATAAAGTTCGAAGCCTCATACGAACGTTCCTCCATCTGAGTCTTATCGGCATCTCTCCTCTGAACTTTAACGTGGGAGCGGTTTATATCGACTCGTGATGGCACTCCTGTGCCATCACACGGCACAGGTGGGCCATTACGAACGGACGCACTCGAAGATAGATTTATTCCCAATGGACGGCGAGAGCTGCGGTGACAAGGGTTCTTGACTGAACGCTGGTCTTAGCTTTCGCCGTCTGATCCAGAATTCCTATGAAGCAATCAGTTGTTCGGTGTCCTTATTGCGTTCTGGGCGTTCAGTTCAGACCCATGGCTCCTCATCTGGACGGACGGTTCGTCTGCGAGAAGTGCGGCCACGTCGCGTTTGCAGATGGTACGAGCTTCGCGTGTGATTGCTACCGATGCATAGAGTTGAACGCATCACGAATCAACACGGATGTAAGTCCGATTCTCAAAATCAAGACTGTCGCCAGCTAGCCGCGCACTCCATTTTTTAGCGATTGATGCGGGATTCACCCATTCGCCCTTGCGACCAGCAAAATCGCCAAGCAATAAAACACAAACATGAGGCCCAGATAGAACTTGGCGCGGCTTCCCGCGCCTTCAAATTCCTTCCACGCCAGCACTCCCCACAACGCTGCGACCATCGGGGCGGATTGCCCAATCGCGTACGAAATCGCCACCCCCGTGAAGTTCGCGGCTACGAGATTGAAGACCATCCCCGTACCCCAAATTACGCCGCCGAGCACTCCGAGCATGTGTCCGGAAGCGGGGCCGCGAAAGAATCCGCCGAAATTTACAGGCTCTCCCACCAGCGGCTTCTTCATGAAATAAACATTCCAGATAGAGCAAGAGAGCAGCGCGCCGAGAGTCAAAAACACAGCAACGCTGTAAGGACCCAGCGTGTTGCCCTGGGTCATCGCCCGGGCCACGAAGGGCGCCCAAAGCCCCATCAAGACTCCGGAAACGATGCAGACGATAATGCTTTTCTTCGAGGTGGAGCGGCCCGCGCTGGCCAGACTCCCGTAAGCTTTGCCGTCCATGATTACAGCAACGACCGCGCAAACTACTCCGGCGGCGAGCAACGCGCCGTTGCCTCTGGGTTGGAGGATATAGCTCGAAACCACGCCGACTACCAGAGCAATGCCGATGGAAACCGGGAAGGCAATTGCCAAGCCCGCCATATCAATCGCGGCAACCAGCAGGAGGTTGGCCAGATTGAAGATCGCGCCCCCCAACATCGTGTAAAGGATATTCGAACCATCCGCGGAGCGAAGATTGTTGAGGAAACTGTTGGCATCATTCCCAGTGCTTCCGAGGGTGAAGGCAAAAATCACGGAGACAAGGAAAATGCCAACCGCATAGTCCCAATAGAACAGTTCAAAGCGATAATTCTTGGCGCCTTTGTAAGTGTTAGCCCATGAACCCCAGCAGATGGCGCTGGTGATCATCATCAGCAGCGCGATGTCCAGACTATGCGGTGTAAACATTTGTTTGCGGAAAGATCAGCGAAGCCTAGCGTCGAGATTTGTGAGTGTCAAGGTCAAAGTGCGAGTGAGCTGGGAGCACAGGCGACGCGTTTCCAGGTCAACCCACTAGCTTTTCCTGCATTCTGCCGTACAATTACCTCGCAACTTCGTCGGCTGAGCCTTCGGTATCCAGCGACGAAGGTAAGAATCGTGTTCTGGCGGGGTACATCTAAATGTCGGTGGAGCACAACAAGCGTCCCGGGATCACAGACAACAGCAGCATCTCTGACGGTACGCGGCGAGATTCCCACGCTCCCTTGGCAACACTGAACGGGCGCCCGCTTCTGTCCAATCGAGGCATTCCGATCAATCTGGATTGGGTAAAGCAGGTTCGCGTAAATACCAGCGCGGTGGAACGCAGGGCGCAAACGCATGTGGCGCGTCGCACCGTGAAAAAAGATTGGCAAGCGGCATGGCTGCTGCGCGCAATTACCTGTATGGATCTGACAACTCTGTCGGGAGACGACACCGACGAGCGCGTCCGCCGCTTATGTGCCAAGGGCCGGCAACCGATTCAGCCCGAACTGGTAAAGCATCTGGGAGTGGAAGATCTTAACATTCAGGTTGCGGCTATTTGCGTGTATCACCGGTTCGTCGAAACCGCGCGACGAGCACTCGAAGGCAGCCGCGTGCAAGTTGCGGCCGTTTCCACAGGATTCCCCGCAGGACTCTCTCCATTGTCCGAGCGCATCGCCGAAATTCGCCGCTCCATCGTGGCTGGCGCTCAAGAGATTGACGTTGTAATCACCCGCGCGCACGTTTTTGGAGGCAGGTGGCAAGAACTTTACGACGAGATTGCTGCCTTCAGACAAGCATGCGGTCCCGTGCATATGAAAGTCATCCTGGGGACGGGCGATCTGCTCACGCTTCGCAATGTCGCCCGTGCCAGCGTGGTCGCGATGATGGCGGGCGCCGACTTCATCAAGACCTCGACCGGAAAAGAGCCGACCAATGCCACGCTGCCAGTTGGCTTCGTCATGAGCCGGGCCATCCGCGAATACGCGCAGGAAACCGGCATGGCCGTTGGCTTCAAAGCAGCAGGCGGCATTCGTACCGCGAAACAATCGATGGAATGGCTGGCGCTGATGAAAGAGGAACTCGGCCTTCCCTGGATGAAAGCAGAACTCTTTCGCTTCGGAGCGAGCGGGTTGTTAAATGATATTGAGCGGCAACTCGAGCATCACGCGACCGGGCGCTATTCGGCGGATTATCGCCATCCCATCGCTTAGCGTGTCTGGTAGAGACGTAGCTAGCTACGTCTCCACCAGAGAGGATCCTCGTTACAGAACTTATGCCGCATGCCGCTTATTTCGGATGCCGCGCCGACGGAAGAATAAATAAAACAAGATGAGCATCGCTGAAAAGTTCGTCACAATGGAATACGGCCCAGCGCCGGAAGACGCGAAAGAGGCGCTGAGCTGGCTCGACCACCACAAGCATCGCTTCGGCCACTTCATCAATGGAGTGTGGGCCGCGCCATCTACCGGAAAATACTTTGACACCGCTGACCCTTCAACCGGAGAAAAGCTTGCCAGTGTTGCAGAAGGATCGGCCGCCGACATTGACGTTGCGGTCAAAGCCGCCCGAGCCGCCTTTCCCGGTTGGCAGTCCCTTAGTACGCACGCCCGCGCTCGTTACCTCTACGCCCTTGCGAGACAAGTACAAAAGCACTCTCGCCGCCTGGCCGTTCTCGAAACCATGGACAACGGAAAACCGATTCGCGAGAGCCGTGACCTCGACATTCCGCTGGTGGCGAGGCATTTCTATCATCACGCCGGCTGGGCCCAGCTTCTGCGGCAAGAATTTCCAGACTACACGGCTTGCGGTGTTGTAGGACAAATCATTCCGTGGAACTTTCCGCTGCTCATGCTGGCGTGGAAGATCGCGCCCGCTCTGGCTACCGGAAATACCGTCGTCCTGAAGCCGGCCGAATTCACCCCGTTGACTGCGCTTGCATTTGCGGAAATCTGCCATGAAATCAAACTGCCCGCGGGCGTAGTGAACATCGTGACCGGCGATGGTTCCACCGGCGAGGCTCTGGTCAAGCATCCCGATGTAGACAAGATTGCATTCACCGGGTCAACGGAAGTTGGCCGCGCAATTCGCAGCGCGACCGCGAAGAGTCACAAGCGGCTTTCACTCGAGCTGGGCGGCAAATCTCCTTTTATTGTTTTTGAAGATGCCGATCTCGACAGCGCCGTCGAAGGACTGGTGGATGGAATCTGGCTTAATCAAGGACAAGTCTGCTGCGCCGGTTCACGCCTGCTCATGCAGGAGAGTATTGCCGAGCCGCTGATTGCAAAAATACGCGATCGCATGAGCACCCTGCGCGTGGGACCGCCACTGGACAAGGCCATCGACATTGGGGCGATCGTCGCCCGTGTTCAACTTGATCGTATTCAGCGGCTGGTGGATCAGGGCGTAGCGGACGGCGCAACCTGCTGGCAACCTGCCATGGAGATGCCATCACGCGGACTCTACTTTCCTCCGACCTTGCTCAGCAACGTTCATCCCGCTTCCATCGTGGCGCAGCAGGAGATTTTCGGTCCTGTGCTGGCCGCGATGACTTTCCGCACTCCGACGGAAGCAGTCGAGCTTGCCAATAACACGGTGTACGGTCTCGCGGCATGCGTGTGGAGCGAGAGCATCAATGTAGCGCTACACGTTGCGGCGCAGGTCAAAGCCGGCGTGGTGTGGGTGAATTGCACGAACCTGTTTGACGCCTCCTGCGGTTTCGGTGGCTACCGCGAAAGCGGATACGGCCGCGAGGGTGGTAGGGAAGGCTTGCTCGAATATCTGGAACCGGCGTGGTTCAAGAGTGCACCGGCACTGCCGGCTGCAAAGCCAGATCCAGCGGAAACTTCGGATGACGAAACAGAGCCCGCAACTTCCACCGTCGACATCGATCGGACCGTGAAGCTCTACATCGGAGGCAAACAGACGCGGCCGGATTCCGGCTACAGCATGGAGGTCCGGAGTAAGAATGGCCAGCTGCTCGGCGAAGTGGGACTGGGCAACCGCAAAGACATTCGCAACGCCGCCGAAGCCGCCCGCAAAGCGGCTGGCTGGGCGAAGACCACCGCGCACAATCGCGCGCAGGTTCTTTACTACATGGCGGAAAACCTGGCGCAGCGCCGCGACGAGATTGCTCATCGCCTCGCGGCCGCTGTGGGAGAGCCGCAAGCCGCCGCTGAAGTGAGTTCGGGTATTGAGCGCATCTTCTCTTACGCTGCGTGGGCAGACAAGTTTGATGGTGCGGTGCACAATCCGCCGTTCCGCAATATTGCGATCGCGATGAATGAGCCGATCGGGACGGTGGGCATCATCTGCCCTTCAGAAGCTCCCTTGCTTGGCTTCCTGTCCGTGGTTATGCCCGTGATCGCCATGGGCAATACCGCAATCGTTGTTCCGTCGGAAACTTACCCGCTCATCACCGGAGACCTGTACCAACTTTTCGATACCAGCGATC
>Ga0308309_10002873_pt1 | contig 10278 bp, 9 predicted proteins | sample HubBroMetageWFT5_FD_192491 | JGI IMG/M metagenome (GOLD analysis project Ga0308309, IMG submission 192491) | Warmed and freeze-thawed soil microbial communities from the Hubbard Brook experimental Forest, New Hampshire - Hubbard Brook CCASE Soil... | ecosystem: Environmental > Terrestrial > Soil... | reverse complement strand
CGATGTCCCGCATGTCGGTTTGCAGTTCGAGATTGGCAATCTCACAGGCAGCGATTTGCCAGCCGGCGACGGTAGCCAAGCCTAGAACGGCCAATCCCAAGATGAGTTTTGCTTTTCCCATCACGAGAATCCGGTTCGGCTGAGGCCGAATATATTCTTTCCGAGTTGGCGGCCGCGCCCGAATTCAGATCAGTTTTCAGACTTCGGGCCGAGGTTCTCGGACTTGGTGTCGGAAGGAGTTGGAGTAGTGGGAGTAGGAGCGGAAGGCCGCGTACCGATGGAAACTTCCATGGCGGTGTTTTTCGGGAAGACGAGGTCGCGTCCACGAGCGATGAAGTGCGAGTAGACGGACATGCTTGCGCCATAGGCGCCCATAGCCATGCCCAGCGGCTGCGAGTGAACGAAAACGCCCAAGGCCAGGCCCACGAGCTTGAATCCTCCGGCGCCTCCCGCCACGCGGCTGCCGGCACCGCCGCCGCCGGCGTCACCGATCTTGTTGTCACCATCGGTATGAGCGGAGGCCAGAGCCAGCATCACGGAGATTCCGGTTGCCAGATAGCGCGTCTTTGGAGAGTTGGCTTCCGCGCCGCCTTCGGCATCGAGCTTCACGTCGTCGCCTTTGCCCGCCTGGACGCCAGCCAGTGTGGCTTCGACCTTTTGTTCGAGGCCGTCCGGCAAGAGCAGTTGGTGGAAGACCATGCGGAGCTGGCCATTGTGGCTAAAGCGGCGCGCTGCGCGCACTTGAACGACGGAGCCTTTCAAACGGCTGCCCTGAGGAAGGACGAGGCGGTCTCCGTCAAAAAGCGGCTGCGAGAGCACGGCTTCGACTTCGTCGCCCTGATGCGCCGTCGCGGAGCTGAGGGCGGTTATCAGGCGCACGTGCACGGAGCTGCCGGATGGCGGAGGCGTGTTTAGCGCAGAGGCAATTTCGGGGGTGAGCGGCTCGCTGCCAAAGTCGAGCGGCTGCTCGAGCTCGGCGAAATAGACGGTGCCGGCGCCAATGTATTGGGGATGGACAGGAAGTTGGGCCACCGCGTAGCGCTCGATCTTGTGGATTTTGCCCGGCTCATGGACTTGCTTCATGGCATCGTCCCACTGGCGCTTGGCCTCTTGCTTGGACTGCTCAGCTTTTTCTGAGGCCGCGTCTTTTACGGTTTTCTTTTTCGCGACGCCGGAGCTGGTAACAAATTGGATCACTTGGCCGGAGCCGGGCGTGACGGTGGTGTGAATGGGGATGTGGCGGCCGTCGGGCATTTCGAGATCGTTGAACTCGATTTGTACTTTGCGAGCAGGGGAGAAATCGGCGTTCAATGCTTCGAGAGTGCGCTTCCCATCGGAAACGCCTTCGAGCTGAATAATCTTGCCGGTGACCTGAGTTCCAACGGGCACAACGAGTTTGTCAAAAGCGTAGATGGGTTCGGCAACGCGGCCGCGAATGGACTGGCCGACTTTCTGGATTTTGAGTTCCTTCTCGAGAACAACCTGGACGGCAGTGCCTTTCGGAACGGTGAGCGCGATGGTTTCGTTGGCTGGGGGATTCACGGCGGCGGGCGTCATCTTAGCGTCGTTGGCACTGACGTTTGCGTCTTGCGCTTGAGAGCGGGCCGGAAGCAAAAGAGCGAGAGCCGTCAGCAGGGCCCCTAAGGCAAGTTTTGTTGGCTTTAGATTCATTTAAGATTCTCCGTGCGGGCCTGGGTGTCTCGTGGACATGCGTGCACAGATGCCGCGAACGATGTGCAAGATGTCTGGACAAATGCGGCAACCCGAGACAGTTCCTTCTCGTAGGTCTGCGCCTTTGGCTGGGTGCGATTGGGATTTTAGCAGGTCCAGGCGGAGATTACAGTCGGGAGTTGAAAGTTGGGCCGTGCGCAATGTGAATGAGAGATGACAGAGTGGGGAGGCGCGGCAGCTTGAGCCGTGGGTGAGGGTGTGACAAGATGCGTGGATTGGACGAGATTGGAGAGCAGAATGGCTGGCAAGGTGGTGTTAGTCGCGGGAGGGACTGGGGGATTGGGACGCGCGGTGAGTTTGGCGTTTGTGGAAGCGGGCGCGCGAGTAGTTGTTACGTTTCGGAAGCCGGGAGATTTGGATGAGTTGAAGAAGGCGGCCAGCGCAAAGCTGGTGGCGTCGGGCGGCGCGTCGCTGGAAGGATTTGCGGTGGACGTTACGGATGAAGCTGCGGTCGCAAAACTTATTGACGGAATAGTTGAGAGGCATGAGCGATTGGATTGTATGGTGAACGCCGTCGGAGGCTATGCTGGGGGAATTAAGTTGTGGGAGATGGAGACGAAAGTCTTTGAACAGCAGATGGCGCTGAATTTGCGGGCGGGATTTGTGCTGGCGCGGGCGGCGGCGCGCGTAATGGTGAAGCAAGGAAGCGGAGCGATTGTAAATGTTGCGTCAAAAGCGGCGGTGGAGCATGGGGCGGGAGCGTCGGCGTATGCAGCGTCGAAGGCCGCAGCCGTGGCGATGATCGATTGTCTGGCGGCGGATTTGAAAGGCACGGGAGTGCGCGCCAATTCGATACTGCCGAGCATCATTGACACCCAGGCAAATCGCAAAGCGATGCCAAAGGCCGACTTTGCGAAATGGCCTAAGCCGGAGGAGATTGCTCGAGTGATTCTGTTTTTGTGCGGCGACGAGGCGAAATTGATTCAAGGCGCGGCAGTGACGGTGTATGGGGATAGCTGAGACAGCCGACAGACAGTACGCTGGATGCCGGTTCTGTAGAGGCACAGCATGTCGTGCCCGCCTTGATGCATGCATGCAACGAGTTGCGAGCGGTGAAAGAGAGGAGCGGAGTAATGTCGATACGACCAGTGAAAAGTCTTGTAGCGGCTAAACCTACCGTGGAAGGGGCGGGAGTGCATCTGCGGCGAGCGTTTGGATTTGGGAATACGACGGACTTCGATCCGTTTTTGTTGCTGGACGATTTCCGCAATGATGTGCCGGAGGATTATCTGGCCGGGTTTCCGTGGCATCCGCACCGGGGGATCGAAACGATTACGTATGTTTTGGCAGGGACCGTAGAGCACGGTGACAGCATGGGAAACCACGGAGAGATTGCGTCAGGCGACGTGCAGTGGATGACGGCAGGAAGCGGAATCATTCACCAGGAGATGCCCAAGGGAGATCACGCGGGCCGGATGCATGGATTTCAACTGTGGGCGAATTTGCCTGCGTCGTTGAAGATGACCGCACCGCGGTATCAGGAAGTGAAGTCGGGGGAGATTCCGGAGATTAAGGACGACGACGGGACGCACGTGCGCGTGGTGTGCGGAAATTTTTGGGGCAAGAGCGGCCCGGTAGATGGGATTGCGGCGGAGCCGATTTATCTGGATGTGTCCGTGCCGCCGGGGCGAAGGAAAACTTTGCCTGTGGGGACTACTCGGCATGCGTTTGCGTATGTGTTTGCGGGATCCGGGAAGTTTTGTAATGCGTCCGAGCCGCTGGCCGTGCCAACGGAAGCAGTGGGATGGCTGGACACGACACCTCCAGTGGCGGCGGATAACCGTTCGTTGGTGCTGTTCGACCGAGGGGATGAAGTGGCAGTGCAAGCGGGAGACGAGGGGATACGGTTTCTGCTGGTGTCGGGGAAACCGCTGGAAGAGCCCGTGGCGTGGTACGGGCCGATTGTGATGAATACGCAGGAGCAGTTGCAGCAGGCGTTCAAGGATCTGGAGAAGGGGACGTTCTTGAAGAACCAGAAATAAGAGAAATCCGGATGGACAGGAGGCGGAAAAGAGGTCCACGATTGGAGGCGTGAGGAGAAACTCGATGAAAAGGCAGCTATGGGCGGGAATGGCAGGGCTGGCGTTAGCAGCCGCGCTGACGGTTGCGGGATGCTCGGGCGACTCGGCGGAGCGCGAGCGCGAGATCCGCGAGCAAGCAGCAAAAGCGGCGGCGGAAGCCAAGCCAAAAATTGAAGAGGCAGGACGAGCCGTGAAGGCGGCGGTCGACGGCGCTAAGGAGGGCTGGGAAAACGGCACGCAGAAAAAGCTGGATCTGAATGCGGCAACAGTGGATGAGTTGACGGAATTGCCGGGGATTGGGAAGCACGAGGCAAGGCGGATCGTAGCCGGACGGCCGTACCACGACAAGCATGACCTGGTGAGCAAAAAAATCTTGAGCGCGTCGGCGTATGAGAAGTTGAAAGATGAAGTGGCAGTGAAGTAGCCACGCGGCGGGCGTCGCGAAACAAGGCACTACAAGAGTTGCAAGTCTGTTTTCTGAAAGTCAGTTCCCTTAGCCAACAGCGGTTCCGTAGAGATTTTTGAAAGCGCATAGGCAAAGCAATCGCCAAAATTAAGAGCTGCTGGGTGCCGCCCTTTCCCGTATTTTCTCCAAGCCTGCCTCGCTACCGAGAACTGCTCCGAGTCTACCGATACAATGTCGATGGAGGCTTTCTGAATCAGGATGTCTAACTCATGACCGCCGGTCGCGCTCAGTCGGGATTCCGAGACGATGGCAGTCTCTAAAGCGTTCGCGGCAGAAAGCAGACGTACACTCGATTCCGTAATGAGATCGACAAAACGCGAGCGCTCTGGCTCTCCGAGGAGTATGGCAAGCAGGGCGGATGAATCAATGACCACTACCGGGCTCCGCACTGCCGCGCGTGGGGATTCCGTTTTCGTCATAGCCAAGGATTTCATCGTCGGTGAGATCATCATGAAGCCTGGGAAGAGCATCCACGCGCGCGAGAATCTCAGCAATCTGCTCTTTGAGTTCGCTGCCTTTTCGGCGACCACGGACACGCTGCAGGCGGTCTTGAAGAGACTTCTTGATGACTTCGGTTATGGTCTCGCCAGTTTCCTTGGCAAGCAATCGAGCCAATTGCTCGGTTTCGGGGTTTTTGATGCTAATAGGCATGGCAGTGGGCCTGCGCTCCAAAGAGTGAGCGTATCATTCCGAAAGTATAGAATCAATATTATTGTATAGATTCTATAAGCAAAACCGACGCACAACACGAAACAAGCATTCGGTCGGTCAGCCTCTCATTGCTCGCGGAGGGCGACGACCGGGTCGACGCGGGTGGCGCGGAGAGCGGGGACGTAACTGGCCGCGAAAGCGACCGCGAGAAGCATGGCGGAAACGGCGCCTAGGGTTACGAAGTCAGTGGATTTGACGCCGTAGAGCACGGAGCTTAGGCCGCGGAAGAGCAGAAACGAAAGGACGATGCCTATTGCCGTTCCGATCAGCGCCATGCTCATTCCCTGCTTCAGGACCAAACCCAAGACATTCGCACGCTGAGCTCCTAGCGCGGAGCGAATGCCGATTTCCTGCGTACGCTGGCTGACGGAATAGGATACGACGCCGTAGACTCCCACCGAAGCAAGTACTAAGCCTAGAAACCCGAAGGCACCGACGAGCATCGCACCGAGCCGCGCTGGCAGGAGCGGTTTGCCATATTGGACGTGGGCATCCATGGTGGTGACCGCAAAGACGGGAAGATTCGGATCGAGTCGGCTAATCTGGTCGCGAACGGCAGAGACGAGCAGTTGCGGATCATTTTGAGTGTAGACGAAGAGGTTTGCCCCGGAGTTGTAGCGCTGAGCCAAGGGAAAGTAGACGTAGAGCTGCGGGGTTTCGTAGAGAAAGAGGTATTTGCCGGTGCGAGTTACGCCAACCACCTGGATTGGTGGGCCGTCTTTTTGCGTGCGAAATATTTTGCCGATGGGATCCTGGCCAGGCCAGATTTTTTGGGCGAAAGCTTCGTTGATGATAACAACTTTGGCTGCGGCGGCAGAATCAGCGTCGGTAAATTCCCTTCCCCGAATGACGGGAGTGCCTGCGGTGCGGAAGTAGCTTGGCTGAACCATGTCGTCGAAAACGACGTCCGTGGTGGATTTGTCATCGATGACCCGGCCCTCGGGATACACGTTGACGCCGGAATTGTCATAGCCCATGGGTACATAGGCAGAGACCGCGGCGTCGCGGACGCCAGGCAGTGCGCGCACATGTTCGGTGAGCTGCTTGAAGAATTGCTGGCCACGCTCCTCGGTGTAACCCTGAAGGCCAAGATCGACAGACATCATGAGCGTGTGATCGACGCGAAAACCCATGTCCATGTGGGCGGAGTTTTGGAGGCTGCGGATAAAAAATCCGGCGCAAGCAAGAAGCAATAGAGAGACCGCGACTTGGGAAACAACGAGGGCGTCGCGGAAGCGATGGTGGCTTGCGGAACCACCTCCGGAACGGCCTCCGGCTTTGAGCGTGTCGGCTAAATCGGTGCGAGAGGCCTGAAGAGACGGTACCAAGCCGGCCACAACGCCAGTCGCAAGAGCGGCTAAAAAGGCGAAACTGAAGATGCGCCAGTCGAGGCGGAGATCGAAAAGACGCAGCGGAATGTCCGTGGGAATGTGAATGGAGGTGAGGGCCATGGCTGCCCAGCGTGCGAAAAGCATGCCGAGAATGCCACCGAAGACGGAGAGCAGGACGGTCTCGGTCAAAAGCTGCCGCGCCATACGCCAACGGCTGGCGCCGAGCGCGACGCGAGTAGCAAATTCCTTTCTACGGCCATTGGCGCGAGCGAGAATAAGATTCGCGACATTCGCGCACGCGATCAAGAGAACAAGCCCGACGAGCAGCATAAAGACGATGACTGCGGTGGACATGAACGCGCCCAAGCCGGGTTCAGGACGAGCGCTCAGCTCCGGCAAAACGAGCAGAGACAATCCTTTGTGGGAATCAGGGAAATCCTTAGCCAAGCGGCTGTCGATAGGTTCGGCAGCGGCCATGGCTTGGGTAGGACTGACACCGGGCTGGAGGTAACCCAACACACGAAGGAAGCTGGCGTTACGGTTGGTAAGCACATCGGCCTGGGTGGGATCAAGCAGACCAAGGGTTGATACGGGAAGATAAAAGTCCGGCTCGATGAAGTAGTACGCGCCAACATAGGGCGCCGGCGCAACTCCAATAATCGTAAAGGCGTGATTGTTGACCTGGACGGTTTGACCAATGATTCGAGAGTCGCCGCCGAAGCGCTTTTGCCAGAACTTGTAGCTGAGAACTATGAGTGGGTCCTTGTTTTGGACCCAACCTTCATCTGGAGCAAACATGCGGCCAACGGCGGGCTCAATGCCGAGGGCGGAGAAGTAGTTGCCGCTGACCATATCGACCCAAGCACGCTCGGGACGACCCTGGACGCCCAAATTGACGGGAGAAGGTGAGTAAACAACGAGGTCAGAGAAGACGGTCTTGAGTTGGCGGTAATCCTGGAAATCGGGGTAGGCAAGGTTGAGAGGAAACTGGAAATCACGAGTCTTGGAGGCCAGCACAACGAGTTGCTTGGCATTCTTGACCGGCAATGGACGCCAGAGCATACCGTTGAAAACGCTGAAGATGGCAGTGTTGGCGCCGATGCCGAGACCCAAGGCTAACACGGCTACGAGGGTGAAACCGGGGCTCTTCAAGAGCATGCGAAAAGCGTAGCGCAAGTCTTTCCAGAAAGATTCCATGGGGTCCCCCTCGCAGGCGTCTGCAGAGGTAACGAGCGAGGAGCTCAAAATGTTTCATTTTAGGCGGCTTATTGTGGAGTGAGCTTGCGCGTATCGAGATAGGACGCGATGGCTGAAGGGCTGCCACTGGTGTCTACCAAGCCGATGTAGCCGTCAGGCCGCACGAGATAGACAGCATTACGCCGCAGGCCAGCGTGTTTCATCGTTGGACTCCAAGGGAAGACATGCAGGGGCAATTTTTGCTGATCGCACACGGCCTTGATATCGGCTGGGGCGTCGCCATAAACGTGGACCTGCCAGGCCAGCGCGGTCAGTGGAGCGAAGTTGTCCTTGGCGAGGCTGTTCGGCTCTGTTGTAAGCCATGGCAGGCGATCGCCGCCGTGAATCGGTCCCGCGCGACCCTCGCTCAAACTGCTTCCGCGATAGTTCACGGCAGTCTGGGAAACTGTGCGAAACATGAAACGCCGCACCGTTTTGAATTTGAAGAGGAGCGGCATCAAGAGAGGCGCGATGTGGAGGCGCACAAGTCGAGCGAACGCACTGGAGCTGGTTATGCCGGTGAAGGCCTGATCGGTGGTCGCGACCAAGCGCCGAGCGAAGGCGATTCGTTCCGGCTCGTAGCTGTCGAGGAGCGAGGCGTCCGCGTTTCCGTGTAGAACGGCGGCAAGCTTCCAGGCGAGGTTCACGGCGTCACCGATGCCGGTGTTCATGCCCTGTCCACCGACGGGACTGTGTATGTGCGCGGCATCGCCAAGCAAGAATGCACGACCTTTGCGAAACTGATCGGCGACGCGATGGTGCACGCGGTAGGTTGAGAACCAGTTGACGCGCTTAACGTCAATGCGCATCCACTGGAGCACGCGCGTGCTCACGTCGTTCCACGTCAGGTTTTCATGCTTCTGTTCGGCTTCATCGCGCAAGGTACCAACCAGGCGAGCGCGCCCTTCGTCCTTCAGCGGAAAGACGGCGAGAAAGTCGGTCTTATCCAGAGCGACGTGCACCTCGCCGTTCATCACCGTTCCGCCGCCTTCGACGTCTGCTACATAGAAGAGGTGAGTGTACACGCCACCACGAAATTCGATCTTTAGGGCCTCGCGTGTTGGGGAGTGTGCGCCGTCGCATCCGGCGATATAGGCTGCCTCGCAGATCTCGGACGTTCCATCAGCGCGCTTCAAGCGGGCTCGAACACGAGCGCCGGAGTCCTCGAAGCTGAGGAGTTCCGTGGGGCGCTCCACTTCGATGCCGACTTCCGTCAGGCGGGCTACCAACAAGCGCTCGTGCTCGTCCTGAGGAAAGGTCAGCGCGTAGGGAAACGGACTCTGGCCTGCTCCCATGTCGCCGAAGACCCCGCGCGCCACATCCTTGCCAGCCACCCAGAGATGCACGGCGACGGCCTTTCGTCCGCGCTCGACAACCGCGTCCGCGATGCCTATTTGGCTGTATAGCTCGAGCGTGCGGGCCTGTACAGCAAGCGCTCGCGAGGTGGTTCCCGGCTCCGTGGTCTTGTCGAAGACTCTCACACGCACGCCTAGGCGCGTTAGCCACAGGGCCAACACCAAGCCTGTCGGCCCCGCGCCGACGATGAGGACGTCCGTGTCGCGAGTCAAGGATGCATTCATCGTTAGAGTTCGCTCGCGATCATAACGCTGCAGGTTGATAGTCGAGGTTCAGCACGCGTCTAGTTTAGCCCAGTCTTTAGAGGCCTCGGAGGCCACGCTAAAGAGCAAACTCGACACTTTCGAGTCGGATTTGGTTGGGCAGCCTGATTGGCGGCCGACGTCAAGGTTGCTGGCTGCCTAGATATGTGGCCAAGAACCAGGTGTTGCCGAAGCGGTCGTTGACGGCGGCGGCGCGGTCGCCGTAGGGCGCATTGCTGGGAGGTGTGACTCCCGTGGCACCGGCGGCGAGAGCTTGGGCGTAGACGGCATCGGTGTCGGGTACGTAGACGTGGAGGTAAGACTGAGTGGCTTGCGATTCGCCTTGCGCTTCGTCGATTTCGAAGGTGGCGCCGGCAATTTCGATGGTGGCGTGGCGGACTATGCCGTCGGGTGATTTGTGAACGCCAGTGGCTTTGGCACCGAGGGCCGCTTCGATGAATGGAATCATTTCGTGGGCGTTGCGAAGATGGAGATAGGGCTGCACGGTGAGGAAACCTTCGGGGCTAGCAACCGAACTCTTGCGTGTGGCGATGTACCAGGTATTGCCGAAGGGATCTTTGGCTTCGCCCCAGCGATCGCCTGAAGGATGTTCGTCAGTGGGTGCGTAGACGGGAGTTGCGCCAGCTTTTAGGGCGCGGGCATAGGTGGCGTCGGCGTCGGGGACATATAAGTGCGTGGTCATCGGACGCGACGGATACTGCTCGTTAGCATCGCCGAGTTCGATGACGGAATTGCCGATGGCGACTTCGCCGTGCATGATCGAGCCATCGGGCCTGGGCACGCGAATGCGCTCGGTGCCTTCGAAGGCAGAGACGAGGAAGTCTACAAATTGTGGGGCGCCGTTGACGAGGAAGTACGGCGCGATGTTAGGGAAATTGGGACGGCGGAATGGAGTTGGTCTTGTTGGCGCTGGGGATGGAGCTGTGGCTTCGTTCATCGTGGTTCTCCTTTGCAAATCGGATTTTAGTGCTGCTTTGAAATCGGGACGCGGCAAGCCGCGCAAAGCCCGCGCGATGGGAATCAGCTGAACAACTGCGGGACTGGGATTCGGCTCGGGCCCTGGTCGCGAGGCGACGAACAGGGCGTCGATGGCGCGATCGAGTTGCACGGCAGGAGAGCGCTTAGGCATGGCCACCCTCCATTTGCGCGCGCAGAGTCTGGAG
>Ga0308309_10002872_pt1 | contig 10279 bp, 11 predicted proteins | sample HubBroMetageWFT5_FD_192491 | JGI IMG/M metagenome (GOLD analysis project Ga0308309, IMG submission 192491) | Warmed and freeze-thawed soil microbial communities from the Hubbard Brook experimental Forest, New Hampshire - Hubbard Brook CCASE Soil... | ecosystem: Environmental > Terrestrial >... | reverse complement strand
TTGGATGACGGTTACAGGCCTTGTGGATGCATCGTGAGGTTATCGCGCAAGCACAAGCACTGGGAAACGCTAAATACTAGCACAGCGGAAAACTAGGCTGCGTTTCTACCGCCTGCGCGAAGATCGGATTCCTCTTGCCAGATACTGCTGGTCCAGCGCCTGGCGTATGAGCGTCTTGATCACCGCTTGGCGGCTGATATTCAACTCCTTGGCGGCGCGGTCCAGTTCTTCCAGCATGCCCGACGCGAGGTCCACATTCACTCTCTGGATCGGGCCCATCATTTGGCCGGTATTGGTGAAGAACCGAGACACGTCTTTGCCCTGGTCGGCCAGGCGGGCGATGGCTTCTGCTGGTTCCGGCTTGCGCGGCTTACGAGTGTTCTTCATAAAGTTCGTGCTCCTGTTTAGTGGCCTTCCAGAGAGTCACGAAGTGGTAATATTCTCCTTCCTCGTCCTCTCGCACTTCAAAAACAACGGAGTACAACTGCCCGCCTACCCAACCGATTGCCCGACACTGTTCGGGCCAATCTAAGCGCTGGTCGAGGTAGTAGGGATGCGAAAAGATTTCCTGTGCCTCTTCGAACCCAATGCGTCTCCGCGGATTTGCTCTTAACCGCCCGCTCTTCCGCTCGTCAAACTGAAATCGCATGAGTATAACAGTTATACCACATTTGGCGACGCAGGCCACGCGGGCACCGGGCCGTTATGTCGCTCTGGCACCGCCGTTTACAATAAGTAGAAATACCTATTGAAATAGGTAGACCTACGTGTAATTATCAGACAGAAAGGGAGGGCGTCTATGCAAAGCTACCTAACCCCGGAAGAAACGGCACAGCAGCTCAAAGTGGAGGTTACGGAAATAATGCCGCTCATCGAACAGGGCAAACTGCGGGCAATCCGAATCGGAAATAACATCCGCGTCCCTGAGCAAGAAGTAGAAAAGCTGTTAATTACGAGCGCTGCGGGGCCTAATCCTAAAGACGTATCAGCTTCGCTCCTCACAGAAACCCTGCCGGACGATACACGGTTGATGCGCACGCGAACGGGCCGAGCGACATTTAGAGTGAGGGGCGGAGTCGCGACAGGAGCTGATATCTGGCCCGGTAGGATGCGGTACCCTATCAAGTTTCCGAAATGGTTCATGGATGATTTATTGTCGCACTTCTCCGAAAGAGAAGTAGCAGTTGGGGGTAGTTTCGATGGGCCATTGCGCGGCAGCTTGGGCGAGTTCATCCAACGACGAATCAGGACCAAGATGAATCCCGCCGTATACGTCGCAGCGCTTTTATTGGAAGAGGGGTATGCGGATGCCTCACGCCGTGGCTATATTCGGTTCCATAGCAGAAATGGGTAATGTTCCTTGAACGCTGCGGCAAAAAGCGGCAGCGTATGGAGCAACAGGATATGGGGTTTTTCAGCCGCTGGAGTAGGTTTACGAAGTTAATCAGGATTTCGCGTTGTCTGGGGGCGTGGTCTGCGCCGGATGCCACCAATGACTCGGTGTGGAGTTCAGGGAATACGGCTCAGGGTTTACGGGAACTGGTCCGGCTTATTGAAGACGACCCGGATTGTGCTGCTGTCCTGGGGAAATATCGAGCAACGAGCGGAACATTGGAGGACTTGTTTTTCGAGCTTGAACGCGGTGGTGCGGAGCACTGGGCGAAAGGTCTTTATATTCCCTGCATTGCTATCGCCGACGCGAGAACCCTGGACTATCTTCTCCGCGTCCGAGCGCGAACACGCCGCACTATAGGCAAAACGGTGGCCGGCGTTGTTGTCGGTTTTTATGAACGAGACGAACCGCTGGTCCCACCACCTTTTGAGCACGACGGTGAGCCCTTGACAACTCCGCCCTACAACGATTTTTGATTTTAGTCAGAAACGGGGCTATCGGGAGCTGGCCCAGACGCCTGCCCGATCAGACTCGAGAGATCGTGACCAGTATTTCCTCGCCGCTCAGCGAAAGCTTTTCCCCGCCGTTCTGCGTGGCGCTCAGTTCCAGCCGATCCGCGAGCAGTTCGTGTCGCAGATAGGATTCGTGCGCCGCAATCGCCTCAGCGATGCGGGGCGAGGCGGAATAGCTCACCGCAATGCGATCAGAAATATTCAGGTTCATCAATTTCCGCTGATCCTGCACGGCGCGGTTGAAATCCCGAGCCACGCCTTCCTGCAACAACTCCGGCGTAAGCGTAGTGTCAAGCGCCAGGAATGTGCCCTGCTCGCTCACGCACTTGAGATTTTCCGGACCTTCGTAGGACGTGAGTATCTCGTCCGCAGCCAGTTCGAAGCTTTGCCCATCGACTTGCACCGTATACGGATCACCCTTCAAAAGCGTTTTAGGGTCGGCTTGACTGAGAGCCTGCGCAATCGCCTTCAGATATTTCCCAGCGCGGGGCCCCAGTTTCTTGGCATCCGGTTTGAAACGCGCCTTCACCAGCTTAGTCTCGTCCTCGATGAGAACGAGTTTTTTGATATTAGCTTCTTCCAGAATCTGCGCGGCATACTCAGGGTTTTCCAGCACGCGGCGATCGGCAGCGTCTTTCGGGCGGACGTACAAGATGCTGAGTGGTTGCCGGGTCTTCCTTCCACTCTGCTTGCGCAAGCTCAAAGCCAAATTCTTGATTCGAATGACCGCATCAATGCTGTGTTCCAGCGCATCGTCGATCAGCGCAGCGTCCACCAGGGGATAGCGGCTCAAGTGGACAGAGGCTGGCGCCGAGGGATCGACCGAGCACACCAGATTCTGATAAATCTCCTCAGCCAGAAACGGCAACGCCGGCGCCATCACTCGGGTCACGGTTGTGAGCACAGTGTAGATCGTTTGATACGCGTCGGCCTCATTCGCCCAAAAGCGGCGGCGCGAGCGCCGAAGATACCAGTTGGAGAATTCGTCGTCGAAGATTTGAAAGGCATCGATCAAGCGATAGTGTTCGTAGTTATCGAACGCGTCGCGGGCCGCTTCGATCAAACGCTGCAGCCGGCTCAACACCCAGCGATCCAATTGGTTGGTGATCGGAACCGCGGCTCCTGGCTTCCACCCGTCGGATCGAGCATTGCTGACGAAGAAGCTGTAGCAGTTCCAGAATGTCAGCAGCTTTCGCCGGGCCTCACCGTCAATCGTCTGGCCCGGGTTGCCAGTCGGATGCAAATCGGGGAAGTTAAGATTTTGCGCCGTCTTTTGTTCCGCGTAGATGTAGCGCATGACCTCGGCGCCCAGCGCTTCGGCGGCTTCGTCGAAGGCGATGGAGTTACCTTTCGACTTGTGCATCTCTTCGCCGCGCGCATCGCGAACCAACGCATGTCCCAGCAAAGCCTTGAACGGAGCGCGGCCATCGATCATCGCGCTCATCGCCAACATGGAATAAAACCAGTTGCGGAACTGCCCAGGAAAACTCTCGAGCACGAGGTCAGCCGGGAACCACTTCTCCCAGTACGCGCGATCGGTCGAATAGCGAATGGTGCTGAAGGGCACGATTCCCGCGTCCAGCCAGGGATTGCCAACGTCCGCGACACGAGTAGACAACCCGCCACACTTCTCACACTTTATCTTGACCGCATCGATATAGGGTCGGTGCGGCGAATTGCCTTCGAATGTCTCCCAACCCTCAACCGCGCGATCTTTCAACTCTTCGCGACTCCCGATCACCGTAAAATGCTCGCACTCGCCGCAAACCCAGATAGGCAGCGCGAGTCCCCAAAAGCGTTTCTTCGAAATCATCCAGTCGCGCATGTTGTGCAGCCAATCCAATTCGCGGGCTTCGCCCTCCGGCGGAATCCATCGAATGGTTGGCACCGTGCGCTCGATGCGGTCGCGCCAGTCCATGCGGATAAACCATTCATCGACGGGGCGAAACACTAGTTCCGACTTGCAACGCCAGCAATGCGGATAAACGTGCGGATAGCGTTCCCGCGCCACCAGCAACCCCGAAGCTTTCAATGCCGCCACTACATCGTCGGCCACATCATTAGCGTTGCGTCCCGTGAGAAATCCAAAGCCCTCCTGAAAGACCGAGCTCTCATCCAGCGGCGCAAGAAACGGAAGATTGTTTTCCTTGCCCAGTTCCTGATCTTCCGCTCCGCATCCGGGAGCGATGTGGACCAGGCCAGTGCCTTCCGCCTCGCTCACCTCTTTCCATGCGATGACGCGATGCGATTCAGCGGAGGTCTTGCCTCCTCCTGTCGAACCAAAGGGAAAAACTCCGCCAGGAGTGTTCTGCGCCGGCAGATCGTCGAACGGCCCGGTATAGGTGAGGCCAAGCAAATCGCGTCCGGTGAGTTCCTGCAAGACTTCTAGCGGGCCGCTACCTTTCAGAATGGTGCGGATCGAAGGCAGTTTGTGAGTTTCGTGTTTTCCTTCGACTTGCAGTTCCTGGACGCGGTCGCGCTCGAAGTTCGCCTTGGCGACGTAGTAAGTCCAATCCCCGTGGCGGACTCTTAAATAAGTCATTTCTGGATTCACCGCGACCGCAACGTTCGAAGCGAGCGTCCACGGAGTCGTTGTCCACACCAGCAGCGCAGTCTTGTCTTCACCTTTTATTGGGAAGCGCACAAAGACCGAAGTATGTGTGGTGATGCGGCGGCCTTCGGCCACCTCCATCTGCGAGAGCCCGGTACCGCAGCGTCCGCACCACGGCATAACATCGTGCCCGCGGTAGATGAAACCTTGCTCGTGGCACTTCTTGAGAAATCCCCAGATCGTGTAGTTGTTTTCGTCGGAGAACGTGAAGTAGCTGCCGCCGTATTCGGCCGAGCCCAGCTTGCGGACAATCTCGCTGGCTCGCGCGGTCTCCACGCGCCCGCTGGGGAGTTTCGCGGTTAGCACTCGATCGCCGTCGGCCAGAGCGTCGCGCAGCGCCAGCAGAACTTTCGGATCGTCCCAATCGCACCAGTAGCCCAGGCGGACGGACTGCTCAGTTTGCCGGGCTGCATAAGTCAGCACGCGTTCCTTGCAGGCCCTAACGAATTTCTCAACGCCGTAGTCGCGAATTTCGCGCTTGGTCCGGAGTCCAAGGCTTTTTTCCACTTCGACCTCGACCCACAATCCCTGGCAGTCGAATCCATTCTGATAGCGCAGCGCCTGTCCGTTCATGGCATGATAGCGCTGATACATATCTTTCAGCGACCGGCCCCAAGCGTGATGCACGCCCATCGGATTATTCGCCGTGATCGGCCCATCCAGGAAAGACCAGCGCGGGCCGCCTGCATTCTGCTCACGCAATTTGTCGAAGATACGGTTCTCTTCCCAGAAGCGCAGCATCGCGCGCTCCAGGGCAGGGAAGTCAGGGACTTTTGGCACGGGCTGGTACATGTTCATCAATAATATCGTTTCAAGCTGTATGGCGGTAGAGACCTAGCTAGCTAGTTCTGTAAGGGTGCAGCGCATGGATCTGCGGACAAGGGCATCCGCCCCTACGTGTGCGGAATCGCAGAGTAATGAATTGCCGGAACTGGGATGGCCGCTCGGGAACAGACACGGGCAGCGGCGTTTACGCCGCGTCGTCCTCGACCTTAATGCGCAGCGACTTGAGGAATTTGAGGTCCTGATCGTTGATCTTGAACTCGGTCGTCATCAGAGATGGCTTTTCGCTGGTTTTCTCACCGGGCTTGCTCACCCCAATCGTGGCTTCCAGCACCAGGAAGATATCGTAGCCGCCCTCTTTGATTCGCGACACGACGTCGGCGATAGGCTCGGAATCAGCCAGCGACTCGTTGATCGCCTCGCCCAGTTCCTTCATCAACTGCTTCAATTGCTGGTCCACATACCCCCCCTTACAGGAATCCGACTGCCGTGTCTTCCATTTTACTCTGGTGCCAGCACTCGCCGCCTTTAACCAATTAGATGCTGCCACGGGTCACAATGTTTCGGCCTCGAAGGGCCTGCGCCCGCGATATTGTACCCCCGAAACACCGCAAACAAAACCCCGCGGCGTAAATATTGATAGAATCATGAGGAATGTCGAGCGTCTCCACCAGTCGAAAGCTGGGCATTGCCGCCCGGGTCGCGGGCCGGGTGATATCGCAGCACGCTCGCCGCACTCGCACCTTCGGCGCGGTTACCACGGCCGCGCGCGCCACCGCCTCCCACTTCGGACGCGTCCTCGGTCAACTCTGGCTTGAGGTGACAGGTTTTGTTTTCTTAGTTTTAGCTGGGATTGGAGTTATCGCCTTCTGGCGCGAGTACGCAAAATATCAGGCTGGCCATGCAACCTCCAGCCGCGCCCTGCTCGCGGCCTGTTTCTCAGGCCTGTTTGGATGGTTCGGCGTAACCTCGTTTTTGCAAGTGCGCAAGAGAAGTCAGAATCGTTAACCACTAAGGACACAAAGGTACACAAAGGAAAATGAAACCGAAACGAAGGCCTCCGACCGGAATACTTTGTGAACCTTTGTGTCCTTAGTGGTTCATGGGTTTCCTCATGGCAGAGAAAACGAAGTCCGTCCTCGATCCGCAGACCGAGTCTCACATCGCCGTCCGCCCGCTCTACACTCCCGCCGATCTCGAAGCCTGGGACTATGACCGGCAGGTCGGCTACCCCGGCGAGTACCCATTCACCCGCGGCGTGCAAGCTACCATGTACCGCGGACGCCTCTGGACCATGCGCCAGTACGCGGGCATGGGCGACGCCGAAGAATCCAACAAGCGCTACAAATATCTGCTCGCGAACGGCACCACCGGACTCTCTGTTGCTTTCGATCTGCCCACGCAAATCGGCCTCGATTCCGACCATCCACTCGCGATGGGCGAAGTTGGCAAAGTTGGCGTCGCCATCGATTCTATTGAAGACATGCAGCGTCTGTTCGATGGCATCGAGCTGACCAAGATTTCGACCTCGATGACCATCAATGCCACGGCTTCGATCCTGCTGGCGCTCTACGTCGGGGTCGCCCGCCGTCAGGGCGCGGACATTCGCAAACTTTCCGGCACCGTGCAAAACGACGTTCTGAAAGAATTCATCGCGCGTGGCACCTACATTTACCCGCCCAAGCAGGCCATGCGCATCATTACCGACCTGTTCGCATGGACCAACGAAAACGTTCCCGAGTGGAATACGATTTCCATCTCTGGCTACCACATGCGCGAAGCCGGATCGACCGCGGTGCAGGAAGTCGCATTCACCTTAGCCAATGCCATTGCCTATGTGCAAGCCGCCATCGACGCCGGTCTCGACGTGGATAAGTTCGCGCCCCGCCTTTCATTCTTCTTCAACGCCCACAGCAATTTTCTGGAAGAAGTCGCCAAGTTCCGCGTCGCCCGCCGCATGTGGGCCCGGATTATGCGCGATCACTTCAAAGCTAAAAATCCGAAGTCCTGGATGCTGCGTTTCCATTCCCAGACCGCCGGCTCCACGCTGACCGCGCAACAACCCGAAAACAATATCGTCCGCACCGCAATTCAAGCCATGGCGGCGGTTCTCGGAGGCACGCAATCGCTGCACACCAATTCCTACGACGAAGCCCTCGCCCTGCCCACCGAGCAAGCCGCGCGCGTTGCTCTGCGCACCCAGCAGATTGTGGCTTACGAATCCGGAGTGCCCCAGACCGTCGACCCTCTCGCCGGATCCTATTACATTGAAGCCCTGACCAACGAGATCGAAAAGCGCGCCACGGAATATTTGGACAAGATCGAAGCTCTCGGCGGAATGCTGAAAGCGATTGAGCGCGGCTACGTGCAACAGGAAATCCAGAACGCCGCTTACGAATATCAACAGCAGGTCGATCGCGCCGAGTCCGTGGTAGTAGGAGTAAACCGCTTCACCGTGGAAGAAGAAAAGCCCATCCCGACTCTGCACATGGACGAGACCCTCGAACACAAGCAGGTGGAACGGCTGCGCGCTTTGCGCGCCCGCCGCGATGTTCAACCCTGGAAAGATTCTCTGAAGAAGCTCGAAGACGCCGCCCGCTCCGGCGCCAATCTGATGCCCCACATCGTAGCCGCCGTCGAAGCCCACGCCACGGTCGGCGAAATCTCCGACGCCCTGCGCAAGGTGTTTGGCGAGTACAAAGAAGTCATGGTCATCTAAGCCAGCCGCGCCAAAACCTAGAACGCGGTAGACCCGTTATCCGAAACTTTATAACCGCAGGCATCCCGGCAGGGCTTGCAATAGTAAAGGCCGTCTTCGCACAGCCGGACTTCCATCAGCGACTGGCAGAGGCAGCAGTATTTTTCGCAGTCGCAGCGCTCTTCCGTCATCTCGCATTGCATGCAGCGGTATTTTCTCGGCGTGGTAGTGGCCATGGCCGAACTCTAACGCACCGGGAAGGAAGCGCGAAAGTGCCGTTGGTAACAGGAGGGTCAGGCTTTAGACTTTAGTTTTAAGGGAGGCAGGGGTGGCCGTTTCTTTTCGCGCTACAGAAATTCCGGTGGTTGAAACTGAGCGCCTCCGGCTGCGCGCACATCGCCTTGAAGATTTCGCCGATTGCGCCGCCATGTGGGCCGATCCCATCGTCACCCGCTTCATTGGAGGCAAGCCCTTCTCCGAGGAAGACGCCTGGACCAGATTTCTGCGCCACATTGGACACTGGTCAATGATGGGATTCGGATATTGGGTGGTCGAGGAAAAGGATACCGCCAGCTTCATCGGCGAGTTGGGATTCGCCGACTTCAGGCGGGATATTCAACCCTCCCTCAAGGGCACGCCAGAGATGGGATGGGCGCTCGCCTCCAAAGTTCATGGCAAGGGCTACGCCACCGAGGCCGTTTGTGCGGCGCTCGCCTGGGGAGACGCGCATTTTGCTTCCGGACGGACGGCTTGCATAATCCACCCGGAAAACCTTGCCTCAATTCGGGTCGCGAAAAAATGCGGCTACAAGGAATTCCAGCGCTCGACCTACAAAGGACACCCCACGATAATGTTCGCCCGCTAGCTCCCCACGAATTCCGCCCTATCGCCCCAAGGCCGGCTCTGTAAGGATTTGACAAAATTTTGACGTGAGCGTGACAAGTTTTTCAGGCCGCCAAGGCAAGCTTCCTCCCGCTGTCAGCTCACCCAGTATTCCGATCACAAGAGTCGCTCGAAGTTTAAAGAGGAGAGAGGAATGAAACCCAAAAGTTACCATCTGTTCTTTCGCGTTATCGCGGTTGCACTGTTTAGCCTATCCTGTTTGGCTGCGGCCCAGACCGCGGCAAGCCAACCAACCAAGGGGCCGGGCAACATCATCGTGCGCCCGAAGTTCGGCGGTCAGATCTTCGGTTTCGACATTGAGCAGAACGGGACGGAAGGCGTCCTCGCTGACGTGAAACAGTTCAACAGTGGCAAAGTCGTGAGTGCGGTCGAGACCTTCGATCTGAAAACCGGCAAGATCCTGAAAGTGCTGAATAAGGAAGAAAACGGAGACAATGACATTGTGATCGGCATCGTCGGCACTTCAACCGCCATTGTCGAGCGCGAAGTCATCGACTGTCCACTTTGTTTTGTCAGCAAGCGCCCGTACCGTTTGATAAGTCCTCTCGACTCGAATAAGTACACCGGTATGTGGAAGCCGCCGCACTTTGACAAGAACGACATTGTCTTTGGCTTAAGCCGTAACCAGGGAGATCCCGTCGCTGCATTCATCGTCCTGGACAACATCTTCCCCGGTTTTAACAACTTTGTCTTTAGCTGGGATACGGCAAAGAACACATTCGGGCCCGAGATCAAGATGACCGACCCCAACTTCGAGCCCTACCTCTTTCCGGTCTTCGCGCTCGATACCAAAACCAATACGGCGGTTCTGGCGGGGGATGTCGGATGCGTCGAGGGTTGCAGCCCGGACATCGGTCTCGTCGACCTTGCCACCGGCGAATTCACTCACTTTGCAGGGCTCGGCGACGGAGTCGCCAACGGCCTTGCCGTTGATTCCGAAGATGGAATCGCCTGCACCACGACCGCAAATGACTCCAACGTTCAGTTCTATAACTTGAAAACCAAATCTGGATTCACTGAGCTTCTTCCCGGCGCAACCGACGGCCGAATCCAGAGTGGAACCGATGTGGAGTACGATCCCATCCACAAGCTGTTCCTCGTCGGCCAGCCCATCTCCAGCACAGCAGCGGAGGGCAGCTCCATCCAGGTCTACGATCCGCAGGGGAATCTGGTGGAGTCGGTGAACGGCTTTGGCAGCAGCACCCTCAACCTCTCATTCAGCTACCTCGCACTCCTGCCCAAGCAGCGCGGCGGATTCGTGAATACTCCCGCAGGCCTCCGCTCTTTTACCTACTAAACCCGATTCTCAGGTTCGCGTTCGCCCCTTGGACGCGAACCTGAGAAGCCCGCCGCTCCGGCCGGCGAAATTCTTGTCAATA
>Ga0308309_10002871_pt1 | contig 10283 bp, 8 predicted proteins | sample HubBroMetageWFT5_FD_192491 | JGI IMG/M metagenome (GOLD analysis project Ga0308309, IMG submission 192491) | Warmed and freeze-thawed soil microbial communities from the Hubbard Brook experimental Forest, New Hampshire - Hubbard Brook CCASE Soil... | ecosystem: Environmental > Terrestrial > Soil... | reverse complement strand
GTTTGTTTCCATGGCACGCTTCCTGGGCCACTACGTCAGAGACCAGAAGCTTATGCCGATGGAAGAAGCTATCCGAAAGATCACATCCATGCCCGCCCAGCGTGAACACCTGCTGGACCGGGGACTAATCAAAAGCGGGTTCTATGCCGACATCACCGTGTTCGATCCGGCCACGATCATTGACGAAGCAACCTATCAAGATCCGAACAAGCTGGCCAAGGGCGTGGACTACGTCCTGGTGAACGGGCAAGTCGAATTCGACCATGGAGAACTCACAGGAGTCAAAGCGGGACGTGCCCTCCGTGGCCAGGGTTGGGCGGGACACTGACTTAGCTCAGTGTTCCCCATGCCGCCGCATCGAAGCTCCGCCGCTCCGAGCAGGTCCTCACGAGTAACCGAGATACTGGGATGCCGCGCGGGCCATCAAGCCGATCTATACGGCGGCAACCGGCCTTCAGTCCGTCCCATCGACAACAACGTAAACCACAAAGCGCAACCTTGATCGTTGCAGACTCCTACAGGAGCCAGGGTTATTTTGCGGATTGTTTCCAGTTAGGCTGTCACTCGGTAGGCATCAGTGTGGTTTAACATAAATTCGCTGCAGCATCAGAATCCATGCGGTGTCGGACAACGGATCGGACGGTACGTGGAAATCGATGCTTCGTCGTCGCAGGTCTGCGATGAAAATCTCCATAGTCCGATCAAGGGTTAGATCGTCGGGCCTCGGCTCTCCGTTCCGAACTTCGGCCTTCCAGAGAACAGAAGAACGAATCGCACGGCTTGCGTAAGTAGCGCGGACTTCGCCATTCTCAAAAATGATCCAATTGCCGTCGCCATCCGGCTGGATCTTAGCAGACGCTGAAATCCGCGGCATTTCCTTATTGCCATTTCCGGTAGGACCGATGCGGTGGTACATCCGATCATTATCTCCGCAGAGAGCGACATTCCCGAAGGGCGCCTGCTCGCTTAACATTGGACCATCGATCCCCTCAGGCCAGTAATCGAAGTTGCCCCCCTCACCTTCGTAAAACCAAGAGATCGTGCTGGCGCGAACCACACGCCATGCATCGAACAGCTCGGAACTACCCATCACTCTCAGAAACGGCAACGGATACTCTACGCGCGTTGCTCCATAGAAGGACGGGTTGTCGATGTGCGTGGTGCAAGCCGGCATGGGTCCATTGATGTTGACAGCAACGAATTCGGGATGAACAAATGACGTGCCGAAGGCACTTCTCGCAGCCTCAAGAAACCTTCTATTGTGTAGGATGACTTCGGCACCCTCGACGAGCGGCTCGCCGCCCAAGGCCCAGTCTCCACGGAACCACGGAAGAATCGGCCGCTTGGCTTCATCGTGCGTTTCATCCTCTATCCCCTCAGGAGCGTAGGTTGCGAGCGTCCGGTACGGAGCATGCCGCTCAAACATCAGGCGAATCTGCTCAGGGTTGTCGAACGCTGGCTCGATGCGAATAGGCTTACTAATGGATGTCATGATTCCTCCGGTACTGCGCTAGCCACCTGTTTCGAAGGCTACTTCGGCCGCGTCTGATAGCTGATCGGGAGCAGGCAGCGCTCGCTTGGGCAAGGCCAGCGCCAAGCTTGCTGACAGAAGGAAGAAAATTCCCGCGCAGATCAGGCCGTAATAGGTGTTGCCCGTCCTCTGTCGAATCAGACCGACGGTGTAGGGCCCGACGAATCCGCCGAAGTTAGCGACAGATGTCACGAGCGCAATCCCCGCGGCCGCCGAGAGGCCGGTCAGGAATTCGCCGGGCATCGAAAAGAAAACGGGCAGAAAGCTGTACGCCCCCATGGCAACGGCTGAAAAGAGAACGACAGAAACAAATGGCGAGCGAGGCGCTCCAAGCAACAGCATAGCGATGCCAGATAAGGTGGCTGCCGTCGCCATGTGGTAGCGCCGCTCCAGTGTGCGGTCAGAGTGACGAGACACCACGATCATCGCGATCAGGCCAAGGAAGTTGGGGATCATCACCAGCATTCCAACCACGGTATTGGACTGGCCGCCGACTGCCGACTTCAAGATCTGCGGCAGCCAGAAGCTGAAGGTGTAACCGGCAAAGCCGTGGCCAAAGCCGATACAAGCCAGGAGCCAGACTCTGGGATGAAGCAGAGTCCGTACGACTGAAGTAGTCCGCGCCCCCAGCTTCTGTTGATCTTCCTGCTCCATTTGGACTGCGATCCATGCTTTCTCTTCGCCGGAGAGAAATTTCGCGTCTGCGGGTCGGCTCGGCAACAGGAGATATGTCAGGAACACACACGCCAGGGCGGGCGATCCTTCCAGAATGAAAAGCCATCGCCAACTACTGAGCCCGAGCCAATACGCATGATCAAGGATGAGACCCGAGATCGGACCACCCAGCACACTCGCCAAGGGGATACCCATCAGAATCAGTGCTATGGCCTGTGCTTTCTCCCGTTGCCGAAACCAGTAGCCCAGATACAGAACGATGCCGGGAAAATATCCGGCTTCTGCGAGCCCAAGCGCGAAGCGGCCGACATACAGTTGATTGGCCGACTGCACAAACCCGGTCAGAGTGGCAACGGCTCCCCACGTGATCAGGATTCGTGTGATCCAAACCCGCGCCCCGATCTTGTGCAGCATGAGATTGCTGGGGATCTCCAACAGGAAATATCCCCAAAAAAAGATTCCAGCGGCGAATCCGAACTGCTGGCTGGTGATGGCCAGTTCCCGATTCATCGTCAGCGCCGCAAACCCCAGGTTGATTCTGTCGATAAAGGCGACAACATAGAGTGAAAACAGGAACGGCAGCAGCCGGGTCCTGAGCTTCCGGACCGTCGTCGCCTCAATCGGGTTCGAAACAATTTTGGGGCTGCTCACCTTGTGAGTCTCCTTTCCCACACATCCTATGAACAACGTGCAGCGTAAACGCTACAGCAGAAATGACAATGGCTTCCGTCTGACCAAAATGTTGACAGGCAACTGACTGAAAGCAAGAATGTTCGACAGCCATGAACGTGCGGTTCGGAGCATTCGAGGTCGATCTGGAAGGCCGCCGACTGTTGAAGAGGGGAATTCCAATTACCCTCCGGGAACAGTCGTTTCAGGTGCTCGCCGCTCTCATGGAACGGCCCGGCGAAGTCGTGACGCGCGAAGAACTGCGCCAGCGGCTCTGGTCGTCGGACACGTTTGTGGATTTCGAAGTGGCTCTGAATTCCGCCGTCAGCCGGTTGCGTGACGCGCTGGGAGATTCCGCCAATTCGCCCAGCGTTATCGAAACCATTCCAAAGCGCGGCTACCGATTTGTGGTCCCAATCGCGAAGCGGCCTGCCGTGGCGGTGATGCCATTCCTGAACCAAACAGCAGAAGCAAATGATGACTACTTCAGCGATGGATTGGCCGACGAGTTAATCCGCGTGTTATCGCGGATCGATGGATTAAGGGTGACCGCGCGCAGCGTCGCATTTCGCTTCAAGGGTCAGCGCTGGGACGCCCGGCAAGTTGGCCGCGAACTGGGCGTCGAAGCTGTATTGGAAGGGTCGGTATGGAGGTCCGGAGACCGCATTCGCATCACCGTTAACCTGGTCGGCGTAAAAGATGGATTCAACCTTTGGGCGCAGCGCTTCGACGGCAACATGGGAGACTTATTCGGCATCCAGGATCAGGTGTGCGCCGCGGTAGCCGAGGTGCTGCACGTTCACCTCGCGGTTCAGGTTCGAGAAAAACGCCCAAGCGACATGAACGCGTACGTGCAGTACCTGAAGGGAGCGCACCTGCTTAAAAAGCGACGCCCCGACGATGTGCGACGCGCATTCGAGTACTTTCAGGAGGCGATCCGGCTGGACCCCGGTTTCGCAGAGCCTTATTACGGTGCGGCCATGTTTTACAACGTGAGCGCAGCATATGGAGCGTTGCCTCCCCGAAGTGCGCTTCCCCAGGCGGAAGAGTTGTTGTCGAAGGGACTGGCGCTGGATGAAAATTCAACGAGGCTCTACAGCACCTTGGGGATGCTGCGAGTTTTTCAGTGGCGCTGGGCCGAGGCCGAGCAGGCGTACCAGCGAGCGATCAGCCTGGAGCCAACGAATGCGTTCCCGCACATGGCGTACCCCATTCTATGCAGTTTCCTCAGCCGGCATGATGAAGCCTTGTTGCATGCCAGCAAGGCGGTCGAACTCGAGCCCCTGGATTTGATGACGAACTTCCGCCTGCTACAGGCCAACTACTATTCGCGTCGCTATGACGAGGCGGTCCGCACCGGCCGTATCGCCATCGAACTAACGCCAGATTCGCCCTACACCTGTTTCTATCTGGCCTTGTCTTTGGCAGCTCTGGGCCTAAAGGACGAGGCTTGGAGCATGGCAAACAAGGGCAGAAAGCTCAACGATGGCCTGCCCCTTGGCGAGGGCTACTTTGGCTATGTTGCCGGAGCGCTAGGGCACACGGCCGAAGCCCGCGGCTTGATCGGGGAATTGCAGGGCCGCCGCCAAAGGGATTACAGCCCGGCACTGCCCATTGCCTGGACTTATCTTGGATTGCGTGAAACAACTTCCGCCCTTGAATGGCTGGAGACAACTCTTGCCGAACGCGAGCCGTTCTTGGGATCGGCGATGGTATTCCCCGCCTACGATGCGATCCGCGACCAAGCGAGATTCATGCGGTTGACACGCAAACTCAAACTTTCGACCCGGCTCTGGACCCCGATTGAAAAGGCTCACAACTGATTGATAAAGTTGACGGAGGGCTATATTTAAGCTCTTGAGTATCGCAAGTGATTGAGGCTAAAATTTATGTGGCTCCGGAGTCCATTTTCGCATCAACGGTCAGAGGACGATTCGGTGCGCTACGGTCTCACAATTGCGGCAACGGTCGGTGTTCTGGCAATCGCTACTGTTCTGCGCGGTTTTGTCGGCACTCCGCTCGCCTACATTCTGCTTTTTCCAGTAGTGGTATTTTCCGCCTTAGCTTGCGGCATCGGTCCGTCGGCTGTCGCCGTGGCCCTTGCTCTTGCCGGCCTGAGATATTGGTTTATCACTCCCCTACACTCGCTTCGCGTTCCCGATAGCCCACAGTCTATCTGCCTGCTCGCATTCTTGTTCGCATCGGCCGGGGTCATCGCACTTGGCGAGGCCCGTCGTCGCGACAATCAAAGGCTACAAAAGGGACAAGCTGAACTGGAAGATCGCGTCCGGGAACGGACCGCGGATCTCGACGCGGCGAATAACAGCCTGCGGGATCTCTCGGCGCGTTTGCTTCAATCCCAGGATGAAGAAAGACGCCGCCTGGCTCGCGAACTGCACGACAGCGTAGGGCAACTCTTGGCAGGCCTGAGCATGAACCTGGCGAACGTTCGCGGCGATATCGAACGTCTCAACAAGGCTGCTAATGCGCTGACCGACAGCGAAGCTCTTGTCCAGGAAATGAGCAAAGAAGTCCGCACGATCTCTCACCTGCTCCATCCTCCTCTCCTCGATGAAGCAGGCTTGGACTCAGCGATACGCTGGTACGTGGAGGGATTTGCGCAGCGCAGCCAAATTAAAGTGAATCTCGATTTACCCAATGAGCTCGGACGGCTTCCGCGAGATATCGAGACGGCTGTCTTTCGAGTGGTGCAGGAATGCTTCACGAATATTCACCGCCATTCGGGAAGTCCGACGGCCACCATTCGGCTTCGGCGCCAGGACGGCGAGGTATTCGTCGAAATCGCCGATCAGGGCCGGGGAATACCTCAAGAGAAGCGGGAAACGATAGCCCTAAATGGAGCGCCAGGCGTGGGCATTCGAGGTATGAGAGAAAGGATTCGGCAGCTCGGCGGCACCCTGGAGGTCCGCTCTAATAGCTCAGGCACAATCTCAGGCACAATCATCGCCGCGCATCTGCCCATTTCAGAGGCTTCCGGCGGGCAGGACGATTCAAAACTCCCAGACACATCGTCGACTGCCGCGGCATAGAACCGGGTCGAGTATGGCCTCGGGGAAGGTCGTCTCTTTAGTACCCATCTTCGCTACTCATTTCGTGAAAACTAAGGGTGTCCAGAGTTTTGCGTCTTTGGATGATGTCAGACAAAGCAACGCTGCAAGGAAAAAACTCTCATGGGCATGATTCGAATTTCACCGGCTATTGAATAGCCACCGCGCAATGTCAACGGGATCAGTTGTTAGCCGAAGAGATTCATCTGAATTTTCCGGACATGCGGCATAACTTCGCGACAACATCAGACCTGGTGGCGAGCTTTCCTCAATCCACGAGACACTGCGGGACATTGTAGGTTGGCTGTTGGCGACCGTGACTGCCGAAATGAGCAGGAACGCCTGAACCGGTACGTTACCGCAGAGGTCGCGAACCGGTGATGAGGATATCCACCAGTCTTCTGGCGCTTTGCTGCCAGTCAGGGCTGGACGCCACGTTGGCGACACCGATGAGAGCACGAAGCAGGTCAAGCGGGTCGAGGTCCTTGCGTATGTCGCCGCTTTTGATCGCACGCCGCACCAAGGCACGAATCGCTCCCCATATCTGAGCGTGCGAAGATTCGAAAACCTTCGACGGCCCTCCGACAATGGTGTTCAACGCAGGCGCGATGATCTTCTTCGTCGCAATGTAATCAACAAACAACAGCATCCAGGACCGCAGCGCTTCCATCGGAGGCATGGTCTCAGCGAACTTCTGCTCTGCCGCGGCTAGCTTTGCTACCTCTGTCCGATAAACCGCCTCGAGAAGCGCATCCCGCGTAGGAAAGTGGCGATAAAGAGTTCCGGCCCCAATTTCTGCCTGTCGAGCGATGTCGTCCAGGCTGGCGTTTGCACCCGACCGGGTGAACGCCTCCTTTGCCACTTCGAGAATGCGTTCGCGGTTACGCTGCGCGTCCGTGCGTGGCTTTCGCGAAGCAGTTTTTCTTTCTTTGCTGGCCATCCAAAAAGTTGCAACCGCAGACTGTTGCCGGTAATCCTAATCTACTAATTCGGAGACATCCTCCGTTTTAGTGGAAAACCGGCGGGCTGTCAATATCGGGATGTGGGCCGGACAGATTGTCAACGTTAGCATCCAAAAACAATTTGCAACCGGAGACAGCCTCCGATTATCTGATGTAGTAATTCGGAGACTTCCTCCGCTTTATTCCAGGCCGCGGAGGCTCGTGAATCTCGGTCGCAGGAGGAACGCGATGGTTGAACAGACGGAACTCACCGCCAGCTTCACTCTGCCCGGCACATCGATAGCGGTAAACAGGATGGGCTATGGCGCCATGCAACTTGCCGGCCGTGACGGGAACAAGTTGGTATGGGGTCCTCCCCGAGATGTAGATGGAGCGATCGCACTTCTGCGCGAAGCCGTCGCGAGGGGTGTCAACCATATCGATACATCTGATTATTATGGTCCCCACGTCACGAACCAGATCATACGGAAGGCGCTCGCTCCCTATCCTGATGATCTTGTGATCGTCACCAAGGTCAGCGCACGCCGCGGCGACGACGGATCTTGGATTCCGGCGTTCTCACGCGAAGAGCTGACCAAAGCGGTTCACGACAACCTTCAGAATCTGGGTCTGGATACGCTCGACGTAGTGAACCTGCGCGGTATGTTTAACACCCACGAACCTGCCGAGGGATCGATTGAAGGGCAGATCACCGTTCTGGCCGAGCTCCAAAAAGAAGGCTTGGTGCGGCATATCGGGCTGAGCAACGTCACTCCCACGCAGATCGCCGAAGCCCGACGGGTCGCTCCAATTGTGTGCGTACAGAACCAATACAACTTGGCACATCGAGCCGACGATCCCCTGATCGACGATCTCGCCCGAGACGGCATCGCCTATGTGCCGTTCTTTCCGCTCGGTGGATTCACCCCACTGCAGTCGGCTGCGTTATCTGACGTCGCCGCGCGACTCGAGGCTACACCAATGCAGGTTGCGCTTGCCTGGCTTCTCCAGCGCTCTTCCAACATCCTGCTGATTCCGGGCACATCTTCCGTTGAGCATCTTCGCGAAAATCTTAAGGCGGCGACGCTGCAACTTCCCTCAGAAGTAGTTGCCCAGCTCGATGCCATTGGTCGAGGTTCAGGACATTGATAACGGCCCGAAGTGTTCATCCTTCAAGGCCATCAACAACTAAAACTACAAGGAGCACTTTTATGAAGATATTCGTTACGGGAGCTACAGGCTTTGTGGGTTCTGCTGTTGTTAAGGAGCTAATTCAGGCTGGCCATCAGGTGGTCGGTCTTGCACGCAACGATGCGGGCGCCAAGTCACTGCTAACGGCGGGAGCCAACGTGCATCGCGGTTCGCTCGAGGATCTCGAGAGCCTTCACAGCGGGGCAGCAACTGCCGACGGAGTGATCCACACCGCTTTTATCCACGATTTCTCAAACTATGGGCCAGCCGCCGAGGCGGATAGGCGTGCCATCGAGACTCTCGGCGGGGCGCTCGCGGGCTCTGATCGCCCGTTGATCGTCACTTCCGGGACCTTGCTCGCTCAACGCCAAGGCCCGCTCGCAGCAGAAGAGGATGCGCACAATCCCAACTTCCCGCGCAAGTCGGAGGATGCGGCACTTGCCCTGGCGGCACACGGCGTCCGCGCAGCTCTGCTACGTCTTCCTCCATCGGTTCACGGCAACGGCGATCACGGCTTTGTCCCACGCCTGATCACCATCGCACGGGAAAAGGGCGTTTCCGCATTTATCGGCGATGGGCTCAACCGTTGGCCCGCGGTACATCGGCTCGACGCTGCTCATCTCTACAGGCTCGTGCTCGAGAAAAGTTCAGTCGGAGCCACGTATCACGGCGTCGCCGATGAGGGCGTGCCGACGCGAGAGATCGCTGAGGTCATCGGCCGGCATTTGAACCTACCGGTCATCAGCAAGTCCCGCGAGGAAGCAGCCGATCATTTTGGATGGATCGGTCTCTTCTTTGGTATAGACGCTCCGGCTTCCAGCGCGCTGACGCAGGAACGGCTGGGATGGCGACCGGTTCAGCCTGGGCTCATTGCCGATCTGAACGCGGACCACTATTTCGAACATGCAGCGGACGCGGCGGTTTTGCGGCGCTAGCGTGTGCAACACCATCGCATCATTGAGAGGAGAAGAGCATGCCGAATGTATCTGAAGCAACCTTAGTAAGCTTATTCGGCGCAACCTCGACCACAGACGATGTGTTGTCCGGCTTGAATCTGAAGGCATATGGATTCTCGTTACCGGTGTTTCTGCCGGCTCGGTGTGGAAACGGCGCGGTCGCTGGCGGCGCATGGTGCTGACGTTGTAGGCACAGCGCGGGATTTGAATAAGGCCAAGGCCGCAACCAAGCCGGGGCGAAGGGACCACCCTCCGCCAATGCCGGGGACTTCGATCTGGTTGAACTCGATCTGGCAAATCTAAAAAGCGTTTCTTTTTGGCCGGACCGAGTCGCGCCATAGCGATGCTCAAGGTTTGTCCAGCCAGCCCGTACCACATGGCGAAGATCTAGCATCGGGAACTGATCCGCATGGAACAACAGAAGCGCCCAACAGCCGATGGAAATTTGGACGTCGAGATTCTAGTGGGAATCGCGCGCAACCTGCGCACCACTACGGCCCACGAGAAAATCCAGGTCCGCACCTTTGTCGGCTTGCAGAACGTGCTCGATGTAAAGCCTCACCCAGCCTCGTTCGGGTAGTGCGGGAGGGCTCCATTGGGCACGACGCGCGCCGAGGACCCGGTCATCGACTTCCAAGCGAAGCGAGCGATTTGGAACGTCGAGCGAAATCACGTCACCGGAGTTCACCAGGGCGACCGGTCCTCCGGCTGCGGCTTCGGGCGCCACATGCAGAACCACGGTGCCATAAGCAGTACCGCTCATGCGAGCGTCCGAAATTCGGACCATGTCTTTGATACCCCTACGCAAGAGCTTCGGAGGCAGCAACATGTTGCCGACTTCTGCCATTCCCGGGTAGCCCCTTGGGCCACAGTTTTTGAGAACCATAACGGAATTTTCATCAATGTCGAGAGACTCATCGTCCGTACGGGCATGGCACTCCTCAACATTTTCGAAAACGACTGCCCGCCCCTGGTGTCGGAGCAGGTTGGGGCTCGCGGCCGAGGGCTTTATCACAGCACCGTCCGGAGCCAGGTTCCCACGTAGGACCGCAATCCCGGCATTCGCCTTGAAAGGTTCACGGAAAGTTCGAATCACGTTTCGATTCCAACAGCGCGCATCAGCGACGTTCGCCCAAACCGTCTGCCCGTTCGCCGTCAAGGCATCGCGGTGCAGGACGTCCGCTTCCCCTAGCTCGCGAAGCACGACCGGCAGTCCTCCGGCGTAGAAGAAGTCCTCCATCAGGTGTGAGCC
>Ga0308309_10002869_pt1 | contig 10288 bp, 2 predicted proteins | sample HubBroMetageWFT5_FD_192491 | JGI IMG/M metagenome (GOLD analysis project Ga0308309, IMG submission 192491) | Warmed and freeze-thawed soil microbial communities from the Hubbard Brook experimental Forest, New Hampshire - Hubbard Brook CCASE Soil... | ecosystem: Environmental > Terrestrial > Soil... | reverse complement strand
CCGAAGCGGTCTTCGAATGCGGTGGAGATTCGCTCAGGAAGTTTTTCGGCGCCTGCCATCACATATTGCAGGCTGCCAAAGTCTTCGGGAGAACAGCGTCGCATGTAGGCCTGCAGAAACGTCGGCGTCGCCAGTAAAAAGGTAACCGCATATTGGCTGACCAGCGCACCGATGGCGCGCGATTCCAGTGGATTGGGATGGAAGATTACGCCAATCCCAATGGTCGTGGGCAAACACAGCGTCCCAGTAAAACCGAAGGAATGAAAGAAAGGCAGAATACCCAGGACTCGATCGTGGCGACCGAGCATGAAAACCTGGTTCAGTTGTTCGACGTTTGAAGCCACGTTGTAGTGGGTTAGGACGACTCCTTTAGGATCGCCTGTGCTGCCGCTCGAAAAAATAATGGTGGCGACGTTGTCCAGCCCGACCTCGGGTCCGGCTCCGACCGACTTCTCAAGCAGTCGCACCGGCAAGAGCCAGGAAATGAGTGCAGCATTCAGTCTTTCCAGGAATCGCGGATTCTCCGCGAGATCCTCCAGCATGACGGCCTGCGCGGGTGGCTGGATGTGAACTCGTTCCAGAAAGGCCCGCGACGTGATTACAGTTTTCAACTCGCATTGTTGGGCGCAAGAGGCCAGAACTTCGTTGGAAGCCGTGTAGTTCAGATTTACCGGAACCTTTCCCATGAGCAGCGCAGCGAGATTCACGAGCGCGCCCGGAACCGATGGTGGCAGCAAAATACCAACCATTTCCTGGTCAAGCCAGACGGAACGCAGTCGTCGCGCGAGGAAGACAGTGCGAGTGAGCGCCCCGCCGAATCCGAGTTTCGGAGTGAGGCCGTCCGCCATAGCGAACCGGAACGGATGCCGTCGGGCCGTCTGCACAAACGAACGATGCAGGGTCCTCATGTAGCGCTTACGGTATTGATAAGCCTCAGCTCCCAGCTCCTGCACCGCCTGCCGTACTTCTTGGGCGCTGCTGGTCGACGGCATCGGCGAGCCGAAGGTCACGGTTACGGGGTAGGGAATTCGACGGGGAAGCTTCCACAAGAACTTTCCGCGCTCGAAGCTGAAAACCGAGCCCCACACGCCTCCCAGGTTCACTGGAATAATGGGTGCATCCACGCCCTTAATAATTCTTTCCATACCCCGGCGAAAGGGAAGCATCTGTCCGATTCGCGTCATCTGCCCTTCGGGGAAGATGCATACAATCTCGTCGTCCTTCAATGCTTGCGTCGCGGTGCGGAGCGATTGAATCATTTCGCGAGGACGGAGCTGCGAGGAGATTGGGATCACTCCCATAATCTTGGCGAACGGTTTCACCAGCGGGTGATCGTAAGAACCCTTGAACATCAGGAATCGAATCGGGCGGTCGATCGACGCAATCAACAGAACTGCATCGACCATCGAGACGTGGTTGGGGACGAGCAGAGCCCCGCCTTTTGCGGGCACATTCTCGCGGCCTTCTAAATGAATTCGATACAGAGTGTGCGTGGCGATCCACAGCAAGAATCGGAGGAGAGCGTCGGGCAGCAAGTACAGCACATAGATGGTCGCGGCGACCGTGAGCATTGAAACGGACAAGAAAATCGCTGGCGGGCTAAGGTGGGAGTAGTGCTGGAAAGCATAGTAAACACCAGCCGCTCCGCCAATGCCCACGAATGAGAGTAAGTTCGCGGCCGCGATCACGCCGCCTTTGTCTTTTTCGTCGGGACGATGCTGGATCAGCGCATTCACGGGAACTGCGAAGAAACCGGCCGAGAATCCCAGAGCAGCCAGCAACCCAAGCACCTGTGTGAACGAGAGATTTGGTCTGGAGAGCAGGATCCCAAATACGGTCATGCCGACCGAGCCGAGTGGAATCAATCCATATTCAACTTTGCCGCCGGATAGGTAACCTGCGGCCAGGCTACCCAGCCCGATCCCGATGGCGACCGCAGCCTGAAGAATTCCCGTGCGCGTGGGGCTGATGTGCAGGACATCGCTGCCGTAAAAAACGATGTTGGCTGTGAGCAGCGCTCCGAGAAACCAGAAATACGTGTTACCCAGAACCGCGAGCCAGAGAACTCGATCACTACGGATCAGCCACCCTTGCACCCAAAGATCGCCAATTGGGTTGGCGTGAAATTTCTTGGTGGGATCGGCGGCGGGAACTTTCGTGATGCCCAGGCTGAAGATCAATCCGACGAAAGATAGGCCCAGAAAGATAACCCCGGACCAGCCCTGGCGCCCCTGAAAAACATCGGCTAGAAACGCACCTGAAACTCCCCCGGCAATCACCGCCAGGAAGGTCCCGAGTTCGAGCACACCATTTCCCCAGGAAAGCTTTGGTTCGGGTAGCAACTCAGGTAGCAGCCCGTATTTGGATGGGCCGAAGAGTGCGGCTTGAGTGCTGGCGAGGAATACAGCGGCCATCTCGAGATGCAGGTTCTGCCAGGCCAGTCCAGCGATGGCCAGGACCATCACGGCCATCTCGAAGAACTTGGTCCAGATCGTGACCGTGCGTTTGCTGTAACGATCGGCGAGGAATCCGCCGGTCATCGAGAAGAGAATGAAAGGAACGGAGAACAGAGCCCCAACGATCAACACTAACTGGTCGCGGTCGGCTTTCTCTATTGCCATGCCGAGGATGAGGAAAACGACCAGGTTCTTGAGGCCATTTTCGTTGAACGCTCCCTGAAACTGAGTGACCACGAGCGACCAAAATCCTCGCCGCCATGATGGAGGCACAACGGGCTCCACTGGATTCTCTGTCGCTTGAGTTGGCGGAGCCTCAAGCACGGTCGCAATTCCACCTTCGCTCATAGGAAACCCTTATAAGCAGCTGTAAGTCTTGGAGTTCTGCACATCTTTTCATGAAGCCGGCCAGCCTTCCAATCACAACCTATAGAACGCTAGTTACTTCGGAGTTTGCAGGAAGAGAATAAGTGCAAGATCGCCATCGCTGGACGATCTACTATGGAGGCTTACAGAATCGCCTACATACGGGGGAGTGCGGTTCATGATGCCGCTCATTTGGCTCATATACGTACTGTTCGGTTTGTTCGCGCTGGCCACACCGCCACTAACCTTCTTCCTCCTATGGCGGCAGCACAAGCTTCGCCAGCAGTTGCTGAAACTCACCGATTTGAGCATTGAGCGGAACGATGCTCTGCATCGCGAGTTGCTGGAACTTCGGCGCCAGGTGGCAGGATTATCGCAAGCTGCGGACTCCGGGGTAGCGGCTCATCCAGACGCGCCGCAGCGCACTCCTTCGGTTGTTTCCGCGCGGATCGACAAGCTTGCCACACCGGCGGAGCCAGTTACCGGAAAACCAGTTGAGCCGGCTGCGGTTCCCGTGTCTTCACTTAGCACCGAGAAGATAGCTGCCGATATTTCCGGAACGCGTGCAAAAGATGTTTCGACAATCCCCGCTCCTCCGACATCTGCGAAGCCGGATCAACCGGCCCCGGAAAAACCCGCGGCTCCGCCTCCTACACCGGAACACAAACCGCTTACGCCTCCGGTGCCCGTATCCGCGAAACCGCCTGTGCCCCCGGCTACACCGCAGAAACCAGAACCGCCGCGACTGCCCGCAACACCAGTTCCCCCGCATTCAGAAATACCGCACACGTCTCCGCCGCCTCGGCCAGTTTCGCCACCGGCGGCCGCTCGCGTCGTGGCGCCATCCCAAGTTGCTTCGCTGCGCTCTTCCACGCCAAGGCCAACCGCCCAGCAGCGGATGAAGTCGGTGTTCGCCCTGGAAGAAACATTGGGCACGAACTGGCTCAACAAACTTGGCATCGTCATCCTGGTTTTCGGCGTCGCACTCTTTGGTATTTATGAACTCGGCCAGTTCGGCCCGCTTGGCAAAGTGGGCCTCTCTTTCGTAGTCTCGTTGGCGCTTTTGGCTGGTGGCATTTTTCTCGAGAAACGCGACCGCTACCGCGTTCTCGGCCACACCTTGATCGGCGGCGGATGGGCGCTGCTCTTCTTCACCACCTACGCATTGAACCACGTGCAGGCAATGCGGGTGATGAGCTCAGAAAACACCGATCTCGTCCTCATGCTCGCTGTGGCGCTCGCGATGGTGGTGCACACCTTGCGCTATCGCTCGCAGCTGGTGACCGGGCTCGCATTTCTACTGGCCTACAGCACCGTGACGCTCAGCCACGACGATGTGTACAGCCTCTCCTCGGGTGTAATCCTCGCGCTCGGGCTGATCAGCATCGTCATAAAAATGGGATGGTTCGAGCTCGAAGTCTTCGGCATCCTGTCGAGTTATCTCAATCATCTTTACTGGCTGTATCGCTTGCTCGGCTCCGGGGGCGCTCACGGACACGCCTTTCCCGAGTATTACGGGAGTACGGCGCTTCTCCTCTTCTACTGGGTGATCTTTCGGAGTTCGTACGTCGTCCGCAAAACCAAATCTCCAATGGACGAGCACATCTCCACGGCGGCTGCGCTGCTAAATACGCTGCTGCTACTTGGGGTGATGAAGTTCCAGTCCGTGCGGCCCGACTTGGCTTTCCTTGCTCTTCTGATGATCGGCGCTGTGGAGTTCATCTGCGGGCAACTTCCCATCACCAAGCGCCGCCGCGAGGCCTTCGTGGTCCTGAGCGTTCTCGGCGCGGCCTTGATGATTGGCGCAGTCCCCTTCCGCTATTCCGGGAACAACGTTGCCATCTTGTGGCTGATCGGCGCCGAAGCATTTCTGGTTGCAGGCGTCGTGGTAGGCGAAATAGTTTTCAGGCGCCTGGGCCTGCTTGTGGGATTGCTCGTTGCCCTGCACCTGGTCCGCATCGATTTCATGCGGCTGATGTCATTTCGCTTCACCAGCGAGGAACTTGTCCTAACCGCCGGAATGATATTCGGACTGTGTGCCATTGTTTTTTATTTGAACGCGCTTTTTGTAGGCGAACGCTGGCGACATTTCTTTAGCGATTCGCCCGACTCGCAGCTACTCTGCATTCATTCCTACATCGGCGGATTCGCAGCCGTCGCGGCAGCATGGGCTTTTTGCTCTCACGATTGGACCGCTTTCGCTTTCGCGGGCATCATGCTCACGCTCTCGGCGCTGGGATGGAAGTTTAAATCCGTCCACCTGCAGATACAGTATGGACTGGTCGCGGTTTTAACTCTGTATCGCGTTATCTATGTAAACCTGCACACCGAGCTTCCTCAATACACTCACGTTCGAATGCGCCTGCTCACGCTGCCTGTGATCGCCGCCGCATTTTATGTGACGGCCAAGTGGGCTGCCGTGCGCGACAACTCTAATCAGCGCGTGTTCCGCGGGCTGTTTGCCATCGCCGGCACGGCTCTGGTTACGTTGCTCTTTTACTACGAGGTCCCGGAACTCTGGCAGCCGCTCGCGGCGATTATTTTCGCGGTGGCGCTGTTGGAGGTTGGAAAACGGATTCGATATCACGCACTCGCCTGGCACGCTCATGTGCTGGCTGGTTTAGCGGTGCTGGCTGCGGTAATCGCTGATCAGGCGGGTCTGCAGCGTTGGCACACGATTCCACTCCACGCCTTTGGGGCGTTGCCGGTAGTTGCAGGCGCATATTGGATTGCCAAGCGAATCAACGTGCCCAACCCGAGCCACGTCGAGTTCGCGGGCATCGCGTACAGCTGGGTGGGCACTGGATTGATGGTCTGGGTGCTCAACGAGGCCGTCCCTGCACCGTGGATCGCCGTTGCTTGGATTGTTTTTGCGGTCGGCCTGGTGCTGGCGCTGCGCTGGATCGGTTACAAGCACATCGCATGGCAGGCGAACGCTGTGGCAGCGTGTGCCCTGGTGCACGCTTACAACTTCAATCTCGCGCTGGAACAGACGTTTTGGCGAGGGATTTCAGTCCGCCTGGTCACGGTTGCCATCGTTGCGGCCGGTCTCTATTTTCTTTCGCGCAAAGCGACCGAGCCTGATTCCGAACTAGGGCGGGCAATCAGTTACCTGCATACTTTTGCCGCCACCGGTTTGCTGACGCTTCTGGCCTGGTATGAGGCGCCCAGCGGATGGATTGCGGTGGTTTGGGCTGGGTTCGCCCTCGTGCTGGCCATGGTGGATCGCCATTACAAAGTGGAAGAACTGTCGTGGCAGGCACATGCGCTCGCCGGACTCACACTGCTCCGCAGCGTCACCATAAATTTGTATTTGACCGATACCTGGCATGGCATTAGTGTCAGGCTGCTCTCGCTCTCAATTGTCGCGGTCGTCCTGTACGCCCTCGCGCGGATTATTCGCATGCCGGAAGAGTGGCGAACGCGGGAGTTTCATCACGTCTACTCATGGGCTGCTTCCGCCCTGGTTTCAATGCTGCTCTGGTATGAGTTGCAGCCGCTCAGTGTCGCCGTAGGCTGGGCCGTCTTCGGATTGGTTCTCTTCGAATACGGTCTCTTGCGCACGACCAGACAGTTTCGCTTTCAAGCGTACGTGGCTTTAGCCGCTGCCTTCGGCCGCATCTTCTTTGCGAATCTTACTGCCGGCGATCCCAACGAATTCTGGGGACCCAGGATTTACACCGTGCTGCCGCTCACCCTCATTTTCTTTTTCGTCTACGCGCAGTTGAGCCCGGACGAAACCAGTGCCCGGGATGACCGCCGTCTGCATTTCGATGTGCTTCTTGCATACCTAGGCACGGGCAGCGTGGTTGCGGTGTTGTATTTCCAGTTTCCCAACGACTGGCTGGTCACCGCATGGGCAGTGGCTGTCTTTATCCTTTTTGCAGTAACTCTTTTGCTCGACCGGACGATCTTCTTGTACCAGGGAATTATGCTGACCTTAGGCGCTTGTGGCCGGGGAGTAATGCACAATCTGTTCGGCGCCAGCTATTTCAGCGGCGACGAATGGACTGGACGGTATTTCGTTCTGGGTTCGGCTGTGGCTGTCCTGCTAGCATGCCTCCCATTCGCATTTCGCCTGCGCGATCGCTACAAAGCGCAAGCTTTTTCGAATCGCTGGATAGGAACCGTGGTGCGGCATCCTGAACAGTTTATGTTCTTCGCTCCCGTGCTTCTGCTCACCCTCATGCTTGCCCTCAAGATGCGCGCGGGCATGGTCACGGTCGCATGGGGCGTCGAAGGAGTATTGATTGTGCTGCTCGCTCTCGCCGTCGGCGAGCGGAGCTACCGGCTCACCGGACTAAGCCTGCTATTGCTTTGTGTCGCCAAAGTGCTTGCGAAGGATGCTTGGGGGCTGGCGCCGCGCGATCGCTATGTCACCTTCATTATTCTCGGAATGGCTCTGCTGCTGGTATCGTTTCTTTATAGCAAATACCGGGAAGCCATTCGGCAGTTCCTATGAAACGGGTGGTCGCGTTTCTCATTGTGCTTGTAGTGGGCGTGATGGCACTCTACTTCAGCCAGCGCCGCCACGAAGCAACCCCCGTTTCCGCCAACGCCGTCATAGCCCTCGCCGCCGACGCCCAGCGTGACCTCAGCCGAGCGCCTTTGCGGCTAACCCGTCTCTCCGATGACCAGGAAATCGCGATCGGCAACCAACTGGCGCAGCAATACTCGGCCATGAACGGCAAATTAAATCCTGAAGGCCAGGCTCTTGAAAATTACGTTCGCAGCATCGGAAACACGCTGGCATTGCACGCTCACCGGCCCCTGCCATACTCGTTTCACCTCCTGCCCAATCGCATTATGATGAATGCTTTCTCGCTTCCAGGCGGCCACGTCTACATCGGCGAGGGTCTGCTCGACCTGATGACCAGTGAGGACCAAGTGGCGGCTGTGCTCGCCCATGAAGTCGAACACATCGATCACTATCACTGTGCCGAACGCGTGCAGATCGAGGCGCGGCTGCGCAATCTGAAACTTGGCATCGTTGGCGCCCTCGTCCAAATTCCGCTGGCGGTATGGGAGGCAGGCTACAACAAGGACGAGGAACTCGAAGCCGATCGCGAAGGCATGCGCCTGGCGGTTCTGGGCGGTTACTCGCCCTATGGCGCGGTCAGCTTGTTCGAGAAATTTGCCAGGCTGCATCACGAATACACCATCCATGCCCAAAGTCCGGAAGAAGAACTTTCGGAACTGGCCATGCAAAGCCTGGAGGGATACTTTCGTTCGCACCCTGAGCCGTCCGAGCGCCTCGCCCAAGCCAACAGCTTAATCGCGCAGGAGGGCTGGCAGGATCGCAAGACCCAGAAGCCAATCCATATCGAATACGAAGTGCACAATGGGCAGTATGTAAAGTAGGTGTTCTCATGTGAATTTGTGTTGCGCGACGGGGTCGACCTAGAATCAAGGCTGCGCATGGTCACAACCTCGACTCCACTCTCTTCTTCTCGGTCGCATTTCCGCTTTGCACGAATTCTGCTCTATTTCCTTATTGTGATCTTGTTATTGCTGGCGGGAGCCACCGCCTGGTTTGGTTTTTGGGCACGGTCGGCCTTGCCTCAATTGGATGGCAGGCTGCGAGTCGTGGGACTTTCGGCGCCATTGAAGGTGATTCGCGATGCTCACGGAACCCCCACCATCGATGCCTCCAATTTCGATGATCTCTTTTTCGCTCAGGGATACGTGACCGCGCAGGACCGATTATTCCAGATGGACGGAATGCGGAGATTCGCGGCGGGCGAGCTTGCGGAAGTCTTCGGAGAAAAATATCTGGAGCACGACCGCCAGCAAAGAATTCTGGGGCTGAGAGTGGTTGCGGGAAAAACGATAGAGACTTTACCGGCGGCGGATCACTCTCATTTCGTGGCTTATGCTCGCGGCGTGAATGCATACATCGAGGCCCATCGTGAGCGCTTGCCCCTGGAATTCCGCATTCTACGGTACTCCCCGCGGCTGTGGACGCCCGAGGACTCAGCCCTGATCGGAGTGCAGATGGTGGAGGATTTGAGCACCAGTCCGCGGCATGCGCTGATACGGGAGAAAATCCTCGCCAAGTTGGGACCTGAGCTGACCGCGGATCTGTATGTGAACTCTTCCTGGCACGACCGCCCGCCGACGGTCTTCCGGCCCAGTCTCGATCAGGAGATCAAAGGCGATGATAATGATAAAGATCAGAATGATGACGATGACGACGATTCCGGCGCGGACAGCTCGGTTACCCGCTTAACGCCCATCCCTGAAATTCCCGCATTGCAGCCCCTCGCGGAAATGTTTGCCGAGCCGCCTCTGGTCCTGGGCTCAAACAACTGGGTGGTCTCGGGGGTGCACACGGTCTCCGGCAAGCCGCTGCTGTCGAACGATATGCACCTCGGACATCAGATGCCGAATCTGTGGTACGCCGCCCATCTGGGTTGTGGCAGCGCGGCTTGCGGAAATTTTGATGTGGCCGGGGTTACGCTGCCGGGTTATCCCTACGTGATTGTCGGTCACAACCAGCGCATTGCCTGGGGATTCACGAATCTCGGGCCTACGGTTGAGGACGTTTACGTCGAGTCCTTCAACGCGGAGGGGCAATATCTGACGCCCGAGGGATGGAAGCAGCCCGAGCATCGCCGCGAGGTGATCCACGCAAAAGGCGCGCCGGATGTGATCGTGGACGTCGCGCTCACGCGCCACGGACCGATCGTTTCGGAGATGGTTCCAGGCGAGACCCGCAAACTGGCGTTGCGTTGGACTTTATATGACGGCATGCGCAGCCCGTTTTTCGCGGTCGATTCGGCGCAGAAGTGGGACGAGTTCCGGCACGCTTTTTCCGAACTTGATGCGCCTGCTCAAAACGTCGTGTATGCCGATGTCGATGGCAACATCGGTTATCAGGCTACGGGGAAGATTCCTATCCGGGCCGCGGGCGATGGCAGCCTGCCGGAGAATGGCAGCGACAATGCCCATGAATGGGTGGGCTACGTTCCGTTTGAAAAGCTGCCCAGCGTTTTCAATCCGGCTTCGGGGATTATCGCGACTGCAAATAGCCGGATTGCGCCCGATGGTTATCGATACTCGCTCAGCACGGAGTGGGAGGCTCCCTGGCGATCGGCTCGGATTTACCGCGTGCTCGAGTCGGGCAGAAAATTTTCCGCCGCCGATATGCTGGCGCTTGAAACCGATATCTATTCCGAGTTGGATCGTTTTTTCGCCGAGCGGTTCGTGTATGCCGTCGACCATGCCAAAAAATCTTCAGCTCGGGCTAAGGCTGCGGCTGAGATCATGCGGCAATGGGATGGAAGGATGATTGAGAGTTCGGCCGCACCCACAATCGCGGTACAAGCGCGGAAGCAGTTGGTGCGTTTACTGCTCGAACCCAAGCTGGGCGCGGTGCCCAAAGATCCGCTGCAGCTCGAGACTACGCTTAGTTGGAAAAGCTATCGCTGGATGATGAGCACGGTCTGGTTGGAGAATGTGGTTCA
>Ga0308309_10002868_pt1 | contig 10291 bp, 9 predicted proteins | sample HubBroMetageWFT5_FD_192491 | JGI IMG/M metagenome (GOLD analysis project Ga0308309, IMG submission 192491) | Warmed and freeze-thawed soil microbial communities from the Hubbard Brook experimental Forest, New Hampshire - Hubbard Brook CCASE Soil... | ecosystem: Environmental > Terrestrial > Soil... | reverse complement strand
CGGTGTAATAAATCGGGGAAGTAATAGAGCATCGCGCGGGTTTGGTAGGCGCAGGCGAGCACGAAGAGGATCGCGAGGCAGACGTACTGCAGAGTGGCTGGCTTCCGGTGCGCCATGTCAGCTCGAGGTGGAGGATATCATTAGTTGCTGCGGATGGAAGCGACGAGCGAATTCACTTGCACGCCGCGAAATCGAGCCGGACTGTAGCGCGGAGACGCGAGACACGCAGCTAGAAGGGCAAAGGCAAAAACGCCCATCGCACGTTTGTGGAACGGGCACCACCCTTCGATCCCTCCGTGCGGAATCTCAGGATGAAACGTCCCGGCCCTGCGAGGGCAATTCACAAATTCAAAAGTGACTACAGGCCTGCCCGACGCGAGGTTGCTGCGCCGGGCGCGGTGTTTAGCGCTGTCGGAGATGCGTTCAGCCCGGTGGCTGGCGCGGTTTTTGGCACGCGGCAGCCGGCTGCGGTGGTGGTGGACTTCAGCGGGTGGGCCACGTTGGCACGAAACGGGCCGGTCTCTTTGATGCGCGTGCGCACGCCGTCAATCGTTGCGGGAATGGCGCCGTGCGCTTTGCCTTTCAGCACGTAAATCATCAGGGCCGGATCGCCGGGGCTATCGAGGCTGGCGCTGACGCCGACGCCGATTACCGCGGGGTCGCTCATCAGGCTCGCCGCATGCTGCTCTTTGATGGATTTGGTTTGTGTGATGGCGGCGTCGGAGATGGTGACGGTTTGCGCCTGCTCCGATTGCGTGGCGAGCTGGGCGGTTTGTTGCGGTGTCAACGGGCCGTGCGCGGTTGGGGAGTTGGATTCGATGACGCGCGTCCGGACGCCGTCAATCGTCGCGGGAATTCCAGCGTGCGATGCTCCCGGCGCGACGACAATCATCACGGCTGGCTCTTGCGGCGCGTCGAGGCTGCCGCCACCGCCGTACGCCGAGACGCCCTGCGTATTCATAATTTGCGTGCTGTTGCTGGCGGCGGTTTGCGCGCGCTGCGTGGCGCTGGCGGGAAGAGTAGCGGCTGCCGATTGCGGCGTGACTTTCACCGAGCTGAGGCCTGGCAACGTGCATCCCGGTACAGCGTGCGCGGCGCCACCGACAAATGTGAACGTCGCTCCCCCGGTGGTGCTCTTCAGCGCGTTCAGAACATCGCCGACTGGGTTGCCAACCGCATCAGTGTCGCTGCCCGCGAACATCAGAGCCACAGGTGTTGCGGTCGCTGCGTCCACGGCGAGCGAGCCGGAATCGCCATCGCCAATGAAGTTTTGGCCATTGGTCATGTTGCCGACCACGACTTCGTCGTTGTAGGTGACGTTGAAGGAAGTGGTGGTCGCGCATCCGATTGAATATCCGACCTCGATCATGTTCGTATCAATGGACTCGACCGTTGCGCACGTCAAGCCCGTGGTGCGTCCACTCTTCGCCAATAATTGACCGACGGTGGCCGCCATGCCGGGACCTGATGCGGGAGGAGCGGGCTGCGGAACCTGCACGCCGTTGACCATGCTGAGCGCGCCTAGTTCCAAAATGTCGTCGTTGGGATCCACTTGTCCGTTGATGATCAGCGCGGTGGTCACGTCCACAGGAAACGCGGGGATCGGTTGCGTTTGCAGATTGATGATGTTCGATACATTCGCGACGGTGATCGTTCCCATGGTCGAGCAGTTCGTTTCGATGACGCCGGGTTGCGTCACTGCTTGGCCGATGGCGCCGCCGTCACTGAGGCCTAGTACGTGATTGTTCGAGAGGACGTAGGTTTTCCCGCCGCCGGTGACTAGCGAGCCCAGCGTTCCGCCGAAGCAAAATCCCGGTGCGGGGGTTAGGCAGATCGAGTCCACATTCGAGCCGGACGAACCGAGCTGCACGGGCGCGGTGAGCGGCTGCATGTTGAGCGAGTCAATGGTGAATGTCCCGGTGTTAGCGGAAACGTTTGAGTCGGCCTGCGAAGTGGCGGTGACGATCAATTGGGCTGGATCGGTACTCTTGGGGGTTGCAAGCGTCGGGACAGTATTTGGCGCGACGTAAAGGCCGGTGGCGGACATCGTGCCACAGACCGAGACTGGCAACGTATTGCAGCTGAGCTGCCAGGTGACGGCGGTGTTGCTGGTGCCAGTGACAGTGGCGGCAAATTGCACGGTCTGGAAGGTCTCGATATTCATGACGTTCGTTGTGATGGATACGGTAATTGGGGGCGGGGTGCTTCCGCCACCGCCACCGCAGGACACAATCGTCATGGCTGCGGCTATCACCAGGACGCTCAGCAGACAGGCACGCTTGATCATGGAGTTATCCCTTCAATCAGATGTGGAATTCACCCGTGGTACCTAGAATTCAGTACATCCATCGGTCGAACAGCTATCTGGCGTCACCGCGTTCGCAATTTATGGCTTTCCCCAGCTGCTAACCCGAGCCGCGAACTTTTGACGCGAAATTAAAGTGAAAAAGTTTAGACCTTGGCCCAACGCATGTGTAGCAGATGCAATAGTAGCAAGCAAGGTTACCTGGGCCAACTCGATGTGACAAAATTCTAACAACTGAAGGCGCGGGTAAGGCACGGGCTGTCCCGATTTGCTTAGGTACGACGATTGCCGCCGGACGGGAACTCCGGCCTTTGGAGGCGGCAGGCGCCGGGGAAAATCGGGCGAAACAGCGGCAAAATTACACGGCTGCAGGTTGGGCGCATGCATGGAGGGCGGCCCTACGCAGCGGCGGATGTCGCTCTCCCTGTTCAACTTCGGCATTGGATCCGCCGCTGGCACGCGCATTGCGTGGATATGCTGCGGACGTTCGAACGCGATCATCGGAAGTGGCTCGCGCGGGGCGAGCGGGCGCGGTTCCGGTCGCAAAGGGGAAGACCAGATATGAACTTTGACCAATTGGAAGGGAAGTGGAAGCAGTATAAGGGGCAGGTGCGCGAAAAATGGGGCCACCTGACCGACGACGACCTGCAAGTGATTGGCGGCAAGCGCGAAAAGCTGATTGGACGTATACAGGAACGCTACGGCGTTGCCAAGGAGAAGGCTGCGGAAGAAGTAGACGCGTTCATGAGGACACTGCACGAGCAACCGGCGCACAATATTCGCGACCCGGACGAATCGTTTGACGAGGAGCGCGGCGGACGCGCGCGGAGCCATACGGCTGGCGGAAATTAGAGTGGAAGGAAGTGGCTCGGCGCTAATGACGCGGCGAAACATGACTTCGTGCGACTCGACCCAGCACTGCGGGCGACCCAGGATTGCCTGCGGTGCTGGGCCGAGCGCCGGAGTCATCGTATTTTTGTGGTCGCGCCGGATCGAGCGCTGGCGGATTTGTTATTGATCTTTGGTCTTTGTTATTGGTCCTGGTCGTCGTATTCGCTGGGCACGTCGTTTTCGGGAACTTCTCTAGTCCTCACTTCACCCTGGTCGGGGTCGCGGGCGTTTTCCACGCCGCTGATCACTTCCGCTTCGTATTCCTGACCCTCTTCCGACAATTCTTCGACGCTTTCGGAGTCGGCGGACTCCCTGCGGGAGAGACCTTGGTTGTCGCCGGATTGTCCGCCGGCGCCAGGCCCCAGGCCGCGGCGGTTGGGCGAGACGACGGGATTGGAAACTTCGGCGGGCGCGCGGGCTGCGCGTTTTTTGCGGCGCGCCGGCTTCTTTTTTTCAGCTCTCTTAGCCGGCGCGAGTTTCTTCTTCAGGATGATTTTCTTTTTTGGGCGTGCGGGTTTCTTTGCGGATTTCTTTTTGGGTGTTGGTTTTTTCTTGGCCATGCGGGGAGTCTATCATCCGTGCTTGGGCGGGACAACTGGCCGCTGGGCTTGCTGACGGCTTCAAAAGATTTAACACGGAGAAAACGATTCTGGCCACGGTTCAGCGGCCCGGGCAGTGAAAAGAATTTCAAGGTATAGTTAGGGATGCTCGGAAGACAAACCAGCCCTGGCGTGGAACGCATGGGCAATCGCATGGAGCGCCAGGAAAAGAAGAATAGCGGCGACAGCAAACCGGCGAAGGCGAAATTTGACTGGAAGCTGCTGCCGGACGTGCTGGCGCTGATCAAACCGCGACGCGGGATTTTGGCGGCGGGCTTTGGGCTGATGGTGATCAACCGCGTTTCGGGGTTGGTGCTGCCAGCATCCACGAAATATTTCCTCGATGACGTAATTCTGAAACGCCAGGCGCGGCTGCTGCCGGTGATTGTGCTGGTGGTGGTGACTGCCACGGTGGTTCAGGGCCTCACTTCCTACGCGCTGACGCAGCTGCTATCGAAATCCTCCTGGCGCATGATTTCCGAGCTGCGCGAAAAAGTGCAGGCGCACATCGGGCGGCTGCCGGTGTCGTTTTACGACGCGAACAAAACCGGCGTGCTGATTTCGCGGATCATGAGCGATGTGGAAGGCGTGCGCAACCTGATCGGCACGGGGCTGGTGGAATTCGCGGGTGGAATCCTGACGGCGGTATTCGCCATGGTGTACCTGCTGCGCACCAGCGTGAGCATGACGGCGCTCGCGTTCGTCATACTTTTTATTTTTGGCGTGACGCTGAACCGCGCGTTTAAGACGATCCGCCCGATTTTCCGCGCGCGGCCGAAAATCAATGCCGAAGTAACTGGCCGGTTGACCGAATCCATCGGTGGGGTGCGCGTGGTGAAGGGTTATCACGCGGAAGCGCGCGAAGAGAAGGTGTTTGGCGCGGGCGTGCAGCGGCTGCTGGACAACGTGCTGCAAACCCTGACGGCGACTTCGTTGATGAGCCTTTCGGCCACCAGCTTGATGGGCATTGTCAGCGCAATGATTATGTTCCTGGGCGCGCGGCAGATTCTCGCCGGGACCATGACGCCCGGGACTTTCTTTTCGTACACATTGTTTCTGGGGTTTCTGATCGCGCCGGTTTTCCAGATCGTGGCGATTGGGCCGCAGATCACTGAAGCGCTGGCGGGCCTGGAACGCACGCGCGAAGTTTTGAACGAAAACCCGGAAGACGAAGATCCCAACCGGCGCGAATCGCTGGAGCGCATTCGCGGAGAAGTGGTTTTCGAAGATGTGAGTTTTTCCTACGACACCGGGAAGGAAGTGCTGCACGAGATCAGCTTCAATTCGCAGCCGGGAACGGTGACGGCGCTGGTGGGTCCATCGGGCGCGGGAAAATCCACAGTGATTGGTTTGATTGCGGCTTTTTATGTGCCGACGAGCGGGCGCGTGCTGGTGGATGGCGTGGATTTGGCAAGAGTGCGGCTGGATTCTTACCGCACGCAGCTGGGCGTGGTGTTGCAGGAGACTTTTCTTTTCGACGGCTCGATTCGCGAAAACGTGGAATTTTCGCGTCCGAACGCCACGGAAGAGGAGATTCTGGCGGCGTGTCGCATCGCGCGCGTGGATGAATTTGCCGAAGGCTTCGAGAACAAGTACGACACGGTGGTGGGCGAGCGCGGCGTGAAACTTTCCGGCGGGCAGCGGCAGCGCGTTTCCATCGCACGCGCGATTCTAGCCGATCCGCGCATCTTGATTTTGGACGAAGCGACTTCGAGCCTGGATTCCGAATCGGAGGCGTTCATTCAGGAAGGCTTGCGCTACTTGATGCGTGGGCGGACTACGTTCGTGATCGCGCACCGCCTGTCCACGGTGCGGCGCGCTGACCAGATTCTGGTGCTCGAGGCTGGGCGGATTATCGAGCGCGGCACGCATGCATCGCTGTACGCGGCCCGCGGGCGGTACTTTGATCTGTACACGAAACAACATGGGCTGGAGTCGAATTTATTTCTCGCGCCGGGCGAGGGTGGCGATGGATCAGCGGATGGGCAGGATGCGAATGGCGCGGCGGCGGGACGAGGGGCTGGCGGTGCGACGACGGAAGCTGCGGCATTGCCGGAAGCGATACGTCTGATTCGCGGCGGTAGCGGCAGCTAGCATATGAAAGCGTCGTGCGATGCTTGCCTTTGTAGCGGCGCACTTTAGCGCGCCATCGGCGTCACGGCGTCGAACGATGGCGGTCTAAAGACCGCCGCTACAAAACCGTTAATCCAACCACTGCGGATTCTGAAATGTGCCGTCGAAGTTGTGGGCGGTTTTGTATAGCTCGTGCTCGCCGGTTTGCGCGGCTTTTTCGGTTTTCGCCAGCAGCGCGGCCACCCGTTCCTGGCTCAGCGGGCGGAAGGTCCGCGCCGTTTGCAGCGCTTGCTGCAAGATGGGCAGCGAATCGCAGCCGGTGATGACCACGCTGGTAGGTAAGTTCAGCGCGTATTGCAGACATTCGACAGCCTCCGCCGTTTTACTCTTCAGGATCAGGCCATCGCCCATCGGTTTCATGCCCAGCACACCGATGTTGTGCGCCAGCAGCACGGGCAGCACCATTTTTTCGAAGCTGTCGTAGTGCGCGTCCATCAAATTCAGCGGCATCTGCACGGAATTGAAAGTGAATTTGTGCGCGAAGGACGTATTCAACATTTTCAGATGGACTTCCGGACTTTTGTGGCCGGTGAATCCGAGGTAGCGGATCTTGCCTTGCTTTTTCGCCGCGAGCGCCGCTTCGAGGGAACCGTTCGCCGCAAAAATGGCTTCGGGGTCAGTGTCGCGGATTACTTCGTGAAATTGCAGCAAGTCAATGTGATCGGTCTGCAGGCGGCGCAGCGATTCGTTGATTTGCGCGGTGGCGCCTTGCCTGGTGTGGCTGTCAATCTTGGTCATCAGAAAAGCTTTTTGGCGGTAGCCATCTTGCAGCGCTTTGCCCATGCGAATTTCGCTGGTGCCGTTGTTGTAGTCCCAGCAGTTGTCGAGGAAATTGATGCCTTCATCGAGTGCGGAGCGAATGATGCGGATGCTTTCCTGCTCGTCGCTTTGCATGCCGATGTGATATCCGCCCAAGCCGACGGAGGAAACTTTTTCGCCAGTGTTGCCGAGCGTGCGGTAGGGGATCCCGTTTCGCACGTCGGCGGCTGCAGCGGGCGCGTGTGTGTGCGCGTTCGTTTCGGCGGGCGGCAATAAGCTGGCGGCCATCGCCGATGCGACGGTCGAGCCGACGGCGGTTTCCAGAAAACGGCGGCGCGTCAATCCTTCGTTCTGTTCTTGAATTTTACCTTCCGGCGTGGGATTTTTCATGATGCGCTCCGTGGAGGAGGGAATTATTTTGTGCGCGATGGGCTGACGCAAAAAATACAAATGGTGCTCGAGGAGGGAATCGAACCCACACGGCCTTGCGGCCACCGGATTTTGAGTCCGGCGCGTCTGCCAGTTCCGCCACTCGAGCACTCAGGCAGAATGGCAGAGTAACACGCGAGCTTGGTTTGGCTCAACTGCCGCCGACTTTCACGCGCAGACGGTCGGTCGCGAAGGCCACCGGGTCGGAATAATTCACGCGAATGGATTTGCGCACCTCGGTCTCGCGGGTTTCGACGTCTGGTGCGGTGTGGCTGAGGAGCAGGCTTTTCACGTTGCTTTGGTGTGCGGCTTCGCCGATTTTCCGGGGAGGGGTGTGCAGGTCGTATAGCTGAGAGGGCGACTGAGGTGGATCGAGCACGGCGCAATTAAATATTAATAGGTCCGCGTTCTTCGCTAGGCGCACCAGATTCGGCAGCGCGGAAGCGTCCATATCTCCTGAATAAACCAGCGTGACGCCTTTGTAGGTGATGCGGTACGCCACCGACGGACAATCGCCGTGATGCGTGGCGATTTCTTCGATTACCAGGCCGTGATCATCGAGAATTGTGGTTTGCGGCGAATCCAGATTGATTGCGAGATCCTTCACGAGGAACTTCTCGTCCGCGCCAAAGGTTTTTTGATACGGGAACGCTCCACCATCGCCTACAAGCAGGTCCACGAATCGCGATGTCTTGGGGAAAAGTCCAGCGGCGTCGGGGCCGAAAATACGGTATGTGATGGGGCCGTCGCTGGAGAGCCCACGCGCATTGAAGAACGCCGCGAGGTCCCCGCTGTGGTCAATGTGCAGGTGCGTCAGCAGGACGGTGTCCACGCTCGACAGGTCCAAACCCAATTCGCCGATGCGCAGGAACGCGCCGGGCCCTGCATCCATCAGGATTCGCGGCGTGCCGTCAACCATGACGATGTAACTTGCGCTCGCGCGGCCGAATGGGCGCGGTCCGCCGGAGCCGAGCACCACAACCTCGAGCCGAGGTTTCGCACCTGGTGCCGCTGGAGTTGCTGCCGATGCTGCGTGCGGGGAAAGTGCGGCGAGGGTAAAGAGGAAAACCGTTAGAAGTTTCATGCACGACCATCCCGTCGCCGGGTTTCCAGTGGAAGCCGGCTGAGATTATTTTTCGTTCGGGGTTATCGGGAATTTTCGGTTATCAACGATGGCGCGGAAAACCCTGCCGCGACCCAGAACTAAATCGCCGGAGCGCGCTTCGACATCGAAGACCAGGAAGCGCCCCTGATAGCCGACCAGCCGCGCTGCAGCACGTACCGTGGCGCCATCGGTTACCGCCTTCAGGTGGTCCACTTCAATTCGCGTGCCGACGGTGATCGCGCCGGATGGCAGATCCGATTGCACGGCCTGCGCCGCGGCGATTTCCATCATACCGATCATTGCAGGAGTGGAAAGCACGGGCGGCATGCGCGGATCGAACGCGGCGACCGTCCATTCGTGCGGCACCACGCGCTGCACGGAGGATTCCAGGCCGATGCGCGGCATTCCTGCGACTGGCACATGGGAAATCGCGGAGCGTTTTGCTTTTTTCGCGGGGGTGCCGCGTTTGCGTGGTTTCGCTCGAAGCTTCATTGCGCGGGTTCGCGGTCGCTGGCCGGCGTTGGGGCCGCGCCTCGCCCGCAGACGATGGTGCGCGGATCGAGGAAGCTCCGCGTGAATTCCGCCACGGTGATGCCCAGCTGAGCCCACAGGCGGCGCTTCAGGCTACGATAATCCTGCGAGCCGCTGAAGACGTCGCGAATCAGATCACGAAATGCCGGCGAATAATTCACCAGCTGCACCATGCGCGTGGTGATGGCGCTGCCCAGGAAGTTTCCACGGAAAACTTTTCTGGCGATGTTGGCGGCGAATTCCAGGTCGGCGGAAAAAGCGGCACGCAATTTCGCTGGATAAAGTTCTGGCTGCCCTGCGGCGATAGCTTGCGCCAGCAAATCGCCGGAGCGCAGCGCGTAGTAAAGACCTTCGCCGGTGATGGGATCAACGGTAGCAGCCGCGTCTCCGGCCATGGCCCAGTTGCGGCCCATGATTTTGCGGCTGCGAATGGTTTTGGCTTGCGGCGAAGGAAGCACGTGGCTGTAAAACTGCGCGCCCGCGCGAGGAATTTTTTCTTCCTCGAAGAATGCATCCAAGTGGCGACGCAAAACTGGCGTCGAAGTCTGGCCCATTTTCGCGCAGATGCCTACGGAAAGATGATCGGCGCGCGGGAAAGACCACAGGTAGCCTTCAAACTGCTTCAGAAACTTCACTTTGATGATGTCTTCTTCGGTGGGGACAAAATAACCGAGCGTGACTTCTAGATCTTTTGAGCCGAGAGCCGTGGTTTCCGGCAGCAATTGATTGCGCGCACCGGCAGCCAGCACAATAAAATCAGAAGAACGCTCGTCGCCCGCGGCCATCAGGCTGACGCGAGGGCCGCTGGTGTTGACGTTCGTCACGCGCGAGCAAACCGCGGTGCATCCGGCGGCGATGGCGCGGTCGAGCAGCAGTCCGTTCAGCACCTTGCGCGCATAAATCACGATGGGATGATTCATTTCAAATTGCGCGCGATGCCCGCCGCTGGAAATCAGCTCGGCTCTTCGCACAATTTTCTTCGGCTGGGGGGAATCGAGCAGAAAGGGATAAGCTTCGATGGCTTTATGAGTTAGCCCGCCGCCGCAGGGCTTTTCCCATGCGAGGCGCTCGTCGTAAATCGTCACCTGAAAACCGGCGCTGGCCAGACGTTCACCACAAAGCGCACCGGCAGGACCGCCGCCGACAATCGCTATTTCTTTCATGTCCCCTGCTGTGACCTGGCTCAAGTTAGAGGGAAAACACCGGCAATGAACCAGGAGGCGAGTATAGCACCAAACAATGCCGCGGCTGTGGCGGAGCCTGTGCGCACCCGTAACGCATCGGTAGCAAGCCTTTGCAGGATGGAAAATGCCGCCAGGAACACGAAAAGAAGCGGGATTAGCACCTGTCCGCTGGCGAAGAGATACCAGGCCAGGGTGCAGGCTAGGAATAGTTCCAGGCGCAGCAAAAGGAAAACGGCGAAGCGGACTGTGCGTTCGAGGCCGTGATGCACGGGGCCTAGCGTGACTTCTTCGGCGAAGCAGTAAATCCAGGTGACCGGCAGCAGGCCTGCGAAGCGGAGCCAGCGCGGGGCGTTGA
>Ga0308309_10002867_pt1 | contig 10291 bp, 9 predicted proteins | sample HubBroMetageWFT5_FD_192491 | JGI IMG/M metagenome (GOLD analysis project Ga0308309, IMG submission 192491) | Warmed and freeze-thawed soil microbial communities from the Hubbard Brook experimental Forest, New Hampshire - Hubbard Brook CCASE Soil... | ecosystem: Environmental > Terrestrial > Soil... | reverse complement strand
TGTTTAACGTGGTGGCGTGGATTACGGCTGTTTTCATGATTGTGTTGACGTTTGTGCTGGTGGGACAGGGGGTGGTGCAGTGGGTGAAGGGGAGTCCGGGGTGAGTTTAGAAATTAGAAGGTGGAAATTAGGAAGAAAAGAGCCGGAAAAGAATTAACACAGAGACACGGAGAAGTGAGGCCCAAGAGCACAGGCAGGAGTGCCTGTGCCACGTTAGATCTGGATTGTTGCGGGGAGATTACATTGGGCGGAAAAGTGCGTTGCGCGGGTGCGAAGGGGTGTGTTAACTTTGCGGCATAAAGGAAGATTGACCTGGAATCAACGTGGCTCACTCGTTTGAACTTTCCGCTGCTGCTCTCGGTCCGGTGACCGCAGAGGAAGCGCATATCCTGAAAAAACTTGATCTGGAACGGTTGCCGCGGCACATCGCGGTAATTATGGATGGGAACGGGCGGTGGGCGCAGAAGCGTCATTTGCCGCGCATGGCCGGGCACCGGGCGGGGACGCAGTCGGCGCGGACGACGATTGAGACTTGCGCGCGGCTGAAGGTGGAGGCGCTGACGCTGTATGCGTTTTCGGTGGAGAATTGGCGGCGGCCGAAGGCGGAGATCGAGTTTTTGATGCAGTTGCTGCGGGAATATATCCGGAATGAGATGCCGCTAATTCAGCGGAATAATATCCGGATGAGGTTTCTGGGACGGCCAGAAGAGCTGCCGGCGGGGGTGCAGAAGGATACGCGGGAAGCGAAGGAAGCGACGGCTGGGAATACGGGGATGGTGCTTTCGATTGCGCTGAATTATGGGGGCCGGGCGGAGATTGTGGACGCGATGAACGCGATCCTGGCGGAGCGGAATGGGCACGGGAACGCGGCGATTACGGAAGAGCAGCTTTCGCAGCATCTTTATACGGCGAACTTGCCGGACCCGGATTTGCTGATCCGGACGAGCGGGGAGAAGCGGGTTAGTAATTTTTTGCTGTGGCAGATTGCGTATGCGGAGATTTTTGTGACGGAGACGTTGTGGCCGGATTTTAATCGGGCGCGGCTGTTGGAGGCGTTGGTGGATTTTCAGGGGAGAGAGCGGCGGTATGGCGGGATTGATGCGAGGAAGACGGCGGTCCGATGAGGAAGTAATCAGTAATCAGTTATCAGTAATCAGTCAGAAGGCAGAGAAGATTTCAACGCGGAGTCCGCAGAGGGGCCTCAGAGGACGCAGAGAAAAACCGCGGGTACATCCCACCAGTTGGTAACGAGTGACTGTATAATTCGGTAGGGAATCCACTTTCATTTTGGCTGGGACTGGGCAGGCGGCCGGTAAGGACTGTTTGCATGACTTGGAAACGCGTGGCGACGGCGCTGGTGTTGATACCGGTGGTGGTGGGGTTGGTGTTGTTTACGCCGACGTGGGCGGTGGCGGTGGCTACGGCGGTGATTACGGTGCTGGCGCTTTGGGAGTATTTTGCGCTGGGGGAGGCGATTGGGCACCGGGCGTATCGGATTTGGACTATCTTTTGCGCTCTATATCTCGTCCTGCAACAATCTGGGTATCACGGAAATTGGCTAGACTCATTTAATGTTCCTGCCGGAGAATTTCTTTTCCGTCAGGCTCCGATACAAGTCCTTACGACGCTTTATTCTCCTGAGACACTCTTTTTCTTCTACATCCTTGGGCTTACCGTCCTCACGATCTTTACAAGGCGTCCTCTGGTTGAATCCCTTCCCGCCGCGGGGATTTCCTCAAGTGCTCTACTTCTTGTGGCATTCCCTCTTTCGTTTGCCGTTCGTCTACATGGAATTCCGGCTTACGGGCCGAAGTTGCTGCTGTTTGCATTGGTGATTACTTGGGCAGGGGATACGGCGGCTTATTTTGTTGGCAGAGCAATGGGGAAGCATCCGTTGGCGCCGCATATTTCGCCGAAGAAGACTTGGGAGGGATCGGTTGGGAGCATGGTTGGGTCGTTGCTTGTGGCTTGGGCGTTTAGTTATTGGATTCGGATTCCGATTGGGCACCTTTTGGCTATGGCGGTGATTGGGAATGTGGCGGGGCAGATGGGGGATTTGCTGGAGTCGGCGTATAAGAGGTCGGCGGGAGTGAAGGATTCGGGTGGGTTGCTGCCGGGGCATGGGGGAGTGCTGGACCGGATTGATGCGCTGATTTTGTGTATACCGGTGATTTGGTATTACCTGGTTTTGGTGAATCCGGTGATGAATTAGATTTCGCTACAGAAGACACAGAGCACATAGAGACGAAAGAAAAGATAACGCCGAGGCGCAGAGAACGCAGAGATTCGCTGAGAAGAGTTCGTTCCTGTTATGTGGTCGGTGGTATCTGCTATCCTGAAATTCAGTTCGTGAGATTGAAAATTCCAACATGAAAAATATTTCTATTCTTGGTTGCACCGGGTCGATTGGGCGGCAGACCTTGGCTGTGGTGGAGGCGTTGGCGGGACAGTTTCGAGTGGTGGGGCTCGCGGCGGGGTCGAACATCGATGAGCTGGTGGGGCAGATTGAGCGGCACCGGCCAGAGGTGGTGTCGGTGGCTACGGCTGCGCTCGCAGACGAGCTTGTTGGGCGATTGCGCGAGAAAGGGCTGGCGGCTTTGCCGGCGATTCACCATGGGCGCGAGGGGATGCTGGTGGTTGGGACGCATGGAGCGGCGGAGATTGTGGTGTCGGCGGCTGTTGGCGTCGTGGGACTCGAAGCTACTTACGAGGCGATCAAGCTGGGGAAGGTGATTGCGCTATCGAATAAGGAAGTGCTGGTGGCGGCGGGCGAGTTGGTGATGGCGGCGGTGGAGAAGTCAGGGAGAGAACTTTTGCCGGTGGACAGCGAGCACAATGCGGTGCACCAGTGCTTGCGCGGCGGGACGCATGGGGAAGTGCTGCGGATTGTTTTGACGGCGTCGGGCGGGCCGTTCCGGAAGACGCCGCTGAAGGATTTGGCGAATGTGACTACCGAGCAGGCTTTGGCGCATCCCAATTGGCGGATGGGGAACCGGATTACGATCGATTCGGCGACGATGATGAACAAGGGATTTGAGGTGATTGAGGCGCGATGGTTGTTTGGGATGAAGCCCGAGCAGATTGAGGTGGTGATTCATCCGCAGTCGACGATTCATTCAATGGTGGAGTATGTGGATGGGTCGGTACTGGCGCAGTTGGGCCCGACGGATATGCGGATGCCGATCCAGTATGCACTGACGTATCCGGCGCGGGTGGCGACGAGCGAGGTGCAGCTGGATTGGTCGAAATTGAAGCGGCTGGATTTTGAGAAGGTTTCGACGCGGCGGTTTCCGTGTTTGCATTTGGCTCGGGAGGCGATGAAGAAGGGTGGGGCGTGGCCGTGTGCGTTGAACGCGGCGGATGAGGTGGCGGTGGCGGCGTTCCTGGAGGGACGGCTGAAGTTTTTGGGGATTGCGGAAGTGATTGAGAGGGTCTTGGAGAGAACTCCGAAAACGAAGTTTGGGTCGATGGAGGATGTGCTGGCGGCGGATGCTGAGGCGAGAAGAGTGGCGGAAGAGGAGCTTACAGCCATTAGCCGACAGCTGACAGCTTAAGAGACAAGAAAAGATAACGGAGAGGCGCTGAGAGCGCAGAGATTCGCAGAGAAGAGAAAACCCGCACCCCGAAAAGTACATGGTGCGGCACCCACGTTTTGATCCTTTACTTCATTTACTTCGTTTAATTCCTTTAGTTCACGTTTCTATTGGTATTCCTGGTCGATGTGGAGGATGGCGCCGTTTTCGTCGAAGGCTACGTCGAAGGCTTTCGCCTTCTTGACAAGGATGTCGGCGAATTGATTTTCCTGGGTTAGGAGGACGGCCTGGAGCTTGACCATTTCGAGGACGGCCAGGAAGGCTACGATCATGGCGTGGCGGGAGGGGCAGGCTTCGAAGAATTGGATGAGGCTGACGGTAGCGGTGTCGCTGGCGAGGATTTGGGAGCGGAGTTGGGCGATCATCTGGGCTACGGTGAATACGTCGTGGGTCAGTTCGATGCGGACGACTTCTTTTTTGCGCTCGAGGACTTGCTGGAAGACGCGGACCAGATCGACGAGAGAGACTATCAGTTCGCCTTCGGTGCCTTCGTCGTGGTAGAGGGATTTGTCGGGGCGGGACCAGACGTGCTCTTCGATTTGCTGTTTCTGGTAGAGGAGTTGCGCGGCGTTTTTGTATTTTTCGTGTTCGATTAAGCGCTGGACGAGTTCTTCGCGCGGGTCGGCGGATTGCTCTTCGGGCGAGGCGAGCGGGTCGGGCGGGAGAAGCATTTTGGATTTGATGTAGATGAGCGTGGCGGCCATGTAGATGAATTCGGCGGAGACGTCCACGTTTTGGACTTCGAGCTGGTGGAGGTAATCGAGATATTGGGAAGTGATTTTGGAGATCTGGATGTCGTGGATATTCATTTCCTGCTTTTTGATTAGGTCGAGCAGGAGGTCGAGGGGACCTTCGTACATGGGGATGGAGATTTTGTAGGGAGAGGCCATGTGGGAATAGTTTACAGTTCACAGTCTACAGTTAACAGTTGAAAAGCAAAACCGAAGAGAAGATTTCACCACAGAGGGCACAGAGGACACGGAGAAGAGTGAAGCGGAGATTTTGTTGATTTAGATCGTAAGAGCCCACCCTTATAAACCAAGGGTGGGGCGCCCTCAAGTTCAGTTGGTCGGCGGCGCAACTAAGATTAACCGGAGATCTCGGCGCGTTTGCGGGGCCAGTTGAAGATGGCGTTGCGGACTCGCTCGATCGTCTGCTTCGCAGACTCTCTTGCTTTGGCGCTGCCTGCGTCTAGGATTTCCAGGGCTTTTTTTGGATGTGCTTCATAGTCTAGGCGTTTTTCGCGGACTGGGGCTATCCATTTGATTAGGTTTTCGGCCATGGCGGATTTGCATTCGATGCAGCCGATGCCGGCGGTTGTGCAGCCTTGGCGGACCCAATCGAGGCGGCCGGGGTCGCGTTCGGGAGTGGAGAAGAGTTTGTGCCAGTCGTAGACGGGGCAGATGTCGGGGTTGCCGGGGTCGGTGCGGCGTTTGCGGGCGGGGTCGGTGACCATGACTTTGGTTTTTTTGCGGATGTCGTCGTCGGATTCGGAGAGGGTGATGGCGTTGTTGTAGGACTTAGACATTTTGCGGCCGTCGAGGCCGGGGATGCGGGGCGTGGGGGTGAGAACCGCCCACGGTTCCGTGAGGACCTGATTTATCTTGAAAAAGATTTCCCTGCCTTTTCTCACCTCTAGAAAATTATGAAAGCCGACTTTCTTTGCGAACTGTTTTATTGCTCGACTGTAACTGTCCTTTGTCTCGATGGAGAGTTCGGCGAGAGGATTGTCAGGTGAATCGATGGTTTTTATCGATTGTAGTATGTACGTAAGTTTATCTCGATTGGCCAATTTGAAGAGAGCTTCGTCTATTTCAAATCCGAAGTGAAAGTTAAAGGAATTAACTAGTTCACGGGAAAACTCAACGTGGGAGACTTGGTCTTCGCCTACGGGGACGAATAGTCGCACGCCATCCTTGCTGTACATAACGATGTCCGCAGTTTGAAGAGTTGGATATCCCAAAAAGCCATATGTAAGCAGGTCCTTGTCCTGCATATTCTCAATCTGCTCTTTGTAGGTGGGGATGCGTTCGAGCCAGCCTAGCGGGGTGACCATGCTTAGGAGGAGATGGAGTTCGGCGTGTTCGGGGACTTGGGACTGGAGGAAGATGGTGGATTTGGCGGGGTCGAGGCCGGAGGCTAGGAAATCGATGGTGATTTGCAGGGAATTTTCGGCGATGGCGGAGGTGTCGGCGTAGTCGGAGGTTAGGGCGTGCCAATCGGCTACGAAGTAGAAGCATTCGTACGCGGGATCGGATTGGAGCCTGACCCAGTTTTTCAGGGCGCCGAAGTAGTGGCCGATGTGGAGACGTCCGGTGGGGCGCATGCCGGAGATGACTCGGTTTGTGGGAGTCGACAAGTTTTACCTCGGTGGAATTAGGTGACAGTTTACAGTTTACAGTTTGAGAGGGGAAAGAAAAAACGGAAGAGAAGAGGTCACCACGGAGTTCACAGAGGACACGGAGAAGAATGAAGAACGGAAAGTTTTTGGCATTAGCTCGTAAGAGCCCACCCTTCGCAGAAACCGCGAAGGATGGAGCACCCTCAAGTTCATTTATTCAGTCGCGTAATGACAGAACCCAAGAAGGCGGCCTAAAGCCGCCCGTACAACAGCAGGTTATTTGGAGGACCAGTTGGGGGATTCGTTGTGGCCGGTCGTTGTGAGCTGATGAGGCTGACTGCCGTCGGCTAGCATGGTCCAGATTTGGCGAGTGCCGGTGCGGGTGGATTCGAAGACGATGTGGCGGCCGTCGGGGGCCCAGCTGGGGCGTTCGTTGCGGCCGGAGTCGCGTGTTATTTCGAGGATGCGGCGCGAGCCGATGTCGAGAAGGTAGATGTCGTAATTGCCGGAGGGGCGGCGCCAACTGAAGGCGAGAAGCTGGCCGTTGGGAGACCATGCGGGATCGATGACATAGCCCATGTCGGGAAGATCGATCTTCTGGGTGTTGCTGCCGTCGGAATTCATCATGTAGAGCTGAGGAACGCCGCCACGGTCGCTGACGAAGACGACGGTCTGCATGGTTTTGGGATTCCACGCGGGAGAGGTGTCGGCGCCACTGTTAGAAAAGGTGAGGCGCTTGGGACGATTGCCGCTGGCGTCGGTGACGTAGAGCGCGGGATTGCCCTGCATGGACGAGGAGAACATCACCTGCGAGCCGTCGGGAGACCACGCAGGGGAAGAGTTTGTCCCTCTGTAGCGGGCGAAGGATACCACTTTGCCGGAGTCGAAGGAGTACATACAGATTTGGCCGCTGACGACGCTGTTGGCGGGAGCGAAACAGGTGAACGCGATGCGGGAGGCGTCCGGAGACCAGCGCGGGGTGAGCGAGATGGAACGGAGAGAGGTGAGCGGGTGCTGGTTGGCGCCGTCGTAATCCATGACCCAGAGTTCCTTAGTGCCAGTGCGCGAGCTGATGAACGCGATTTGCGTACCGCCTACGCCGGGAAAGCCGCCGGAAAGTTTGGAGATGATTTCGTCGGCGAACTGGTGGGCGAATTTGCGGACTTGCGCGTCGGTGGGGGCGCCACGATAAATTTTACCGACAACGGGTTCGTTGGAGGGACTGCGGACGTCGTACATCCAGGCGGGGATGGCGACTTCGGTCGAGGATTCGGTGAGATTGCCGAAGGCGACGAAGTTGGCGTTAAGGGGAGGATCGGTCCAGGTGAGCTTTTGCAGTTCCTGGGGTGCGGAGGGGACTTGCGTGGGATAGAAGCTGGGTGAGACGAGTTCGATGATGCCGGAGAAGGAAAGGTCGTCGCGGACGGTTTGCGTGAAGAGAGTCGCGTGGGGTTTGGCGTTGTCGGCGCGAGGGGCGAAGTCGGCTACGGCGATGCGGGGTTTGTCGACACCGAGGCCTGTGCCGGAGCGGATCCAGTCCTGGGCGAAGGAAGGTGAGGAGAACGGGAGGAGGTAAAGGAAAAAGATGGGAATGCTGCGGATGATTCGAAGCAAGAGTTCCTCCGGAAGAGATTGGGCTGAAGAAATAGTTTAGGACAAATTGGATGAGAGGAGAAAAGATTTCACACAGAGAGCACAGAGATGGAACACAGAGGGCACGGAGAAGAAAAGTCAGGAAAGTGCAATAAAGAATTGCTTTTTGAATCGAGTGGAAAGTCGGGTTGAAGCCTTGCCACGGTCCCTCCGCTCCGAGCCGGCAAACTGCGCCGGCTCTCCGGTCGGGATGACAATGGTGCGCGTTGGGTGTTGATGGATCGAATGTGAGGAGTTGCAAGGACCGTAAAAGCGGTGGCAGAGTCACCGCACTCCAAAGGGGAGGCCTAGCGGGCTGAGGAGAGGTCGAAGTCGAAGGTTACGTCGACGTAGGAGCCGGAGTAGTCGGCGGGGAGGGCGGGAAACTTGTCGATGCTGAGCAGGGCTCGAGTGGAGGAGTCGTCCATGGAACGATTGCCGCTGGAGGTGTCGAGGCGGATGTTTTTGATGGTGCCGTCACGATAGATGCGGTAGGTGACAACGGAATGCGCCCGGCGTGCGGCACGGACGGCGGGATCGATTGTGTTCTGCATCCAGTTTTGAGAGATGGCGCGCTTCATGGATTCGACGTACCAAGGATAACGTGCGGCGAAATCGCCACCGCCCTGGCCCTGGACGGCGAGGCCGCTGGAGGGGGAGCCGGGCGTCTGCGAGTAGCCGGTGGGGACGTCCAGTTGGCCGCCCCCTTTGCCAAAGGGAGTGGCGTTGTCGGGGGGCTTAATTTTTGGCTCGAAGACTTTGGATTTCTTGGAAGGTGGTGGAGGCGGTTGTTTTTCTTTGAACTTGAGAATGGGCGTGGCATCGGTCTTAGGCTGTTCGATCTTGGGCTCTTCTTCAGCCAGGCCTTTGGTGGGATCGACGACCTGACTGGGCGTGGGCACGACTGGATGGGGCATGGGAATACCGGCGCTGCTGATGAGATTTACTTTTACGCTGGAGTCGCCGCCGCCACCTACGCCTCCCCAGGGATTGCCGGAACGCTGGATCCAGACGCTGAGGGCGACGGCCGCGATCAGGCCGATGTGCAGCCAGGCGGAGTAGCCGAGGAAGCGTTTGAAGGGGGCTTCGTATTGGTTGGCGGCGTAGTCCATGTGGTTAGAACGGCTGGATTGGGAAAACTTGCGAGAAGAGAAATGATACCGCAGAGACGCCGAGAGCGCTGAGATTCGCAGAGAAGAAGAAAGCAGATCCCTCCGCTCCGGCCCGCAAAAGGCGCGGGCCTCCGGTCGGGATGACAGTTTTGGAAGAATCGCGCAGTAGTCGAAATTGTTGAGTCCGTCGCATGGTCAGCGGTTCCGGTCGTTGATGGGTTGGGTGACGATGCTGATGTTGGAGATGCCGGACTGGCGGAGCGTGTCGATGACAGTGCAGAAGGCGCCGAAGGGAACGGTTTCGTCGGCGCGGAGGTAGATGACGTCTTTCTGAGACTTGGATTGTTTTTTTATTTTATCGGCGAGTTGGTGGATGTTGACGGGGTCGTTGCCGAGATAGATCAGCTGGTTTTTATCCATCGTGACGACTAGGCGTTGCTGGGTGATTTCTTTTACGGTGTGGGTTTTCGGGACGTCGACTTCGATACCGGATTGGAGGATGGGGGCAGTGATCATGAAGATGATGAGGAGGACGAGGACGACGTCGATGAACGGAACCATGTTGATTTCGGAGAGGGAGGATTGGGTGGATTTGGCTAGTTGAGGCATGGTTGGTGACTCGCGAAGAAAAGAGTTTTAACACAGAGGGCACAGAGGGGGAGCACAGAGTGCACGGAGACATCGCGATGAACAGAGCGGTTGAGGTCCTTCGCGCATCCTTGTCGGATGCGCTCAGGATGACACTTGCGTTGGAGATCGAGGTTCATGGTTAGGTAAAAGTTTTTTCGATTTGGGCGGCGAATTCGAGGGCGAAGGTGTCGAGGCGCTGGGCTAGGTCGCGGATGTCCTGGAGGAAATAGTTGTAGGCGATGAGGGCGGGGATGGCGGCGAAGAGGCCGGCGGCGGTGGTGACGAGGGCTTCGGCGATGCCGGGTGCGACGGCGCGGAGGCTGGCGGAGCCGGAGGTGCCGAGGCCGGAGAAGGCGTCGATGATGCCCCAGACGGTGCCGAAGAGGCCGATGAAGGGAGCTACGCCAGCCGTGGTGGCGAGCCAGGACATGCCTTTTTCGGTGCGGCGAACTTCTTCGGCGGCGGCGAGCTGCATGCTTACGGTGACGGCTTGCATGGATTTGAGTTTAACGGGCGTAGGGTTGCCGGTACCGGTGACCTGGGATTGGAGTTCGCGATAGCCGGCGGCGTAGACGTTGGCGAAGGGCGAGCCGGCGGAGACGAGCCCCTGCGGATTGGCGACGCCCTTTGTGGCGCGGAAGATTTTCAGGAATTGATCGCTTTGGCGGCGGATGCGACTGAAGAGGCCACTCTTCTGGAGAATCAGAGCCCAGGAGATGAGCGAAGCGAAAAGAAGAATGGCGAGGACGCCGCGAGCGACCAAGCCAGTTTGCGCGAGAATATCAAAGATGTTGCCGACGAGAATGGCGTTCAGGAGAAAAAGGATGTCTGTCTCCTTGCGAGAGAAATTTTTCCGGGCAAATTCAACGTAGCACAGGGGTGGAGCATGGTCAAAAGGAATAGGATGCGGATGTGTTGGGAGAGGATGGATGGGGGAGAAAGAGTTCACCACAGAGTTCGCGGAGGGCCGCGGAGTTCACGGA
>Ga0308309_10002863_pt1 | contig 10299 bp, 11 predicted proteins | sample HubBroMetageWFT5_FD_192491 | JGI IMG/M metagenome (GOLD analysis project Ga0308309, IMG submission 192491) | Warmed and freeze-thawed soil microbial communities from the Hubbard Brook experimental Forest, New Hampshire - Hubbard Brook CCASE Soil... | ecosystem: Environmental > Terrestrial >... | reverse complement strand
AACTGCTGACAGTTTCTCGAGCAAAGTATTCGCCGGGAATTTCCGCAATTTCCGCAAGCGATTTGCCAATCTCATCCATGGGGTGCACCGCACGGGGAGTTTCCGCAGTTTCCGCAAGCTGCTATACTCGTCACGGCCCGTGCGCGTTCGTGACGCGCCTAAGTGTTTGATAGGCTTGCATTCCGTTCACTTGTAACCGTCCGTAGCGTTCTCTAGCTTGCCGTCCACCCCTGCCGCCGGTGGGGGATACTGTGAGGGAAAGCAACCCATGGCGAGCGGCCGACTGTCACCTGTTCTGATCACCAAAGCGCGCGCCGGACAGGCGGCGCCCGGCAAGTATAGCGACGGCAAGAACGGCCTGCGATTGGCCGTCGCCAGGAGCGGCGCGGCGTCCTGGGTGATGCGCTACATGCACGACGGCAAGCGGCACGATGCCGGGCTTGGTTCCTTGCAGCATATCGGGCTTAGCAGGGCCCGCGAGCTGGCGGCGGCCAAGCTGGGCGCGCTCAAGGGCGACAAGGTCGACCCGCTGGCCGAGCGGATCGAGGAACGCGCCGAACGGCGGCTTGCGAGCGCGACCTTCGATGTGGTGGCCGAAGCGTACACCGAGGCGCACCGCGCGGGCTGGCGCAACGCGCAGCACGCCAAACAATGGCGGGCCACGGTCACGGCCTACGCCGTGCCGGTGATCGGCAAGGTGCCGGTGAACGAGATCGATACCGCCATGGTGCTCGAAATCCTGCAACCCTTGTGGCGGCGCGTGCCGCCCACCGCGTCGCGGCTGCGCGGCCGCATCGAGGCCGTGCTGGATTACGCGGCCGCCCAAAAACTTCGCAGCGGCCCCAACCCCGCGATGTGGCGCGGCAATCTGAAATCGCTGCTCCCGTCCGTCCCGAAGCTCGCGGGCGAGCACCTGCCGGCGCTGCCGCTCGACAGGATGCCCAGGGCGTTCGCCGCTTTGCGGCAGATGAACAGCACCGCGGCCAAGGCGGCGGCGCTGTGCATCCTGTGCGCCAGCCGGCCCGGCGAGTCGGTCAACGCGGCGTGGCCGGAGATCGAGCTCGCGACGGCGACGTGGACCCTGCCGCCGCACAAGACCAAGCAAGGCCAGATCCATCGCGTCGCCTTGAGCCCGCCGGCGATCGAGCTCCTGCGCAGCATGGAACGGCAGCGCCGCGATCATCGGGTATTCCCCACGGCCGGCAAGCGCGGGCCATCCGGCGACAAGCTGTTGCGCGCGTGGCGCATGGCGGCCGGCGACGATGGCGTGAGCTTGCACGCTTCCAGTCGCGCGAACTTCGACGACTACATCAGCGAGCGCACCGAGTTTCCCGCCAAGCTGGTCGATCGCGCGCTGGGTCATCTGCCCAAAGGTGGCATGACCGTGAGGGCCTACCGAAGAGCCGACCTGCTGGAACGGCGGCGCGCGCCGATGGCGCGCTGGGCGACGTTTTTGACGACGCCGGAAGCCGAACCGGCGGCGGTGCCAACACGCGCGAGGGAGGCGCCCGGGTAGCGCGGGCGGAAGCGTCGTGGTCGTCACGATCCACCACGGTCGCCGGTGGTCCTTCGACTTGCTGTGGAAAGAGCCGAAGGGCGACGATCTTGCACTTCCGCCCGAGTGGACGCGGCTCAGCCCCAGCGAGTGGAGGCAATGGGCCGAGCAATACGCCGCCCGTCTGGTGGGGCACACACACTTAGGGCCCACGCCCCCCAGAGCCCGTGCATACGTCGTCAGGCGCGCCTACGCTTGGCTCGTCGAGCATTTGTTTGAGCTGTGGGCGCGTGGCGAGACCGAGATCGCCGAGCGCAAAGATGACGGCGAGTTGCAGCTCATCACGGCCTACCCGCCGAGCGAACGCGACCGGCGCAATTTCAAGATCGAGCGCGGCAAGCTCCTGCACCTTGTCGCGGGAGAGGTCCACGCCGTCCACTACGACCCGCACTATCGCCGCCGTCCGCCGGTGGCGGACAAGGTGACCGGGACCGTCCCGGTCCCTGCAACCGCCTCAAGGTCGCGGCGGAAATCGGACCCGGTCAAGGAGCTGGCCGCATGGATCGAGGCGATACAGCGCGACAGGCTGCACCGCGGCGAGGACCTTGCTGATCGCGCCGAGTTGAGGGTCCTGTCGGACAAGTCGAAAACACTGGTGGGTCAGGCAATGAAGCTGGTGTCCGCAGACTTGAAGCGGCCGCCGGGGCAGCGGAGAAACCGGCGCAGATAGCCCAGATCGTCCAGCTCGCCCGAAATTATTTTCGGCGGGCGAGCTGGACGGTTCGGCCCTTTGGTTACAGGCACTTGAAATCGCCCGAGCTTCACGGGCGATTTCATTCGGACCGGGCGATTATTGCAGCGCGCCGGCTGCGGTCCTTTTCTCCACAAACTTCGACAAGGGGAAAGGGAGCACGACGCGATGCCGAAGATCGTTACAGGCCTGGCGCCGGGCGAACTGCCCGACGCGCCGCGCATCTACAGCAAGGCCGAGCTCAAGAAGATCCTGCGCTGGGGCGAGGGCAAGTATCAGGCCAACCGGCACTTGATCGAGCACGTCCGTATCGGCGGGCGCGACGCCTTCACGCCCGAGGCCATCGCCCGGTTTATCAAGGCCAGCACCATCAAGCCGGGCGAGCGCGCCAAGCCGCGCGAGCGCCAGCCGCGGCGGCAGGCCCGCAAGGTCCGGCCACGGCGCCCGGCGCGCGCCATCGAACGCGCGGCAGGTGTGCCATGACGAGCGAGCAAGCGGCCGGCGATCGGCCGGTTGATCTCGAGGGCTTCAAGCTCGTCAAAGCGGCCAACGAAGCGCTCAACCGCATCGACGCCACGGGCGACCACTGGCTGACCATAGGTGAGGCGTACCAGCACGGCCGCCGCCTCGCGATGGCCGAAGCACGCACCAACGTGCCGACCGGCAAACGCTACAACACGGCGTTCGAGGCCTGGTGCGAGCGCACGCATTTCAGCCTCGACCGCGTCGACAAATACGAACGCCGCGACCTCGCCCGCATCCTGGCGAATCGACCGGCCTTCGATGCCTGGCGGGCGACGCTGACGGCCAATCAACGCCATGCCTGGAATCATCCGAGCGTGATGTGGCGGCGTTTCACCGCAACACAGGCCAAGGGTGGGACCAGTCCCACCCTTGAACAGAAGGCCCGCCCCAACGTGATCGAGCTGCGAACGGAGAACGAAATGCTCAAGGGCAAGCTTGCGAAGGCCCGCGAAGGGCAACTGCTGATCGACCTCGCGCGTGACAACGACGTCGACATGACCCGCGTCGTGCTGCAGGAGCCGGCGGTGCTGCGCAATCCCAAACGGTTCGCCGCTCTTTTCCGGCGTTGGGCCCATAAGCTCGAAGAGCAGGCGCGCAAGCGGCAGAATTCCGATGAAGCGCGGGCGGTGCCGCCCTGAAAACGAACGAAGGCCGACGGTCCCGCTAGAGCCCAGGACCGTCGGCAAGCATCGTCGGCACCCCGCCAAAGGGTGTCGTAACAGCTTCCCAGCCAAAGGAGGACTGCATGGACAAAACCCCTTCCACAGCGTCCCCGCCAGCGCAAGATCTTTTAGCGTTGGGCCGCCACCCCGAGCCGCTGCTGCGTGCAGTTCGCCGCAAATGTCTGGATTGTTCCGGCGGCTGCGCGGCCGAGGCGGACGACTGCCTGGTGAGAACGTGCGCGCTCTTCCCGTTTCGCATGGGCAAGAACCCCTGGAAGTCCGCGCCATCCGAAGCACAGCGAGCCGCTTCCCTTAAAGCCCTCGCCAAGGCGAAATCCTCCCCAAGCCTTGGGGCTTCCGGCGCGACGGACGAGGGGCCCGGTAGGGGAGCCCGGCCATGAGCGGCGCCGACGACGGGAAGCCCGGACACGAGCCGTCCGGGGTGCCCAGCCAACCGCCCGGCGGGAGCGACGCGCCGGCGACCGTCGACCGCCTCAAGGCCGAAATCGAAGAGTTGCAGCTCGAGATCGACGCCCTGGAGAGCGAGAACGAGGACTTGCGCGAGGAGCTCGACGACGCGGCTGCGGTCGAGCTGTCGCCCTATGACATGCCCCGGCAAGTGCGCGCGGTGCTGGACCATGAGCTCGCCGGCTGGCCGTCGACGCGCTGGCGTGAGCTGGCGCGACTGCTGATCGAGGAGGCCACGCCATGACCGACGCCGAGACAATCGAACGCGCCGCGGCGGCCGAGATCGACCGGCTCATCGCGAACGACAAGGCCGGACGGATTCGCAGGCCGGACGGCTTCCGGTGGCTGGCCTTGAACAACCTGCGCATCAATCTCGCTCGCCTGCCGGCAACGGCGCTGGCCGAGCTCGCCAGCTTGGACGGCCGCGAGATCCTGGCCCGCATCCCGGGACCGACGCCATGACCGTCCACCCTCTCGATCACGGCGAGCAGGTGCGGCGACGCTGCGCCGAGCAGAGCGTGCTTCGTGCGCTCATCGATCTGACGGAAGCGTCAGCGCGTTAGGCGAGCTGCTCGTGCAAACGAGTTGCGGCAATCATCACACCTTGCGCGCGGTGGCGAGGCTGCAACGCCGCCAGATCGCCGATCTGCGCAAGCTGCTTGAATATCATTGTGGCTTCGTCGGCCGGCCCGACGGAGACGATCCGCCGTTCTGAGGGCGGCGCCCTGGGACACGTCCTGGGCGCGCACCAGCGCATCGCGTTGATCGGCGAGGCTGATGCCCGACGAACTGGCCGAGCACTTCGTCGAACCTATCCAGCTCTTCGAACCAAAGGAGGGATCATCATGAAGCTCAACTACAGCCAAGGCCATCGCCCGCCGGGCAAGCGCTTCGGCAAGACCTACGAGCCCATTCCCGAAGGCAGCTATCGGCTGCGCGTGCTCGAGATCGTGGAGCGCACGCCCAAGAACGGGGCTGCCGACTATCTCAACGTCACATTCGAGGTCGAGGACGGAGAACACGCCGGCCGCAAGCTGTGGGACGCGTTCCACCTCAAGCACGCCAGCGAGGCCGCCCGCGACGTCAGCCGCGAGCGCCTCGACGATCTCGCGCAGTCCTGCGGCACCTTCCCGATCGAGGACACCGACCAGCTCATCGACCGCGTCTGCCAGGCGAAGATCGCCATAGAGGAGCAGGAAGGCTTCGATCCGCGCAACAAGGTGAAGGGCTATCGCGTGCCCAAAGTGCCACACGCGCAGCCGTACTTCCCGGCGAACAAGGCGAAGGCCGAACGGCCCGCCAAGCGGAAAGCAGACTTGCCGATCGACCAGGCGAAGGCCGAAAAGGCTACCCGTCCCGCCGCCGACCTCGACGACGACATCCCCTTCTGATGCCGGGGGCGAGCATGACCGGCCTCGATCGAGTTGCCGCCGCGCCGATCTGGCTGCGCTGGAAGTTGGAACCCAATGAGAACGGCAAGCTTACGAAGGTCCCCTACTCGCCGCACGGGGCGGGGCAAGCCAGCCACACCAAGCCTTCCGACTGGGGGACGCTCGCCGAAGCGAAGACCGCGCTCAAACGCTGGGGCGGAAGCGGCGTCGGCGCCGTTGCGACGGCGATCGATGATCAGTACGTGCACGCCTGCCTTGATGTCGACGGTTGCTTTGCGCCCGACAGCGACGAACGCGGCAACTGGGTCGACCCGATCGCCGCCATCCTTGACGGCTGCTATTGCGAGGCCTCGGTGTCGGGCACCGGGCTGCACTTCCATTTTTTGATCCGCCGCGAGGTTGTGGCCATGCAACGCTGGCGGATCAATGCCAAGCGTCCATCGCCCGATGGCAGGAAAGACCACGGCTTTGAGTTGGCCGTTCTGCTTCGCGGCGGCTACTACCTCACCGCATCCTGCCAGGGCGACGGCGAGCTGCGCGTCCTCGAGGAGCCCGAGCTGCAGGCCCTGTACGACTGCATCAAAGCGTTTCAGCCGCCGAAGGAACGCAAAGCGCACGCCGGCAAGGCGGCGGCATCGTCATCGGCGGATCCCGATCGGCACACGCGCACGCTCGCCGCCATCGCCGCGCTTGCCAACGATGGCCGCTTTGTCGATCGCGACGAGTGGGTCAAGATCGGCATGGCCGTGCACGACGGCACGGACGGCAGCGCCGCCGGCTTGAGGGGCTGGTTGGTCTGGACCGAACGCCTTCACCCCGACGCCGAGAATTCCTGCAGTCGCGCCTGGGCGACCTTCAGCCCCGGCGGCGGCACGACCGTCGCCACGCTCTTCAAGTTCGCGCGCGCGGATGGCTGGCAGGATCCGCAGTCGAAGCAGAAGCGCAAGGGCCATGACCAGGAGCCGCCGCCGGACCGGGGGGACGGCGAGCCGGATGAGGAAGCAGGCGACGGGGCGCTTGCGGCCAACGAAGCGACGTTCCTGCAGGCCGTCGTCGCCCAGGAATTTGTCGAGCAACAGGGCGAGGAATTCCGCTATGTCGCGACCCGTGGCCAGTGGTTTCACTGGACCGGCCGCTGCTGGGAGCACGAGCGAACCGAGCTGGTGTTCAACCTGATCGCCCGGCTATTCGCCGCCCGATCCTTCGACACCGGCCGCAAGATCGGCGCCAGCGACGTTCACGGCGCCGAGGCGATCGCCCGTTCGCAGCGCGCCGTCGCCAGGCTGGCCGAGGATTTCAACACCCATCTGAACCTGATCAACCACTTGGGCGGCACGTTCGACATGCTCACGGAAGAGACCAGGCCGTGGCGCCGCGACGATTACTTGACGCAATGCTGCACGGCAACACCACAAGGCAGCTGCCCGCAATGGCTGAAGTTCCTGAATCGCATCACGGCCGACGACCTCGACCTGCAAGCCTATCTCGCGCGCGTCGTCGGCTACGGCCTGACCGGCTTCACCGGCGAGCATGTGCTGTTCGATTTTTTTGGCGAAGGCCGCAACGGCAAGACGACGTTCATCGAGGTCATCGCCGCCGTGCTCGGTCCCTACGCCCGCAGCGCCATCTCGAGCACGTTCGTCGAGACCCGCAACGAGGCGCATCCGACCGGCATCGCCGACTTCGAAGGCTACCGCCTGGTCTACACCACCGAAGTCGGCGCCGGGCAACGCTGGAACACCGAGCTGATCAAGCGCCTGACCGGCGGCGACACCATGTCGGCCCGCCGCATGAGGCAGGATTTTTTCACCTACGTGCCTCAGTGCAAGCTTGTCATTTCGGGCAACCACAAGCTCAACCTGCGCCGCGTCGACACGGCGATCCGCGCCCGAATACATTTGATCCCCTTCACCGTCGTCATCCCCGAGGCTGAGCGCGACAAAGACCTCAAGGCCAAGCTGCTCGCCGAGCGGGATGGTGTCCTGGCCTGGGCCCTCAAGGGCTGCCTGGATTGGCACCAGCGCGGCCTCGACCCGCCGCCCGTCGTGGGCGACGCTACCGAAGCCTACTTCGACACCCAGGACGCAACCGGCCGCTGGCTCGCCGAATGCTGCGAAACCGGCAAGCCGCATAGCGCTACCGCCGCCGATCTCTATCTGTCGTGGAAGCGCTGGAGCACCGACAACGGCGAAAGCCCGGCCAGCAAAAAGACGCTGGGAATCATCCTCGACGAACGCGGGTTTCCCACCGACAAGACCACGGGGGGCGTCCGCCGACGCCATGGCTTGCGTCTCACCACCGAAGAAGCCCTCGCCGTCAACAAGATGCGGGATGACGCCAAGACCCAAGCATGACACCCGAGGCCGGGCAGTGGCGTGAGGGGCGTATGTGCTGGTTCGTTTCCTATGTGCGCGCGCGAGCGCGCGCGTGTGAGTCGGAAACAGCAGATGCGCCCCTTGCGCCACTCGACCAGATGTCGCGCCGTCGGCTACACTACGCTGGCCAAAACTCCCAGACGCGGATCTTGCGCGCATGCCCGAAACCGCCGCTCGGATCGCCGCCGATCTCGTTCGCCTTCGAATGGGCTATGGCCCCGAGGGACGGCGCCAGGATCTGCGGCAGCGGCTCATGGCGATCGATCCGCGCCTTCGACGCCAGCGCAACGTCGAACGGCTGCGCCTCGCCCAGCTCGAGCACCAGCTTCGCGCAACGGACACGCGGCAACATCCCGGCGCCTTCCGTGCCTTGCAGGAAGCCGCCGAGCAAAGTGCAAAGCGGTTAGCGGTGCTCGACGGGCGAATCGCCGAAGCCCTGTCCAAGGGCGAGGCTGCGCCCGTCGTCAAGATGGCGCTGGCGCCCAGGCAACAGGATCCGCCGCCGGATCCGGTCATGGTGCAGCAGGCGCAGGCGATCCTCCGCGGGCGGCTCTGGGTGGCGTCAGCCCTGCTCGGTGGGTTGCCGTTGCCGGCCCGCCTGGTGGACCAGCTGCAGGCGGCAGTCGCGCGGGAGATCGAGCGCTTGGCGCCGTGACAAGAAACGGGCCACTGGCGGTCTTTCCAGCGACCCGAGGTGCACTCCTTGACCGGCCCAGTTAGAGCCGGGCCGGTGCGCTTGCAAAGGGGGAAACCCATGACCGAGAGGGCACGCCTCTCACGAAGAGCATACGCCACGGCACGCGACGCCGATAAAACGACGATCCGGCAGCAGATCGAGGCGGGCGTCATCAAGCTGGATGCCGACGGCATGATCGACGTCGAACGTGCCGACGCGGCATGGCTGCCGATCCGGCATGGCCGGCGCTCGGCGCGCGCCAATGGCGACGCCAGCCGGCAAAGTGCCGTCGCCAGGATCAAGATCGCCCGGGCGCGGCTCGCGATCGAGGAAGACAAGCTCGAGGAGGAGCGCGGCCGGCTCGTCGATCGAACCGAGGCTGGCCTGAGCGCGGCGCGCGATGCTGCCTATGTGCTCGCCGCCCTGCACGCCGTGCCGGAGCGCAAAGCGGGCCGTCTCGCCCTGCTGCTGGGGATCGAGGCCGACCGCGCGCGCGCCATCCTCGACGACTTCATCGGCCGCTGCGTGAGCGAAGCCGGCCCCTCGATCGAGGCCTGGAAAAGCGTGGCGCAGAGGACGCGTGACGCGTGACAGACGAGCCTCTACCGGACGAACTGCTGCGGCTGATCACGGCACGCAATGCCACCAAGGCGCAGCGGCTCGAATTGGCGACTAGAGTCCGCCGCGGCGAGCTCGTGGCGCGAGACCATCTCGAATACGAGACCATCCGGGCCGCGCATGCCGTGCGCGATAGGTTGCTGGTCATGTCTCACCGGCACGCGGCCTTGCTCGCGGCCGGCAACGGGCTGGCCCCTGCCATGCTGGCCGCCGCTCTCGATCGCGTCGTGCGCGAAGCCTTGTCCGAGATCGCCGCCGGCCCGCAGGCCACGCCGCCGTGATCCGGCCGGTTTCAGGCGGCTTGGCCACACGGCTGGGATAAAATTTCCCACTCTGACGCTAGCGTTTTTTCGGCCCTCTTGGCCCCGCGTATTCGCCATGCGCCAGGAAGGACCCATGTGCGCAGCGGGCGTCGGTCTAACGGCGCTGCCCCTATTCGTGGCTGTTCGTGATTATCCTGCCGCGTCACGTTCGGTCCTAGCTCGTGCTTTTGGGGCACGATTGATCGCTTAGCAACGTCTGCTTTGCGCTGGTGGATTCAATGGGTCGGCGCAACACCTTCTAATCTCGCTGGATCAGGAGGTGGCCGATGGTGACATCACGGATATGGTTCACGGCGAGGCAGAAGGCCGAGCTGTGGGAGCGCTGGAAGAGCGGGTTAAGTGTTGCAGCGATCTCCCGGGCACTGGATCGGAGGAACAAGACTGGCGTTCTGCGAATTGTGACGCTCCAAGGAGGAATCGCGCCGGCACGCCGCCGGAGAGCTTTGGCAGCGCTAAGGCTTGAGGAACGCGAAGAGATTTCCCGTGGCATTGCGGTGGGCCAGTCGATCCGACAGATTGCCCATGGCCTTGGACGGGCGCCGTCGACTGTGAGCCGGGAGATCGGGTGCAACGGCGGCAGCCAACGTTACCGTGCCAACCGGGCGGACAGGAGCGCGTGGGAACGGGCGCGGCGTCCCAAGCCTTGTCGCCTGGCGCTCCACAGGAGCTACGATGGCGAGTGGCGCAGAAGCTCGCGCTGCAATGGTCACCGGAGCAGATCTCTGGCTGGCTGAAGCGGGAGTTCCCGACCGACCAAGAGATGCAAATATCTCACGAAGCGATCTATCGCAGTCTCTTCGTTCAGACGCGCGGCGTGCTGAAAAAGGAGCTGACGGCGCACTTGCGCACCAGACGTCAGATGCGCCTCCCCAAAAGCCACAACGCCGAGAGTGGACGGGGACACATCCTCGATATGGTCTCCATCCGTGAGCGGCCCGCCGAGGCCGAGGATCGTGCAGTGCCGGGCCATTGGGAAGGTGACCTTCTTATCGGAGCGAACGATACGCACATCGCC
>Ga0308309_10002861_pt1 | contig 10300 bp, 8 predicted proteins | sample HubBroMetageWFT5_FD_192491 | JGI IMG/M metagenome (GOLD analysis project Ga0308309, IMG submission 192491) | Warmed and freeze-thawed soil microbial communities from the Hubbard Brook experimental Forest, New Hampshire - Hubbard Brook CCASE Soil... | ecosystem: Environmental > Terrestrial > Soil... | reverse complement strand
CGGAACTCCGCAGGACCGTCTGTGAAGTCCGCAACGTGAATTGGATTCCGTTCTCTTTTCCCGACGGCTCCGTCCTCGCTCGTGTGCGCATTCGCAATCGCCACGAACCCGCCGACGCCGAAATCGTCGCCCTCGATGCAACCACCGCTCGCGTAACTTTCCATGAGCCGCAGCGCGCCATTACTCCGGGCCAGGCAGCAGTGTTCTATTCAGGTGAAAATGTTCTGGGTGGCGGCTGGATACGGTGATCGCAGGTTGTAGCGGGGCAAAGGAGATATCAAAAAGAAGTTCGGTCGAAACTCAAATGAAGAGTTCTTCGTCCTGCGGAGCAGATTCCGGTTCGGGCCTGCGGCGTTGCATCCCGCGAATGTAATCAAGCCCCACTTTCAGCCCTTTCAGCACCGCGGAAACCTTCTGCACCGGCTCCAGAACCGACCTTCGCACCCTTGATCCAGCATCCTCAATCACTTCGAGTGCGCCCGTCAGAATATGATCCGCGCGAACCACTTGAATGCGCAGCCGCTCGACCGCGTCTGAAAAGATGCGGTCCACTTTCTGCGCCTGGCTACGCGCCACTCGCGTCATTTCCGAAGCGTCGCTCATGATGCTGGCGATGCGATCCTCGGAATCCGTCAGGATGCGGTCGATCCGCGTAAGGATGGGGTCAACGCGGTTTTGAAGGTTGTTTGCGATCCGCGTGAATTCCTGGATCGCCGTGCGCATCTGGACAAACATGGCCAGCAGGATCGCCATCTGCACGAAGATTGCGACCGCAGCCAACACGATGAATGCTTCAACCCAGCCGGACATGGGGAAGTCCTCGGTGGAGCTTAAGAGATCTTGGATTCGCGCTTGTACGTTTCTTTGCCTGCATCAATTGCAGACGCGACAGCTTCTTTCTGCTTGGCCATAATCTCTTTGCTGCGCTCGATCAAATCTTCGGCGCGGTCCCGCAGCTCGCGCGCTTTCCGCTGAGCAAATTCTCGGCCTTCATCGGCCTTCGAAGTAAGATATTCGCGTGTTTCTTCGCCCGATTTCGGCGCAAATAGAATTCCAATCAGGGCTCCGATGCCCAATCCCACCAGGAAAAAACTGACCTTTGATCCCACGTTGTTCTCGCTCATCTGGCCCCTCCACAAACGACACTAGCATAGGCTTACCAGTACAGGCAAGCAGAGCCCCAACAGGTGAATATCACCTCATAGGCCTCCGCCCGCATTTCATCACCCGCGGCTCGCAAAAAATAGGAAATTAAACAGAGTCTGCTCCGTAGCAGGGAACGGGAGCGCCGCACCGCCGGGACTAGAACCGGCGATGCGGCAGTCCGCCTACATGTTTGTTCCGGCGGCTAATTCACCGCCTTGCCGATTTACTGCACTTGGAGCCTTACCGTGGTTTTGGCAGTCAGGCTGCCCGACGTTCCGGTGACCGTCACCGCCGTTTTGCTTGCCACTGCGGCGCTACTAGCCGTAAACGTCACCGCGCTGCTGGTTGTGCTGCTCGTGGGGTTGAAAACAGCCGTTACACCGCTCGGCAAAGTGGATGTCGAGAACGTGACCGAGCCGGTGAAACCACCCGCCGGAGTGACGGTAATCGTGCTCGCCCCGCCCGCACCGCCCGGCGTAATCGTAACCATGATGGGCGACGCGGCAAGAGTGAAGCTCCCCCCGGTCGACCCGGTTACCGTGAGCGTAACCGTCGTCGTGTTTGTCAGGGCACCCGACTTTCCCGTCACGGTGATCGGATAAGTCCCCGCGGGTGTAGTGGCGCTGGTTTTCAAAGACAGGTGAGTTGATGTGGTCGAGCTCAGTGGTGAAAAAGTTGACGTCGCGCCCGTGGGCAAGCCCGTTGCGGAAAAAGTTACGCTGCCGGTGAATCCATTCGTTGGGGTCACCTTAATCGTGGTCCTTCCGGTGGCGCCCGGAGCGACTGTCAGTGTCGCCGGAGACGCGGACAGCGTAAAGTTCGCTGTGCCGGTGCCGGTGACTGTGAGGCTGATTGAGGCTGATGCCGTCAGCGCGCCGGACGTGCCTGTAACGGTTATCGTGCTTGTTCCAACGGTGGCCGTGGAATTCGCCGACAAGCTCAGGATGGAGGACGTCGTCGAACTCGTGGGTGTGAAGGTATCTGTCACTCCCGTCGGCAGACCCGATACGTTGAAAGTGACCGTGCCCGTAAATCCGTTCAATGGATTGACGGTGATTGTGCTTGTTTGCGCCGTCCCAGCCTGAGCGATTGAGAGGCTAGTGGGCGAGGGGGTAAGTGTAAAGCTTGGGGTCGTGGAAACAGGCCACGCGTTCACAAGATTTGCCGCGTTGACGCTGCCGAGTCCCGTCGTGAAATCCCATCCTGTCCCTGCGACATAGGCTGGGTCGTAAGCGGCATCCGAAGTGGAAACCACGCCATTTTTTCCGGAGGGGAGATAGCAATTGTTCGTCCCTGTGCAATTCACATCAAAGTCGCCCTGCGTTATGTCGTAAAAGATGCAGGTGCTGGCAACAGCATTGCCAAGCGTTGAATTGCAGGAGGCGTTGCCAGTCAATCCATATTCGACCGCAGCTAGGCTGTAGAGCGTCGGGTTCGGGTTTCCCTGGATTGAGCCGGTCTTCTGGTTTACCAGCGCCATAATCCCGGCCATAATCGGCGAGGAAAACGAAGTCCCACCCGCGCCCAGCCATCCGCTCGGAGCCCCGGAGCAGGTGCCGAAGTCTTCTGGGTCCGTATCGCAGAACGGGTAGTAGTGTCCCCACACACCGTTCGCCGCAAAGAGCGAGACGTCAGGAATATCCCTCACGCCGTCTGCGACGATTCCCGCAACTCCAGATTGCCATGATGGCTTCGCATATCCTGCACACGTTCCGCTAACAACGCCGGAAATGCTTGGAGCGCCGGTTGCGCAACCGCTGGGGCCGCCGCTTCCCGATCCCGTGGACAGGAATTCGTCTTCACCTAGCGCGGAATTGCAGAATCCGCTTGTGCCGTAGGTCACCGATGTGCCGCCGAAAAACTGAGCAATCAACACGCTAGCGCAGGAATCGTTCCACGGAATTTCAGGGATGTAAGATTTCGCGGAACCGAATGTGGACGTGTTGGTCGCATTCCAATAGGTGCTCGTCGTCCCGGCAAAGGTGTCGGAGTAATCCGTCCCGCCCACCGACACGTTATAGGGAGTTGACGTCCAACCGCTGATGCCGATGCCGTGAGTGGACTTTGAAGAGTTGGCATCGCAGCTCACCGCGCTTTCGTCTCCGGAAGACACGAAAACCGAAACGCCTTCCGAAGCGGCTTGCATATACGTCGTGTTGAACGTCGCGTTGAAAGCCGCTCCATCATTTGCTTCGCACTGGCCGTAGCTCATGCTCATCACCGCGGGCGGATTCGCGGCATTGATCAGGTTTTCTATTGCAATCAGGCCGCCGAACATTGTCGCCGTATCAGAGCAAGATGCCAATTCAATCGCCGCGCTAGGCGCAGCGGCGCTCGCGTACTCCGCGTCGAGTATGGCTTCGATCTCATCGCCATTTGTTCCGGGGTTCGTGCATGCCGTCGTTCCTGTGGGATGAACCTGGGTAAACGTCCCGGCCGTATAGGTCGACAATCCGAAAGTATTGCGGAATGTGGTCCAGTCAGATGTCTTGTATACGTTTGTGTCTTCGACGACCACAACCGTCTGCCCCTGCCCCGATGTGCCGCCAGTGAGCAGCGGATTCAGGTTGTATATGACGCCGAGGTCGGCCGGAACTACAGCAAATGTCCCGCCACCAATCGTGTATGCGCTCTTTGGCTTATACATGGGGCGCGGCATGAAATCAGTCAGTGACACGACGCCCACCACTGCGTCCGCGAACGCCGCGGGTATCTTGGGGTCGCTCATATTCGCGATGTGCTTCACGCCGTCCACTTCGAGATTATGGATCTCGGTGTGAAAAGATTCCCGGACCTGCCGCGCCGTCCCCGAAAAATCGATCAAAACGTGGTTTGCAAACGTGCCGTTGACCGTGAACCCGTGCGACTCAAGCCAGTTAGTAACCGTCGTGATGTCCGACGAAGCAAGACCGTAACTCTCGCCTAATTCCTTCGCCGTGAGCCACTGGTGGTAGCTGGGCGACTTTATATCGGTCAGGCTAGCGACGCGTTGCTCAAGCGCCTTCTCCTGTTCAGCGGGGCGGCGCAGCAACAGGTACATATGGTCCATCTGAAAATCGTCCGCCACGATTCCGCGATCGTTCGCCGGGGTCGCAGAAGGATGCGTATTCCCAGTAAGCGTGATCAATTTCGATTCGTCAATCCGCTGCGTGATGAGCGCCCGCGAATGTCCAGATTGTGAGAAGGAAAGAAAGGGAAACGCTAGTGTCAGTGCCAGGACAAGGACGCCGAATGCACACAATGCGGTTTTTCGAAGCATGGTTCTCCTTTGGGATTACTCCTCGCATCGCGCCGGGGGACGTGCGATTTTCGCGCCATTCGAAACTCGGGCGAGACTTCAATTCTGCGTGCCAAGAATCATAGGAAGGTTACGACGAGGCGTCAACGGGAAAGTGCCTGTGTCATCAAGAGTTTACAACCATAAAGTCGCCGCTTTGGCTTCCCAAATGCGCGAAAAGTACTATACGTACTCCCGAATCCGTATTCCCGGGACGCAGTCTATTTCGACTTTTCGATTTCTCTTCGCAGCCCATCGAACACTTTTTGAGCCTGTGCGCGCGACATCTCGCCCGCCAACTCTTCCATGCTCAATTCTCTCAATCTGGCCACGCTTCCGAATCGCCTCAATAGCTTCTGCGCAGTGCGCTCACCCACGCCCGGAATTTCCGTTAAAGATGTTCGGATCCGTCGCGCCGTGCGCCTTTGCCGGTGGAAAGTCACGGCAAAGCGGTGCGTCTCGTCGCGGATTTGCTGCACCAGGTGCAGCACGGGCGAATGCCGCTCCAGCACGATCGGCTCGTCTTCGCGGCCCAGCACATACAGAATTTCTTCCTTCTTCGCGATACTCGCCACCGGCTGATTGATGATTTCGAGTTTGTCCAGCGCTTGCGCGGCTGCGTGCAGTTGCCCAATCCCGCCGTCAATCAGGATCAAGCTCGGGAGCGGCTTTTTTTCTGTCCGAAGTCGCCGGTAACGCCGTTCTACTGCCTCCCGCATGCTCGCAAAATCGTCGCGCAGCAATCCTGAATTCTTCTCCGCGCCTTCGGCCATGGCTTCGCCGCGAATGATGAACTTCCGGTAGTCGGATTTCTTCATTCGGCCGTCCTCCCACACGACCATGGAGGCCACGGTGTCCGACCCCTGTATGTGAGAAATGTCGAAACACTCGATGCGCTTGGGCGGCTCAGGCAATCCCAGCGCAGATTCGAGCCCCTCGGCGATCGCCTTCGAGTTTGGCTTCAAAGTGCGAAATCGCTGCATGAACGAATGCTTCGCATTTTGTTCTACTAGCTCGAGAAACGCATGCTTCTGACCGCGTTGCGGGTTCAAAATTTCCACGCGATGCCCAGCCGCTTCCGTAAGCACCTCTTCCAGCAGCTCGCGGTCCTCAAAATCAATCGGAGTATGAATCAGCCGGGGAAGGTATGCTGCATCCAGATAGAGCTGCTTCAGCAGCGAGGGCAAAAATTCGGCCGGGTCGAATTCCTCCAGGTCCTCCCAATAAAAATCTCTCCGGTCCACCACGCGCCCCGCGCGCAGGTGAAACAGGTTGACGGCCACAAGAGGCGGCTCGGCGTACCATGCGATCACATCCGTGTCGTCGCCCGAAGCGGCAGCGATTTTTTGCCGCTCTTCCATTTCCGCGAGCGTTCTCAACAGGTCGCGATAGCCGGCTGCTTGCTCGTACTCCTCTTTTTCAGATGCCAGCCGCATCCGCTCTTCGAGGCTTTTTGAAAGGTCGTTCCGCCGTCCCTCCAGAAACAGTTTCACATCGCGTGCCGCTTCCGCGTACCTCTCGTCGCTCACCAGTCCCTCGACGCATGGGCCCAGGCAACGGTGAATGTAAAACTGCAGGCATGGTCTGGGATGGCGCCGCGTCAGGTCCACCGTGCACGAAGGCACCAGAAAGTGTTTGTGGATCAAGTGGACTAGCCGGTAAGCGAGGCTGGCCGGGAAGTACGGACCAAAATAATTTGAACCGTCTTTTTTCAGCCGCCGCGTCACATAAATTCGCGGAAATTTCTCAAACGCCGTGTATCGGATGTACGGATATGTTTTGTCGTCGCGCAGCAGGATGTTGAATTTCGGCTTGTGCTTCTTGATGAGGATGTTCTCCAGCGCCAGCGCCTCTTTCTCGTTGTCCACCACGATGAAATCGAGGTCCGCGATTTCTCGCACCAGCGAGCCTGTCTTCGCGTCCTGCCAGCGCGATTCCAGAAAATACGATTTCACTCGGCTGCGCAGCGAGCGCGCCTTGCCCACGTACAGAATCGTCCCGCCCGCGTCATGGAATAGGTACACGCCCGGCTGTGTGGGAAGTGCGTCGGCTTTGTCGCGGATTTCCATCGAGGCGCGTTACAATAGGTACGCCTTAGGGCTTTGGCTGTCGTCCGGACCCGAAGGCAACTTCAATCATAGCAAAGGCCATCGAACTCAACGTAAGGCTCTGATGCGACGAACACTTTTCCAAATCGCGCTTGCCGCCCTGCTTCTGGTAATCCTGTCGCCTTGCGCTGTACGAGGGCAGTCGCAACCGCCTCAAACGCCGCCACCAACCCCTCAAGACCAGCCGCCGAAAGCTCAGGATCAGAAGCAGTCCGCGGCCAAATCAACCGTGCCGCCGCAGACCTCGGCCTCGACAACAACGGATCCTGCTCCCTATGACCCGTTTCATGCCGAGCAGGACGTCGAAGTCGGCACCTTCTACATGCACAAGGGAGATCTTGACGCCGCAATCCCGCGCTTCGAACATGCGATTTCGGTGCGCGCGAATTTCGCGAAGCCCCGCCTGCTCCTCGCCGAGTGTTACGAGAAAAAACACGAGCCGGCGACCGCTCTGAAGTATTACAAGGAATACCTGAAGATTTATCCGGACGCTCCCGACCGGAAAGCCGTCGAGAAGAAAATCGACAAGCTCAGCAGCCGGTAAAATTAATAGGCAGGGAATCGCTCAAGAAACTTCATCGCCCGCTGGTAATCCGCAAACTTCTTTTCCTCCGCCCTGAACTTCGCCGAATGCGATTCTCTGCGGCAACGAGCGAATTTTACGGGATGCTTCAGATGCAGCATTTCGTGGTACATCACGTAGGCTACTACGTACTCGGGAACGGCCGGCCGGTCGAGTTGGCAATTGATCACGATTTGCCCGAGCGCCGGATCGAAGCAGCCCAATTGCGATCTCCACACCCTGCGGCTCCAGCCGAGCCGCGGACGGGGAAGCGCATCTTCGAAATACTCCTTATTGAGCCGCACGAACATTGGCGCGAGATCGTGATGCGCGCCCGCGGGGCGATGCTCGGTCTTCCGCGCACGCCTTTTCCGCAGGGCCAACAGCTTTTTCCGGACCGCAGGCGCGTAGGAATGCTTCTTGTAGGTTTCCAGGAACTCTTTGCCCACGCGGCGCCGGTAAAGCCGTCCCAGCAGCATTGCTGCGGCTGCTTCCAAAAAGTCCAGCGGCGCGCTGCGCAGCACGTCCGAAAGCCGCACGTGAGCCGTATCTTCACGCAACCGAATCGTATGAGTCAGGTCGGCGTACGGATGGTAGTCCACGACGAAGCGAGGTGGACGGCCTTCGCAACCCAGGCGCGTATAAATGCGTTGAAATAAACGCTCGCCGCCGGGGACCGATTTCGCGCTATGAGTCGATCGAATCAAGAAGGCTTTCTCCGCACCGGCGCCGGCAGCATTTCCTTTTGTGCTTTTTCTGTGGCCGTCATGGCGTCTTTCGTTCCTTCGATGGCGTCCTCGAGCGTCTCTTTGTACGAATCAAAATCGGGGCCGCTTCCCTGATTAAGCTTTGCGAGCGTTTCAAGGAACGTCTTTCCCTTGTCGCCAAAAATCTTCAGCGCCGCGTGGATGTCCACCTGCTTTTGCTTCGCCACTTCGATCTGGTCCGACGCATCGTCAACGCATCCCGCGTATGCATTCATCAGGCTGTTCAGCATTTCGTCCTTGCGGCGGTCAGGACTTTGTCGGGTTAGTTCGTATTGGAATTTTGTCAGCCGATCCTCGGCAAAGGATACGTAAAGCTTGATGCGGTCACCGGGAGACATCGTGTCGCGGATTTTGTCCGCCTCCGTCTCGGTCAGGTAATCCATCTTTCCCTGCGGAACTGCGAACACGCGCGGGGCGGCAGCAAACGGCAGCAGCGCCGCGGCGACTCCGACGAAAATGCCTAATTGGCGCTTCATATTCGCCTCCTAGTTCCTCGGCTTGCTCGGGCCAGACTCGCCCGCTGGTTGGCTGGGAAACAATTCGTGGATCACATGGCGGTCCATTTGTTCCAGATCACTGCGCAGGGAACGGAACGGCTTTTGATCGTCGCCGGTGAGCCCCGCCATCATGTTGTCCAGCCGTCGCAGTGACTCGCGCAGCGAAATTTGAAGTTGTTTGTAACCGGACGGATGCCGCTCCGGATCAGTTTCCTTTGCGTCGAGCGCCGCAACGCAGGACTTTGCCTGGTCGCGATATTCCTTTACGCCGGAAAGCGCGTCCCCCACGTCCCCGTCGTCGAGTTGTTTCTGAACGGCCAAAAATTCCGCGTCACCGAGTCTGGGAAGCAGCTTGGCTTTGCGAACGGGGTCCGACTCTTTTGTATACCTGTCGCGAAGGTCGTTGAGAGTATTCTGTGGAAGCAAAAAAACAACGGAAAGGGCCGCAGTCAAACCAAATCGCGAAATGCTCCAGGTCGCCGGCAACGGATTTACCTCTTCTTTTCGAGCAACTCGTGCGTGAGGGTGCGCGCGCGGCCCGTCGCTTCGAAGTACATATCGCTGTTCTCGTCTTTGTTCAACTCGAGAAACTTTTTGTACGAGTCGAGCGCCAGTTCCTTCTGCCCCAGTCTATCGTAACAAGTTGCCCGAATGAAAATGCTTCCGATGGGAAGAGATTTGCGTTGAGATAACAACTCAATCCCCTGCAGCGCGGCCGCGTAGTTTTTGCTCAGATATTCCGCGCCCACCAGGTCGGCAAGCACGTCGCTGGAACTCGGATCCATTTTCATCGCGATGGTAAGCTCCGTCACGGCGTTCGGATAATCCTTCTTCTCCAGGTAAAGATGCCCCAGCCGCGCGGTAATTTCCGGGTCCTGCGGAGCAAGTTTGGCGGCCTTATCGAGCAGCGGAATCGCATCTGCATATCGCTTTAAGTCGAAAAGTGCGTCTGATCGCAATTTCAGTACCCGAATGTCATCGGCCTGGGTAGGGCGGATTTTGTCGAGTTCTACTAACGCGGCATCGTACTTGCCCAAATCAATCAGCAGGGACGCGTGATCTATTCTTGCCTGCACATCCTCGGGCTGTGCAGCGAGATAGGACGCCAATTCGGTTTCGGCGGCATCGGTCTTTTTCTCCGCAAGCAAGCTTTGCGCCAGCCCTAGATGCGCAGCCGCGGAATCAGGCTGCAACGCGATGGCCGCACGAAATTCAGGTTCGGCATCTGCCGCGCGTTTCGTCGTCAGGAAAACCCGGCCAAGAGAAAAACGGATATCGAAATTGCTGGCGCCGAGTTTTTCCGCCGCCTGATATTGCTCGATAGCCTGCGGGAGTTTTCCGGTTCGCTCGTAAGCCGCGCCAAGCAGAAAGGCCGCACGTGGTTCTTCCGGCTTTAATTCAGCAGCTTTTTGCAGAGGCGCAACCGCGGCCGCCGCATCCGATTCCAGCAGCGTCAATCCAAGGTTCAGATACGCGGCGTCCATTTCGGGATCAATCTCGATCGCTTTTTGATATTCGGATTTCGCGTCTTCCGGCTTCTTCAATCCCGTGTAGGCGTAGCCCAACTGGAAATGAGCGATCGCGTCTTCCGGCTTTTTCGAGAGATAGTCCTGATAATCCTGCGCGGCGGTTTCGAAATCTTCCTCGTTCAAGGCTTTTTGAGCGGAAGCCAGGAGCTTGCTCAATTCAACGGCTGCGGGATCTTGGACCACGTGTTTATGCGTGGGGCTTGGGGTTTGTGCGATTGCATTTGGGATCGCGCCGAAAATCGCGAGAGCTACCGCGACCAGGATGCGAGCGCGGGCACCTGAGGAGCAGCTTGTCATCGGATTCACTTCGCCGCGGGACTTTCGCCAGCCCCGCCGGGTTTCCCGGGAGAAGACTCGGGAGAAGAATGGTTCGCGTGGTTCGCGCCATTGCGCGCGACGAGCACGCGGGCAAGG
>Ga0308309_10002860_pt1 | contig 10301 bp, 13 predicted proteins | sample HubBroMetageWFT5_FD_192491 | JGI IMG/M metagenome (GOLD analysis project Ga0308309, IMG submission 192491) | Warmed and freeze-thawed soil microbial communities from the Hubbard Brook experimental Forest, New Hampshire - Hubbard Brook CCASE Soil... | ecosystem: Environmental > Terrestrial >... | reverse complement strand
CACCTGCAGTTCGGGAAATGCCGTGCGCAGCTCGCCGGGTTCCAGCAGATGTGCGGGGTTGCGCGGGCCTCCAGAGTAATCGAGTTGTGCTCGCGTAAAGGTTTCAAAGAGCAGCACGCCGCCGGGCTGCAATGCACGAACCATTTGCGAGAAGAGCGAACGTTGCAAGTACTGGAGGCAAAGGATCAAGGAAAACGCCGCGTCCGGAAGCCTCAACTCTTCTAGGTTAGCCTGAACCAGCCGAATGCTGCGCGTCCGAGACTCTCCGATGCCAGTGGCATCCGCCCTGCTGACGTGGAGCTTTGCCTTACGCGCCCGATTTTCCAGAATGTCAAGCGCTGCCCCCGACCAATCGACAGCAGTCACGGATTGTCCGCGCGCGGCGAGCAACAACGTGTGCCGTCCGGTCCCGCAGGCGAGATCCAACGCTCGTCCAGTGGGGAGCAACGGCAACCATTCCGAAACCATGCTGGCGGGCTCTGCAGGCGAGATTTGCGCAGCCTCGCGGTGACGTGCTTCCCATTCGTTTGTATTAGAGGCCATAAAAAAGGCCCTTGAACGGTGCGTTCAAGGGCCTCGAACTTTGTGCAGAAGGCGCGTCAAGCGCCCAAATCTGCTTCATTCATTCTGTCATTCTATCTGTGATAGATAGATATAAATGCAGCCCTCTAAGCGCTGCCAATTAAACGCTAAACGAGCTGCCGCAGCCGCAGGTGCTCTTCACGTTCGGATTGTTGAACTTAAAGCCCGCGCCTTCAATGGTCTCGATGTAGTCGATCTCGACGCCATCCAGGTACATCGAGCTCATCTGGTCGACCGCGACCTTGAGCCCGTTAAAATCAACAACTTGATCGGTCTCATTGGTCTGGTTTTCAAACGCCATGTGGTACTGGAAACCGGAGCAGCCTCCGCCGACGACGGCGACGCGCAACGCGACGGGCACAGGATTCTGCATGCCCATGATTTCCTTGACCTTGGTGCTGGCAGTGGGAGTCAGACTAATCATAATTCCTTTGGCCTCCGCACGCGGGCAAACCCGCGATGCATCTTTCCACTAAAGTATAGCAAACCTTGTCTATGACTGCACATCGCACTTGAACATAGGATTTCTTGTCGGGAAACCTCGTATTAGAGCGCGTTTCGACAACCCTATCACCTTCGCATACAATAAGATGCGCCATGCGACACAAAGTCACGCTGATTCCCGGTGAAGGTATCGGGCCTGAAGTTGCTGCAGCCACTCGGCGCGTTCTGGAGGCTGCCGGCGTACAAGTCGATTGGGAAGAGGTCGAGGCCCGGTCTGAAAAAGCGTCGTCCTCAGGGCAATTCGTCACGGAAGGCGCCGTCGAATCCGTCCGGCGCAACCGCGTCGCGCTGAAAGGCCCCATGGGCACCGCCGTTGCAGGCGGCGCGCCCAGTATCAACGTCGCTCTACGGAAGACACTCGATCTCTACGCCAACGTCCGTCCCGTCAAAAATCTGCCGGGCGTAAAATCCAGGTTTGAGAACGTGGATGTGGTTCTAATCCGTGAAAATACAGAAGATCTCTATTCCGGGCTGGAACATGAAGTGGTTCCCGGCGTCGTCGAGAGCCTGAAGATCATTACGGAAAAAGCTTCTACGCAGATCGCACACTTTGCCTTCAAATATGCAAAACGCGAAGGGCGAAAGAAAATTCACGCCATTCATAAAGCCAATATTATGAAGCTCTCGGATGGACTTTTTCTGAAATCCATTCGCAATGTCGCGCCGCAGTATCCCGGCATCGAATACAAAGAGCTGATCGTCGACAACGCCTGCATGCAGATGGTGTTGAACCCGCAGCAATTCGACATGCTGCTGCTCCCGAATCTTTATGGCGATGTGATGAGCGACCTCGCCGCAGGCCTCGTCGGCGGCCTCGGCGTAGTGGGCAGCGCGAACGTGGGCAATGAAGCGGCCATGTTCGAGGCCGTGCACGGAACCGCGCCCGACATTGCGGGAAAAGGCCTGGCGAATCCGACAGCGCTGCTTCTGAGCAGCATCATGATGCTGGACCATCTGGGCGAAAGGTCGGCGGCGCGCCGCATCGAGAATGCTCTAGAAAAAGTGCACCGCGAGGGCAAGCACATCACGCAAGACGTCGGCGGCAAAGCAGGCACCGAAGAATTCACTGAGGCGGTCATCTCTTCCCTTCGGCCAAGTTAGTTTCTTTTGGCATCGCGTTCGGCCCAGCTCGATTAACTTGTATTCTCGTAAACTCTTGTCTTTCTTGCCGAACCGTGGCAAGCTCTCTGCGTTAGTCCCCCTTGCAAAGGTGGGTGAATGCATCGGTCTAGATACCCTGAACGTCGACGAACCGTCCGAATCACACTCCAGATACCTTTAAAGGTGCGTTGCCAGATGCCGGAAGGCGAAGCCATCGATTTGAAGGCATTTACGCAATATGTAAGCGCCCATGGGGCCCTGATCGTGATGGACGCTCCGCTGCTGCCGGGCCAGACGGTCCGAGTTTTCAATGAAATGACGTCGGAGTCCGTCGACTGTTTCGTAACTTCCGTCCGCGAAAAGCAGGACCGGCGGTTCATTGGAGTCGGTTTTGCCGCACCCAGAAGCGATTTCTGGCACGTGGTCTTTCCCAAGTCCGGGACTCGTGGGGCTGTGCGCTCGTCGCAAACCGGTTCGCTTGTCCCGCCCGAAAAAAGATTCAACATTCCTCCGCAAGCGTAGCGCTGCACTCGCTGCCTGTTCTCTGCGGTCCGGTGATCACTTCCCCTATGTTTTCAGTCGATCAGTTCAAACCTTCAAGGAAGGTTTGGATTAACTCACGCGCGGGGCATAGACCTGGTAGAGAAGAATGTAGACGATCACTCCGGTGACCGAGACGTAGAACCACAGCGGCAGAGTCCAACGTGCAATCTTGCGGTGCTTATCGAATTTCTCAAGCCACGCGCGGCGCAGCGTGACCAGAATCATCGGCACGATGACGATAGCTAGAATCGTGTGGGAGAAGAGCAGCACAAAATAGACCGGACGAATCCATCCCTGGCCTTGGAAAACGACATGGCCGACGCGGATGTGGTAAATCACGTAGGAAATCAAAAACACAGTAGATACTGCAAACGCAGCAATCATGAACGCCTTGTGAACTTTCATCTTACCGTTCTTGATTGCAGCATAGCCGCAGGCCAGCAGTATCGCGCTGGTGCCGTTTAAGGTGGCGTTCAGAGCGGCCTGTGAAAACATGTGTTTGGCGAATATCCTTCCCGGCAGAAGCTGCTCAGCGCGGAATCTTGTCGTAGATCATCAAACCGAGGAGCAAGGGAATATGCAGAACGGTGGCATGCATCAGCCACTTGGCTCGAACATTGGTACGCGAAGTGGCGGCCCACAAGCAAACCTGAACGAGCCCGGTGCTGACGACCAGCGCACCGAAGAAGTAGCGCACGCCGGCCAATCCCATAACGGCAGGCAAGAGGCTGACTCCCACGAGAGCGATGGCGGTAAGAATGATCTGGCGGAACGTGCGCGTTCCTGCTCGATCCACAACGGGCAGCATCAGAATGCCTGCGCGCGCGTAGTCCTCCCGATACATCCAGGCGATCGCGTAAAAATGTGGAAACTGCCACAGGAAGAGAATGCCGAAGAGCAGCCAAGCGCCGCGATCCAGCGTGCCGGTGGCGGCTACCCAACCAATCATGGGAGGTATCGCTCCAGGAAACGCCCCCACCGCAGTGGCCCAAACCGTGCGCTTTTTCAGCGGTGTATAGGCAAGCAGATAGCTCAAGCAGGTGAGAGCGCCTAGTGCGCAAGCCAGAAAACCGGCCGTGAAGTACAGATCTGTCGCGCCCGCAATAGAGAGAATGATGCCAAACCATAACGCTTCGCGCGGCTGCAATTGTCCGCTGGGCAAGGGTCGCGACGCTGTCCGCCGCATGTGGCGGTCTGAGTCGCGCTCGATGTAATGATTTAAGGTCGCCGTACCCGCGGCAATCAGAAGCGTGGCGAACACAGTTTGAATCAAATGCAACCAATCGACCGCGCCGCGCGCGCCCATGTAATATCCAGCGGCGGTGGTCATCAACACGAGAAAGGAAACATCCGGCTTCGTGAGCGCGACGTAGGCGTTGGCTCGCGAGGCGAGAGTGATTTCCGTCGTGCGTACCGTGCTCATTAGACGGTCACCCGCCCCTGCGACGAAACGGCAACTTCGCCTGCCCGGGGCACCAATCGATAGCACAAGAGAATCGTCAAGATGGAGACGGCGAACAGCAGCGCGCCCACAACCGTGTGAGTCACAGTCAACACGATCATCACGCGCATTGGTTGCGGGGCGTCCGCCGTCGCTATGCGTGACCAGTAAGCGCCGATGCCCAGAAGAAACTGCACGCCAAACACAGAGTGAAGCAGGATCCGCATTCTGGTGAGTTCACGCGAACGCTCGAATCGCTTGCGGAGCGCCACGGCGGTCCAAATAACCATCGCAAGCACAGCCAGGGAACCCGCAGCGTGAGGCCAGATGGGGATTTCTTGATGGCGGAAACCCGCGCCCAAGAACACCTGGAGGAAAATCACGATCGCATTCAGAAGCGCTAAAGTATGAATCGAGGGCGTGCCCCGATCGTCGAGCTGGGGGCGCTCGGAGACCCACCACTTGCTGGTAAAAACGGCGATACTCAAAATCGCCCCGAACATAATTTGGGCGAAGCACGCGTGCATCACGGGCAGCCAGTAATGAAGCAACTGAATCACGACTTGCCCGCCGAGAATCGCCTGCGCGACAATACCGCCCACCGCAATCACGGCGAACCAGCGCAGCCAGCGGCGCTCTTCTTTTAACCAGATTAGGACAGCCAGGATCAGCGTCCAGACGCCCAAGGCCCCCGCGATCACGCGATGCGAGTGTTCGTAAAAAACACCGCCGACCATGGGCGGAGTCCAGGTACCGAAAGACTTGGGCCAATCCGGCACGGAGAGCGCAGCATCATTTGAGGTGACCAGCGCGCCTGCAATCAAGAGCAGCACCGTCCAGCAGACAGTGAAAACCGCGAACCGGTGAACGCCGGGATGGAAAGATGCCTTCATAGCTGTGGCCCCGAAGCCAGAGATTATAGCGCACTGAGGCATTTGATGCTCCTCGGGGCCGGCTAGTTCTAGCTGGATTACAAGGATCTGTAAAGATCGGAATGCGAATCTTGACCTGAGGCCAGCCCGCTAGTTGGCGGGCGAGGATACCGAAACATCTTGCTGTTCCCCAACGAGGCCGACGGCTCGCAGCACCAGGTCCTTCAGCGCAGCGATAAAAAGCGGCGAATCGCCGACGGCAGGCATCATGCGAAAGACTTCCACGCCAAATTTCTTGGCCTCGTCGCGAGCTTCGATGTTGATTTCGTGCAGCGTCTCGATGTGCTCGGTCACAAAGGAAATCGGCACGACGAGCATTTCCTTCACGCCTGCAGAGCCGAGCCGTTCGATAGTGCCCGTCAGAGGCGGCTGGAGCCATTTAGAGGGCCCGACGCGGCTCTGGTAGCACAACAAGTGCGTTTGCGGCCAGCCGGGAAATTGTTCTCTTCCTTCTTCGCAGACCATGCGCACGGTGGCTTCGATCTGCCCCGGGTACGGATCGCCCTTTTCGACCAAACTCATCGGCAAACCATGCGCGCTGAAAATGAGATGAATGCGAGAGCTGTCCGCGAATTGCCGCAAGACGGAGCCGATGCGCTGTGCCAGCGCCTGAATGTACAGCGGGTGATCGTAAAACTGGCTGACAGTGCGCTGCGGAGGGCCGACGTCCGGCTCTCCACAGATGCGACGCCATTCCTTGAGGCTGCTCAGCGTCGTGGCATAAGAGAATTGCGGGTACAGAGGTAGAAGAACGATTTCATCGAGCGGACCCGCTCTGCGTAGCGCCTCGACGGCCTCCGCGGTGAGCGGGTGCCAGTAGCGCATGGCAATCACGACGACTGGATCGATTTCATTGGAAAGCGCTTCGACCAGCGCGCCGCGCTGCCGTTCAGTCAGTGTTCCGATCGGCGAGCGGCCGCCAATCTCGGCATACTTGCCGCGTACAGGAACGGAGCGCCGCGACGAGATGAGCTTTGCCAGCGGTCTGCGCAGGAACCCGAGCGGCCCCATGGGGATGATGTCCGGATCCAGGAACAAGTTGAGAAGAAACGGCTCGACGGCCTCCAGCGAATCCGGCCCGCCGAGCTGGAACATTACAATGCCGACTTTTTTCTTCTGCGCCAATTACTTTCCCCGGTTTAAAGAGTTCTTCAACCGCTCAACTTCGTCCCGCAGAGAAGCGGACCGGCGTGCAATGGTGACATAGAAAACAAAGAAAATTGCCCAAGCCGCGATGTACGCTGCAAACACACTGTCGAGATTCTTCATGCCGCCTCCAATTCATGTCGCATCGTCTCGAGCTCGCTGCGCATCGCCTCCAACCGGTAGCGCTGCCGAAGTAGAAGCGTCATCAACGCCAGCATCGCCAGCCACGCGAACATCAGCACTCTGAACATCACCGGATCCATGCCCGAGTCTGCGCCGCCCATAACGATTGGTTGCGGGTGCTGCGTCCGCCACCAGCGAATTGAACCGAACACCAATGGAACGTCGAGAAAGGCAAAAATGCCAAAAAGAGCGCTGAACAGGGCGCGCCGGTCAGGTTCTTCAACCAGCGTCCTCAGGAGCAGGTAGGAGACGTACAGCAGCCACATAACAAAAGTCGAAGTCAGCCGCGCGTCCCAGGTCCACCAGATTCCCCACACCGGATGGGCCCAGATTGGGCCGGTCACAAGCACCACCGTGGTAAACGCCAAGCCTACTTCCACGGCCGAAACGCCAAGCCAATCCCATCGAGGCTGCCGCTTCCAAACGTACAGTAGATTACCGACGAAACCGATGAGGAACGCCGTCAAGCCAGTCCAGGCGCTCGAAACGTGAAGGAAAAGAATGCGATAGATGAGCCCCTGCTTCGCGTCGGTAGGCGCGATAAAGAACGACGCGTACGCGGCTGCCGCAAGCAGCAGAACTACAAGAGCCGCAGCGAGAATATTTTTCGCCATGCGTTCATTCCTCCAGAAGATATTCGCCGAAAAGCCATAGCGCCGTCAAAAAGACCACGTCGAAAACGGCGAGGAAGCCGATTCCCTTCCATTGCACATAAGGCGCGCGGTCCAAGAGCGCCTTTGTGACTTCCGTACTGGCCACGAGAATTGGGGTTAAGAGCGGCAACATGAGCAAGGGCAACAGAAGTTCGCGCATGCGGGCCTGCGCGGAGATGGCGGAGAGCGCTGTCCCTGCAATCGAGATCCCCAAACTGGCGAGAAAAAACACAAGCACCAGCCAGTGCAGCACGGACAAGACGGGCACATTGTACATCGTGGCGAACAATGGAAGAAGGAGAAGCTCGGTCAGCAGAAGGAAAAGCGTGTTCGCAGTGAGTTTTGCGAGAAAAATGGCGAAGGGGTCGCTCACGGAGAGCCGCAAGGCGCTTAGGGTGTCGTTGTGCTGCTCGCGCAGAAAACAAGGCTGCAGCATGAGCGAAGAGGCAAAAAGAAACGCGAGCCAGAGAAGCCCGGGAGCGAAGCGCCGTGATTCGTCCGAAGTGGGATCAAACGTAAAGCTGAAGAGAACGATTACGATGAGAATGAAAACGATCGTTGTCGTCAGCAATTCGCGCGAGCGGAACTCCGTGCGCAGTTCCTTGCCGAGCAAGACGGCCGCGTTGGGGAGCAGGCTCATTCAGGCGTCGGCAAACGTGAGGATGGAGCGAAACGTCGCTCCCGTGCGCGTATCCGCGGCCACAGAACCCGCGTCCAGGCGGATGGCGCGCGTGCCCAGCGACGAGATTTCCGACTCGCCGTGGAGGCTCATAAGAATTGTGCGGCCGGAATCGCGAAGCCTGCGAATCGCATCGGCAAGCCAAGCGACCCCTTGTGGATCGAGGCCGGTGGCAGGCTCGTCGAGCAAAAGCACGGCAGGCTCGTGCAGCAAGGCACGGGCGATGGCCACTCGCTGGCGCATCCCGCGAGAAAATGTTCGCACCAGGGAGACGCTACGGTCAGCTAGGCCAACTTCCTGCAACAAGGTGTCAACGCGAGTCTCGGGCCGCGGGATTTCCTGGAGCCGCGCGAAAAGCAAGAGATTTTCTTGTGCCGTGAGTTCGTCGTAGACCATCGTGGCGTGAGCGACAAATCCCGGGCGAACGGCGTTCTTGTCCCCGCCGTTGGCCTCGCCAGAAAAGCTCAGCGTGCCTCTCGATGGCCGCACCAATCGAGCGGCGATGCGCAAAAGAGTAGTTTTGCCTGAGCCGTTTCGTCCCGCAAAAACTACGCATTCGCCCGCAGCAATCGCGATCGAAACCCCACGCAAAGCGAGGAGTCCGCCATAACGCTTATCGATATTTTCGAGCCGGAGACCAACGGGAGAAAATGCCGGCAGCGTCACCGGTGAACCTCATACTGGGACAGATTGAAAAACCGAGAGAGACAGACAGGAATGTCTGTCTCACGGGAGGCCAAAATGCACTCACCGCCGCGCGGCGTCACCCTTTAACCTCTCACAAGATCGCGCAACACTTTTTCCGCGCGGGCCCGTTCCTGGTTGTACTCTTCCTCGGAAATCGTTCCTGCCTGGCGGCGCAGCTCGAGGCGGAAGAGGGTATCCTTCAACGCATCGAGGCTCGTGCCTACAGCCGCATCCACTTCCGCCAAATTCGCGCTGGGAGCCGACGGCGCGACGACCGAAGAGGGTGTCGTTTTCTTGGAAGGCTTTGGCGACGAAGGGACTGCAACGCCCTCAGACGGACCGCCTGCAACGGCTACCACGGGCCTGCGAGCGAGAATCATGGCCCCCAGGACGAACAAGCACAGGAAGCCGCCGACGATGTACCATTTCAAACCATCCAGCCTGCCTGGAACGATCTGAATAGCCCCTCCGGAAGTCGGCCCGCTTCCCTGCTGGGCTTCCCGGTTCTGCGGACCGGCATCTGCGTCAGCCGAATCATTGCCGCTGGGCGGCGGCGCGGTGCCCGAGACGCTGACGGCCAGCGTGGAATTGGCGGCGAGACCGTCTCGGCTATAGAGGTTCATTCCCTGCTCTTGGCCGCTCGACTGCAAGCCATCGGCGGCAACCTGTACAGTGGGAGGCGCAACGATTACTAGGCGCGCGCCCGGATAGACGGTTGGCAGCTTTACTGTGGCAACGTTCCCGGGGTATGGCAATTCATACGAGAAGCGCACGCCATTCTCTCCAGGACGAAAGGCATACGCCACGCTGTACTTATTTTTACCGCGATCGATGGGCGCCTGAACTACGGGCATGCCCGAAGGACCTTGGGCTGCGATCTGCTTCAGGCTCGCGCCCTCCGGTATCGCGAATTCAAAGTTGCCATCGGGGCGAAAAAAGGCCTGTGCGGGCTGAGAATCGTTCTTGATGGCGAACTCTTCTCCAACCTCGAGAGTCGCGCCATTCGGTTGAAACACCACGAAGTGCGTCCCTACTTTTATGGTCTTCGGATCGCGCGACGGCTCAAAAACATCGACTTCCAGTTCATTGCGTCCCGGGGGCAAGGCAGTGTGAAAATTAATTCCTCGATAGACTGCTCGCACCAGCATCGGTTGAGTGCCGATCGACGGATAGTCAAATGTGAATTGGCCTTGCGCGTTGGTCTTGGAATTAAGGACCGGCTGCATTCCTCCCTGCAGTTGGATCAGGATCACTTCGACGTCCCCAGCCGGTTTGCCAGTGGTGCCGTTTCTAACGGTGCCGTGAACCGTGGCGCCGTAAACAAAAGAGAATGGCGTGAGCAGCAAGGCGCCGAGTGCTACAAGGGCAATCCGCCGTGTCCTCACTGTGCACCTCGGTCGGAAGCGACCGGCTTTATACCGCGGGGACGGCGGACCTGCGATTCGGTAATTTGATCGATCTCCGCGAGCACCAGCGCCGCTTCGTTCTCAAGAGAGGTTTTCATCGCTTCGTAGTCGTTTTCGGCATACTTTCCGGAACGAAACTCGAACCGCAGATCGCGCAGATTGTCATAAAGCGTGTCGCGCCGCTCCATCAATTGATCCAGTTTCGAGCGGTGTGGGGCCAGGTCGGACGCGTCCGGCTGAATGTAAAAGATGAAAAGTCCCGTCGCGATAGCCAGGGCCAGGCACGCACCGAGAACGGCCCAATCCGCGGAGGGAATCAGAAAAATAGCGATAGTTGCGGCAACCGTCAAGATCAATCCTCAGTATCGCGGGCAGCTTGTGCACGCGCGCGATCGAGCAACTCGTTTGAAATCGAAGGTGCGTTTCCCGCGGTAGCTAGCGCAG
>Ga0308309_10002855_pt1 | contig 10311 bp, 11 predicted proteins | sample HubBroMetageWFT5_FD_192491 | JGI IMG/M metagenome (GOLD analysis project Ga0308309, IMG submission 192491) | Warmed and freeze-thawed soil microbial communities from the Hubbard Brook experimental Forest, New Hampshire - Hubbard Brook CCASE Soil... | ecosystem: Environmental > Terrestrial >... | reverse complement strand
CAGCAAGGCCGCGGTCGCTTCAGGAGGCAGGTAAGGCTCCAGCCAAAGGCTCGCCCGCCGCACCAGGCTCAGGTAAAGAACCGCCAGAAACACCATAAACACGGCGTAGACCAGGTTCCTTTGCCGCCCGATGTCCAGAAAATTGAAGCGTTGCACCTCCCGGATCATGGTGATGAACGGCATGAGCACGGCCAGTGCCAGTAGTGGTTCTAGCGTAGAAAGGGCCCAGCCCCCATGTTGTTGCTGAGCCACGAAGAATGCGGGGAGAAGTATAGCCAGCAGAATGAAATCGATTCGCCACGCACGGAATAGCTTTCGCTCCTCCTGGTCTCGGGGCGCTTGGGAAAACTTCCACTGCCAGTAGGTCGCAACACAGATTGCCAGCACCAGCCACACCTGGAATTCGACGCCGAGTTGGTGAGAAGGAGCTTCAAACTTGATTCCCTGTCTGAGCCGCAAAGCCTCAAGCAATTTTGGAGACAGCAGCAACGCGGGCCCATACGCGGCGACGATCCAAATAACCTTGGACGTTCGAGTACCGATCAATTTTCGCAACGACGCGTACTCGACATGCAAATGCACCAGCAGCGGAGCAACAAACCACAGCCCAAGGCACACAACCGCCCAGGCAAACACTGAGAGAGCAACCGGCGGAGTCCCGTAGTAGATGCGGGAGTTCAACGCCAGCAGGCCGCCGCCAAAAAAACAAACCAGCGCCAGGCACAGGAAAAAAAAGATGCGCTCCAGATTGCGCTTCCGGCGGTGCCCCAGGATCACGATCATCCAGAAAAAAGGAAGCAGTGTCCCTGCGGTCAAGTAGATGAGCCGAAGGTAAGTTGATCCCTGCATAATGAATGTTGCCGAGTCTATCGCTGGCAAAGAGGCAAGGCAATGGCCAAGTGCAAGGAAAATCTGACAGTGCCAACTAATTGTAAATAAGACATTTATTTCGATTTACAATCAAAATAATTTGAGCCGCAAAAGTCCCCGATGCCGGGATTTCGCTTGACTTGATGGGATTTGTTGCTATATTAGCAGTCGGTGCCGAGGAGTGCTAACTACCTTTCCTGCTCTCCTCAACCCAAATTGTCAAAGTCTTACCGTTAGATCACCTATGGAGGTTTTTCAAAGATGGCAGTCAATCTGACACCGCTGCACGACCGTGTGATCGTGAAGCGCATTGAAGAGAAGGAAACCGTCAAGGGCGGCATCATCATCCCCGACTCCGCGAAGGAAAAGCCGCAAGAGGGCGAAGTGATCGCCGTCGGTGCCGGCAAGCGCGAGAAGGGCGAGCGTGTGCCCCTCGACGTGAACGTTGGCGACCGTGTGCTGTTCGGCAAGTACAGCGGCAGCGAAATCAAAATCGACGGCGAAGAACTGCTGATCCTGCGCGAGGAAGAAATTCTCGCCAAGCTCGGCGGCGCGGCCAAGGCAGCCAAGAAGTAACGAAGTTTAAAGTTGTCAGTTTTCAGTTTAAAGTTCCGGAGCTGCTCTTACTGATTACTGAAAACTGATTACTGATTACCTTTATCCAAATCCGTAAAGTAAAACAGTTCGCAACTCAAAGCACCTAGTAACAAATTCAGGAGGAAAGTACCAATGGCGAAGCAGATTGTTACCGGAGAAGCATCCCGCCAAGCGATTCTTCGCGGCGTGAACGCCCTCGCGGACGCAGTAAAGATCACCCTCGGCCCCAAGGGCCGCAATGCGGTGATCGAAAAGAAGTTCGGCGCGCCGATCATCACCAAGGACGGCGTGACCGTTGCCAAGGAAATCGAACTCCGCGACCCCCTCGAGAACATGGGCGCGCAGATGGTTCGCGAAGTCGCCAGCAAGACCAGCGACGTCGCGGGTGACGGCACCACCACCGCCACCGTTCTTGCGCAAGCCATCTTCCGCGAAGGCGTGAAGACGGTTGCCGCCGGCGCCAGCCCCACTGCCCTCAAGCGCGGCATCGACAAGGCCGTCGAAGTCGCCGTCGAGGAAATCAAGAAGCTCCACAAAGACGTCAAGGGCGACATGATCGCCCAGGTTGGCACCATTTCCGCCAACAACGACAAGCAGATCGGCGGCATCATTGCCGAAGCGATGAAGAAGGTCGGCAAGGACGGCGTCATCACCGTGGAAGAATCCAAGACCATGGACACCACGCTCGAAGTCGTCGAAGGCATGCAGTTCGACCGCGGCTACCTCTCCCCCTACTTCATCACCGATATGGATCGCCAGGAAGTTGTCCTCGAAAACGCGCTGATCCTCATCCACGAAAAGAAGATCAGCTCGATGAAGGACCTGCTTCCCCTGCTCGAGCAGATTGCCAAGCTCGGCAAGCCGCTCATCATCATCGCGGAGGACGTCGAAGGCGAAGCCCTCGCCACCCTCGTGGTGAACAAGCTGCGCGGCACCCTGCAGTGCGCTGCCGTCAAGGCCCCTGGCTTTGGCGATCGCCGCAAGGCCATGCTCGAGGACATCGCGGTTCTGACCGGCGGTAAGGCCATCACCGAAGACCTCGGCATCAAGCTCGAAAACGTCAAGATCGAGGACCTCGGCAAAGCCAAGAAGACCACCATCGACAAGGACAACACTACTCTCGTCGAAGGCGGCGGCAAGGCCAGCGAAATCGAAGGCCGCGTCAAGCAGATCCGCCTCCAGGTGGAAAACACCACTTCCGACTACGACCGCGAGAAGCTTCAGGAGCGGTTGGCCAAGCTCGTCGGTGGCGTTGCTGTCATCAAGGTGGGCGCTGCGACCGAAACCGAGCTGAAGGAAAAGAAGGCTCGTGTTGAGGACGCCATGCACGCGACTCGCGCGGCTGTCGAGGAAGGCATCGTTCCCGGCGGTGGCACGGCTCTGTTGCGCTGCTTGAACGCGATCGACAAGCTGAAACTGCACGACGACGAAGCGGTCGGTGTTGGCATCGTGAAGCGGGCGCTCGAAGAGCCCTGCCGTCAGATCGCCCTCAACGCCGGCTTCGAAGGCGCCGTAGTCATCGGCAAGATCCGCGAGTCGAAGGACGAAAACTTCGGCTTCAACGCGGACACGGGTGAATACGTTGACCTCGTAAAGGCTGGGGTCATTGATCCGGCCAAGGTCACTCGCCTCGCTCTGCAGAACGCCGCGTCCATCGCCGGCCTGATGCTCACCACCGAAGCGCTGGTGGCCGAGCTCAAGGAAGACGACAAGAAGGGCGCAGCTGCCGGCGGTCCGGGTGGCCCGGGCGGCATGGGCGGCATGTACTAAACCCCAGGCGGTCGGATTTTTCGACCGCCGCTTGGAATTCCAGCAAGCCCAGAATCTCAATCAACCGGGGCGATCGCGCGAGCGGCCGCCCTTTTCTTTTGCAATCCCGAAAACGGCGCAACGCCGAAGCGATGGAATCCGTCTATCGATTCAGAAGGAATTCCTTAACCCAAATCTTTTGCCGTCCCGAAAGGAGACTCATGAAAGTCGCTCTGATCTTTCTGCTCCTCGCCTCTGGGGCTGTTGCACAAAATTTGCCTGCGGCACCCACCGTTCCCCCTTCTTGTGGACCCATCCAGGTTTCCTTCGACGTCAAACCTGACCGTCATCCACACTCTCTGGGCCAGCCCGGTCCGGGCAAGGCTCTTGTTTATGTCTTCGAGGAATTTCAGGAAGCGTCCGGCGGATTTATAACGCCAACCATCCGCCTGGGCCTGGACGGCGATTGGGCAGGCGCCACCAAAGGGTCTTCGTTTTTATTCTTTTCAGTCGCCCCGGGCGAACACCATCTCTGTGCTAACTGGCAGTCCAGCTCTCCGCAAATCTCAAACCAGTATTCTCTGACGAGTTTCACAGCCGAAAGTGGAAAGGTTTACTTCTTCAAAGTGGCCCCGCGAGTGGAATCGTTTCACGATGGCGGCAACGCGTGGCGCAAGGATTTGGCGCCGATGGATCGCGACGGGGCGAATTACCTGATCGGAATTTCCTCGCTATCTAGATGGCGTCCACATAAATGAACAGGGCTCGCAATTTTTTCGTGAAATCCGCGAAGCTTTCCTCGCAGACAAGATTGCACGCAGCGTGGCAGATTTACATATCTCCGCACTCTTGCTAATTATTATCTAAACATCGGCTCCAGCCAGCTGGTAAGTGACTCATTCCCGGCCACTAATAGTTCTCCAACTTTGCCCATCCGGCCGCCTTTGGCACTACACATGCACTACCAAGACCGACATGCAAATGAACGAAAACATTTCCAACGATGTAAATACCCTGGCGCCGGTCAGCGCAAGCCGATCCAGCGCATTCGTGGGCCAGCTACTCCGCATCTTTGCAGTCCTCGGCGCCCTCGCCCTTCTCGCCCTGTCCGCCGGACTCGCCCTGATGCTCGGAGTCGGCCACTGGCTCGTCAAAGAAGATTCCCTGCAAAAGGCCAACGCCATCGCGGTGCTCAGCGGCAACTTCCCCGCGCGCGCTCTCGAAGCCGCTTCGCTTTATCGCAATGGATACGCCGGCGAAATCTGGCTGACGCGTCCCGACACGCAATCGGAAGCCCTCGCGGAAATGGGAATTCATTATCCCAGCGAGGCCGATTTCAACTATCAGGTTCTCCGCCGCCAGGGAGTTCCGGCAAAAGCGATTCACGTGCTGGATTCCCCCATCATTAACACCCAGGACGAACTGACAGCGATCAGCAGCGCGCTGCAACAAAAGAACAGTGCTTTCGTAATTGTGGTAACCAACAAGGCCCACACCCGGCGCGTTCATGAACTCTGGGATAGGTTTGAATCTGCTCGCGGAAAGGTCATCATCCACGGCATCTCGAACGATGACTTCCAGCCTTCAGCGTGGTGGACTCGCACCGGCGATACCCACCAGGTCATCCACGAACTTCTCGGCATGATCAACGTGTGGGCGGGCCTGCCGATGCAATCCGCTCTTCACCCGCGCGAAGCAGTTGCCCAGAACGAGCTCCAGCAAGGGCCGAAGCTCGTCCCGGTCGCCGCGCAAAAATCAACTTCCGGTAGCGACGATTAGCCCGCGATCAATCGCCCCGCTTTTAATCGCCCCGCTTTTAATCGCGATGTCCCGCCGCAGCTCCTGTTACTTTCGGCGTCTTTGAGGCCAGGATGCTGATCTTGTGGATCTCGGGCTCCTTGGAAAAAAGCTCCGGCGCTTTCGCAAACAGCGCTTTGGCTATCTCGCCCGTCAGGTGCGCCTGGCGTCCTTTCTCATCGGGAAACGTATCGAAAATTCCAAACGTCGAAGGACCAATTTTTACCGCGTACCAACTGGTCGTCCCCGGCTCCCTCTCCGCCAGAGGCTGCGCCGACTTCAAGAAGGCCTCAACCTCGCTTTCCTTGCCCGGCTTGCTTTCCACAACTGCCCAGATTGCAACTTGGTCCATGATCAATGCCTCCCAATCTTTCGGATAGGGTGAATTGCGCGGATTCACTCTGCAATTGGATGCAATCTTTAGGTCCCAAGATAGGACACGTGAACGTACGCGCCCGTGTGAACGTTGTACAGCATGTACCAGCCGATGTGGTCGGGATCTTCGTAAACTACAAAGTCATCGCCGCAATCCCAGCACCAGTCCGCGCAAGTCGCCCAATCCCAATCCGCCACCTGGAAGTAGAATCCGCCGGGCAACCAGAAGCGGTGATGATCCCGGTCAATCCGCTCGACGTGGTAGCGGTACGACGCGCCAAAATGCTCAAAGTGCCCATGCTCGAAGGGATGGTCGACATGGAAGCGCTTGTCGTCGGGATGGTCATGCCCATACCAATGATCGTTGTTGACGTGCTGCGTCTCGTTGATTTTCCCGTTTGGATGACGCTCCGCTTCAGGCTTCCCCTGCGGAGCCTCCCGATGGGTAGGCGCTGGGGGAATCCGCCCTTGGTTAGCTCGGGGCACATCGTTCCGCGACTGCGAGCGCGGCGCTTCCGCGTGCTGTCCTTCGGGGTGTCCGCCTGCCGGATGCTGCGCGTAGACACCCGTGGCCCCCAACAATATCCCTGTGCCCAAAAGCAACAGCGAGTGGCCTCTCATCTTTGCCTCCTCGGCAAGAGCCTTTCACATAGATGTAGGCCAACACACGATAGTGGTCGGATTGTACTCCGTTCTCGGCAGGAATTTCATCGGGGATTTCCCGGTTTTGCAACTCAGGTAAATCCTCTAGCTGAACGGAGCCGGGCACCACGCCCCGAAATGGAATGGCTCACTTGTTCGCCGGAGAATCGGACTCCACTGTCGAACACTTGCAATTCACTTCGATGTGATTCCAAACAAGAAAGTCAGCGCTGACGCAAAACCCAACAAAGTCCGCACCCAGTGCAGATAGTTCCACTTCTCCAGCAGGCTTCGCGTCTCCGGGCCGGCTTTCTCTTCAGGGGTGGCCATGAGCCGCTTGTTAGTCGGCAACATAACGAAGATGGTCCACGGCCAATTCGCGAAAAGCACAATCGCACCGGCAAGGAATGCTCCTCTATCCGTCAGGTGCCAGGCCCACGTCCCAAGCAGAAATCCAATCAGCACCAGGGTGGCCTGCATCGAATACCCCCGACGGTAGGCGAGCTTCCATTCGACTAAAAGCGCTCGATCGTCGAGGGCCAGGCGGGCCGGTTGCTCGGCGAAGTTGATATAGAACGCCGCACCCGTGAAAACACCCGCCAGCATCAAGGCGATACAAGCCGCGATCATAAGTTTGTCTCCTTAGTGTTTCGGAAAATTCGGATCGCCTTTCACTTCCAGGATCTGCAGCGTATGCCTGCGCATGTGGGCAGAGGTCAGCAGTATCCACTGATACGTGTCCAGCGTCTTGAACACAGGGTGGTCCATGAAATGGTCCCGCAGGTCCTCTTGCGTCGTGCTGATGAATTCAATCGTGCGCGCCCGGCTCTCCAGCACGTTTTTCGTGATCTCCCCGGAAGTAGTCCACCGCCGTGTCGGTTGAATAATCTCGGGAGCTTTGAACTTGGCGCTTCGGTCCAAAGCCATGGGCATTATCGTCGCGTCTTTGCCCTGCACCTGCGCGCGCTTCTCCGGCTCCGCCGGGCCTTTCAGCGCCTGCTCGGTAATCAGGTTCAGGATGAATGTTTCCGTCACGCCGATGTGCTCCGCGCATTCGGCAATCGACCAGCGGTCCGGCCCAGGCTTGAAGTTCCACTGCGCCTCGGAAAGTCCGTTGGTGGCATCCAGGAAGGCTTTGCGTGAGCCTTCCAACTCCGCGACGCCCTCTTCGCGCTCTTTCTGCGACAGGGTTTGATCCACTCCCGGACTCAGCAGCAACAATGCGAATGCCATCGAAATGATTTTCATGACTTTATCCTTTCAATTTTGATTTGACTGCCACTGTTCACACTACGATTCCTTCGCCTGTGCCGCTTCCACATACAGAGCCAGAATCGCCGGCCATCCACCCGGTGCACCGACCTGTTCCCGCATCTTCGTCCAACCCTCACCGTGCTTTTCCAGCCGCCGGTGCTCGAATTCAACCCGCGTCGACTCTGGTCCCTCGGCTAAGAATTCCAGCGCCACTTCGCTCGCGCGCGCCATGTCTTCGCTGACGCTCCAGTCTGGTTGTACGTGCCACGAAAGTACCACCCTCTTCGGCGGCTCCCAGGCCAGCACGCTCCCCCAAACGCATTCCGCGCCCTCCACATTGATTTCGTACCACCGTCCTCCGACGCGTGGCTCAATCAATATGTCTTTGAACTGCGTGCCGCCGATGTGATGCGTTGCAGGCCACCATCTCCCCATGCGCTCGGTGAACACTTTGAACGCCTTTTCAATCGGAACGTTTACGTGAATCGTTCTTTTTACTGCGGCGGACGGTGCTGCTTCGGGAGCCATTGTTTTTCTCCTTTTGATGTTCCTCTTCAGCAAACTTTTTGAATGCGGAAAGCGCCTGATCCCACAGCTGTGCAAAGTGGTCGCGGAGTAGCGCCAGCCCTTCGGGATTCAACTCGTAAATCCGGCGCGTGCCCTCCCGCCGGTCGCGCACGAGGCGTGCATCCTTCAGCACCCGCAGGTGCTGCGAAACGGCTGGGCGTGAAACTGGCAGACCAGCGGCAAGCTGGTTCACTGCCTGCGGATGGTCGCCCAGCATCTCGAAGATGGCCAGCCGGGTGGGGTCACCCAGCGCCGTCAGTCCGTTTTGTATGTAAGCATCCACTTACGGTAAGCTACCACTTACGCATGCGCGCGTCAAGCTTATTTCCCGCTCCCTGATCTTGCTACTTCACCGCCCTCTCCCGCGGTCCCCGGTCTCCAGTTGCTTTACAGAGTTGCTTTACGGAGGCTCCCGCAAGTTATATAGTTTCCATTGTTCTCGCTCATTTCTCCGCCCTGGAGGCGCTTGCCATGACCTCGGAATTGCGCCGCTCGCCGCGCTTCCCCTTTTTTGCCGCTGCCGAAATTGTGGACACCGCGTCCACATCCCCGATGAATGCTCGGACCAGCGAGATCTGCCGCCACGGTTGTTACATGGATATGATGAATCCCTTCCATGAAGGCACCCCTTTACGCATTCGGATAACACATCAGGGCCGGGCCGTGGATGCATCAGCCAGGGTGGTGCACTCCCAGCCCAACGTAGGCATGGGAATCAGCTTCGATCAGATTGCACCGGGCCAGGAGTCCATTATCGAAGAGTGGTTAAGCGCACAGTAGTTCTTGGACATCGTCCTCTCCACTCCGTCGGTTTTCTTGTGCCTTGGTGCTCCCTCGATTAGACTGAACCGGTCTTAACTTTGCTCCTCAGGGGGAGCGGGTCACATGCCTGGTTTCTTGCAGCGCTTCATGCCGCGCGATGGGGACTTCTTTGTCCTCTTCCGCAAACAAGCCGAAAACATCGTCTGCGGAGCCAACGCGTTCACCAGCCTGCTCGAGCACTACACTGGCGTGCCCGAGCAGGTTCAGCGAGTAAAGGCCATCGAACACCAGGGTGACGAAATCACCCACCAGATTTTCCGCAAGCTCAACCAGACCTTCATCACTCCGTTCGACCGCGAGGACATGCACGAACTCTGCGGCACCATGGACGACGTCATCGACCTGATCGACGCCGCCGCCAGCCGCTTTGTCCTCTATCGCATCGACCACGTGCGTTCCGGCACCATCGAGCTCACCAGGGTCCTTGCCGCCGCCACCGTCGAGCTTTCCTGCGCCGTTCACGCCATGGAATCGCCCGACAAGGCGCTGCAGCACGTCATCGAAATCAACCGCCTGGAAAATGAGAGCGACCGCATCTGCCGCACCCTGATCGCACAGCTCTTCGAGGAAGAAAAGGACCCTGTCCAGATCATCAAGTGGAAAGAGATTTTTGAAGTGATTGAAACCGCCGTTGACAAGTGTGAAGACGTCTCGAACGTGATCGAGAGCGTCATCCTGAAGAACGCCTGATCCCCGTGAGCCGATTCGTTCTCGTACTGATAACTGTCTTTCTGACCCTGGCCTTTGAATTTTCGAATGGCTGGCACGACGCCGCCAATTCCATCGCCACCGTCGTCTCCACGCGCGTCCTGACTCCCTTCCGCGCGGTTTTATGGGCGGCTTTCTGGAATTTCATTGCCGCGTTCGTATTCGGCACCGCGGTGGCCGCCACCATCGGCAAAGGAATGGTTCATATCGAGCTCGTCAACGAGAAAGTGCTTCTTGCCGGTCTCCTGGGAGCAATTATTTGGAATCTGATTACCTTGACGCTTGGCTTGCCTACCAGCTCGTCTCACGCGCTGATGGGCGGCTATGGCGGTGCGGCTGTAGCTCACGCCGGATTCAAAGCGCTCATTCTTCATGGCTGGACAAAACCGGTACTCTTTATTTTTCTCTCACCACTCATCGGCATGGTCGTAGCTATCCTGGTAACGGTTATCACCACATGGATCGTGAAAGACCAAAGGCCGCGAAAAGTCGATCGCTGGTTTCGGCGACTCCAGCTGATCTCCGCGGCAGGCTATAGCCTCGGGCACGGCACCAATGACGCCCAAAAAGGTATGGGCATCATCACCGCCGCATTGGTCGCAGGGGGTTTGATGAAGGATTATGCGGTCCCCTTCTGGGTCATTATTTGCTGCCACCTGGCCATGGGGGGTGGCACCATGGCCGGCGGATGGCGCATCATCAAAACCATGGGACAACGCATCACCAAGCTGACTCCCTTTGGCGGGTTTGCCGCAGAGACTGCCGGTGCGCTCACCCTGTTTACCACCGCCCGTTTTGGAATCCCTGTCAGCACTACTCACACCATCACCGGTGCAATTGTGGGTGTAGGTGCCTCACACCGTCTGACGGCCGTCCGCTGGGGCGTCACGCGGCACATCGTCGGGGCCTGGCTATTGACCATCCCGGGCG
>Ga0308309_10002852_pt1 | contig 10319 bp, 14 predicted proteins | sample HubBroMetageWFT5_FD_192491 | JGI IMG/M metagenome (GOLD analysis project Ga0308309, IMG submission 192491) | Warmed and freeze-thawed soil microbial communities from the Hubbard Brook experimental Forest, New Hampshire - Hubbard Brook CCASE Soil... | ecosystem: Environmental > Terrestrial >... | reverse complement strand
CCAAACCAATCAAAGGGCCGCCGCATCTCCAAGGGGTTGAAATAACGCTTTTTCATTGCTCTTGCACAGCTTCTAGCTCGTTCTGCTAAATCAATTGCCCTGACGCAGCCTAGCTGGAAGTATCACCCGAGCCGGGTATTCTACGGTGTTTTTCAATGCGCGGCGACCTGCGCGCGGTTTTTCCAGTAATGGCGCAGTTGCCCGACAAGGTAGAGCGATCCGGCGGCAACGATGGCGTCGTGCGGAGCGGCTCGGTCGAGCGCATATTCGAGTGCGGCTTCTGGATCAGGGATGACGGTGAAATGCGCGGCATGATGAGACGTGATTTCCGCAAGCTGGGCGACGGAAATGGCGCGCGTGGTACGTGGTTGTGCGAAGATCACTTCGGCAGCGTGCGGAAAGAGAACGCCGGCAATTTCGTCGACAGCTTTGTCGCGCAGCGCCCCAAAAACCAACCAGATTTTGCGACCCGCAAGGTTTTGTTCCAGGAAAGTCGCGAGTTCTCTTGCGGCAGAGGGATTGTGCGCGCCGTCGAGGTACAAGTCCGGCCCCGACTGGAGCTTTTCCAGCCGCCCCGGCCAGACTGCTTCCGCGATTCCCTGAACAATCGCGCCGTCAGAAATACGATAGCCACGATTTTGGAGATACCGCGCGGCGGCGACGGCGTTGAGACTGTTTTGTATTTGGAACTTGCCGGGAAGCCGAGGCGCAAGCTCAAGCGACCAACCGGAAGCATTCTCGCTGACGGCGGCGCGGCTGCAACCGTTTTCCATCCATTCCTTTTCGATACGAAACGTGGTTCCGGTTTCGATGACCGGAGAGCCAAGTTCCGTGGCACGCGCGCGGATGACTTCCAAAGCTTCTGGCCGCTGCTCGGCCAGGATGAGCGGAACGCCCGGCTTGAGAATGCCCGCCTTTTCCGCGGCAATTTCCGCGAGAGAATGACCTAGAAAGTTTTCATGGTCGAAGTCCACGCGCGTGATGACCGAGACTGCGGGAGTCAAAATATTCGTCGCGTCCAATCGGCCGCCAAGCCCTACTTCGAAAACGCCAAAATCCACCCGTTGGCGCGCAAAGTATTCAAACGCCATCGCGGTGACGCATTCAAAGTACGTCGGATGAGCGCGAAGCCTGCCAGCGGCAAGAAGCTCCTCGTTCAAAGCCTGGATGCGAGTAAATGTCTCGGCGAACGCGTCGTCGCTGATCTCTTCCCCATTCACGCGGATGCGCTCGTTGATCTTTTCAAGATGCGGCGAAGTGTTCAGGCCGGTTCGAAATCCGGCATGCCGCAGAATCGATTCGAGAAACGCAGCGGTCGAACCCTTGCCGTTCGTTCCCGCGATATGCGCCGCCGGGTAAGCGCGATCGGGCCGGCCAAGCCGCTCGGCAAGAATGGTGATGTTTTCGAGGTCGAATTTCGCAGCAGCGGCCTGCGTCGGCGCAGCCAACTCCCTGCCCAGCGACAGTAAATAGCGGACCGCTGCGTCGTAATTCATTTTCAGCTCAAAAGAAGATCGAAGGAGTTGGCGATAAATGCTTTCAAATCTTTGCGGTGAACGACCGCGTCGAGAAATCCATGTTCCAAAAGGAATTCCGAGCGCTGAAATCCCTCGGGAAGTTTTTGGCGGATGGTCTGCTCAATGACGCGAGGGCCCGCGAACCCTATCAGCGCGCCCGGCTCGGCGATATTGATGTCGCCAAGCATGGCGAAGCTCGCCGTGACGCCGCCGGTCGTGGGATCGGTGAGCAAAGAAATATAAGGCAGCTTCGTGTCGTCCAGTTTCGCCAGCGCCGCGGAGACTTTCGCCAGCTGCATGAGGCTGATGGTGCCTTCCATCATGCGCGCGCCGCCGGAGCAGGAGACGACAACGAGCGGCTGGCGCGACTCGATAGCGAGTTCAATCCCGCGCGTAACCTTCTCACCGACGACCGCGCCCATCGAGCCGCCGATAAATCCAAATTCCATGGCGCAGCAGACAATCGCGCGGCCATTCAATTTGCCTTCCACGCAGATGACGGCATCATTCATGCCCAGCTTTTTGCGGGTTTCCTTTAGCCGCGCGGCGTAGGGCTTCGTGTCCACAAATTTCAGAGGATCGGTCGATGTCATGCCCGCGTCATGTTCGGTCCAGCGCGAGTCCAGCAGCATTTCCAGCCGCTGCTTCGCGTTCATCTTGAAATGGAATTGGCACTTCGGGCAGACGAAAAGGTTGGCTTCCAGGTCTTTGCGAAAAACAATCGTGCGGCACGACTCGCATTTCACCCACAGCCCCTCCGTGCGCACGCGGCGCTCTTCGGGAGGCGTGGCCGCGTCGATCGATTTTTTGTCTCGCTTGAACCAGGCCATGGAAAAATTTGTCAGTCGCTTCTAAATCTTGAAAAAAGTCCCCGGTTTTCTCGTCTCTTCTAACTTCTGAACTCTAACTTCTAGTAGTCAATTCCCCGCTGAGCCAGTATACCCTTGGTGTACGGGTGTTTCACCTCGCGCATCTCCGTAACAAGGTCGGCCAGCTCGACAAGTTGCGGATGCGCGTTCCGCCCCGTACAAATGACGTGGACGCGCTCGGGCCGGTTTTTCAGCGCCTCCACAACTTCGCCGGCGTCAAGCATTTTGTAGCTAATCGTATAATTGATTTCGTCCAGCACGACGAGGTCGTACTTTCCTCCGTAAATGGCGTCGCGCCCCGCTTCCCAGCACTCCCGCGCCAGTTTGATGTCTTCAGGATCGGTTTCGGCACCGCCGATCTTGACGAATCCACGCCCCATCGGCCGAATTTCAAACTTGTCGTCGCCCAGCATTTTGGCCGCGTCCAGCTCTCCGTAGTGCCACGAGCCCTTGATGAACTGCACCATCAGCACGCGCAGCCCCTGCCCCACGGCGCGAAAAGCTGTGCCCAGCGCGCAAGTCGTCTTGCCCTTGCCCGGCCCGGTGTAAACAATCAGCAGTCCTTTTTCTTCCGGCATGAGTTCCTTCCCCTCAAGAGCGCGCGGACCAAAGGGAAAGGTCTAGAGTTTGGAGGGTGCGAAAAGAAAGGTCAAGACGACCTAGGGCAGAGGCGCGACATCGCTGCCCTGATTTGTTAGTCCCTGACTACGGCTCAGAAGCTGGTTGCGCCGAACGCCTGCTTGACGTGCGGCTTGAACAGGTACACCAGGATCCAGATTTGGAGAGCCAGAACGATGATTCGGAAGACCAACGCAAACACCATCATGTGCGCAAGCAAACTAAATATGCCGAGAACCCCGAAAAGCACACCGATTCCGGTGAACACTATCGCAACTATACGGGCCCAGTTCTGCAGCTTGATGAACCCAATTCCGATGGCCAGCTCCAACAGTGCAAGTACGAGGAAAATCGCTCCCACGACGGCACCTCCCGCCGCAAGAATTGCGCTCCCAGGCCCTCCGGACTGCCCCAAGCCAGAAAGCATGGATCCGCCAACAATGAAGAGAATTCCACAAAGCCCAAGAATGGCGGTGCCTATAAAATACAGCACTGCGAGGATCGTTACGCCTGTAGGACGTTCCATGGACGCTCCCGTATTGAAAGATTTTCGCCGTTAAGAGAGTCTGCGCAAACGGGCCGCCGAGGACACTTCCAAATCGCAGACCAACAATTGTAGGTAACGCTATGCCACGCATTTCGCGCGGTCAAGGAGAAAAATCGCGTTGGTGACACTCAAGTAAGTCCGAGGCGCTTGGCAAGCTCGGCCGCGATGGCGGTAACGCGTTCCTGCGTGGAAGCGGGCAGAGTGGCTTTTGGCTTGGCGTGCGGGTCACGAATGACGATCCAGAGTCCGGGACGGTAAACCTCGTCGTCGCCGGGACAGATGGCGCCCGTGAGCTGCGTGAGTTCGAGCGCTAGCGGAGCGGAGTGAGTGAAATCGAGATTAGCGTGCTCGGGAGAATTGGCCTGGAACGGGGGATGCGCGAGGAGGTCCATCAATACTCCGCGGGCGTCATCGACAAGATCGCGAAAACCTTGCGAAACGAGAACGGCGTCAACGTCGCGCGGCGTGGGCTGGTCGAGCTGGAACAAGTCGTAATCGGGCAGCGGTTGTTCGAGCGAAATTTCAATCGCGGCAGAAGGCTGGTCCTGATCAGGAATAATGCGGATGGACATGGTGCGTATGGTTTTACACCAGGGCGGCTATTTCGGGTAGGGGCTGCCGGAGAGGATGGCGAAAGCGCGGTAGAGCTGCTCGGCAAGCATGGCGCGCGCGAGTTCATGGGAATACGTCATGGCGCCGAGGGAGATCTTTTGCTGAACACGTTCGCGGAGAACAGGCGGGAAACCATCGGCGTCACCGCAGACGAAGATAAGTTCACGCGTTCCGCGGTCGCGGAGTTCGCCGAGCCACTTCGCGAAAGCGTTGGAATCAAGATTTTTCCCGAGGGCATCGAGCAGAACTGCTGTGGCCGCGCGATCGGCATCGAGTTTCTTGATAGCGGCTTCGCCGTCGCGAACCTCCGTGACCTCGATGGGCGAATGGCGCCCGACGCGCTTCACGTAATCATCAACCACCGCGCGCAATTCCGCGCGCCGCGTTTTGCCGAGCATGAGCAGGCGGATCTTCACTTCAAACCATATTTTTTTCGTTTTTCGAGGAGGGTTTTGCGGCTGATGCCGAGGGCTTCGGCGGCGCGGCTGATCTTGTAGTGAGTGGCTTCAAGCGTGGCGGCAATGACTTCACGCTCGACCTCTTCGAGGGAACGCAGGCCGGCGATGGAGCCGGCGGCTCCGGAGGCCGCGGCGCGAATGTTGTCGGGGAAACCGGCGGGCTCGAGCGTGTCGCTGCGGGAAAAAACGATGGCGCGTTCGAGAGCGTTGCGAAGTTCGCGGACATTGCCGGGCCACGCGTAGGTTGTGAGCATGCGGCGCGCGGCTTCGCTCAAGTGTGAGCCGGGATGGCCGTGGATAGAGCGAAGAGCCGCTAGCAAATGATCGGCTAGAGGCGGGATGTCCGCGCGGCGCTCGCGCAGTGGCGGGACAGTCAGCGCGAGAACGTTCAGCCGGAAATACAAATCCTCGCGAAAGTGTCCGCTGGCTACCGCGGCGGTCAAATCAACGTTGGTGAGAGCCACGATGCGGGCTTCAATGCGCAGCGTTTCCGTACCACCGAGCCGCTCGAACGTGCGCTCCTGCAAAACGCGCAGCAACTTGCCTTGCGCACTGGGTGTGAGCGCGGCGACTTCGTCAAGAACGATCGTGCCGGTTCCGCCGAGTTCCAAACGGCCCAGTTTGCGCTCGACGGCGCCAGTGAACGCGCCGAGTTCGTGCCCGAAGAGTTCGCTTTCCACCAAATTTGGCGGGAGGCTGGCGCAATCGATTTTCAGAAACGGCGCGTCGCGCCGGGGACCAAGTTCATGAATGAGGCGGGCGAGATGATCTTTGCCGGTGCCGCTTTCGCCGCTGATAAGGAGCGTCGTCGCCGCGGTGGCGACCTTTTGCGCGAGTTCGAGAAGACGCAAAGAGGCGGGGTCCTCGGCGATCCACGGCAATCGCTCCGTGCTCATTTGGAATAGGCTTCGCCAGCGGCTTGCGGTTCGTCGAGGGAATGGCTGCGCGCGGCTACGCCAGGTTCGTCGGGGATTTCGAGCTTTGGCGAAGAGCGCCAGAGGCGTTCCAGGTCGTAATAGCGGCGGGCTTGCTCGCTGAAGACGTGCAGGATGAATCCGCCGAAATCGATGAGCGCCCATTCCGCGGAGCCGCGTCCTTCGCGGTGTTTCGGCGAGCGGTGAAGATGTTTGTCGAGCTGGTCCTCGACCTCGCTGCAGATCGCTTGCACCTGCGGCGTGCTGAAACCCGTGCAGATCACGAAGTAGTCGGTAAAAGCTCCGACGCCACTGAGATCGAGAACCGTAATTCCTGCAGCTTTTTTGTTTTGCGCCGCTTCGACAGCCAGGCGGACGCCTTGTGGAAGGGAGTCTAATTTCACCGGTATAGGCCTTGTTTTAGAATGTATTCCTCGACGCGCACGGAGACAAGTCCATGAATGGATTGGCCGCGGTTGGCGCGCCGGCGGATGTCGGTCGCGGAAACATCGATGGAAACAGATTCCAGCAGATAGACGTTGGTGTTCTGAAGATGCGCGACTACCTGAGAGGGCGGAGCTTCGCCATTTTTTTTGGTGTCGCGGCGGCCGATTAAGTCGGGCGGGATGACAAGCCGCAAGGCTTCCGCGCGAATTCCAGGACGGTTGGCGACGATAAAATCGCACAGACCGAGCAGCGTTTCGTATTCCTTCCAAACAGGGATGTCGAGAAAAGCGTCGGCGCCGACGATGAAAAAAATGCGGTCGCCGTGGGCGTTATAGGCATGGCGGAAGTAGCGAACCGTATCCACGGAATAGTGAAGCTGCGTGCCGCTGAAATCTTCGCCGGCTTCGGCGAGCGAAGGAACGAAATGGGGATGCTCGGAGCAGGCGAGCGAGGCCATCGCGAAACGGTGCGGAAAGGGAGCGAGGTGCTGTTTGAGTTTGTGGGGCGGGCGGCTTGCGGGGATGAAATGTATTTCGTCGAAATTGAAGCGGCGGTCGGCGGCGCGGGCCACGGCGAGATGTCCGTTGTGAATGGGATCGAAGGAGCCGCCGAACAGCGCGATACGACGCGGATGATGCTTTGCGGCGGTGCGATGCGCCTGCGCGGTGGTCAATACCCCTCCCAAGAGGTGCCTGTAGTTGATTTTCTCACGAATTTTTGATCGGCGCGGGAACTGAATCGCGCCCCGGCGCGTTCTCGTCAATTTCTCCTGAGGCTGGCAAATCCAAAGTGGTTTCCTGGGCTGGGCGTGGAATTTTGTCGAGCGCGTCGGCGATGGAACGGACCAGGTCTTTCACGCCGGCGCCGGCGACAGCGGAAATGGAGTGAAATTCAAGATTTCGCTGCTTGCAAAAGTCCTGAAGCGCTTCGAGCCTCGTGCGGTCGGTCGTAGCATCCAGTTTAGTGGCGACGACGATCATGGGTTTTTCGACGAGGGAAGGGCTGAAGGCTTCCAGCTCGCCGTTGATGACTTGAAAGGAGTGGATCGGATCGTCGACGTTGGAATCGCTCGTGTCGATGAGATGCACGATGAGGCGAGTGCGCTCGACGTGGCGGAGGAAACGGATGCCGAGGCCGGCGCCGAGATGGGCGCCTTCGATAAGTCCCGGGAGATCGGCGACGACAAACGTGCGGCCGAGTTCGGTACCGTGGCTACCGGTGCCGCCGTCGGCATTGACGACGCCGAGATTGGGCTCGAGCGTGGTGAACGGGTAGTTGGCGATTTTCGGACGCGCTGCAGAAATTACGGAAATCAATGTGGATTTCCCGGCGTTCGGGAAGCCGACAAGGCCAACATCGGCGAGAAGCTTTAGTTCGAGACGAAGGTGGCGCTCTTCTCCGGGGAAACCATCTTCATGTTCGCGAGGGGCTTGATGCCAGGGCTTGGCGAAATTCTGATTGCCGCGGCCGCCGCGTCCGCCTTGCGCGATGAGGACGCGTTGCCCGGGGACAGCGAGGTCGGCAATGGTTTCTCCGGTTTGTTCGTCGTAGGCGAGCGTGCCGACGGGGACGAGCAGGATCATGTCAGAGCCAGAGTGGCCGGTGCAGTTTGAGCCTTCGCCGTGGCGGCCGCGATCGGCTGTGAATTCGCGATTGTAACGGTAGCGAAGCAGCGTGTTGTCGTTGGGGTTCGCTTCGAGATAAATGCTGCCGCCGTGGCCGCCGTCGCCTCCCGAGGGGCCGCCGCGCGGCACGAATTTCTCACGGCGGAACGCGACGCAGCCGTTGCCGCCGCCGCCAGCCCTCACCAGGATTTTTGCTTCGTCAACAAACACGAGAATCACGCTCCAGAAAAGGCGACCGCTAGGCGGCTGCCATTAAAAACGATAGCATAAGCGAACGATCGATACTGCATAACCAATCGATACTGCTTGATCGCTGGCCGCGCCAAGAAAACAATGTCTGCCGTGAGCAAATGGCTGAAGCGACTGCTGGTACTCTTTGCGCTCGCTCTTGTTGCGTTCAGCGCGGCCTTTTATGTTCTGTACTTACGGCGAACTCCTCTGCCGCTCGCTGCGCCTCATGCGCTTGTCGCGCCGTCCATCGCCTCTTTGCCCGGCCTCTCGGCCTGTTGGGTTGAGACTGGAAAGGCGTTAAGCAATTTTTCTTTTGGCTCGACCGCCGGAAGCATTCTTGTGCGGCATCCCGCGGGCGATTTGCTGATCGATACCGGCAACTCGAGCCACTTTGACGACGAGATTCGCGGCTATCCTTTTGGAACCTGGTTCAAACTCAGATTCCTGGCCGGGCAGTTGAAGCCCGATGTCCCACTCCCCGTGTTGCTGCGCCGGGTGAAAGAAGACCCTGCAAAATTGCGGTGGGTGATTCTTTCTCACGCCCATCTGGATCATTCCGGCGGGTTGATGGACTTGCCACGCTTGCCTGTCCTTCTTACGCAGGAAGAATTGCAATTCGCTGCCGATCCGAGCGTGCAAGCAAAGGGTTACGTCATTACCGCGTACGTGCAAAAATTTCCAGCGCTTGGCTCACCTACTTTGCGGTTTGATCCTCAGCCTTACGAAACTTTCCACGAGAGCTCCGACCTTTATAAGGACGGGTCGGTGGTCGTCGTGCCGCTGCGCGGACATACGCCGGGCAGCGTGGGCATCTTTGTGAACCTGGCACACAACCGTCGCTTGTTTTACGTGGGCGACGGCGTCGATGACGAGCGCGGCTTTCAGGAACGCGTCGGCAAATCCTTGATTCTGCGGGACAGCGACAACGACGAGGCGCTCGCCAATCAAGTCGTTGCCCAGCTCAGCGACTTGCACGAAAAGCTGCCGGAGCTTGCGATCATTCCCGCCCACGGTCGCAGCGCGTACAAAAAATTCTTTCCCGGCGGTCCGTTGAGCTGCGTTTCGGCACAGTGACGGTGCTCAGTCCTTCCGTTCAATAGCCGCGGTGCGAAGAAAAATGCCGTCCATTAGAAATCGGACGGCAGCAAGAATTGACCGGACGGAACATTCATCAATAAACGGGGCGCCGAAGGACGCGGGCGCTTAATTGACTACTTGAACGGACTCAGCGTGTTTTGTCGGCTCGACGCTGATGAAGCGGCCGTGGCGGCCCCGGTCGGTGAACTTCACGACGCCGGTGACGAGAGCGAAGAGCGTGTCGTCCTTGCCCTGGCCGACGTTTTCGCCGGCTTGGTGGCGCGTGCCGCGCTGGCGCACGAGAATCGTGCCTGCGTTGACGAGCTGTCCGCCGAAGCGCTTTACGCCGAGCCGTTGTCCGTGAGAATCGCGGCCGTTTGTAGAGGAGCCGCCGCCTTTCTTATGTGCCATGAGTCATTTCCTTATCTCGGGATGGGCGCAGCATGCTGCGCCACTACAATTTTTATGTTTATGCAAAAACTAGGGCACGATATATCGCGCCCTTACAGCTTGATTTCGCTGACCTCGACGGCCGTGAAATTCTGACGGTGGCCGCGAGAGATCTTGTATTGATTGCCCTTCTTGAACTTGAGCACGGTGATTTTCTTGGCGCGGCCTTGCGCGACGATCTTGCCGCTCACGCTGGCTTTGGAAGCGCCATCACCGAGGACGACTTTCTTTTCGTCAGTGTGGACGGCGAGAACCTTGCCAAACGTCACGTTTTCGCCGACTTCGCCCGTGACACGCTCGATACGAATAGTGTCGCCCGGCGCGACGCGGTACTGCTTACCCCCGGTTTGAATAACGGCGTACATCTGCCCTCCAAGCTGTAAAGACAAACGTCAATTATATGGGCGAAGTGGGCCGGCGGTCAACGAAGGATCGCACAGGTAATGGCTCAGTTGAATTTGATGGCACCCAGACTTTGTTTCAAGCGTTCGTCGCACTTGGCACGCTGCACGTTTCTATGTAGTGCTTGGTCTTTAAACCAAGCCTCGCGCACGGTGCCCCGGGCGTGCAGCAGTCGATCCACGAGAGGTGAGAACCTGGCACCAGTTTGGTTAACAATAATACCTTCCCCCTCCCCTGTTTTTCGTAAGTGTTGATTCTAAAGAGTTTAAGTTTTTTGTAAGTCAATTAGAATCAACACCTCGGGGATGGCTTTGGAAGTGTTGATTCTAAAGAACTTGTTTGCACTAGACTCGTGCATATGTTTCCTAAATGCTGCGAACAAAAGACTTAGGCTGTGAAAGCGGTCTCCGGAAAGCAAAAACGCCGGCAGAGACGCTGGCGCTATGGGTCGATGAACAGTGTTATCCAAGACGTATAGTACGCGAGAAGTAACTTTTTGTCAAGGAGAATAAGGCAGGGATATTGTCCTAGCAGAAGCACTGTCACGATTGG
>Ga0308309_10002848_pt1 | contig 10322 bp, 5 predicted proteins | sample HubBroMetageWFT5_FD_192491 | JGI IMG/M metagenome (GOLD analysis project Ga0308309, IMG submission 192491) | Warmed and freeze-thawed soil microbial communities from the Hubbard Brook experimental Forest, New Hampshire - Hubbard Brook CCASE Soil... | ecosystem: Environmental > Terrestrial > Soil... | reverse complement strand
AGGTGTTGTCCGTGCCCCAGATGATTTGCGATTGCGCTTCGCTTTCTTCCGTGGCGAAAATCGCGGGGAGCGGATCGTATTCGACTGATATGGCCTCTACGGCTTTTGGGAGAAGATGACGGTCCGCGTGGGCGAGCAAGAGAAGAGGTTCCTCGGGATGGTTGACCACGCCATCCGCGAGGCACGGATGATCGTCTTCGATGAGGGCGATGCAATTTTTTCCGGGGATATCCTTGGGCGAAACGATTACAAATTCGTTCCAATTGATTCCTGGGCCGAAGGTGAACTTTTTGATTTTGCCGCGGGGAATGCGGCTGCGGACGGTGGCACCGAAGAGCATGCCTGGTAAAACCATGTCGTCGACATAGCGCGCGTGTCCAGTGACTTTGTCGCGGCCTTCCATGCGGGGGACTGAGGTGCCGACGATGGGAGCATTCTTCATTCGAATCGCGGAATCATCCTGGCATTCGCAACAGCTTTCTTGCCTGTACTAGTGTATGACAGACAAATCGAAACGTGGATGTTCGAAGCATACAAAAATGATTACACGCTATGGTGCATTCTCTTGCTGCTTTTCTCCTAGGGGCCACACTCCACGCCGATGGGCTCTCCGGGAAACTCGTCGTGCTTGAACACGAGTTTGCCTCGAAGATAGGTGGCTTTGACGACGCCGCACAGCTTTTCGCCGAGGTAGGGCGAAACCGGGTGTCGGTAATGCAATCGGTCTTCGCTCACTACGAATTCGCTTTCGGGATCGAAAACGACGAAGTCGGCGTCGTAGCCTGCGGCGAGGCGGCCTTTGCGCGTCTGGCAGCCGGCTAAATTTGCTGGGGCTTCCGCCATCCAACGCGCGATGTCGGTCAGCGCAAATCCGCGCTTGCCGGCTTCGGTATGCATCACCGGCAGAGCGACGGAGAGGCTTGCAATGCCTCCCCAGGCGGTGCGGAAATTTCCTTCGGCGAGGCGCTTCATTTCGGGGGGACAGGGAGAGTGATCGGTTGCGACGAGGTCTATGGTTCCATCGCGGAGGCCTTGCCATAGTTGGTCGCAATTCTCGCGGCTGCGAATCGGAGGAGCGCACTTAAAGAGCGTTGCTCCCCGGGGAATTGCTTCGGCGGTGAGATGCAGATAGTGAGGGCAAGTTTCGACGCTTACGGGTAGACCTTCGGAACGTGCGGCGCGCAGTTCGGGGAGAGCTTGGCTGGTGGAGAGATGGACGATGTGCAGGCGGAATTTGAATTCGCGGCATGCGGACAACAGCATTCGAATGGCTGAGAGTTCCGCTTCTTCGGGGCGGGATTGCAGATATGTTTGGTAGAGAGTCCAATCCGCAGCCGCCAACTTTTCTGTGGCTGCATCGATGGGAGCGGGGAGTTCTGCGTGCACGAGAAGTGGTAGGCCCGTTTTAGCGACGTGAGGCAAAGCGGCGCGCAACTGCGGCTCCGTTACCATCGTGAAGCCTTCAATGCCGGGATGAACTAGAAAACATTTGAAGCCAGGAACTCCGGCGTTGGCCAGCGGCTCGATGTCGTGCGGGCTGTCTGCGACGACTCCTCCCCACGCCATGCAATCGACGCGGCATCGGCCGTGCGCTGCTGCGCGTTTGGCTTCGAGCGCGGCGACATTGGTGGTGGCTGGCAGGCAATTCAACGGCATGTCGACCAAAAGCGTGTACCCGCCGGCCGCCGCGGCCCGCGTTGCGGTCTCAAAGCCTTCCCAGTCCGCGCGGCCGGGATCGTTGATGTGTACGTGGGAATCGACTAGGCCGGGAAGAATTGTTGCATCGCCCAAATCGTGGACGTCTGTTTGGGGAGGGATTAGATGGGGAGCGACGACGTCGCGGATGCGATCTTCTTCGACGAGCAGGGCGGCGTGGCGGACCACGTCTGGGGTTACTACCCGGCGAGAAAGGAAGGCGCGGAGATTCATAGTGAAAAGCGGATCCGGAGAAATGCCGTAAGAACTCGTAAGAATTAAACCCGAGCGTAGACTTATATCTGCAGCTTTTCAAGTCAGCAAAATCGATAATTCATGACGAAAAAAGTGCTCGGTGGCGGTTTGCCGGGCATATACTTGCCGATTGGTGCGGGCTTCCGGCGGGGATTTTGGACTGTCCGAAGAGAATGCGCCGGATTATTCAGTAAGTGGCGATAAGACTTGAGCAATCCTTTCATGGCTCGGGCGATTCAACTGTCGATTGAGGGGGTTCAATCGGGACGCGGAGGCCCGTTTGGGGCTGTGATTGTAAGCGATGGAAAAATCATCGCCGAGGGCTCAAATCAAGTGACCTCGACGAATGATCCGACGGCGCATGCGGAGGTGCTGGCGATCCGGCGGGCTTGCGAAAAACTTGGCGCGTTCGAATTGAAGGATTGTGAGCTGTACACTTCGTGCGAACCGTGTCCCATGTGCCTCGGGGCCATCTACTGGGCTCGGCTTTCGCGCATCTATTTCGCGAGTACCGCAGAGGATGCGGCCCAAGCCGGTTTTGACGATTCATTCATCTACAGCGAGCTGAAGCTGCCTTATTCGGAGCGCAGAATTCCCACAACGCGAATGATGCGGGAAGAAGCGCTCGCGGGGTTTCGCGCGTGGGCCGATCGGCCTAACAAGATTCCTTATTGAGATTTCTGCGCGGTCGGGGTTGTTTCTAGCTGAACCTCGGGAGTTATCAGGCTCGGCACGGGAACAACCGTGTCGGTAAGTTTGCGGCTTAGCCATATCGGTAGTTTCAACCCCGGGACGTTTGTGATCAGAGAAATCTTGGCGCGCCAGGTGGGAGCAGGTGGACGATTGATCGAGCGCTACTTCAGATTTGCGGAGAATCAGACGTCCGTCAAGCAGGAATTGCTGGGTGGACTCACTACGTTCGTGACCATGGCTTATATTGTCGTGGTCAATCCGCAGATTCTCGCGCAGGCGGGAATGCCTGCCGATGGCGTTGTGTTTGCCACTTGCCTCTCGGCTGCGGTCGCGACACTGGTGATGGGATTGTATGCAAACTATCCGATCGCGCTGGCGCCGGGGATGTCGCTGAACGCGTATTTCACCTATTCGGTTTGCCTGGGGATGCATGTGCCTTGGCAGACCGCTCTCGGGGTTGTGTTTTTTTCGGGCGTGCTGTTTCTGGTTCTTACGGTAACGAACGTTCGCGAGCAGATTGTCAACGGCATGCCGGATTGCTTGAAGCATTCGACAGCGGCCGGAATCGGCATGTTCATCGCGTTTGTTGGATTGCGAAATGCCAAGCTCGTCGTGGCGAACTCGGCCACGTTTGTTGGCCTCGGCAGCTTCGCCGACAAAGAAGTGCAAACCGCCTGCTTCGGTCTTGCTTTGACGCTGATATTGATGGCGCGGAAAATCCATGGCGCCATCTTGATGGGCATTGTCGGAACGACCGTTGTCGGGATACTGCGCGGGATTTCCGGCTGGCCTGCCACATTTTTCGCGATGCCGCATCCTTCTTCGACCTTTCTTCAACTGGATTTTCGAGGGGCGCTGCATCTCGGTTTTTTGGAGATACTTTTCGCGTTTTTGTTTGTCGATCTCTTCGACAACGTTGGGACGCTGGTGGGCGTCTGCGAGCAGGGCGGCTTCATCAAGGATGGCAAGATTCCGCGCGTTGGCCGCGTTTTGTTGGCGGATTCCGTAGGAACGATTTTCGGCTCGTTGACGGGCACATCGACGGTCACAAGCTACATCGAAAGCGCCGCTGGCGTTGCGGCCGGAGCGCGAACCGGTTTCAGCAATATTGCTGTCGCGGGGCTCTTTCTTCTGGCCATGTTTTGCTCGCCGCTAGCGACCGCGATTCCAGCGTACGCGACGGCTCCGGCGCTGATTTTGGTGGGCGTTTTGATGTCGCAATCTTTGGCGCTGGTGAACTGGAATGACTTCAGCGAGGCGCTGCCTGCATTCATCACCATGCTGGGGACCCCGCTGACGTTTAGTATCGCGACCGGCCTGAGCCTTGGCCTGATTTCTTATACGGTAGTGAAACTGGCTTCTGGAAAATTCAAGGAAATCAACGCGCTCGTTTGGATTCTCACCGTGTTGTTTATTTTGCGCTATGTCTATCTCGCCGCGGTCTAGGCAAACTCTGGGACGAGAGCACAATTTACAAGGCGGCGGGCGCGTTGCAGGTATTTTTATGTTCGCTTGTGGCCCGTAGGACCATGGCCTATTCGTACCTGAGGGCTTTCATAGGATCGAGGCGGCTGGCGCGCCACGCGGGGATGTAGCCCGCGGCGGCGGCCACGAAAGCTAACGCACCCGTCGCGATGGCCAGAGTTGCGGGGTCGTGCGGCGAGAGGCCGAAAAGCTGGCTCTGCACCAGCTTGGTTAGTGCCAGCGAGGCGGGAACGCCAGCGGCAACACCGATCACGACGAGTATAAGAACTTCACGCATCACCATCCAGATGACATTGCCTTGAGCTGCGCCGAGAGCCATGCGGATGCCAACTTCGCGGGTGCGCTGAGCGACGGTATAGGCCATGACGCCGTAGAGTCCGATGACGGCAAGAAGGGTGGCCAGAAAACCGAAGACGGCGGAGAGGCTGGCGATCATGCGCTCGCTGGAGAGCGAGTTATTGATCTGGACTTCGGTCGTATGGATGTTGGAGATAGGGATGTTGGAGTCCAGATCGCGGACCTTGGAACGGATAGACGACATGAGCAGGGTGGGATCGGCTACGGTGCGAACGTAGATGACCATCCCGCCGATGTAACGGTCGGCCATATAGGGGAGATAGGCCTGCGGAGGGATTTCATCGCGGAGATTCGTGTATTTGATGTCTTTGACGACGCCGATGACTTCCATATCGGTAGGCGTACCGGGGTCGGTGCCGAAACCTACGTGCATGCCAATGGGGTTGCGGCCGGCAAAGTATTTTCTCGCGAAAGTTTCGTTGATCATGACGACGGCAGAATTCCATCCATAAGGATCATCGGGTTGGTGATTGACTTCACGAGTATCGGAGGGGCGGAAGTCGCGGCCGTTGACGATGGGAACGCCGAGAGTGGCGAAATAGTTCGGGCTGATCTCGTTCATGTAGGGCTGGGGGTGAGCATCGGAGGAGGGAGGATTGAATCCCTCGACGGTCATGCCGCTGTCCCACTCATTATCTTCGAGGATGCGCATCGAAGCGAGTCCGGTGGACTGAACGCCGGGGATGGAAGAAAGGGAATCCAGCAACTGAGGATAGAAGACCTTCAAGCGAGCGACGCTATAGCCGCTGTAGGAAGGATCCATCTCAAAGCCAACGAGATTTTGCGGGTTAAAACCGGGACCAAGATTGCGAAGATTGCCGAGGCTTTTGGTGAATAGGCCTGCGCCGATCAAGAGCAGGAGAGAAAGGGTGACCTGGGCGATGACGAGAGATTTTCTGAGGGCGCCGTGACCGCCGCCAACGACGGCAGCGGCTTCGTCTTTGAGCGTCGTGGCGACATTGGGCTTGGTGGTCTGCAAAGCGGGAACCAATCCAAAAAGGACGCCGGTAAGGACGGTGACGGCGAGGGTGAAGAGCAAGATGCGGAAATCCGGGGCCGTGGAGATTTTGAGGCCGGAATCGGAAGGAACGTAAACAGCCATGAGGGCCTTGTCGGCCCAGTAGGCAAAGGCCAACCCGAGAAGGGCTCCCATCGTGGAGAGAGAAAGACTTTCGATAAGCAGCTGAGAGACGATGCGGCCTCGGGTAGCACCCATTGCCAGACGGATGGCCATTTCCTTTTTTCGAGCTGACCCGCGAACGAGAAGAAGATTGGCAAGATTGGCGCAGGCAATGAGAAGGACGAGGCCGGTGGTGGCCATGAGAACCCAAAGGGGAGTGGAGAGAGTCTGGCGAGTGTAAGAGCGGCCTTGCGAGCCGGGGAGAAGGTCGATGTAGCATTTCAGGAATTGCTCGCGGTCATAGGGAGAAGCATGGGCGAACGCTTTTTCCTTCACTTCCATCTCGAGCATGGAGTGCATGTAGGGCTGGAGCGAAGCTTTGGCCTGTTCGCGGCTGACGCCGGGCTTGAGTCGGCCGAAGGCATTCACCCAACGGTTGCGGCGCTCCTTGAGCATGTCGGTGGGATTGCCGACCATGATTTCCTTTTGCATCATGAGGGGCACGAAGAGTTTGGGCGAGCGGCCGAGCTCGACGCCGTCATAGCCGGGCTGAAGAACGCCGACGATGGTCATGCTGTGGTTGTTAACGATGAGGTTTTTGCCGACGACGTTTTGGTCCGCGGAGAAACGCGATTGCCAGTAGGCGTAGTTGAGGATGACGTAGGGATACGCGTCGGGGAGTTTGTCGTCTTCGGGAGTGAACACGCGGCCAAGGTAGGGATTCACGCCGAGAGTCGAAAAGTAAGTGCCGGAGACCATCTCCAGCTGCACGTGCTCGGCTTGGCCATTGAAGGAGACACTAGCGTCGAAGGGGAACCGAGCGAACATGTCGGAGAAGACTTCGTTGTGGGCGGCGAAATCGCGGAACATGGGATGGGAGATGGCATTGCCACCCCAATTGCTCCCGTAATGGTGGCCGCGCATGGTGAGGAGGACAAGCTCCTGGGGATTCTTGACGGGCAGTAGGCGGAGGAGGATTTGGTCGAGTAGGGTGAAGATGGCGGTATTGGCGCCGATGCCGAGGGCGAGGGTCAGGATGGCGATGGCGGTGAAGCTGGGTGTGCGGGCGAGGGTACGGAAAGCGTATTTGAAATCGCGAAATGCGGTGTCGAGCGAGGCTATTGTGTTCATTCCACAGGCCTTGTCCTTCCAGGGAGTCTAGTTAACTACCTTGAATACGCTTTGCGGTGTGAATTGTTCCCGCGAAATGCGCGTTGAGAACTGTTTCGTTGACTCCCTTATTTAGCTAAAGCAAGAGACGAACTTGAGGTCAAAATGTCTTGTCTACTAAAACGCAAGAACGAACAGAGGTATACCTTGGCTTTGGCGTGCCAGCAATTGTAAAGACAAGACTAAACGGCGGTGCTTGTGGCCGCGCGCGGTGCGGCGGCTTCTTCTTTTTGGCGGAAGTAGTCAGTGACGCGGTCAATGATTTCGTTGAGTGAGGTTTGAGGACGAAACCCGGTGAGGGCATGGAGCTTATCGACGCAGGGGACGCGGCGCATCATGTCTTCGAACCCTGGTTCGTAGGCCTGATCGTAGGGCACGAATTCGATCGGCGAAGAGCTGCTGGTGCGCTGTTTGACCAATTGGGCGAGTCCTTCGATGGTGATTTCTTCGGTGTTGCCAACGTTCACGACCTCGCCGATGGACCGGTCGGTGTCCATCAAGCGAATGAGGCCTTCAACGGTGTCGCGGACGTCGCAGAAGCAGCGGGATTGTTGACCGTTGCCATAGACCTGGATGGGCTCGCTGTCGAGTGCTTGCTTGACGAAATTGGGCAGGACCATGCCGTAACGACCGGTCTGGCGCGGACCTACGGTGTTGAACAAGCGGACCACGATGACGGGGAGCTTTTTTTCTTTCCAATAGGAGAGCGCGAGAAATTCATCGAGAGCTTTGGAGGCGGCGTAGCTCCAACGGCCTTTGGTGGTGGGGCCGAGGACAAGGTCGGCGTCTTCGTGGAAAGGGACGTTGGTGTTCTTGCCGTAGACTTCGGAAGTGGAGGCGGTGAGGACGAGTTTGCGTTTCTTGCAGGCGGCTTCGAGGATGCGCTGAGTGCCGTTGACATTGGTTTCAATGGTACGCACGGGGCTTTCCACGATGAGCTTGACGCCGACAGCGGCGGCAAGGTGGACGATGATGTCGGCATCGTCCACGAGTTCTGCGAGGAGCTGAAGGTTTTCGATGTTATCGAGATGATATTCCATCTGGCCGGAAGCCTTAAGATGGCGAATGTTATCCATGCTTCCGGTGGAGAGGTTGTCGAGCAAAACGACACGATCGCCGCGGGCGAGAAGCCGCTCTGCCAAATGAGAACCGATGAAGCCGGCGCCGCCGGTGATCAAATAACGCAAAGTGCCTCCTTACAGTACCTGTTCGTCGTCGCGATGGCGCGGGGAGCTTTCGGAGACGGTCTCTGGACGTTGATTCTGGTCATGCAGAGCATCACTCGCTTCTTGAGGGCCATAGCCGTACGAATAAGGATAGTAGCGATAAGAATAGTAGTAGTCTGGCGCGCTGGAATCCACTGCATTCAGGACGACGCCGAGGATATGGCACTTCACACTGACAAGCAAGTCGCGGGTGCGCGTGAAGGCCTCCTTGGGAGTTTCGCCACTGCGCACGACCAGCAAGACGCCATCGGTCTGGACAGACAGAATGACGGCGTCGGTGGCGGCCATGACGGGCGGCGAGTCGATTACAACGAACTTGAACTTAGTGCGCAATTCGGCGACGGCCTCGGCCAATTTGTGTGACGACAACAAATCGGCCGGATTGGGTGGCAGCGGACCCGTGGGAATCGCGGCGAGATTGGGAATGTCGGGATGCGGAACGGTAACAAGATCAAGGCTCGAAACACCTGCAAGATAAGAACTAAGACCCGCGTACTTGCCGCTTCCCAGATTGAGCAGACGGCCAACGCCCGGCTTGCGCAAGTCTGCGTCGACGAGCACGGTGCTGTCGCCGAGTTGGGCAAGAGTGACAGCCAAGTTCGCCGCGGCGGTGGTTTTGCCTTCGCGAGGGAGCGCGCTCGTCACAAGGATGACTTGCGGTGGACGACCGGGCTGCGAAAGCAGAAGAGAAGTGCGCAGCGCGCGAAAGGCTTCGGACATTTGAGATTTGGGTAAGTGCTGGGCAACGAGCTCAATGCGTTTCTCGTGACCGTTCGAGGCGATTCCCGGCAAAAGGCGCTTGCGAGAGCCGTTACTGATGGAGCCGCCAAACTGCGGGACGACGGCCAAAGAAGGCAGGCGCGCTAGAGTCTCGATATCGTCGGGTGTCTTGACGGTGTTGTCGAGATACTCGCGCATGAGCGCAAGACCGATGCCGCCGACAAGACCAACAAGAAAAGCTAATGCGATGTTTCGCGCTTTGGCGGGACGCGACGGATAGGCGGGGATCATGGCCGGATCGACGACGCGGATATTGGAAGACTGCAACGCGGCGGAGATGCCGACTTCCTTGAGCTTGGTCATCAGGCCGTCATAGAGAGCTTTATTGGCTTCGGCTTCGCGCTTGAGGATGTTGTATTCGACCATGCGCTCGGCCATCGCATTGGCTTCGGCTTTCTGTTGGTCGAGGGCTTGCGTGAGCATGATTTCACGCTGCCGGGCTTCGCGGTATTCGGTTTCAATACGGTTGAGCGTGTTGACGTTTTCCGTTTGAACGAGCTGGTCTATATCCTTTAATTGGGCTTGAAGACGCAGCACTTTCGGAAAATTCGGGCCGTACTGGCTTAGAGCGTCGTTGTACTCCTGCGAGGCGGCCTGCCGCTTTTGGGTGAGAGCCTGCAATACGGGACTGTCGCGAAGTTGGGGCACGTCCTGGATATCGCCAGCTTTGGCAAACTGGTAGAGCGCTTCCTTCTTCATGCGCTCTTGCTGCGCGTCAGTCAGGGCTCTGTTGACGTCGGCAAGACGCTGGGTAGTGATGTTTGATTTGTCGTCGAGCGTCCAGATCTGATTCTTTCGCTCGTAGGCGATGCGCTTGTCTTCGGATTCCTGAACTTTAATTTTTAGCTCTTCCAACTCGTCGCGAAGCCAGGTGGTGGCGCGGGTGGTTTCATCGTAGCGGCCGCGAATGTTCAGTTCCTGGAAATTCTTGATGTGTTCGTTGACGGTGCGCGCGGCGAATTGCGCATCGGTGGATTCGAAACTCACATCCATCAGGCGGCTATTGGGAACCCGCTTTACGCCGAGGCTGCCGAGAAAAGCGCCGAGTTCAGGTGGACGCTTCTGGTTTTCCAGGCTGCCGATGGCCAGCGCTTCGGAAGGCCCGTTGGGAGATGCGTACTCGGGGCGCGCACCGAGGCCCGTACTGCGGATGGTCTGCAGGGCTAGCGTTTCGCTGGTCAAGATTTTCGATTGGGTCTCGATATAGTTTTCGAGATCCATCATGTAGTCGTAAGACTCCATGCCTTGAAAGGGCAGAATATTGCCGTTCTCGCGGTCGATTTCGATGCGTGCGGTAGCCACATAAACAGCTTGCATGCGGAACGTGGCGATGGTGACGATAGTGACGACGGCAAGCAAGAACGACAAGATCAACCATTGATGCTTTCGGAGGATCAGCAGGTAGTCGTAAAGATGCGGCTCTCGCGGCGACAGATCCCACGCAGGGAAGCGAGAGGAAGGGGGAATCAGCTCAACCGCCCCGTTGGAGCCGTTTTCGCGCGGAACGAGTTTGTTGTCGTCAGCCATAGTCTTAATGATAA
>Ga0308309_10002846_pt1 | contig 10323 bp, 10 predicted proteins | sample HubBroMetageWFT5_FD_192491 | JGI IMG/M metagenome (GOLD analysis project Ga0308309, IMG submission 192491) | Warmed and freeze-thawed soil microbial communities from the Hubbard Brook experimental Forest, New Hampshire - Hubbard Brook CCASE Soil... | ecosystem: Environmental > Terrestrial >... | reverse complement strand
CAGATTACCGCGAAGGCGATGGCAGCTGGCGCGTAGGCGTCCAGACTGCTCGAGAACGGGTACGGGCCCTTCTAGACAAAACCGAAAGTGTGGCACCGGCAGAAGCGGGCTTTTCGTGAAATGCGCCCCCCTTTGCCGATGGTTGGCGTAGCATCTCATAGAAGCACTCAAAACCCTCTGATTCGTATTACAATCGTGCGCCGCTATGGGACAAGTGTTTGCCGTTGACGAACTGGATGTGAGCCGACTACTTGAGCAATGGCGCTGGCTGTGCGGTCAGCCCGTGACCTTGATCGCCCGGAATGGCTTCGGCGATATGTTCTTGCGAACCAACGACAGGAAGATACTGTGGCTAAACGTGGGTGGCGGAACCCTGACTGAAATTGCCGAATCGGAATTGGGCTTTGAGCATTCTTTGGCAGAATCGGCAAAGCGCGAACTCTGGTTTGCGGAACAGCGATTGGCGGCATTTGAGGTACGTGGCCTGGAGCCGAATGATCTGCAATGTATCGGTTTCAAGACGCCTGTTGTTTTTGCTGAAAGCCGTAGTGTCCCTGACAACGCCCACTTGGCCGACTTGTATGAACAAGTGTCTTTCCTCGGTGATTTGCATCGGCAGATTGCCGACGTTCCCAACGGCGCGAAGATCAGGCTCAGAATCGGCCAGCCGCCATCAGACGATTAGTTGGCGAAATATCGCGGTTTATCGCGGTTAAACACTCAAAACCCTCTCAAAACGTGTAAACGCCTGATAACAACACTAGCGTGATTGGCAGCCCTTTTCGGCCATTTGCTGTTTCAGTTTAGGGGTCAGGATCACGGCCTTAGCATGAAGAGCGTTGACAACTTCAATCGGATACATCGGATCAGCGAACGATACGGAATCGTCGCCTTCTAGCTCTTCGCGACCTGGCTCTCGTTGAAATCGAATGTTTCAACGGCCACGCCTCTTATCGCTCGACATTCAGTGATCGGTATAGATCAGGTACTTTTGCCGGACCCGCATGAATTGTTGCAGATCCGGCTGATAGTCCTCGGCAATACACCGCGGATCTTTGCCGGACTTAAGCTCCTCCAAGGTCGACTCATTCCCCAGCAGATCGATCAATCGATCCAACTCCCAATCGGCGGGATAGAGCTTCAGCAGCGCGGAGCCAAGTTCCAATCCAAGTTCCGGCGCATCGAGAACAGACCGGTCAGTCACGATCATCTGCACCCCGCCAACGCGCTGTCCGCCTAACTTGGCATCTTTGGCGGGTGTAAACCAGGTTGGCACGAATCGGACACCCGGGATTTGGCGTGCATTCAGATACTGCGCGAATACCCGTGGTCTGATCCACGGCGCACCAAACACCTCGAACGGCGTATCCGTCCCGCGACCGACGGATACATTCGTATACTCCAAAATCCCGATCCCGGTGTACAGCGCGGCCTCATTCATATTCCGCATATTCGGCGACAGGTTGATCCAAACCAGATCGGTGGAATCGAACCAGTCGCTGCGCGTCCATCCCTTTACGGGAACCACCGTGAGCTTGGCGTTGATGTGGCGCTCGCTGTTAAACATCTTCGCCAACTCGCCCACCGTCATGCCATGGCGAATCGGTTCCCTCGTGTAATCGACAAAGTTGAGGTGTTTGCCATCCGAGACAGGTCCTTGCACATGCACACCGGTTAAAGGGTTCGGCCGATCGAGCACAACGACCTCGGTGCCGGTGATCGCTGCAGATTCAAGTGTGTAACCCAGGGTAGACTCGTACGTATAGAAACGGGAGCCGATGTCCTGGATGTCGATCACTAGGACATCCAGCTTCCGGAGCACGCTTTCGGGTGGATGCCGGCTCGCCGTCGTGTCGCCGTAGATGCTGTAGATATGTACGCCCGTGGCGCGATCGACTGAATCGCCCACCGAATTGACGTCGAGTTCCCCGGTCACGCCGTGTTCGGGGCTGAATATCGCCACGAGCTTGATGCCGGGCGCTTTGGCGAGAATATCAATCGTCCTGCGGCCCTCGACATCGAAACCAGTGTGGTTGGTGATAACACCGACTGCGCGTGGGGAGGACGGGTCGGAACCCCGGACTTCCCGGAAACCATCCTGTTCGAGGACGTCGATCCCGTTCATCACGATTCCATTGTTTGGGGCTGGTCCATGCGCAGCAATTTGTGGCCGGCAGAGACCATCTCCGGAGGCTGCGCTGTTCGATACTCCGGGCTGCGATCTGGACATAAGCAAGACAGCAGTGAAGGTCACGAGAAGAAGGATTCTGGCACTCACGCGGGAATTGTAGTCGCAATTGCACCCGGGGGCCAGCGAACGATTCAGTTGCGATTCAGACCGGTTTACGCTCGATTTCGGGTATAGGTACCGATAGACGGGCTTCTGGGAAGCGATGAAACAGGGGTCGGAAGGTATGCCCGAGAGACCCTAAACTAAGAAGCCGTTTTCGTAGTTGACGTAACATCGCCATTACGCGTTTTGACCCTTGATCGAAACTCGGGCCGATTCTCGGTGAGCGTAATCGCCTGTCTATAACAATTATTCTCATTTAGAATTTGTGCGCCTACGGGCACCGGAAGGTTTGGATGTCGTCTCGTCCCAACTGCTCTAGCCATACGCTAGTCCTTGCTATCGTGCTTCAGCCCTTTATGCTGCGGGCGCAGATCGAAACTGATTGGACACCGGGTGCGGTTCCAATGGGGTCTCACATCGGCCTTCGCGCCGCATTCCCGGTGATCAAGGGACGGCGCTACACCGCGGACGTTGTCCAGCAGCAAACCACGGTTTTGCTGAACGGAACGAAGCGACTTGATGAGGCACGCAACATCCAGAGGCGGGACGCTCGCGGTCGGTTGCTCGACGAACAGCTTCCTTCGCCACACGTAAAGCTCGACGGCTCAGAGATCTTCACACAACACGCTTTTGTCCTAGATGACCCCGACAGCATGTTGTCGATGCAATGGGATGACGACTCGCGGACTCTAGTCGTGGGGTCTATTCCTGCATCTCCCGCATGGTCGAGAAATACATCCGATCCACACTGTCCGGCCACTTCAGGCTACGCCGAAGAGCAGCAGCGGGACTTAGGCGAGCGCACAATGCAAGGTGTTGTTGCAGTGGGGTGCCGCATTTCTGGCAGAACTAATGGGGAGCGTGGGATCACCGTGATCATCGAGACTTGGCGATCTCCAGTGCTCGGGATTCCGCTGCTTACGACTGAACATGACTCGGACGGCCGAGAATCGCGGACCGAGGTCACTCGACTCGACCTCGGCGAGCCTGATCTGGCAAAGTTCCAGCCACCGCAAGACTACAAAGTCATTAGGAGTAAATAACTGGCGAAACATCGAAACATCGCCATAACGCGTTTTGACCCTTGATCGAACCTCGGGCCGATTCTCGGTGAGCGTAATCGCCTTACGGTTGATTTCCGCTTTGCCCGTGATCCAGGAATTCCTGAGATCGATTCACACGAGCCGACTTCACCGGGACTAAGATCGGCGTAGAATCCCCATCAGGGAGGGACCAATTGCGCGCGTTCTTGAAGTAAGTGAAAGGGAAACGGCGACGTAGAGACCTTCCCTCTACAAGTCCTGCTTCTGGAGAATTTTGTGAGGCTTCAAACCGTACTCATTGTCCTGGTTTTGCTACTGACTAGGAAATCACCGGCTCAGCAGGTCTTCGACAATCACGTCCATCTCTGGGAGGGAGAGAAGTCACTCCGGCAGTACGAGGCGGAGGCGAAAACAGCGGGGATTGATCTGGTAGGCCTTGGTGGCATGTGGTTCGGCGGGCCAAACCAGGCTTTGAGCGGGCATCCCGACGAGATCAGAGCAAGCAACGACGCCCATTTTGCCCTTGCAAAGAAGCACCCGGAGATGCTCCCCATTGCGACGGTCCATCCATTTGATGGCGAAGCCGCGATCGAAGAGGTCACGCGCGTTGCCGCGCTTGGTTTCAAAGTACTCAAGCTGCACCCGCACACGCAGAAGTTCGACCCCTCGGACCCACGCGTGCTCGCCGTCGTCACTCGTGCTGGTGATCTGGGCATGATCGTGCTGGTCGACAACTTCAACATAATCCCGGGAGACAGCGAGAAACTGTTTAATCTCGCGCTTGCAGCACCGAGAACCAAATTCATCTATGCGCATCTGGGCGGCATGAACTTTCGCTTCTGGAATGTAATACGGGCAGCTCGCACGGCGAAGGGCCTGTATGCGGACAACATCTACTTCGACATTGCGGGAACGACCGTTTTGCTCAAGGATGCACCGATCCGGGACGAATTCGTCTGGACGATCCGCGGTGTAGGGGTAGACCACGTCCTGCTTGGTTCGGACTTTCCTCAATTCACTCTTGCGGAGACACTCGGTGCGTTTGAGGAGCTCAATCTCACGGCAGAGGAAAAGAAGAAAATTCGCTATCAAAATGCGCGAACCCTGTTCGGCAGAACGCCCTGACATCTGGAGATGCCTGTTCGGTCGCCGCATCGGCTCTCAATAACTGGTCAATTGCCGGTAAATCGCCATAACGCGTTTTGACCTTGACCGAAGATCGGGCCGATTCTCGGTGAGCGTAATGGCCTGTTTACAACACCTACCCGTACTGCAAGCCCAACACGCCAGAGGTACAATCCCCAAACGGGAGACTATCCGATGACCAACGGCGTTCGTGCTGTACTCTGTGTCGCAGCTCTATCAATAACGCTAGCAGCGCAAACCGAACCTGTCCTCCTATCCGCGAATATACCAATCTATCCTCCACTGGCAGCCCAAGCACGTATCGAGGGAATCGTGAAACTGACCTTCACGTTAAGGGCGAATGGTGAACCAATAAACGTCCAGGTGGTATCCGGCCATGTGCAATTAAAGAGTGCTGCGGTTGAGAATGTGGAGACGTGGCGCTTCAAGACTCCTTATGCGGAGGGCAAATACGAAACAGAGTTCGATTATCGGTTTGCTTGCTCTGGCCCGCAAAGGGTTACCTTTGAGTCGTTTCAACGAGTGGAAGTTGTCAGCTGTCCTCCGGGCCACAGCGATTGAGGTAAGTTGATAATCAGTGTGGCTGTTGAAACATCTCCATAGCACGTTTTGACCCCGACAAAGGCGAAGAGAAGGCGCAAAGTTGTGAGAACGCCTGATAGCGACAGTTGAGCGAGGGCGTACTGAGGCTTTACCATTCTCGCGGATGCAAATGCTTGGTGACAGCTGGGTCGACGAGTTAAGGGCTGACCGCATAGCTCAGGTCGTCGAGCATTTGCGGAAGGAACTTCAGACTCCCCGCCTCTATCCCAGCAACTATTACAGTCTGGGCGCAGTCTACATGTGGTCGAAAGACTACCGATCGGCGCTTGCGCACTTCGACGAGCAAATACAAGCGGCGCTTCCTCTCAACGTGCCAGCAGACTCGACCTTCGGCATGGCTGGGGCTGCTGCTTGGTGTTTGGGAGACAAAAAGCTGGCAATCAAGTATTGGCGAAATGGAACAGCTGCGAAATATGCTGTCGCAGGGGCAAACACCCGTACGGAGCTTCTGCTTTACGTTGCATCCCTACTAGACCCCGCTACACTCTCCGTAGAATCGGCCCAGCAGCTTCTTATCAAAAAGGCGAGCCAATGGCGCGTGACGAACTGGCCGGGACCAATCGCGCAGCTCATCCTAGGAACCGCGTCTGAGCAAGAAGTCAGACAGAAGACTGCTGACCGCGAGGGGGACCTCGCTGAGCCAAATCCAATGTCATGGCAGGTCGATTTCTACAAACTGCTTATGACTGCCGCGTCCGCTGGGAAGGAGATTCGCGCACTGGAAAGCGGACTCCAAAACTTGGTTAACGTGAAGGGTTCGGAGTACTTGGCTGGGATAAAGTTTTTTAACTTCCTCCGTGTTGAAGAGTTCTATCTGGCACGACACTGGCTATCGAAATGAGGTGGCCAGTTGTTGAAACATCGCCATTGCGCTCATCGACAATTGGCCGACTTTTGGTCCAGGGTCAAAACGCGTAATAGAGATTTTTCGCCAAATCTGGCTTGACAATCCGCCAGCTCGGAGTATAGTCCCTCCGAGTCCGTCGTCAGCAACCACTGAACACTCCCCATTCCGTCCTGTGTAGTGAAACACCGAGCCGCAAGCCATCCGCCCAGCGAAGCTGATGATCGAATCGGGCTTTCCGTTGATGTAGAAGGAGGTCTCCCATGACCTGCAAGGCCCACTTTCTTAGTGTTGTTTCTCTGTTGATCGCAATCCTCACCATCCTCATCGTTCTGGCGACCCCGGCACAATTAACTGGGGAAGATCAATCACCCGTGAAGTCTACATTCGCGTCCACGCCGAGGTATGCTAGCCCGCCCCTTTTTCGGCCAACAGTGACCTACGATTCGGGCGGGCAAGGAGCTACCTCGGTAGCCGTCGCAGACGTTAATCGCGATGGCAAACCGGATCTCCTCGTAACAAATTATTGCGGTGATGATTGTACCCAAGGCCGAGTAGACGTGCTGCTGGGTAACGGCGACGGAACTTTCCAGCCGGCGGTCAGTTACGCCTCGGGTGGAAGTATCGCCACTTCCGTTGTGGTGGCAGATGTGAACGGCGATGGCACCGCCGACCTCGTAGTTACGAACTTTTGCACCAGCAGCATTAACTGTCCCGCCCTCGATGGAGTTTTCGGGTCGTTAGGCGCGGTAACTGTGTTGATCGGCAATGCTGACGGAACCTTCCAGAGCCCGGTAACCTACGGTTCAGGCGGGTATGGGGCTCTTTCCGTAGCGGTAGAGGACGTGAACGGCGACGGTAAACCCGATCTGCTGGTGGCGAACCACAGCCCCATTACGAATGGCAGCGTGGGTGTGCTGATCGGTAATGGCGACGGAACCTTCCAAACAGCGGTGACCTACGGTTCAGGTGGGATTGATGCGTCTTGGATAACAGTGGCGGATGTGAACGGCGATGGCAAGCCTGACGTGCTGGTGGCGAACCAATGCATCGCAAGCAAGTGCCCAGAGGGAGCGGTGGGGGTGCTGCTGGGCAACGGCGACGGAAGCTTCAAGACGGCGGTGCCCTATGGTTCAGGGGGTTTTGATTCTATGTCCGTGGCAGTAGCGGATTTGAATGGAGATGGAAAACTTGATGTGCTAGTGACGAACCTTTGTCCTGTTTCCAATAGCGATTGTGGCAACTATCGGGTGAGCGGCACGGTGGGGGTGCTGCTGGGCAACGGCGACGGAAGCTTTCAGCCGGTGGTGACCTACAGATCAGGCGGGATTGATGCCTGGTCGGTGGCAGTGGCGGATGTGAATGGAGACGGCAAGCCCGACGTGCTGGTGACGAACTATATTTCTAGCACGGTGGGGGTGCTGCTGGGCAACGGCAACGGGACCTTCCAGCCGGCGATGACCTACGCCTCGGGAGGGAACCCCACCAACTTTGCCGCCGCGGATGTAAACGGGGATGGAAGCCCGGACGTGCTGGTGGCGAACTATTGCAAGGGCAACTGCACGGGCGAAGGGGTCGTGGGTGTGCTGCTGAACAAGCCGACGACGAGCACCGCAATCACCGCGACCCTGGACCCCTCCACCTACGGCCAGAAAATAACCTGGACGGCGAAGGTGACCTCTTCCGGTGGAGTCACGCCGACGGGGAAAGTGGAGTTCACGTGGAGTATCTACACGATTGGCTCGGCAACACTCAACAGTAACGGCGTCGCGACATTCAGCAGATCAAATCTCAACGCCGACACTTATCCGCTGACAGCGGTGTACGTAGGCGAAGCGGCCAATCTAGGTAGCACGTCCCCGGTGCTCAATCAGGTGGTGCTGGAGACTACGAGCGCCGCCGCGCTCACTTCGTCGCCGAACCCGTCCACGCAAGGTCAGGCGGTGTCTTTCACGGCGAAGATTTCGTCGCCGACAGTGATTCCGACCGGTCCTGTCACCTTCACCGCAGGAAAGACAGTCTTGGGGACAGCTCAACTGAGCGGCGGCAAAGCAACGCTGACCATCTCGTCTCTGGCCGTGGGATCGACCAAAGTCACGGCGACCTACTACGGAGACTCAAACATCGCAAAGAGTTCAGCTTCAGTTATCCAGATAGTACAGTAGAACATGGAGTACCTCAGACAGTGCTCTCTTGACCCACAGGAAATCTCTGGGCTTCATTCGCCAGTTGATGTAACCAGGCCATTACGCTCACCGAGAATCGGCCCGAGTTTCGATCAAGGGCCAAAACGCGTTATCGCGATGTTTCGCCAACAACGGGCGGCGCTGTCATAATGTGAAGAAAAGTAAGAGAACTCCATGCCATGAGCTGGGACATCTTTGTACAGGACTTGCCGAAGAACGCCAGCACGATCGAGGAAATCCCAGACGATTTCGCTCCCGGGACGATTGGTAAACGCTCGCAGATAATCGAAAAAATTAGGGAGATCGTGCCAGCAGCCGATTTTTCCGAGCCTTCGTGGGGACGTATTCGTGGTGACAATTGGTCGATTGAGGTCAACATGGGTAAGGACGAAGAATGTAGCGGATTCTGCTTCCATGTCCGGGGCAGTGATGCCGCAGCCGGGGTAGTTGCCGCCATCTTGCAGCAACTGAAGCTTCGCGCTCTTGATCCGACTCAGGAGGGCGGATTCTTCAACGTCGGTCCTGAAGCAGTGGAAGCATTCCGCAAATGGAGAGCATACCGCGACCGAGTCGCCGGACAGGACATGTAGTGCGAAGGAGATAGAAGGACACACGGATAGCGTCCTAGTCTTCTCTGAATGCGTAGCTGTCGCTATCAGGCGATTACGCTCACCGAGAATCGGGCCAACTTTCGGTCAAGGGCCAAAACGCGTAATCGAGATATTTCAACAACTGAGTGTTGGTCTGTTGGTCACTGACGAAGAAAGGTGGACCTACGGCGCAGCAGAAAAAGCAATCCAATGTTCAGTGCCAAGGCCGGACCGAACATTAGCAGCCTCGCTGCGAACGAATACGACACACTAATTCGGCCCATCGCGATCATCAGTAGGACAACCACACCCAAGGCCCATGCTACGCCCACCAATGCTCCCAAGCGTAAGCGACGATACAGTAGAACCGCGGTAAAAAGCAGCGAGGCTCCAACTATCGCCAAAAGTATCGCGCCTCTGAAAATCCTGCCGACTGGGCCGAGGATGAACAGGAAGGCGAGTCCAACGTCAGCCACTTCACCTGAGCGGTTTCTTAGTAACACGTCGGTTACGCCAATCGTGTCGCTTGAGCGCACAACAAGACGAGGCCGAACGATCTGATGTCGATGCAGCGAGACGAGTGCCGCGGACAGAAAAACACATCCGACGGCGATAAAGTATGTCGCTGATACCCTCCACCCAGCGGGCGTGACCCGAGTTGGCATCTTTTGGTTCCCGTTGATTTTAGACACCGGAGCCCTGCTCGGGGTTCAGGTTTGACGATAGTTTACGAAACCAGGCGATAGCGCAAGCTTGCGCCGTCTGTTCGCCTTTTTGAAGGTCAACGAGCGCTATGGGGATGTTACGACAACCGCTGGGTGGGGCGTATCATTGTGGGCAGCTGCTTCGAGGCGTGCACAGGGAAGTTTTGCGGATGGGAGATGGGAGGCATCTATGAAGACCATCGCTGTGATTGTTTTGCTTTTGTGCTGCGCCTTTGGTCAGGACAAGGCAGCCGAATCCGCTGCGGAAGCCGCATGCGGGCCTCGTGACGTAGAGTTTGAAGTGCAAATCGACGCGTCGGCGCATCCCACGCCAGTCCCCGACATTGGGAAAGCAGTGATTTACGTTGTGCAGGAATCTTCCCTTTTCACTAGGTTCGGCATAGACGGAAAGTGGGTGGGCGCTTTGAAAGGTCCCCGAGCCTATCTATCAGCGTCTATTGAACCCGGTGAACATCATCTCTGTGCGATGGGCCGCCAAGGCGTATACAAGCACGTTTCGTTGCACGGCTTGAAAGCTGAAGCGGGCATGACCTACTACTTCATCGTTTTCACGGTTGAAGGGTTTGGCGTGTCCAACTCCGACTACTCCCTTAGGCCAGCAGATGCGGACGAAGGCAAGTACCTTGTAGCGGGCGCGAAGCTTATCACTTCTCATCCAAAATAGTGAATGATCGGCTGTCCTGAACGGTATTCTGTCAGGTGGCAGAATCAATAACGCTCACCGAGAATTGCCTGATAGCCGCCCGGGTCAAAAAGTGCTATGGCGATGTTGCAACAGTTGAGCTTCGCTCCCCTTGGCTGCAATTAGGGTGGCAACCTGATAACTCGCTATTTCCGCATGACTTTTTTTTCACTCCGCGTTACTCTTGCTGTTCAATTTTGACCGCGAGTCA
>Ga0308309_10002845_pt1 | contig 10324 bp, 9 predicted proteins | sample HubBroMetageWFT5_FD_192491 | JGI IMG/M metagenome (GOLD analysis project Ga0308309, IMG submission 192491) | Warmed and freeze-thawed soil microbial communities from the Hubbard Brook experimental Forest, New Hampshire - Hubbard Brook CCASE Soil... | ecosystem: Environmental > Terrestrial > Soil... | reverse complement strand
GCGCCCGATTTTGGCCAATTGAACTTCGTACTGGGTATTCATTTAGGCTGATTCAGCTAAATGGACAACTAGGGAAACCCCTAAACGGAGCCTGGGGTGGGTCTACGAAGTTTGGAATCAAATTGATGTGGAGGGCGCAATATAGGGGACACCGTCGAGAACCGCGTTGATTGCGGGAATCAAGTGGGCTTTCATTCGGGATTTCGTAACGAATCCACGGGCGCTGCCGTCCAGGCAAGCGTGGATGTATTCCTCACTCGAATGGATGGTAAGGAATACAAACTTAGCAGTTGAGCCCGATTCCACAAGTTTGTGGACCGCATCAATTCCGCTCATTGCGGGCATGGTGATATCGCAAACAACAACGTCGGGATTAAGACGCAGAACTTCCGAGACCAGCGAAGCTCCATCGGAGGCCGTGCCGATAAGTTCGAAATGAGGCTTCAGGAAGGCCGTTTCGAGATTCAAGAAGTCGGGGTGATCGTCGGCCAAAAATAGGCGCGGGCGAATCAAACTTCGCCTCCGTGCAGAATGATCAGCTGTCCGCGCTCGATGCAGGGCCTGCGCGATATTGCTGCTGAATGAAAATGACAGGCGCGGTTGTACTAAACCACTGGGAGAATCCCTAGGTGGTGATCCAGCGTTTTGTGTAGATTATCGGTGACTGCCAGATGCTTGTCCTTGTCCAGGAACCTCGGGGTCAAGGGAAATTAGACCCTGTTGAAGCGCAAATAAGATTAATTCCGCATTATTCTTGAGGTTGAAGGCCTGCATGATGTGATGCTTATGGAATTCCACCGTTTTCTCACTCAAGTTCAGCATACCCGCAATCTGTTTGATGGCCCTTCCCTCGCCGAATAGTTGAACGATGTCTTTCTGGCGCGAAGTCAACTCCTTACGGAACTGCCGCGCTCGAGCCTTCGAAGTTACCCAGTCCTCAGCTCGCAACTTGCGAGTCAAATAAGACTCTCCGCGTAGCACATGGTCGATCGCTTCGAGCAGTTCCGGACCCGCGGAGTGCTTGAGGACAAAGCCGATAGGACCGAGCTCAAGAGCGGCGGCAGCGAGATTTGGGTCGTCGCGCATGGTGAGGAAAATGAACTTCATGTTGGGAGCTTGCTCTTTGATTCTGCGGGCAGCGTCCAGGCCATTGAGGACGGGCATGGCTACATCCACAATGATGACATCGGGCTTCAGAGAAAGGGCCGCGTCGATGAGGGCGCGACCGTCGGGTACGATACCGACCACCAGATACTTACGCTCCAAATAGACTTTTAAGGCCTCAGCGAAGATCAAGTGGTCATCCGCAATCAAGAGTCTACGACCGGCGTGTTCAGAAGAGAGGCGTTCCATAAGGGGACACACTTTCTAGGCGATTTACAGCGAACGCACTAATGGATATCGACGTAGGTGGGCGGATGTGACCGTGTCAAGATTACAGAGGGCCGAGTCCAGTATGCTATGACTCAGGTCACACTACCCGAATTTATAACACACTTCGGGAGTAACCGCACTCATTCATCCGCGAGTTCAGGGCGAGGCGCTCCTTGCTGGAGGTTTAAGCGGCACAGAGGCTTTTACGACGGCGCCATCTCCGGGTTGCGAATAAATCTCAAACCTTCCACCTGACAGACGGGCGCGCTCTTGCATACTACGGACCCCAAGCCCCTTGTCGGAGCGCAGGTTCCCGAGATCGAAGCCACGACCGTGGTCGCGCACGGTAAGTTCTAATTTGTTGCCGACCATCTGTAGGTCCACCTCCGCCTGCGTGGCGCCGCTGTACCTCTTCACATTTCGAAGAGCCTCTTGAACGATTCGAAAGACGCAAAGAGAGGTGTCGGGGTGAACGGATCGAGGGATGTCGTCGACGGTAAAACGTACGGCGACACCTTGCTGCGCGGTGAACTCTTTGCACAAGGCGGTGAGTGCGGGAACAAGTCCGAGGCTCTCGATGGTGGAAGAATGCAGGCGGTGTGACAGGGTGTGGAGATCAGCACCAAGCTCACTTGTAGAGCTTATGAGGTCGCGCAATTGTTTATGAAGATCCGGCAGCGAGCTCGGGGTTGCTTCGTCCGCGCTCTCTATTCCCAGAGCGAGAATCGCCAGGCGCTGGCTAAAGTCATCGTGGAGTTCGGACGCCACCCGGCTGCGCTCCTGCTCCTCGGCATTGATCAGCATACCGCTGAGCTGCATTTGCCTATCCCGGGCAGCCTTAAGTTGCTTTCGGCTGTGCTGGAGATAAGCTGCCAGAGCGGCGAGACCGAGGATAATCGCCAGAACCGTGACCCAGACCCCCTTGTTACGCTCCCAAAGGCTGGGTTCGCGAAGCACGACGACGCTTCCGGCGGGGAGCTTGTTTTCGGGGATGTGCCAAGCTTGCAGTTCGCGCGAGTCGAACATGTAGGCACCCGGGATGGTCTGCATCGGAATTTCCTGTAATTTTTTCCCATCCAGCAGCTCGGACACAATTTGAGCGGTAATCTTCCCTTGTTTGTCAAAAGGCATCACATAGCCGCCAAGAATGCCATGTCCGAGATAGGTGTCGGACATGCCGAAATCCGGGGCATTGGAGGCTGCGGCGATTGCCGGGAGCGCCCTTGTTGCATTGAGGAATCTATTTCCGGCGGCGTCCTCGAAGAAAGAAACATAGAGCACGATGGAATGGCTGGGCAGTTCCGCGAGTTGTTTCAGTAATTCACTCATTTCCCTGTCCGTGAGATAGCGAATTTCCGCTTTGGTATCAACGGATGAGATTGCCGATTTCGTCAAGGACAACGCGACCTTGTCAAACGAGGAGCTACCGCCCACTACGAATACGTGGCGCGTATCGGGAAAAAGACGCAAGGCCAGTTCCAGGGTCTTGCGAGGCTCAAGCTCCAACCATGTTCCCGTAAATCTGGAATCGAGCTTTGGATTGTTCAATTGCCCAGGACTGGTGCAGCAGATAACGATGGGAACGTCCAAAAAGATGGACTGAGTGTACTTCGAGAGAAAGTCGATTGCGCCGGGACCCACGGCTACAACGACGTCCAATTTATAAGTGCCGTACTTCTTATTGATCCAGTCGCGGGCCTCTTCCGGCGAGGGTTTAATTGGAAAAGAGCTCAGATCGAGACTCTCGAAAAGGAATTCGACGTGACGATTCGGCGTTTCTTCCACGCCATTGACAATCTGCTGCATGATCACGACGGTCAAGGAATGCGACAAACCCGCGTCGCTTAATATGAGGACATTTTTCTTGTGTGAGATTTGCGCGCTAGCGGGAGAGCCCGGCAAAGGCGAAAGTATGAGCAACAGCAGCGCTGAAATGAAGATCCGATCCATGAGGGGCCAGAAAATCCTACGGGCGAGCGCCCGTGAATGGTCTTCAAGGTGGGTAAGTGCCAATTCCCACCTCCGAGGCAAATTCAATCCGACGGGCCAAAGAGGGTCCTATGAAAGACCGTTGCTTGAATTTATACACCTAGGAGTTCTCCTAGGGGTGTTCACGCTCAGCTTGGTCGGCGCGCTAAGCAGTGGCTGGTGCGAGGTAGGGTCAAACAACTTTTCGCCCAGGGCCCAGTACTAACTTTCGCTCGCGCACGCGGACTGTTGAAGGTATCGTGCCACTGCGAGCTCAAGACTGAATTGCATTCGTTCGAGGCCGAGCGACGTGCCTAAGAGCGACCTCTGGACCATTTGCAACACACCTGGGTTGAGTCCCACTAGCCAGAGAGAAACGCCTCGTTCCCGTTGCCTTCGCTCACCTTCGGTCAGCATCTTCAGGGCGGTATATTCCAGATCGGGGACGCCGCCGAGGTCGATTGCAACGACGGCGGGTTTCGTTTCGGTGACCAACAGACTAATCTTCTGTCCGATGTGTTGAGCGTTGGCGAAGAAGACGCGACCCTCGAGGCGGAGTAATAACAACCCGGGATAACTTTCGTCCTCGGGATGCTCTGGCGTACGTGGCCGGAACACGTTTGTTCCAGGCTTTCGGCCCAGCACGTAGACGGGGGGATCCGCGACCTGGTATGCGAGGCCTATGAGGGACAAGACGATGGCAACAAGAATGCCCTTGAGCGTCCCGAGGAGCACAACGCCAATTAGCCCGGCGAGGGCCCAAGTGAATTCTGTTCGCCGGATGCTCAGGATGGCCCGGAATTCCGATGGTTTGATCAAACCGATGGAATAAACGATGACCACGGCGGCGAGGGTTGCCTGAGGCATGAGAGCCAAGACGGGCGCGAAGAGGAGGATCGTGGCTAAGCCGACCGCGGCGGTCACAATCTCCGCGAACTGAGATCGGGCACCAGCAAGGCGGTTAACGGCGGTCTGCGTGGTGCCACCACCAGCGGGCATTGCCCCAAAGAATGCACCTCCGGCATTTGCGAGCCCGGTCGCGAGTAACTCACGATTCGGACGAAGGGGTGGCTCATCACTCTTAGCAAAGGCTCTGCCCGCTGCGATGGTTTCGGTGAAACTCATAAGCGCGATGCCTAATGCGCCAGGCCAGAGTGCCTGTGCGAGAGAAAATTGCGGAATGATGATCGAGGGTAGACCTTGTGGAATTCGTCCTACTAACTCCACACCGTATGCATGCAATCCCAAGACACGGACGCCGAGGATGCCCACAGCGACGGCGATGAGCGGCGCGGGGGAACGCGGAAGAAAATGCTCGAGGCCGACAAGCAGGGCGATCATCATCAAGCCGACGGCAAGCGTTGGAAGAGACGTCTCCGGAATGTTGCGAATGATTGCGAATACGTTATGAAAAAAAGTGCCTCTGGGAAAATGAATGCCGAGAATCTTGGGAAGCTGATCGAGAACGATGACGATACCGATGCCGGCCTTGAAGCCGATCAGTACTGGTTCGGAAATAAAATTGGCTATAAAACCGAGGCGTAGCAGGAAAGCAAGAGTGAGGACGGCTCCTACAATAAGGGCCAACATGGCATTGGCCTTGAGTAGAGAAGATGGATCTCCGTTAGGCGCAACTGAGCCGAGTTCGGCAGCCGTTAGAATTGCGATGGTCGTGGTGGTGCTGACGCTGAGTGGGCGCGAGGTACCCATGACGGCGTAAATCACCATCGGAACCAGAGCGGTGTACAGGCCGACCTGAACGGGAAGTCCGGCGATGGTTGCGTAGGCCATGGCCTTGGGAATGACCACGGCAGCCGCTGTGAGGCCGGCAATCAGGTCGGGCCGCAACCAATGCTTTTGGTAATGGAATAGCCAATCGGCAATCGGGAGATATCCGTGGCGTTCACCTACCGTTGACAAGTCCTTCCCCACGGCACTGGATGCTAGCAATCGATTTCCCATTCAGCACCCAGGGCTTTTCCTAGTGATGCTCACTTCTGCTTAGGTGGAAAATTCTTGAGGAGTTTCTGGACAGCTTTGTTGATGTTCTTTTCCTTTTTTTCTGGCTTAGCTTTGGGGTCCAAGGTCTTGGTGGCGACTCCCCGCCAAACGAGCTGTTTGTTTACAGGGTCGTACATACTGATATCCAGCTGGCCGACATAGACAGTGGATGTGGAGCCGTAGGTAGTAGTGGAATTCATCCCACCACCATATCCGTACCATCCACCACCCCAGCCAGGGCCGTAGCCCCATCCGGTGTTATATGAGGTGAATTGTTTCTCCGTGCCGATGGCGGTCTGGTAAGCAAGGTAGAGATCAACGGGGTCATCCTCTCTTTTTGTCAAGCCCTTGCTGGCAAGCTCGGTATCGACGGCAGCCGTTATGCGTTTGCTGGTTAGATCGTCCACCTGGTCTGCGCCCTTGATAGACACCCACTTGTAGGTTTTGAATTTTGAGAAATCTTTGTCCTTGTCGAAATCGTAACGAACATCTTGCGCCACGGTGGTTGTGACACCGACTACAAGAAGAGCTATAACCAGGAGGATGGACCTCTTCATCACCTTTTCTCCTTTACCTTACCTGCTTCAACCGGTTTCCCAGCCGCCCGCTCTGGCCGGTAAATCTCAGGTGAAGGCAACGCATACCATATCGAGCCGGTGCTGTCTTCTTCTGGCCTGAGCGCAGAGCTACTCAACGGTTCGAAAATAGCACCGGCTCTAATTTGGGCGCACCTAGGGATTTTCCTAGTGCGTCTGACTTCCTGGTTCATCTAGTTTCAACTGGGTTGAAGCTCCGGATGTTCAGTGGCAGCCACGAATGTTCCACGGCCCGGGAGGGAATATGGAAGTGTCGCGATTCCGCACGCAAGTTCACCGGAACGCGGAATGGCTGCGTGGGTTGAAACCTAGCGAGATAGATTTGATTCTGGCGGCTGCAAGATCCTGCCGATTTCCAGCCAAGTCCGTGATGACCTTCCACGGAGAGCCTGCCGATCATCTCCTAATGATGTGGGAGGGCCGAGCCCGCTATTTTTTTGAGACTCCCAACGGCAAAAAAGTAATTCTGATGTGGATTCGTCAGGGCGATGTCTTTGGGGCGACGGCGCTGGTATCCCAACCTTCGGTTTATATCACTAGCGCAGAAGCGGTCCGAGAGAGCACTGTTCTCGTTTGGGACCGGCCAAAAATCCAAGTTCTCGCACAGCGGTTCCCACAACTCCTGGAAAACGTCCTGGTCATCGCAACAAAATATCTTTATTGGTACGTCGCGGCACACACAGCGTTGGTTTCACTGAGCGCTCGCGAAAGGCTCGCCAACGTCGTTTTCGCGCTGGCAGAAAGCATTGGCGAGAACGCATCCGGTTTCATCGAGATCGATGTAACCAACGAGGAACTCGCCAACTCGGCAAACATCACTCCTTACACCGCCAGCCGCATGATTAGTAATTGGGAAAGAGACGGCGTGATTGGCAAGAAACGGGGCAAGCTTCTTGTGCGTTCCCCAGAGAAGTTGTTTCTCCGAGCCGGGGGGCACTGAATCCCGAACCCGCATCTGGGCGCCCTGTATCTCTAGTACAGCAGAGATGCGCAGGTTCTTATCTCGCCTGCAGAAACGCGCTACTTTGCTTGCCTTGCAGCAGCGGAATTTGCGAGGCGAGTTGTATATCCATCATCATCCCGATGCGACGATCCAGTTGAAAAAATGTGGCGGTCCCTTTTCCGGTCAAGACCTGGCTGACAACCGGAACATACTTGGAACGAAGTGCCTGCGCTTCCTGATCGATTTCCAGCGAGCGACGAATATAGATGAGGGCATCATGATTGGATATGTTTCGGGATGATTGCGCGTAATTTCTAAGCAAGTCGTACTTTTCGTCGTTAATTTGCTTCAAATCATTGGCGTAATGCTCATAGATGGGCCAGAACTTTTCCGCTTCCGCCTCGGACAGCGACAAATTTCTGGCAATAATTTCCTGTTTCTTGTCGCGCAAGTCGTGGCGCATCAGATCAATATCCTGTTCCGAGGCGATCTGCCCCATGACCCACGAAGACTGGGAGGCAGAAGAGGACTCCTGGGCTACCGTCCTTTCGTATGGCTTGGCCTGCTCCAACACGCATAGGCCGCCCAACAAGACTGCTGCGAACATGCCAGTGGACAAATTTGCTTTCACGACCATTCTCCTGGAGCCCGCGCAAACGTCCGCGGGGCCGAAAGTGTTCCGAACTGCGATTCACTGAGCAAAGCGTCCCACATGCTATCTATTGCGCTGCTTTACCAGTGGCAGCGAGCTTTTTGATCTCGTGTATGAGCCCCGTGCTGACCTTCCTAGAGGTATTCTCGTTCCCAAACAACTGGGGAATTCCCTAGTGGGATATCTCCGGATTTTCGGGTCAACTGTCTGATTAACGAGCAACCGGACAAACCCTTAACGAGCTAATTGGTACTTTTATGAATGCAGAGGGCTATTAGAATCGCCGCCAACGAGTGGGATGCCGAACACTACGCGCTCGATGAACTCAGCTTCATCAGCGTCGCCGAGATCTTCTGGTGAGCGACTGTGTGTACGACACCATGGAGTTCCAAAGCTTGGATTAACGGACGTTCTAGTATGGCGCCAAGAACCTCCCGCGAATGACGCAATGAATATTCTGAAGCGTGAGCACGTCGATAGGCACCTCACCGTGATCGGGGCGATCATTATTGCGGTGCTCACAGCAGTTGGAATTTGGCTGACCTTCTCCCTACTGCGACCGACGCCCCCGCGTTCGGTAACGATGGCGATTGACCCGGAGGAAAGCTTCAGTGCGGAACTGGGGAAGCGATACCGCGAGCTTCTTGCACGAGACGGGATCGAACTAAAGCTAGTGCCAACGGCGGGAGCGGTCGAAAGCCTGGCTGATCTGCGGGATGCAAAATCGGACATCAGCATCGCGATCCTTCCGGGTGGCATCACCAATCAGCAGGAGTCGGTCGGTCTGGTCTCACTCGGCACGTTGTATTACGAACCTCTTTGGCTTTTTTACCGTGGACAAGTTGTGGAAAAGCACGAGCAACTTCGCAACCTGCGCATCTCCATCGGCCCGGAGGGCAGCGCCAGCCGTGCGCTGTCGCTCCTGTTTCTCGCGCGTGTGGGCATAATTGACCAGAAATTGGGAACGTTGCTGGCACTCACACCGCAAGAGTCCGCGGCGAAGCTAGTTAGTGGAGACATTGACGCCGCGGTTCTCATGGGCGCCTGGGAAACGCCCGCGGTGCAGCAGCTTTTGACAGCAAGGGAAATAGCCCTGATCAGTGTGCGGAGGGCCGACGCCTTCGTCGCGTTGTACCCCTACTTAAACAAGTTGGTGTTGCCTGCCGGGGTGGCCGACCTGGCCGAAAACCGGCCCCCAACGGATGTGTTGCTGATCGCGCCGAAGGCGAGCCTGATCGTGCGCAGCGATCTCCATCCAGCTATTCAGTACCTTCTGCTTGACGCGGCGTCTCAGATCCACTCTGGCCCCGGAGTATTCCACACAGCGGGCGAGTTCCCAGCTCCCGAATCCATTGACGTGCCGCTCAGCGGCTATGCGCGTCAGTTCCACAAGACCGGCTCGCCGTTCCTTCAGCGCCACCTGCCTTTCTGGCTTGCAGTATTGGTCCAGCAAGTTTTGGTGTTGCTGATTCCAGTGGTGGGGGTGCTATACCCTTTGCTGCGAGGTTCACCACAGATATTTAAGTGGATTGGGAGCCGCCAAGTTTACAGACTCTACTCTGAATTGAGAGCGCTCGAAAAGGAGTTGACCGTTAGCGGATTCCGAAAGGCCGACAAGGATTTCCTTGAGCAGCTGGACCAACTGGATGAGCGCGCCAGTCGCCTGTGGATGCCGTCGTCACTCAGACCGCAACTCTATGATCTGAGGATGCATATCCGCATGGTGCGCGACGAGGCCCAGAAGTCAGTAATATGAGCCCTCCGCATCAATAATGTGCTACTCAGAGTTGACTAGGTGTTCTCCTAGGCGACAAGTCCCAGTTGCAAGGAATACGAAAATAGCAGCCCCTGCGGGCGTCCGCGGGGAAAACGAGGATTCTTTGTGCGCTGTTGTCGATTCCATTTCCTGAGAACAATTTCCTTTGCCGCTATGTTCACCGTCTTAGGGCTTACCGGGTGTGGTAATTCCTGTTTTGTCGCCTTTTCCAACAATGGCAACGGTGGTGTCATCGTGAAAGCAGGAGATCCCGCGCCCACCTGTTCACTTTCTCAGGGCACAGGGATGGTGAGTGCGGTGGCGCTCGAATCTCCGGCCTGCGAATCCTGTACGGCCGCCGCCCGCGTAAAACATGTTTGGGTGACTCTGCGAAGCATTAAAATCCGCCCTAGCGCAAGTGAGGACGGCATTCCTGGGGGTTGGGTCGAACTCGCTCCACGGCTCGCGAATGATCCACGTCAAATTGATCTGACGGGCAATTCCCTACCCGCGGTCCTGGTAGAGCGCGCGCTTGTCCCAGCGGGAAGCTACAGCGAAGTGCGTGTGGAATTTCTTAGTGGGTCACCTGGAAACGCGGAAGAACTTTCCACCGAGAATGTTTGCAGAGGGACTCGATGGAATTGCGTCACGATGGCAAATGGACACATCGCGCCCCTGCTCCTGCCTGGTGACGTGCCAGAGCTTGTGATTGATTCCCAACACATAGAAAGCGATTCGCTGGTGATTTTGCCAGATACCACTATGGAGTTGCGGCTCAGCTTCGAACCGCATCAGGTACTGCATTTTTCTGACGGCGAAGGATGGACGCCGCAAACCATGCTTGTGGGACGCGCCGCAATCGCTCGGCAACAGTCTGTTGAGACAGAAAACTCGAGACCTGATTGACGGCGACCGCATCTTGAAAATTTCATGGTCCCGTCCCGGAGGGCAGGACCATGCGGGATTCATCTCAACCTACTGATTCTGTTCGACCACGGTCATTTGAGGTTTGGCTAGTTGCCACAAGACGCCTG
>Ga0308309_10002844_pt1 | contig 10325 bp, 9 predicted proteins | sample HubBroMetageWFT5_FD_192491 | JGI IMG/M metagenome (GOLD analysis project Ga0308309, IMG submission 192491) | Warmed and freeze-thawed soil microbial communities from the Hubbard Brook experimental Forest, New Hampshire - Hubbard Brook CCASE Soil... | ecosystem: Environmental > Terrestrial > Soil... | reverse complement strand
AAAACTGCACGCCGCTTCGCCGCGCCGCTTCGAGCACTGCTTGCGTCAAAGCGCGATTATCGACGGAGGCTTCTTCAGGGCGAAGCACAGCGGCCTCGAGGTCTTCACTGAGAGAAGGCTCGAGTTCGCGAGCGTCCTCTGCACGAAGCGCCTCTGCCTTCAGCCCCAGCCCGTGATGCAATGCGATCACGGTGCTGAGCTCTTCCCGCGCATCCCGCGAAAAGAGAACTTGCAACGTTCCTTTTGGCCGATAGCCTGCGCTCTGGCCGGAGATTTCCTCGACCGTGCGCGCGAATTCCGGATAGATGGCCATGCTCGCTTTGGCCAGCGGCACAAGCGGAATCATCGCTGAACTTTCCGGTGCAGGCGAGAGAATCCCCGCTCCTGCCCAGGAAGATTCCTGGCCAGGCTCTTGTTGGTCAAACAGTCCGACGCGCAGCCCGGCACGCGCAAGTTCGAGCGCGATCGAGCCACCGATCAATCCCGCTCCCGCAATGGCCACGTCAAACTTCTTCATGCGGCCATCTTAGCGCATCCGCCTGCTGCATTCATGTTGAGACAAGGCATTCATCTAGCGTTCCATACTGTTGGTCGATTTGAATTGACTTGACTCGTCATTCATCGAGCGGCGTGCGTTTTTGTAGGGGTCTGAGTCGCGTTGCGGATGAGAATCACGGCGATCCGACAAGCTCTTCCGACAAAACCTGCGCCTTCTTCGCCAAATCGCGAGCGCGCGTCCAATCGCCGGCTCGTCCTGCTTCTCGCGCATCAGAAATGAAGCTCCGCACCTTGGAAGCGAGGTCGGCCTGCGCGGCATTCAACGATTTTCCCGCCGTGGCGGCAAGGTTGCTCTCGGCGGCGCTCAGGCTCTGATCCGACTCACGCTGCAGCGAAGCCGATTCTTGTGTCGACAATCCGGGGACGATTTGCGGAGTGTCAGGCTTTCCGGCCGGCGCGTTTGGATTCGTAGGCGGGGCGGCGTTGCGTGGCCTGGCGGGAACTGCGCGCGTGGCCAAGGGCGCGAGAGGAGGTGGAATCTCGAGCCTTAGGTCCGGCACTGGTTCTTCGACGGCTCCGATCGAGGAGGACTGTTGCGGCACAACCGGCCGGACAAGCACCGCCGTGCTCCAGGGAATCGCCGGCTTTTTTCGCGCGGCACATCCACTTACCAAAATCGCCGCGGAACCCAGTACGCCAAAGAAAATCCGCGCATTATCTCGCATCAGTGCTTTTTGGGGTTGGGCCGAGGATTCCGTCATTTTCAAGGGGGGGCTGCAAAGCACTCCGTATCAAGCCGCGAGCGGCAGTTCGATTCGAAACGTCGTTCCTTTACCCACCTCTGTCGTAAAGTCTATCGAACCGTTGAGGAGCTGCACAATGCGGAACGTGCTGGCCAGCCCGATGCCGCTTCCTCCTGGACGCGTCGTGAAAAAGAGCTGGAAAATCTTCTGGCGGTGCTCGGGTGGAATTCCTTTTCCGGTGTCGCCCACGCTGATCTCGGCCATCTCACCACGGCGGCTCAGCACCAGCCGTAATTGTCCGCCGCCGGTCATCGATTCTCCGGCGTTGAGGACCAGATTGAGCACGGCCTGCTTTAGCAGCGCACGATCAACGTAGACTTCGGGCACATCGATCGGCAAAAGCTGCGCGACGTGAATATTGGCTTTTTGCATTTGCGGCTGCGCTATTTCAAGAACTTCTCTCAGCAATTCCGCAAGCTGCGTGGGCTCGAGCCGCACATCCATAGGACGCGTGAAATCGAGGAAGCGCTTCACGACGGCGTCGAGGCGGTCGATCTCCTTGTCGAGCACTTGGACGGCCTGCTTGGCGCCGCTGTCCGAATCCAGCGGGAGGCACTCCTTCAAATTTTCCAGCCACAGGCGCATCGAGTTGAGGGGATTCTTGACCTCGTGCGCGACCCCCGCAGTGATGCGGCCCAGCGCGGCGAGCCGCTCGCTTACCTGGAGCTGCGTATTGATGCTCTCGATGGAATCAAGATCCCGCAGCGTCAGCAGCGCGCCCATCCGCTCGCCGTCCTCTTGGATCCCCTGGACCGTTATGCTGACGCGCTTTTCTCCTTCGGTGGTCTTCAATTCTATTTCTGCAGCGACCTCCGCCAACTCATCGCCTTCGATGTGCAGCGCCGCGCGCAGAGGATGCCCAATTGGAAATATTTCGGTCACGCGCCTGCCAAGGAATTGGCCTGCAGGCGCGCCGAGAAATTTTTCCGCGGCGGGACTGACCATCACCGCACGCGCATCTCTTGTGAAAAGCAGCAATCCATCTTCGAGGCCAGCCATCACGGAATTCATGTTTTCGCGCATGGTGCTGAAGATCTCGTGAACGCCGCGGAGTTGCTGGCCAACCTGCGTAATCTTCCGGCTGACTTGGCCGAGTTCGTCGCCGCTACCCGCGAAACCAGTCACCTCGGGCACAGGTGAGTCGTATTGACCTGCAGAGATGCGGTCCAATTGTGCGGAAATCCGCGCCAGGGGCGCCAGTGTCGCCCCGCTGACCACCGCGGCGAGAACTGTGGAGATCACCAAGGCCAGCAGGACAATCGTGCCGAGTTTCCTCACAATCGGCAAAATTTCGTCTTTTAGCAAAAGCGCTGAAGACACTGCCACGCGCACTTCACCGAAAGGCCCGTCGCCATAGTTGAATTGAAAATCGTACTCGTAAATGCCCGAGGTCCCCCACAGAACCTTTACTTGATGCAAAAAACCACGCTGCGTGAGCTGCGTAAGCGGAGGCCGTGGCAGCGCGAATTTTCCCACCGAGGATTTATCCGTCGACGCGAGCACCTTCCCGTCGTGATCGGTGATCGAGACTTCGTAAATTCCGGACGAGGCGTTCGCCGCCTGCAACTGAGCTTGCAAACCCTGGCTCGCACCGAGCGCGTAGGCCACATAATCGCGTATGTCTTCGGGCGCATTGGATTCTGGCAGCCAGCCCTGCGCTTTGGCATCCCGAAGCGCTCCGTTAACCTGGTCAAACGTACTATGAGCAATTTCCTTTGCCCTGCGTTCACTCTGATCAAGAACCTGCTGGAGTAACTGAGCGAAATAGACGCCGGAGACGACCGCCACCACCAGCAGCACGAGCCCCGACATGACCAGCGTGAGTTTTGTTCGCAGCCGTAGCTGCATCGCGGATTCCTACTCTGCCTCGGCGCGTTCGCCGCCGTATTCTTTCAGCTTGTTGTGCAGCGTCTTCAGGCTGATGGCGAGCAGCTCGGCCGCCCGAGTCTTGTTGTTTCCCGTCGCATTCAGCGTCTGCAGGATCAGCTCGCGCTCCATCGCGTCAACCGTCGTCCCAATCGGAAACTTGATCGAGGACAAATCGCTGGGGCTTTTCGCCGACGTTTTGCCAAACTCTCCCGGCAGGCTCGCCCTGGTGATCAGCTCTTTCTCGCTCATGATCGCCGCGCGCTCGAGGATGTTGCGCAGCTCGCGGATATTTCCCGGCCAGGTGTGGCTCATGAAAATATCCAGCACTTCCGCGCCGATACCGCGCACGTGTTTGCCATGCTTGGCGTTGACGTCTCGCAAAATGTGCTCCACCAGCAGCGGGATGTCGTCCTTGTGCTCACGAAGCGGCGGCAAATTGATATGGAAGACGTTGAGGCGGAAATACAAGTCCTGGCGCAACTCTCCGCCGGACACCGCTTTCTCGGGATCCTTATTTGTCGCCGCAAGGACGCGCACGTCCACCGGCGTTTCGCTCTTGCTTCCCAGGCGCCGCACTTTGCGGTCTTCCAGCACGCGTAGGAGCTTAGCTTGCGTCGGCGCAGGCATCTCTCCGATTTCGTCCAGCAGCAAGGTGCCAGCATCAGCAAGTTCAAAGCAGCCGATGCGGCGCTCGGCCGCGCCGGTGAACGCGCCGCGTTCGTGGCCGAAAATTTCGCTTTCCATCAGCGTTTCGGGAATCGCCGAGCAGTTGATGGGGACAAACGGCCCATTGGCCCGGGGCGATAGTTTGTGGATAGTGCGCGCGACGATCTCTTTTCCAGAGCCGGTCTCGCCCGTGATCAGCACGGACGCTGAGCTTGGCGCAGCCAGCTCTACGATGCGCATCACTTCTTGCATGGGCTTTGACCCACCCACCAACTCACCGAGCCGCCCCGCTTCGCGCAGCTGCCGTTGCAGCACGACTAGTTGACGCGCATCCCGCGCTTTGCTCAACGCACGGTCGAGCAGAGCCCTCAGCACCGGGCCCTTCAGAGGCTTTTCGATGTACCAGAACGCTCCCGATTCGATCGCCGCAACGGCGCGCTCTTCGCTGCCTTTGCCGGTGATGATTACCGCGGGAACGTCCAACAGTTCGGGCCCGAGCTGTTTGAGCAAATCCAGCCCGTTCATTCCGGGCAGCTCGACGTCCGCGATCAATGTATCCGGCTGATAGCTAACGAATTTCGCCAGCGCCTCTTCCGCGGTCGCCACGCCCAGCACATCAAAACCCCATCGTTGCAAAAGCTGCTCGTAACCCTTCCGCGCGTTGTCTTCATCCTCGACAATGAGCACGCGGTCCTTGCGTTCCAGCGGCTCCATCGCCCGCGCCGCACTCCTCGCCTCATCCCCCATTCGTTCACGCCTCTCCCACTCGTAGCGTCTTATTTTCGCAGATTCTGGTGCAGGCTGGACACTTCGACTGTAACAAGCTCACGCCACGCTTGCCAAGCCTGTGCTGGCGTCCCGCCGGAGTTTTGTTACGCTAGCCCCTTCAAGCCACATCGCACACTAAAAAGCGCAGAGCCGACGCAGCCTCCGCGCTGCGCCGGCTCATCCCCGGCGTGAACAAATCCATGTTTTAGGTCTGGCTCAAGCTTAGCCTCGTCTCTCGGTCACCCGGCTTCCATTGTTGACCGCGAGCGATCGGCGGGCTCTACTCTTTCACTAGATACAGCGCCCGCTCTAGTTCCAATTCGAGCTTCACGCCTTTCGGAAGTTCCAATTCGTGCCCCCGCCCAGTCTCCATGAGATACGCCGTGAGTGCTCCCAGCGCTGCGCCCTCTGCGGCTTGCTTTTTGTCCTTATCTCTGACGCCCTTCACCGCGCCGAGCGCTGCCCCTGCAGCCGCGGCTTGCGCCGCGTCTTGTTGTGTGCTGCTTCTTCCTTCGATCAGCCCTTCCTGGCCGGGCTTGCTCTTCACGCTGTGTTCGCCCGGCACGCTCACGACTTCCGCCACGATCGGCAGGTGCCCAAACTTGGTATGGATTGCGTCGAAGGTCAGCCAAATTCGCGCGCGGCCCGTTGTGCCCGCCGATTCGACGTGACTCACGTGTCCTTCGATTTCCGCACCGGATGGCAAGTAAATCCCGCTGCCTGCTTCCAGCGGCTCCAGTGTCTTCACTTTAAACTTTGCTCGCTCCGCCGTGCCCTTGGAGCCCAGCTCATCCTCCAGGGCCACCAGAAATCTTGTTCCCGGGGCAACACCGTAAGTTTCTAGTGGCAAACCATGACGCTTGCCGTCTGCGGCTTTGATTTCCTGGCCTTCGGCCTTAGCGATGCGGTCCTCGGAGAGGACCGGTCTATCTTGCGACTCTTGTGGTGCCTGGTCCTGAGATGCCCCTTGCGCCGCGCAAGCCATCCCGAAACCGAGAGCCGCCATCAGCGCTGAAAATCGCCCCCAATGTTTCAACATCATCCTTGCCTCCCGAATCTGACCTCATCCGATATGCAGGCTGTGTGCCATTGCCATTTTGCGTTGTGTCGCTAAGTGACTGAAAAAGCAGTCAGTTGAAAGTAGGGCGAGGCGTTCATACGCAGTAGCTCGCTGACGTGTCAGGAATTTGCGGCACCTCCGTGGATGCCAAACCCGACAGGGCGACGGCAATCGCGAACGTTGAGGCCGTCTATTTGGAGTCTTGATTCGAGAGGAAGCGGCGTATCCGGCGCAAGACTTGTGCATACATAGCTGGCGTTACTCGTCCGGTTTGGGTGTTTTGCTGGCTGGGGTGGTAAATCCCGAAGAGCCTTGCGCGACCTCCGGGCAACTTGGCTTCGGCGCCATGCGCGAACTGAAACGCGGCCCTCGATGCGATCACGCCGCTATGTTTCAGAATTTCCAGGTACGCGTCCCATGCGATTTTTCCCAGCGCGAGTACCGCGTGAGGCTTCAAAACTTCCAGCTCGCGTACCAGATAGCTTCGGCAATTCACGATTTCCGATGGGAGCGGCTTGTTCGCTGGAGGTGCGCAGCGAACCGATGCGGCGACATACGCATTCTTCAATTGCAGGCCGTCGTCGCGGCGAACGGAAGTCGGCTGATTCGCGAAGCCCGCTTTGTACAGGGCCGCGTAGAGAAAATCCCCCGAGCGGTCTCCCGTGAAAACGCGGCCTGTACGGTTTCCGCCATGTGCGGCGGGCGCAAGACCCAAAATCAAGAGTTGGGCGTTCGAATCGCCGAATCCGGGCACCGGCCTGCCCCAGTACGTCCACTCGCGAAACGCACGGCGTTTTTCTCGCGCCACTTCTTCGCGGTAGGCAACCAGGCGCGGACACTTCCGGCAAGCGACGATCTCGTCATTCAGGATCCTGAGTTGCGCACTTTTCTCAGCCATGGTTAGAGGATAGTTGAAAGAAGATCGTCGCGAAAAAGTTGTCAGGCGGTTCGCTCTTCCATCAGGCGATTCAGCTCGGCGTAGGGAACCGTGACTTGCGTCAGCGAGTCGTACGAGCCGTGCGCCAGCCAATCTTTTGCCACGCGCTGAAACGCCCCCATCGCCGCGCGCATAGCCGACGATCCGGCGCTGACGCGAGCCACTCCCATCTTTTCGAGTTCGTCCAGCGAAGGGCAGCCCTGCGATGCGAGAATGTTCAGGGGCGCGCCAGCGGCCTTCACCAGTTTTTCAATGATTTCGTGATCGCAGAGGCCCGGCACGAACAAGCAATCCGCTCCTGCCTCGCGATACGCGCGCAAACGCTCAACCGTTCGCTCAAAGCGCGTGCCCGCAGGACCGATCGGCATCAGATAGATGTCTGTTCGAGCGTTGATCACCACTGGAACGCCTAGCGCCGCCGAAGTTTCGCGAATCGCGCGAATTTTCTTCACTTGTAGTCCTAGCTTTACATGCGAGCTCTCGTCATCCCCCGTCACGTCCTCGAAGTTCAGTCCCACCGCTCCGGCAGCCACCATTGCCTTGGTGAAATCAGCAATCTCTTCAGGCGTTTTTCCGTAACCCGACTCCAAGTCGGCTGTCACCGGTACGCGCACAGCGCGAGTGATTCTCGCCACGGCTTCCAACATTTCGTGGCGAGAAATGCGTTGCCCATCGGGATATCCGAGGGAGAACGCCATGGCCGCGCTGCTCGTCGCTATCGCTGGATGACCGAGTTCTTCCAGGATTCGTGCGCTGACTACGTCCCACGCATTCGGCAACGCTAAAATTCGTGGGGCATGATGCAGCTTCCTGAGTTTCTCCGCCTTTTCGGCCTGCGCTCTGATGTCCATCTGAATCCCCCTGCTGAGCGGAATCGCCCGTTCAGTCCGCAAATGGCGTTTGGTCTGCAAATACGTTGGTGCGCAAAGAAAGGTTAAATATTCGCCGCTCAGGACGAAACATCCAATTTGGAGAGCTATTTCCCGCTTAAGGAAATCTCGCAGGTTGCTGACCTTGCAGCAAATCTGTTCAACCTTTTGCACGCTGCAGGTGCTTCGCTTCCGTGCACAATCTCACTGCAAAAGAGCAAGGACCTCGTCATGGATCTTTCCGTTCGTGCTCACCATATTGCCGCTGTAAATCGAGCGTTTTCCGTCCACATCCGTTGCGCGGCCCCCGGCTTCTTCGACGATCAGTCCTAGCGGAGCCAAGTCCCACGCTTTCGAATGTAAGTCCAGCGCCGCCTCGATCGAACCTTCCGCCACAAGCATGTGTTGCCAGAATCCGCCAAGGGAGCGTCCATGTCGTGCCGCGTCCAGGAGCCGCCGCATCTTTTCGATTTTTTCTCTATTTTTATTTGGCCCCGTTCCGCCTGTAAACGCCATCCCAGCGTTCAACTTTTCGACCTTTGAAACATGAATCCTCTTTCCGTTCCTCCACGCGCCTTCGCCGCGATACGCCCACCATCGAACGCCCAGCGCTGGCGCGCTTGCCATCCCCGCCACAATCTCGCCCTCGCGCTCGATTCCCAGCAGCGTCCCGAACGTTGCGATCCCGCGCGAAAACTCCTCCGTGCCATCAATGGGATCAATAATCAATCGCGACCGCCCCGTCGTGGCCGGTCCCTTCGCGTTTTCGCCTCCCATCTCTTCACCCAACACGTCCATCGCCAAGCCGCTCGCCGCCACCTTGGCGCGGGCCATCTCTTCCACGGTGCGGTCCGCCTGCGTCACCGCCGAGCCGTCGTCCTTTCTGTCGATGCGAATTTCATCCGCGCGGAAATACCGAATCGCGATCGCGTCGGCCTCCCTGGCAAGCTCTTCCAGCAGCACCCCATACTCTTCTCGGTATCCCATTCCCTCTCCCAATGACAAATATTCTAGCGCAAGCCACTTCCCGGAGGCGTCGGCCTCAACTTTCACTTTTAAGCGTCAACTTTGACTTCCGGCGCTCCCCAATTGACACTGCTAACGTCCGCCTCTAGCATACAAAGTAATGGCCATAAGCGCCCATGTTGACGGCGGGACCGTTCTAGACCGCATTCTGCAAGCACGTCGTCTTGAGGTGGAGCACCGAAAACGCGTCCTTCCGGAAGCGGCGCTGCGCTACGGCGTTAACGCCGCAACGCCGCTGCGCGATTTTCCGGCAGCGCTCGCGCGGGATTCACTGAATATTATCGCAGAGCTTAAACCGGCCTCTCCGTCAAAGGGGATTCTCCGCGATCCTTTCAACCCGGTGGAGTTGGCGCGCACCTTGGAGGCTGCGGGCGCTGCCGTTCTCTCCGTACTCACCGAAGGGGAATTCTTTCGCGGCTCGCTGAAAAATCTTCGCGATGCGCGAAACGCAGTAAAAATCCCCGTCTTTCGCAAGGACTTTATCTTCGATCCCTGGCAGGTCTGGGAAACGCGCGCCAACGACGCCGACAGCTTCCTGCTCATTGTCGCTGCGCTCGACGATGAGCCCCTTCGCGACCTAATCGCGCTCGGCCGCGAGCTGAAAATGGAGCCCCTCGTCGAGGTGCACACTGCCGCCGAGCTCGACCGAGCGCTCGCCGCTGAAGCTCGCATCATCGGCGTCAACAATCGCGACTTGAAAACTCTGGACCTTCGCGTCGAAACCTCTTTCGACTTGATTGAGCGCATTCCCGACGCCTGCATTGCCGTCAGCGAATCCGGTCTTCGCACGCACGACGATCTCGCCAAACTCCGCAAAGCAGGCTTCGACGCTTTTCTCATCGGCGAAAGTCTCATGCTTTCGCCCGATCCCGCGGTCGCACTGGGAATTTTTCTGGGCCGGTCCGCGCTTCCGGTATAACCACACCATGATCCTCGTCAAGATCTGCGGCATAACCAACTGGCCGGACGCCAAGGCCGCCTGCGACGCTGGCGCGGACATGCTCGGATTCAATTTCTACGAGAAAAGCCTGCGCCGCGTTTCCACGGTCGAAGCCGCCACCATGCGCGCGAAGCTCCCCTCGGGTGTGCAAGCCGTCGGACTCTTTGTGAACGCCAAGCCCTCGGAAATCAACTCGCTTCACGGTTTTGTGCGCTTCACGGCCGCCCAGCTGCATGGCGATGAAACTCCTGCCATCGTTTCCGAGGTGACGCGCACCGTTCCGGTTATCAAAGCTTTTCGCGTTGCCGCGGATTTTCCGCTTTCAACCCTCGATAAGTATCACGACGCGTTCGCTTTTCTGATCGATGGCGCGCGAGCGGGCCAATTTGGCGGTACTGGCGCCAGCGCCGATTGGAATGTCGCCCGGCGTGCTGTCGCCGCTCACCGTATCATTTTAGCTGGTGGTCTGACGCCAGAAAATGTAGGCGCAGCGATTCGCTCCGTGCGCCCTTATGCGGTTGATGTCGCTAGCGGCGTTGAATCGAAGCCCGGCAAGAAGGATCACATGCGGCTGAAGGAATTTATCGACGAGGTCCGCCGCACGGAAGAGCAGTTGAACGCGCCACAAACAGGACAGCCTGCACCATGAGCTCGACTCACCACTCGGCAACATTCGCTCCCGGACGTTTCGGCCCTTACGGTGGACGCTACGTGCCCGAGACGTTGATGGTGCCGCTGTTCGAACTTGAGCGCGCTTACGAAGCTGCAAAAACTGATGCGCGCTTTCAGGCTGAATTCGCCGACCTGCTGAAAAACTTCGCCGGCCGTCCTACGCCCCTGCAATTCGCTTCGCGCCTTACTTCGCATCTCGGTGGCCCCCGCATCTACA
>Ga0308309_10002843_pt1 | contig 10327 bp, 7 predicted proteins | sample HubBroMetageWFT5_FD_192491 | JGI IMG/M metagenome (GOLD analysis project Ga0308309, IMG submission 192491) | Warmed and freeze-thawed soil microbial communities from the Hubbard Brook experimental Forest, New Hampshire - Hubbard Brook CCASE Soil... | ecosystem: Environmental > Terrestrial > Soil... | reverse complement strand
ATATAAAGAACTAATTATAGCTGTAAAGAGCCAATTTGTCTCGCGGTAGGACGTTCAGATCCGCTTATGCGGCTAATTGCGCATGATTGTGGTGTCGCGCGCCCCCCATACAAATTCAATGATAAGATCACATCCCCGGCTTGGTTGCTCGTGGCCGACGAATTTCTTCGTAGTCGCGCCGAGCGCCAAATCACTGATGTCTTCAACGCGCACAGTTCTTCAGTAGGACCTGTGGCCGTTTTCGACTGAGCAGATCACCCCTAGCCAACTGCTGAAGCCGAAGAGTCAAAGTCCATTAACGTGATGTAGAAGTGGTGGAAGTAAAGTTTCTCCTGAAGCTGATTCAGGAGGACTGTTGGTGGTCGAGCTGTCCCGCAAGATTGGCGGTCATATCTAATCCGAGGGTGAAAAATGAAAATCTCCGGCGCGGTAAACGAACAATTTAAGGCTGTGGAAGGGAGGCGAGTGGCGGTGTGCTGCGGCAGAGCTTCTTTTATCCTGCTGACTTTTCTCGTCTGCGTGAGCCTGAGCGGTATGGCGCGCGCGGCCACAAAGCCCACGATCAGTTCGTTTACAGCGAGCCCGTCGAGCATAACGAAGGGTCAAAGCAGCAAGCTGAGTTGGGTGACTAGCGGCGCGACGAGCATCTCGATCGTTCCGGGGACGTTCACCTCCACCGCTGCCAGTGGTTCCACCAGCCTGAGCCCGACCGAGACAACCACCTATACCCTGAGGGCCAAGAATAGCGCAGGCACCGTGACGAAAACGGTGAAGGTGATAGTAACCGCGCCGCTGAAGCCGATGATCAGTTCGTTTAAAGCCAGTCCACCTAGGATTCTGGATGGCTCAAGCAGCACGCTGAGTTGGGCAACGACCAACACAACGAGCATTTCGATCAGCCCGGGAGGATTTTCTTCTAGTTCCGAAACTGGGTCGATAAAAGTGATCCCCACGGCAACGACCACCTACACGCTCACGGCGACCAACGCGAATGGCACCAAGACGGCGACGCTGACGGTCACGGTAGTTACCGCTTCGCAATTGAAGATCAATTCTTTCACCGCAAAACCAGCAATCATTCAGGCCGGGACGAGCACTAAGTTGACGTGGTCAACTGTCGGAACGACGAGCGTGTCGATCACGCCGGGATCTTTCACGTCGACCATGGCGAGCGGCTCCACAACCGTAAGCCCGAGCGCCACGACAACCTACACGTTGACTGCGACGAATACCGTGGACTCCAAAACCGCGACCACAACCGTTACTGTGACAACCCAACCAGTACTCTCCATTACGACCAGCAGTTGCCCGTCGGGCGTGCAATATAAAACCTATGCGGGCTGCACCATCACAGTCACAGGAGGAACCCCTCCGTACAATTTTTCTGTAACGAAATCGCCTTCCTATGCGAGCTTGCCCGAAGGGCTGTCTCTTAACCCATCGACGGGCGTAATTTCCAGCGCTCTGATCGGCGGGCAGGGAACATACGGAGTGCAATTTGTGGTCACCGATTCGAGCCCCACCCAAGAGTCGGCGAGCGTGCTTATCAGCTTTGCCATTCAAGGCAACAATGCATTCCTCTCCTCGATCTTTCCGTCGAACTCGATTTTTCATCACCGCGTAGATGCTGGGACGACGAATCTTCCGGTTGATACTTCTCCTGCCGCGCCGATTTACAGCGCTTACCGGAGCGCAACGGTCAAAGCATTTTTCGGAAACGCGGACTACCTGAACATCCCGAACGGGATACCGGCGATCGAGGTTCCGTACAACCAGGCGAACGTGCCGGTAAAGACACTGCTTTACCAGTCCTACTTCACATCCGGACCAATTCCGTCCTACGCGCCGATTGAGGACACAGCTAACTCGACGCCCGACGGACACGGCGGCTGTTGCGATATGCACGTGCTTGTTTACGTGGATGCCGGAGGTGGCAACAATCCGGCGCTTTACGAAATGTGGAACGCGGTGCCGCAAGCCGGTGGCGCATGGGACGACGGCTCGAATGCGCTGTGGCCCAACGCCAACTCGAATCAGCTGACTCCTATGGGAAATGGAACGTCCGACGCGGCGGGATTGCCCGTCGCGCCGCTGCTTCTGAATGCCGATGAGGTGATCGGAACGGGCACACCCACTTCGCCCAATGGCGTTGTGATGCATCCCGTGCGTTTCACGCTAAATCACATGCTGAATTATTGGGTGTGGCCATCCACCAGCACAGCGGGCGAGGGTGAGTGCAAGAACAGCGACGGGAGCGTCATACCCACGGCCACCGAAATTTCGCAATCGTCGCCGCCGGCTTCCTGCGAAGGACTGAGCGGTCCGGCGGGAGAAATTTATCGGCTGAAAGCTTCGGTGGCTACACCGACTTGCGCCAGCAGCAGTCCGCAGTCGGCCGTCATCATCACGGGATTCAGGAACTACGGGATCATCCTGGCAGATAACGGAGAAAGCGGCGGCTTGATCGGCACGCCCGACACGCGCTGGAACGATACCGACCTCGAGTGCTTGACGAGCCTCACATTAGAGGATTTCGAGCCGGTAAACGTCAGCTCGCTGATAGTAAGTCCGGATAGCGGGCAGACGCCGTGAGGATCGCGTAGAGACCGAACATCGCCGATTTTAATGTTTTAGCGCCTCGCCCGCTTGTCGAGTCCTTCGGCCCGCGACACCCAGTGATATTCTTCAGCTATGCTTCATGCACGTGAGGTCCGATTCTTCATTTCTCTCCTGGCATTCCACTCCGCTGTCGTGGCCTATGAAGCAAATGTCAACTCCAGGGACAAAGCGGGCCGGACGCCTTTTTACCTGGCAAAAGCGGCGGGTTACAGGGACATCGAGGAATTGCTCCGCCAGCACGGCGGCCACGAATAACCCATTAAGATAAGTCCTGATCCGAACCGGCTTAGCGGCACCAGAACGCGTTAGTCCGCATGACTGCCGCCGCTTTTTCTTAACTCCTCACACACTTACCGGATAAGTTAAGTATTCATCAAAATCTAGAGCGACCCTCTCCAGAAAGATCTCGTACAGCTTCGCAAGCTCGATGGGCGTAGATTTATACTAAGATCGTTGCCGATGTACGGAGGTTCAAGCCATGCAATACGTGGTCGTCGGAATTCTTAAGAGTTACGGAGATGCGGAAGCCGCTGTTGAGGATCTGGAGATAGCGGGCATTACGGGCCACCAAGTGGAAGTAATCACCGACATCGACCATGACGCGCGGACCGCAAATACGCCGGGCGAGCCATCCACAAAGCCCGACGAACCACATCGCAACTGGCTTGAACGTTTGTTCGGTGCCGGCGGCGATCTCGAAAACAGGGAAGTTCGCGACCTTTCCGGCGAACAGCCAAACTACATTGGCGAACAAGAATTTTACGCCAATCACATCAAACAGGGCGGCGCGATAATAATCGTCCGAACCTCCACAGAGCAAATTGCCGATCGCGCCGCTGCGATATTGCACGAACACGGCGCCCGGACCCCAGGACACAAAGACGGCCCCGCCATCCGTCGCATGGGCTAGCCCGGTAACACCGACTACGATTTCCAAGCAAAGTTTAGGTTTTCCGGTTATCCGACGCAGATGCTCACGAGGATAGAGGACGGGGCCGCAGGAACAATCTTTACTGTTTTGAAACCGGGGACAGGGGGTGCTTGCCAGAGAATTGTCCCCACCTTCATTTCTTCGGGCGTAATCACATGGACTGTCGCTTCGGCAGAGCGCCCTCCGACCCGAGCGCGCAAGCGAACCGTTCCGGTCTGTTTGCTGGCCAGCGTAGGCACGCCATCGATGACAGACAGTTCTGCGATAGAGGTGTCGTCGCTGGTCCAGTCGGCCTGGGAGGTGAGCTTGTGGCCGGCAAAATCGAAGAGGCCGAAAGGTTGTGTCTGGCCGGCGAGCATGTTCACGAGAACGGGCAATAGAGAAAGCTCACTCGGGCGACGCCTGCGAAGTATTTGAGGACGAACTTGTAGATGGCTCTTGAGGATGTGGATCGTTGTTTTCCAGTTGTTAGTATTGGGGAGGTCGCACTACTCCTCGTCGTCCGTGGGCTGCCAAGTTTTGTCAGGGTTGTACAGCTCCATTTTGTTGACGATCGAAAGGGAATCAGGTCCCAAGTCCTTCTGGTACACCACGCCGTCGTAGCTGACTATGAACGTCATCACGCCCGTAACACCATACTCGGCAGGAACAGCGACGAGTGCAAAACCACCGATCATCGCTCCGCCAATCACGTAGTCAATCTGTCCGAGGCGTGCAGCAGGGCCCTGACCCTTCAAAACTTTGAAATGGTAACCATGGAAGGGCTGCTTCTTATCGACATAACCTTCCGCGAGCGCCTTGGCCGCCGTCTCTCCGACCGGACCTCCCCAGCTTCCGTCAGCGTTTTGCCAGGCCAAGCCATCCTGTTTGCCGGGGGTACTAATAATTCGTTGCGCGTATTGATTCACTCCGGAGTTATCGTGAATCTGTTCGGCATAGGCCTCTTGGGCTTCCACGTATCCACGGCAAATTGTGATAGCAGTTAGTTCGTTGTCGCCGATGCGGCGGTCGATTATTTCCGTACGGCCAGCCTTCGAATCAAAATGCCATTTTCCACCTTGCTTGACGATCGGAACCGGTGTGGGCCAATCCTCGTTGCCGACCGATAAAATCGCACGGTTGGGATTGTGAGGATCCGTATCGACGTGCATTTTCTCCGCCGCCATCGCGGCAAAGGTGGCACGCGAATTCTTGTCCTGCACGCTGTCTTTGGTATCGACGAAGTCCTTACCGTCGGGTCCGAATATTTCTAGCAGAGCTGCCACATCATCGTTTTTGACTGCCAGAATCATGGCGTCCGCGGCTTGCTGCGGAGTGTCGAAGGTTTTCTCCTGAGGTTGCGCGGCAGCTGCCTTTGTTTGCGGTGACGCACGCAAGACGCTTGGCGGAATGCAACAGGAAACGACACCAAGCAGCGCCCAGAGAAACTGTGTGGTTAAAGTATTTCTATTCATGCGTCTCATGTATTTTCCTCGTTCACAGATGGATTACCTTCTACGACCGCCGCCCGAACGCCCGCCGCCATGTGAGGCTCCCAGACTGGATGCGCCTCGCGCACCACTCGCTTGTGCGCTGGCTTTACTTGACGCTCCTCCGAAGGCACTCGAGTTCCGCGATGCGTTGTTGCTACTTGGAATCTGCCGGTTGCCAACGTTGTTCCCGCCGCCGCTGCCCCGGTTCGCGGCCATATTGCTCGCGCCACCGTTGGCGCGGTTTGCACCGGTGTTGGCCGGGCGCGCCGCCGCATTTGAACCCGATCGGTTTGCTCCAGCAGTGCCCCGGTTATTCGCGCCGGTCTGCCTCGTGTTCGCTCCTTGATTCTGCCGCGCATTCGCCTGACGCGTGGACATGGAATCCCCGCGAGAGGTGCCGCCGTACTGCGTCGCGGTCGCTCTGTTTGAATAAGGCGTGCCGCCGCGGTGCTGGGGATTGTGCTGCCAGTTGTTGTTCCCGTTGCGGTTTACGTTGTTGATGTTGTTGCGATTGACGTTGTTGATGTTTGTCTTGTTGTAGTGGCTGACGTAATTGTTGTTGATGTTTATGTTGACGTTGCTGCGCCCCCACCCGCAGTTATAGCCCCACCCGCCACGGTAGTAGGAACCCACGGCCAACCCAACCCCAAAAGCAATCGCAACACCGGCCGCGTAATAACTGGGTGGCGGATAATAAATCGGAGGATAGGGGTACACGGGAGGTCCGTAAACGACTACGGGATTATAGGAAGGCACATAGACGACCTGCGGATTGGCTTGCTGAATCACTACTACTGTCTTCGACTCAACCACTTTTGTTTCCACCTTCTGTTGATCGGTGGATTTTAGGTTTCCTGCGTCCTGCGCCTTTTTGCGCATGCGCTGCACTGCATCCATCACATCACTCTGCTGCGCAAGAAAGGCGTTTCCAAGATCGGTAGTCCACTTAATGCCATCGAACATTTGTTTCACCAGGTCCGGAAACGCGGACATGGCCTGCACGCTCGGATCCCAATCCTCTTTTTGCACTGCATCTGTCAGGGCTTGCCCTTTCAAATCCGGGTGCTTCTGTAACCACTGTTGCAGCTGAACGATTTCGAGAGGATAGGTGGAGGCGGCCAGCACCTGGGCCAGAAGCGGGTCAGGGTAGAGCGCGATCGGCGCGACCAGCGAATCCAATTGATCGTTGGGGATTTTAGGAGCCTCTTGATCCGCCTGCGCGTCCTGTTGTCGCGCTGGGCTCGCGTAACTCGCGGTGTCACCGAAGGCGAGCATCAGCACGCAGAGGACAACCGTGAGACTCTGTGCCGCCCTACTGCGGAATTTCGTTTGACGCGATCGTGTGGTCATAGCTCTTCACACCCTTTTCAGCGATTTGTATGAGATTGATACGCTCGTAATCTTTGTGTTTCTGGTCCGCGGCGGAGAATTTACCTGATTTGACCCGGCCGGTGTATTGTCAAAACTAACAGGCTCGAAGCGCGGGTCTCTGAAAACGCCAATCTCGTTTAGAGGCTGAGAACGGTATCCGCCGAGTCTTCGAACTGGCCTTCGTACTTTCGCGCGCACTTGAGCCAATCATGGGAGGCCGCCAACTTTTCATCATCCGGCAGAGGCCGCGCCGAAGCACCCTGTCACTTTTGACAATACCGTCCGGCGGCCCGTCATGCAAGCATCCGCGGGAATCCAAAGGGCGTAGCTGTGTTCGCCGAAGAATTCGGCACATTTCGCGATGACCACAGCCATTCTGAGACCGAGCAGGGGGAGATGAATGAGATTTGAAAGAGGAATGGGGTCCGTTAAAGATGACAGAACGAAAGGGCCGATCGCGAGCCGGTTACGCGAAATCGGCACATGCTTTACTTTCTTGGCCTGTGTTGCACTAAGCGCGATTCTTTCGGCTCCGGTAACTGCGCAGGAAGTGCTGCCATTCCCGCCTCAGCCGTCAGGCAGCATCGCCGGTCGTACCATGCAGGAATCAATATACAGTCCGGCACCGAAGATCAACCACCTGCCGAAAAATGCCCCGAATATCATTATCATTTTGATCGACGATGTCGGCCCCGGGCTCCCGGACACCTACGGCGGCGAAATCCATACGCCCGCGCTAAGCCGCATCGCCAGCGAAGGGATTTCCTACAACCGTTTTCACACCACCGCGATGTGCTCTCCCACTCGCGGCGCGCTGCTGACAGGAAGAAATCACCACCGGATTAGTGCCGGACAGATCGCGGAACTGGCGAACGACTGGGACGGATACTCCGGCATCCAGCCGAAGAGCAGCGCAATGGTGGCTGAGGTTTTAAAGGACTACGGATACAACACTGCCGCTTTTGGGAAATGGCATAACACGCCCGCAGAACAGACCACCGCAGCGGGGCCTTTTGATTACTGGCCCCTCGGTTACGGTTTTGAATATTTCTACGGTTTTTTGGCAGGCGAAGCCTCGCAATATGAACCGAATCTCGTAAGGAACATCGATGTTGTTCATCCGCCGAAGACTTCGGGTGGCCACGACTACTATCACCTGAGCGAAGATCTGGCCGACGATGCCATTGGTTGGATGCAAAACCACAAAGCCTTCGCGCCTGACAAACCATATTTCATTTATTGGGCTAGCGGCGCTTCACACGGGCCTCATCAGGTGCCGAAGGAATGGTCCGACAAGTATAAAGGTAAGTTTGATGACGGCTGGGATAAGTACCGCGAGCGTGTTTTTGCCCGACAAAAGGCCATGGGCTACATTCCGCAGAATGCGCAGCTCACGCCGCGACCTGAGACGATGTCATCATGGGACTCAATTCCGGAGTCTGAGAAGCCGTTTCAGCGGCGACTGATGGAAGTGTTTGCTGGATTTACGGAGCACGTGGACGCGCAGGTTGGCCGGATGTTAGATGAAGTAGAGCGCGAGGGCGACAAAGACAATACGCTGATCCTTTACATCTGGGGCGACAACGGTTCGTCCGCGGAAGGGCAGAACGGTTCGATCAGTGAGTTGTTGGCACAGAACGGCATTCCCACCACCACGGAGCAGCAGATCAAGGTATTGGACACACTTGGCGGACTCGATGTATTGGGATCGCCAAAGGTTGAAAACATGTATCACGCTGGTTGGGCCTGGGCCGGGAGTTCGCCGTATAAATCGACAAAGCTGGTAGCCGCGCATTTTGGTGGCACACGCAACCCGATGGCGGTTCGCTGGCCTGCCAAGATCAAAGCCGACAGCGCGCCGCGTTCGCAATTCTTACATGTGAACGATGTGGTTCCGACGCTTTATGACGTGCTCGGAATTACTCCACCTAGAGTGGTGAACGGTATTCCGCAGGACCCATTTGACGGCGTCAGTTTCGCGTCCACCTTCAATAACCCGAAGGCCCCGGAAGTAAAGCACACCCAATATTTCGAGATCATGGGAAGCCGCGGCATTTACCACGATGGTTGGTTTGCAGACACGTTTGGTCCGCGCATTCCGTGGTTGCCCGGTCTGCCCAAGGGAGTCTTGGGCCCGAAGGGCGAACTGCTGTGGAATCCAGACAAAGATCCCTGGGAGCTTTATAACCTGAACGAGGACTGGACACAGGCGAACGACTTGGCCGCGAAGATGCCGGAGAAACTCGCTGCAATGAAAGATCTCTTCATCATGGAATTTGCTAAAAACCAGGGCTTTCCGATCGGCGGCGGACTGTGGATTCCGGTGGTACGTCCGGACCTGAGAATCGCACCTCCCTACACGGAATGGACGTTCGCCGGAAACATGACGCGCATGCCGGAGTTCACAGCACCGGCGTTGGGCAACAAGGAGAACCTGGTCACGGTCGACGCGGAAGTTCCCGCCAATGCCAATGGAGTGCTTTACGCGCTTGGTGCGTTTTCTGGTGGACTGTCTCTATATGTTCAGGACGGTGTGCTTTCCTACGAGTACAATCTGTTCGAGATGCAGCGCACGCATATTAGAGCAAAGGACAAGCTGCCTGCCGGAAAAGTAAAAATCGAAGTGGAGACGAGGTACGCCGTGAAACGTCCCGCGGGCCCGCTCGATGTAATCCTGAAAGTGAATGGCCAGCAGGTCGCACAAGGGCAGGTCCCGGTCAGTGCGCCCCTCATGTTTACCGCCAACGATTGCCTCGACATCGGTACCGACCTCGGCTCGCCTGTGTCGTTGGATTACTACGAGAAGGCACCGTTCGCGTTCAATGGAAAGATCGAGCAGGTTCACGTGAAATATCTCGGTACACCGGCGCAACTGCAGGACGAGAAAAAAGATACCGACGCACCGATTCCTACGGTGGACTGAAATAAGGTTCGACACCAATTAAAGAATCGAAACCGGACAACTCATAGAGGAGAGGAGAAAATATATGAAAGGCAAAAAGGCAGTGCAATCTTTGGTTCTTGGGCTCATGTGTGTCGTGCTTCCGTGCATCTTGTATGCGCAGGCCCCGAGTGACAATCCCAGTGTCACTACGCAGTTGACCGGCGCCAAAACGATGGTGGCGAAAATCAAGAGGGATGCCGTGCAGATGGAGTCTTACTCACGAGCCAGCGGCCCGAGTTGGAAAACTCACAGTTCAGCGCTCGAAAAAATTAAGGCGGACGTGAATGAGTTGCAGGAAAATATGCGTGGCTTACAGTCCCACCGGACCGTGGCTAGTCCCTGGCAACAGGCTGCAATCGATCGCATCACCGGCCTTGCGAACGATTTGGCGACAAACATGAACGCGGCCATCGATCGCTTGAATAAGAGCAAGAATCCCGCTACGCCGCCTTACCCTGAATATCTGAAGGCGAATACGCGAATCGCCAGCGATCTCGCGGATGAGATCGATGCGACGATCGATTACGGGCAGAACAAAGCGAAAGCAGACAGCCTGGGTCAACAGCTAGATTCGTCCGCAAAATAATGTTGAGTTCGAAAGCTATGAAGTAGCGAATTCGTTCTTTTGAGGAGATGCGGAACATGAAAATGAAGATGTTGCACGTTGCAGCCTTGGTGATATTTCTCATTGTTTGCTTCGCGCCGGCTGCTTCCACACAGGAGGATCAGGAATCGAATCATTACTCTGGCGTGGCCATGGGCACCGGCGGAAGTGTTGGCGGCAAAACCCTGCAGTTTGACTTCCGCATCACGGAATACACCACGGATGCGGAGGTTCAGCAGTTCGCACAGCTCGTAAAGGAAAAGGGAACTGACGCTCTGCGCCGCGCTTTGGAAAAGGAAGATAAGGGACGCTTCAACATCGTCGGATCTACTGGCACTGCCATCGCGGTGGCCCGCAAAAGGCAGCAAGGCCCCAACACCATCATT
>Ga0308309_10002842_pt1 | contig 10332 bp, 8 predicted proteins | sample HubBroMetageWFT5_FD_192491 | JGI IMG/M metagenome (GOLD analysis project Ga0308309, IMG submission 192491) | Warmed and freeze-thawed soil microbial communities from the Hubbard Brook experimental Forest, New Hampshire - Hubbard Brook CCASE Soil... | ecosystem: Environmental > Terrestrial > Soil... | reverse complement strand
AAAAATGGCTCTTTGCCCAAGGCAACTGCTTCCGGAAGGGGCGCGTCCGGCGAAGCAAACGACAAATCTTCTTCGCAAGCGAAGAATCGCAAGAATGGTCGGCGTTCTAATGTGACTCGGTCTCGAATCGTACCGCGGAGCATCGGATAACGCGACTCCAGTGCATCAAGAACGGCACGCTGGGTGGCGCAACCTTGAATTTCCAGCTGCACATCGCCGTTAACCTTTGCAAGCGTTCGCAAATGTGCCGGCAAGACAACCAGAATCATGACAGAGTTTGAACTTCCACGGAAAGCACCGCCGGAAGATCGCGAACTATGGGTGTCCAATTTTCTCCGGCGTCGGGCGACGCGTACACTTGCCCGCCGGTAGTCCCGAAATACACGCCACATGAATCGAGCGTGTCCACCGCCATCGCGTCGCGCAACACGTTCACGTAACAATCGCGCTGCGGCAGACCTCTCGTCAACGCTTCCCATTCGTTTCCACCCGCGCGGCTACGGTACACCCGTAGTTTTCCGTCCGGCGGAAAATGTTCCGAATCACTTTTGATCGGCACTACGTAAATCGTTTTGGGTTCGTGTGCGTGAACGTCAATCGCGAATCCAAAATCGGTCGGCAAATTTCCGCTCACCTCTTGCCACGAGTCGCCCGCATTGTCGCTACGCATCACGTCCCAATGCTTTTGCATGTACAAAACTTCGGGATGCGCACGGTGCATCGCGACGTGGTGAACGCAGTGCCCCACCTCCGCGTCCGGGTCGGGGATATACTGAGAATGCAGTCCATGGTTAATCGGCTTCCAGGTCTTTGCGCCATCGTCCGTGCGAAACGCGCCTGCGGCCGAAATCGCTATGTATATTCGCTCGGGATTGCTCGGATCCAGAATGATCGTGTGCAAGCACAATCCGCCTGCCCCCGGTTGCCACGAGGACCCCGTGCCGTGCCCGCGCAATCCCGGTAGTTCTTGCCAGGTTGTCGCGCCATCGGTTGAGCGGAATAGCGCAGCATCTTCCACGCCGGCGTACACCGTATCCGGATCCGTGAGCGATGGCTCGAGATGCCACACGCGTTTGAACTCCCAGGGATGCGGCGTGCCGTCATACCATTTGTGCGTGCCGGGAACGCCGTCGTACGCGAACTTGTTCCCCACCGGCTCCCACGACTTGCCTCCATCATTGGAGCGCTGGATCAGTTGGCCGAACCAGCCGGTGGACTGCGACCCATACAGCCGGTTCGGATCGGCAGGCGATCCTTTCATGTGGTAGATCTCCCAGCCCGCGAAGTGGGGGCCGCTCACGTCCCAGCGCTCGCGCTTGCCGTCAGCCGACAGGACGAAGGCGCCCTTGCGCGTGCCAACTAGAACTCGCACACTGCTCATTTGTTTCCCCCTTCTGAACTTGCCGGAGTATATCTGTTTAGATGGATTGGATTCGAAATCGATAGCGGCTTGATTTTAGACTGGAACAGCGCGGGCTACTGAAGTTTCTGCGTGGCGGCGTCGTGGCAGATTAAATTTTCAAAAATTGCGAGCACGTGCTGGCGGTAGCGCACGATGGTTTCCAGAATGGGCCGAAGCTGCGGTTCCCGGACGGTTTCTTTGTCCCACTTGGCGAGAACGGCGGCGGGGACTTGTATGTCCTTGCGAAGCTCGTCGGCAGAATGCCCGCGTAAGAAAAGACCGTAAAAAAACGCGGCCTCGCGCTGCGGGAACTGAAAATCCTGCAGCCTTTCTTCCAGCGGATTAGCTAGCGTTGCCATTGTAGAAAATCGCAGTTTACAGATTTCCGGGGAGACGTCAAGAGTACACGGCGCGTAAGAGAAAATAAGTTTTGAGTCATGGGCTTGGCTGGCGGGGAGTTTGGTAATAAAATCGCTTACAGGTATAGCCTGCATAGGACTCCGTCTGCCCGGCGCCCTGAAAAGCCCCTTTTTCGTCAGTGTTTGGGCCCTCAAGACTGCTCTGTTAGCTCGCCCGTCCCCGCAAAAATTTGATGCCGATTCTCCTCTTTTAGTTTCACGGGAGCGTAAAAGCGGGGTTAAAATCCCGCGTGCTCGTTCTGCTGTGTGTCACGCGCGGCGATAGCGGCAATCTGAATTAGAACATGATTACACTGCTCTCCATTATCGCGCTGGGATTTTTTCTGGGGATGCGGCACGCCACCGACCCGGACCACGTGATCGCCGTCACCACAATTGTGAGCCGGCAGCGCAGCATACGTCACGCGGCTTTAATCGGCGTGCTGTGGGGATTGGGACATACCATTACGATTTTTCTGGTGGGCTCGGCGATTATTCTTTTCGGGGTGGTCATTCCGCCGCGGCTTGGGCTCACTATGGAGTTGTCGGTGGGGCTGATGTTGATCTTGCTGGGAATTTTGAATCTTACCGGATTCACGCGCTGGGTGACGGAGACGTTCACGCCCGCGGCTGGTCCGGCGCATCCGCATACTCACTCGCATGCGCATCCGCACGTTCATGGCGATTTCATTCATAGCCATACGCATGGACATGATCCCGAACGGCATGGCCACGCTCCGGAAGCCACGCCCATTGGCTGGATGGACCGCGTTTTCGGCCAACTCGGTTTGTATCAAGCGCTGCGTCCCCTGGCGGTGGGATTGGTCCACGGGCTGGCGGGATCGGCGGCGGTAGCGCTGCTGGTGTTGACCACGATTCGCGACGCGCGCTGGGCCATCGCCTATTTGCTGGTATTCGGCGTAGGGACCATCGCCGGCATGATGCTGATCACCGCGGCGATTGCCATGCCGTTCAAATATTCGCAGCAGCGATTCGCGCGCCTGAACCACGCTCTCGCCGTGGGCTCCGGTCTGCTCAGCCTGGGGTTTGGCATCTTCATCGTTTACAAAATGGGCTACGTGAACGGGATTTTCACCAGCCATCCGAAATGGACTCCTGAATAATCGCGGTAAGTGCATCGCTCGCTTCTCAAATGATCCCATGCTTGTAGAGTTCGCGGGCTGAGGGCTTTATTTTCGAATGGGCCAAAGCGAAAGATTCGCGGAAGAATGCTCATGGGCTGCCCGGGTAGCCCTTTGTTGAGCTACCCGCGGAAGAAGTTTTGCGTGACATTATTCCTTTACGGTCCCTTGGAAGATGGGGATTGTTGGAAGGGAACGTTCATTTCCCGGATGGGGCGGTCGATTTCTCCAGGCTGGGAAGGGGCTTCTAGGCCGTCGGTGAGCAAGTAGGCCTGGAGGGCCACTGAGTTTGTCGCGAAACTCTCCAGCGAATTCAGATAGGCGATCTGGAGTTGTATCAGAGTGCGCTGCGCGATGAGCACCTGCGGATAGGCGGCGGCCATCTCGCGATATTTTTTGGCGTACATCTCATAGGCTTTTTGAGCGCGCGGGATCATTTCATTTTTGTAACGCGCGGCGGCGATTTGCGAATAGGCATAGTTCTGTACGACGGTGGCGGCCCGTTCGCGGAGAGCGAGTTTCACACGTTCGACTTCGCGCTGGGCGCGTTCCAAGTCTGCTTTGGAACTAGCGATGCCGCCCTGATTGCGATTAAAGATGGGAATCTGCACTCCCACGTCGGCGAAGCCTTGGAGGCCGACGGAGCGGCCGGTGTCGTCGAGCAATTCGAAGTTCTGTTCCATGCCGGCGCGGAGTTGCAAATCGGGGATGGTTTCGCGTTTCGCGCGCGCGAGAGTGGCTTCGGCTTTCTTTACTCCGAGCTCGGCGATTTTTACCGCGGGACTCTCGTTGACAATTTTTTCGACGAGAGCGTCGGCGTCGATTGCGGGCGTGTCTTCGAGGTTGCCTTCCAAGCGCATAAAATGAAGATGGGGATTGCCGACGACGGTGGCAAGTTCTTTCCACGCGCGCTGCTGATTCTGCTGGGCCATGACGACGGCGAGATCGGCTTGCTGCGCTTCGACTTCCGCTTCCAAAACGTCGGGTGCGTCGGCCTGTCCAACGTTGGCCAACTGGCGGGAGGTCTCTACCGCGCCGTCGGCTAGCTTGCCCAGATTCTGGCGGAGTTCGAGCGTTTGCTGTGCGGCCAGGGCTTGGATGAAGGACATTTTGACGTTGGTGACGACGCGCAACTTTTGCTCGTCGGCTTCGGTCTCAGCCTGCTTCTTTTCCTGCTCGAAAATATTTTGATTCAGGCCAAGTTTTCCAGCGAGCACGATGTTTTGCTGGACGAAGAAGCCTTGCTCGCCTCCCCGGAACGAACCGCCCCGGATTTGTTCGCCTTGATAGCCAACGGTGGGGTTGGGATACAGGCCGGATTGTTGTTTGCGCCCTTCGGCGGCGCGAATGTTGGCCGCTGCTTGCGCGAAGGTGGGATTTTGCTGCAAGGCCATCTGTTGCAGTTCTTCCAGAGTGATGGTTTTTTGATCAGAGTCTGCCGCTGGCGCGGGCGTTTGTGCCTGTCCATACGCAACGAACAAAAACAGGAAACTGCAGATTGCCAGAATAAATCGTGAGCTATTCATCGTTATGCTCCATTGCGGGCATCTGCTGAGCTGGCTTAGCACCGTTTTGTTTTTGGCGAAGTTGCATGATGTGGTCGTATGTTTCAGGAGGTAGGACACGGACGAAGGTCATCATGCCGCCCATAAAACCGCTCCAGCCCGGGCGGAGGCCGTAGTTTTCCGGCTTATCGACCGTTGCATCCATGGCCATCATCGGGCCTTCCATGAAAGCGTCTTGAGGAAATCCGGGGACGGAATTTGCGTTTTTGCTGACGTCCGGCGCGGGCATCTGCGCGCCCGGCGTGTGTTGGGCCTGCATCGGTCTCGCAGAATTGAGCGGAGAATTTGTGGTGGCTCTTTCCGCTGCGGAGCCGCCAGCCATTCCGCGGCCGAGGCTTGGGCCGTTTTCCGGTGATGTTGCATTTCCGCCGCGCGGCATGCCCATGCCTTGCTCCATGCCTTCGCCGGCCGGCAACATGGTTGAGCGGCGCGACATGGGGCCGACGCTCGAGGACATTTGGTTCATCATGTGGTGAGGGAGATGGCAGTGAAGCATCCAGTCGCCGGGATTGTTGGCGGCGAACTCCACGTCGCGAGACTGGGCGACGCCGACTAGAACGGTATTGCCCGGGCCCCAGGTAGATTCGGGCTGGCGGCCGCCTTCCGTGCCGGTAACGACAAACTGATGACCGTGAAGATGGATCGGATGGTGGTCCATTCCCAGGTTGATGAGGCGGATGCGGACGCGTTCACCATGGCGCACGATTAGAGGAGTGGTGGCGGGGCCGGATTTTCCGTTGAAGGTGAGCCAGTTGAATTCCATATTCATGGAATTCGGAACGCTGCTATTCGGGAGGATGGCGTACTCCTGCATGATGACCGCGAAATCCTGATCGACGCGAGGGCTGTAGGCTTCCTTGGGATGCATGATGAACGCGCCGATCATTCCCATCATTTCCTGCATGGCCATGTGCGAGTGGTAGAAGTAAGTCCCTTGCTGGTTCAGCGTGAACTCGTAAACGAAGCGGCCGCCTGGTGGGATGGGGTCTTGGCTCGCGCCGGGGGAACCGTCCATGTCGTAGAGGACTTCGAAACCGTGCCAGTGCATTGCGGTTGGTTCGGGAAGATGGTTGTCAACGATGATGCGGACGCGATCGCCTTGGGTGATCTGGATGGTGGGGCCGGGAGCGCTGCCGTTGTAACCCCAGAGATCGATGACTTGGCCGGGGACGATTTCTTGTTTTACCGGCTCGGCGATTAGATGGAATTCTTTGACCTTGCCGTCCATGTGGAAAGGGAGATTGGGGATGTCGGGAGTTTGGACTGGAACTGGAATTCCGTGCGGATACTGCGGCGGCGCGTTTTTCCCGCTTCTTTTCGGCTGCGTTTCCAACGTGGCTGGAGATGAGTTCATTTCTTGAGCGGACAATACCCTGGTGGAAGCGAAGAGGCCGGCTCCCGCTAGAAAATTCTGCAAAAATCCGCGTCTACTGCTCATGTTCTTCTCCCTTCGAACGGACACTTAATTGCGAGAAATTGAATTGATTTTGCGTTTCGTCCAGGACTAGAAGCGGGCATCACCGCCGCACGTTTGGCGTTAAACGCCTGGACAAGAGAAACGACAGACGGAAATATGGAAGTCTTTAAATGCGGAGAGAAAGTATCTGGGGCAGGGAACCGCTGCTTTGTTTCGCAGCGAACGAATTATTAAATGCTGGGCTTGATAGGTTGACGCGAGACAGAGATTTGCTCACGGCGTGCAGCGCGACTAATTGCCAGTTCGAACTCGAAAAAGTCAGACGATAGGGAAACCCGTCGAACAGGCGAGCTTGGTCTGCATGATGGCAGCTCGGATCATTCGTTGCGAACCGGGTTCCGTGATTCGTACAATCCTGGCAGTTGGACATATTGTGATGCGCGCCGTGATGATGACCCGGCATATCAGAATGTGAGTGGCTTTGGGGCCCGGTGTTGCAATATAGCTGGCAAATCGAGCCAAGGCTTCCGCTTGCGCAGAAGAGCACCCCTCCGAGAATCAGACCGATCGTTCTGCGAATAAACACTAATTGAACGATACGCCTAAGCTTATTCGGCGCACAAGGCCTACTTGGGTTCAGAAGTTATCGTTTAGCATCCCGGCGCCCAGAACGAATTGGATGCCGAGGGTTGAGCGGGTAAGCTGCTGCGGTGCGTGATTGTGCGGCGGAAATTAGCAAGGAGAAACGAGCGACGCTGGCAGGTTGAACCAAATTCGGACGACAAGGGGGATTGATGGATGTGCGTGTGAATGAAAACATGATCACGACGGCGTTCGATCTGCCGGGATATCGGGTCGCGCGGTCGATGGGATTGGTTCGCGGAATTACGGTGCGGTCACGCAGCATTCTGGGGACACTGGGCGCGTCACTGGAGACGCTGGTGGGCGGGAACATCACGTTGTTTGAAGAAATGTGCGAGACGACTCGAGAGCAAGCGCTGGAGTTGATGATGCAGCACGCGGTCGCCCGCGGGGCGAATGCAGTGATCGGAGTGCGATACGACTCGAATGAGTTGATGCAAGGGGTGACGGAAGTGCTGGTTTATGGGACGGCGGTGCAGGTAGAGAAGGCTAGCTAGGTCGCGAACCGATAGGCCCTGCGCGGAAGCCGGTAAGGGTGTATCAAAAGGTTCGCAGGTCAGGGTTGAGAAATATTATCGCGCGCCTGCCTCGGGAGCCGGCGATGCCGCGATCTTGCTGAGCTCGTCTTTGCGAACCTTGCCGGTCGGAGTTAGAGGCAGTTCACGTATAAGTAAAATCTGCGAAGGCCGTTTATAGGGAGCCAGATTCTTGGCAGCGTGTTCGGCTAGCTCCGCAACTGAAGCGGACGAACCCGGCGATAATTGTACGAAAGCGATGACTTCCTCGCCGCCTTCCGCTCCCTGCACGTTTCGCCCGATCACCGCGGAATTAACCACCGCTCCATGAGTATTCAGTACCGCCTCAATTTCCGCGGGATAAACGTTCATCCCAAATCGAACGATCAACTCCTTCGTTCGTCCAACGATGAAAAGATGCCCGCCTTGGACCCGCGCAAGATCACGCGTGTTAAACCATCCTTCCGAGTTGATGGCAGCGGCAGTTTCCTCCGGCGCGCGATAGTAACCTTTCGCTACGTTCGGCCCGCGCACCCGTAGTTCGCCCACCTCTCCATCTCCCACGTTCTCTCCGCGCGAATCCACCAGCTTGATCTCAACTCCCGGGAGTACGCGCCCCACTGACAAATCGCTGCGAGGCTCGTCGACTCTCGCCTGCGCAATTGTTGGTGAACATTCCGTAACCCCGTACCCGTTGTGTAGAGGCATTCCAAACAGGCTCTCGACCGCTGATTTCACCGCCATCTGTAACGGTGCGCCGGAAGAGGAAATAATGCGAAGCGCAGGAAATTTTAATGGCCCTGACAGTTTCTTCGCTTTGGCGTAATCCACCAGCAGAGCAAACATAGCCGGCACTCCTAGCACGATTGTGAGCCGGTCTCGTTCCACCGCCGCAAGCGCTGCAACCGGATCGAACCGCGGCGACAAATAAAGTGTAGCGCCGCTCAGCAACGTCCCCAGTAAAACCACAGAAAGTCCCACAGCGTGTGACATCGGCAGAACACCGTACAAGCGATCCTCAGGAGTAAGTGAGCGTATCTGCGCCGAGACCGCCGCAATGAACAGTAAATTCCGGTGCGTCAAAACAACACCTTTTGGAAGTCCGGTGGTGCCAGAGGTATAAATCAGCGCAGCCACGCGATCGGCACTATCTTTCGCAATCGGCTCGGGTTCCACCTTGTCATTTAGTTGACCCGCACCAATCGAACCCAGCCCAGCGCGTTCCTCAATAGTCGCGCCATGCCGCTTCGCATGTTGCGCGGCATGCGGAGGAACGCCCGCCATGTAAATCACACGACGAGCGCCGCAGTGATCTCGAATATCGTCGATCTCTCGAGCTGAGAGTCGCGCGTTTGCGAGCACCGGCCAAGCGTCCATCCCGGTCAGGGCCAGGAAAATCGCAACAAACCCACGGCAGTTCTCGCAGACCAACAAAACTCGGTCGCCAGGCCGCACACCCAAGTCGCGCAGCCACAATCGCGTTTCGCCGGCTACAGTTTCAAGTTGGCGATAAGTCAAAGATCCCGACGCCTCGGCCACCGCCAGTCGTTCAGGCGAGCGTTCCGCCCATGGCTTAATCACATCGCTGATATTTTCCGGCAGGGATTCCAACAGTTCGGAGGTCTGAGTATCAGTCATGAACACATATCATATCAGTTGGCCGCAAGACGCCGTCGAGCGGGTTCGGTGTTGGGTAAGCTCGGGCAAGATCGGGACAAACAGCGAAGGCTATCCGCGTACGGCCGGAGTCATGGACGAGAGCGAGGAAGCCTCCGCCTTCCTTGAGACCAAATACTTCAGCCACTTTCCGTACACGGACGCGGCAGACCTCTGCCAAGTCTCCTGCAGCCCGCTCGCAACCGCAGTCTCGGGAAATTCAGCCAATAATTCCTCGCCCGGATTCGCCGTAACCTTGTCTCCGAAATCAGAAAGAAGCTTAGTCGCCGCTGCGTCAAAATATCCCTGCGGCATGTTGGGATATGTTTCTCTCTCTCCCCGTAGAAACCTTTTGATATCCCTGCGATATTCTTTCAACAAAGTCCGCGTGCTGTATTCCGGATGCCCCTGGAAGTGCACGAACAAACTGTCTCTTTTTTTCTTCACAAATAGATCAACGCCCGCTTGCGCCGATTGGAGCAGGACTTCGTAGCCGCAGGATTCCAGCGCATCCGCTCGAACTTCGTTCCACCGGGAATGGGGAATTCGCATTGTATCCCCGCCGCCCGCCGTCAACGCATGGTCTCGAACTTTTTTGTACTCGAATACGCCGAATTGTTTGTCGCTAAGCCGGTGGCGTGGAATACCTCCGCTGTATAGAACTCCAGCGTGAGCCGCTAGACACGATAAAACTGTAGACGCTGTATTGGTCTCGGCCCAATCCAACACCTTGGTCAAAACCGGCCAATACGCTTCGTCGCGTAAATTCTGTTGGCGCGGCTCGGTTCCGGTCATAACCACGCCATCAAACCGGTCGTTCAAAAGCTCATTGATATCAAAATAGAAATTGTTCACATGGCGCTGCCCGGCGTCATTCCGAGGAAGCTCCGGTAGCGAGAAAAGCTTAAGCGATATGGGAATGCCGCCGGCGGCCGCGTCGAAAAGTTCGTAGAATTGAATTTCGGTGTCTTCCAGCGCCGCATCCGGCATGTTGTTAATCAACGCAATCCGGATGTAGCCGTTTTGCTTGCTGGCTGGCCGTTCGGAGCGCGGACGGTTTTTCAGCGCCAACAGCTTGGGAACGCGCCCTCCGTCAATTACGATCGGCATTTGCCAACTCCGAGGTTCGCAGCAGTTCGGATTCCTAGGCAGCCTTCTCCAGCGCCTGCGCGAGGTCCGCAATAATGTCGTCAATGTGTTCGATGCCGACGCTCAGCCGCAGCATTTCCGGCGTGACACCCGCTTTCAATTGTTCTTCCGGCGTCAATTGCCGATGTGTAGTGGATGCAGGGTGGCAAGCCAGCGATTTCGCGTCGCCCATGTTCACCATGCGCTTAAACAAATGCAGCGCATCAAAACATTTTACGCCCTTCTCGAATCCGCCCTTTACTCCGAAAGTCATCAGTGAACAGAACTGTGAGCCGAGATATCTGTGCGCCATTGGATATAGCGGGCTATCGGGAAATCCCGCGTAATTCACCCAAGCAACCCGGTCATGATTGCGCAGAAATTCGGCCACCTTGCGGGCGTTCTCCACGTGCCGCTCAACGCGCAGCGCCAGAGTCTCAACCCCTTGCAGCAACAAGAAGCCGTTG
>Ga0308309_10002841_pt1 | contig 10333 bp, 8 predicted proteins | sample HubBroMetageWFT5_FD_192491 | JGI IMG/M metagenome (GOLD analysis project Ga0308309, IMG submission 192491) | Warmed and freeze-thawed soil microbial communities from the Hubbard Brook experimental Forest, New Hampshire - Hubbard Brook CCASE Soil... | ecosystem: Environmental > Terrestrial > Soil... | reverse complement strand
GAGCACGAGCAATCACCTTTCACCTCTCACTCTCCCCTCCCCACATACGCCACGCGCCACACCGTGCCGTTCCCGTCCTCGGTTACGAGAAGAGCGCCATCGTGCGCAACGGCTACACCAACCGGCCGGCCCCAGACGCGATCGTCGTCTATCACAAAGCCGGTGAGAAAGTCGTCATACTCGCCGGTGGCGACACCGTGATTAACGCGGACACGTACGACTTTGTAACCGGTGCGTACACTCCGATTCCACGAACCATGAAAAGCAGCGAAAATATCTCCGTGATATTCAGCCGGGAACGCGGCTACGCCGCTAGTCGCGGTGTAGAACACCATTTCTAACGAGGCCGAGTGCGACTGCAGCAGGACATCGGGAACGATGACTTGCCCGGCGAGATCCGGACGCTGGCCGGCGAGCCGAGGATCTTCATGATTACCCAAGTAATACCAAGGCCATCCGTAAAATCCGCCTTCTTTAACCCGGGTGATGTAATCAGGCACTAAATCATCGCCGAGAGAATCTCGCTCGTTCGTCGATGTCCACAATTGACCGGTCTCCGGATTGACAGCTAGCCCGACCCCGTTGCGAATTCCGGTGGCGAACGTACGTAAAGGGTCATGTCCGCCTGGGTCAGTGACTAAGATATCCGCTCTGCCAGCCTCGCCATCCCAAGCCGAGCCTCGTCCATGTTCAGCTTCCCAACGATGGATCGCATCGCTGCTCATTCTGCTCATCCCTTCGGCAACGTTCGATCCTGAACCGACGGAGATAAACATCCGCTTATCATCCCGGGAAAAAGCGATATCGCGGGTGGTATGACCGCCGTGACTTTCCGACAGGCGCGCCACGATGAGCTGACGGCTGCCACGTGCCTTAAGATCGCCATTCTGATAGGGGAAACGAACGATCGAGTTGTTGTTCGCAATGTAGATCCATTCCGGACTAGAATTCGATGGATAGAAAGCGATCCCGAACGGGCGATCCAAGCCTTCCACAAAAACTTGATTTACCGAAGGCGCCCAAGCTCCGTCGGCAGCTCGCAACACCCGGATCCGGTTCCGGTTCGTTTCCGCGACAAATATGTCCCCGTTAGGCGCCACTCTCAGCAAACGAGGATTCGACAGACCCGCGGCAAATAAAACGACCTTAAACCCGGTGGGAACTGATAGCGCCGCGTTAGCAGGTTGCCTCACCACATCCGGACCATTCCCAGCCGATCGGGTGCTGTAGGGCGGAGGTAGATCTGCCAACGTGATATGATGTTTAACTCCCGGCGCAGCGTTACGCCAATCATCAGGATCGGTCTTACGCGACGTCGCTGGAGTCGGGGTCTGTTCGACGGTCGAAGCGATTTCAGGTTTCAGACTCGATAGATAAGCAATTACATCGGAACGATCTGTAGCCTTAGGAATGAGCAACGCCATGGCCGTGCCTGGAACCATGGCGCTCGGGTTGCTGAGGAAACGGTCTAGCGTGGATACGTCCCAAGTCAGTCCTGATCCCTTCAGGGATGGCGTATAGTTAAAGTTCGGACCGGCTCCAGCGCGTCTGCCAAACACACCGACAAGACTCGGTCCTTGTCGCGTGATCGCACTGTTCCCCTCCCCTAAGGTGTCGGCATGGCAAAGCGCGCAGTTCTGCTGGAAAAAAATCTTTCCGTGACTGGAATAAACAGAAGTGGAGGTCTGAGCTATCGCCAGGCTGACCGTAGAGAGAAATAAGAGACCAGAAAGCAGAACCCGTCTGGGGAAGGTCATAGCGAGGAGAGAGGATCTCACGCAAAACCATAAGACGTGAAAAGTGAAAAGTGAAAGGCCTGCCCTGAGCAAGCATTATGCGCGTCGAATGGGTGATTGGTGATAATTTCTTAAGGGCCGCGAAAGGGGTGTGGTCAGTGCATTTGACGTTTCAGCTTTTACCGGCTGCCACTTCTCGCCAATCACATCTCACGCTGCTTTCCTATCTGCGTAAATCTGCGTCCATTTCACCCCGGAGAATTTCGGGGCTGCGGTTGGTCTTTGTTTCGCGTCCATTCGCGGTGCTTTTTCGCAAGAGTCCGACAGGGTGCGCAAGAACCCGAGAGAGGAGCCGGTCGCAGACTATATGTTGCGGTCGTGACAATAGCCGTTTCTCGCTACCCCATCACGCCGATACTCGGCCGCTCCTTCTTCGCTCATCTCTCGGCTCGCACAACCATGCTATTACGCTTGTCGAACCGTTCGCGGGCCCTGAGTATCTCAGCGCTGTTGGCTTCAGCCCAGGTACATAACTCGTTCACTTTGTCGACCAACGAGCCGCCTAAAGGCGTTAGCGAATACTCTACTTTCGGGGGCACGCTCGCGTACAATTTCCGAACCACTAAGCCGTCCCGTTCCAAGTCGCGCAGGGTCACGGTCAACATTTTCTGGCTGATACCGTCGATGGCGCGGCGCAATTCAGCAAAACGCAGGGTGCCGGAAGCCAAACGGACTACGATCAATACGGCCCATTTATCGGCCAGATGGTCGAGGATCAGCCGGGCCGGACAGTCGCGATCATTCACAGTCGGCCGCATGCAATCGGTTAATTTCATTCGGGCGTTAGGAGTTGGGGAAGTCATGGGCCCGTAACGAGCGCACTATAGCTCGGAATCACGCAAAAACAATTCATAGTATACTTCAGGTTACTTACTCTCTTTTTGGCTACTTGCTCTCTTTTAGGTGCCTTCTTGCAAATGGTTCCTTAGTAACCGAAGGGTCGTAAGTAACTAAACATCGTCCGTAGGAAAGGTAATGAAAAGGAGCTTTATTCAAAGTGGTTTTTTGACAGATCCAGTGGCCGGTCGGCCGCCAGGAGCAAGACCAGTTGCCGCGGGGCAATTTCAGTTGCTCGCCTTAACCCTGGTAGCCGTGGTCGCCGTGCTGACCGGTTGCAACAATCAGCCGCCGACCGCCCATAACTTTCCGCCGGCGAATGTGACGGTCAGCAAGCCGGTTCAGAAAGAGGTCGTGGATTGGAACGAGTTTACCGGACGAACCGCGGCCGTAAATCTGGTCAACGTTACGGGGCGAGTTAGCGGTTACATCGTCAATATCCCTTTCAAGGAAGGCGACCTGGTGCACAAAGGTGATGTGCTTTATCAGATCGACCCTCGGCCGTATCAAGATGTTTACGATCAGGCGCTCGGCCAATTGAAGCAAGCCCAAGCCAACCAACAGCTGCAGGAAGCAACTTATGCCAGGCAAGCGCGTTTACAGCAGACCAATGTTATCGCCAAGGAGGATTATGACACCGCGCTATCGAACAAGAACCAATCTGCCGCCCAGGTGATCTCAGCGCAGGCTGCCGTCAATGCCGCCCAACTCAATCTTGAGTTCACCCGCGTCGTTTCCCCGATTGATGGACGGGTTGGACGACAACTCGTGAATATCGGGAACCTGGTTCAAGCCGATTCGACCCAGCTCACCACGGTTGTCAGCATCGACCCGATCTACGCTTACTTCAGCATGGACGAGCTGGCAGCCCTTGGCTATCAGCGACTCGTCCGCGACGGAAAACTGGAGAGTACGGGAAACGGGAATGCGCCGGTTTACTTGCGGTTGCAGGACGAGAACGGCTTCCCGCACGAAGGAACTATCAATTTTGCAGATAACGCATTTGATACCACCACCGGCACTCTCCTAATCCGGGCGACGTTCGCCAACCACGACGGCTTTCTTACGCCGGGAAACTTCGTACGCGTAAGAGTCGCAGCCAGTCCGAAATATGACGCGCTTCTAGTGGCGGACCGCGCTATCGGAACGGATCAGGATCAGAATTTTGTCTATGTGGTGGACTCAAAAAATATTGCCCAACTGCGACACATCACGATGGGGCAAGAAGCCGATGGGTTGCGGGTCGTCAAAACCGGGCTGCACCCGGATGATGTGGTCGTAATTAACGGAATTTTGAAGGTTAGGCCAAACAGTCCGGTGAAACCGGAGAACGGTTCGATGGAGCAATTTGCGACGGAGGACATCACCACGCCGTCGACCTTATCGAAAGCTAGCGCGTCACTGAGTAAACGGAACGCTAACCAGGCAACTCAGTAAGTTCATTAAGCTTAGTAGGACCAGGGAAAACACAGGATGAAGCTCTCTCATTTTTTTATTGAACGCCCCATTTTTGCGATCGTCATCTCAATCGTCACCGTGCTGTTGGGAGTGATCGCGGACACGATCTTACCGGTAGCACAATATCCGGAGATCGCGCCTCCCACCGTGGTAGTGCAGGCTCAATACCCGGGGGCTGATCCAAAGACATTAGCCGAAACGGTGGCGCAGCCAATCGAGCAGCAGGTCAACGGCGTGGAGAACATGTTATACATGTCCTCCGTTTCCGCGATGGACGGAACGATGCAGCTGACTATCACCTTCAAACTGGGAACGGATCCCAACATTGCGCAGGTCCTGGTGCAAAACCGGGTGGCGATCGCGGAGCCGCAATTACCGGCAGAAGTGAGAAATATCGGGGTTACCACGTCGAAACAATCGCCTGATATCTTAATGGCCATCGGGTTGACTTCGAAGAACAACACCTATACCCCGCTCTATCTAAGCAACTACGCTTACACCCAGATCCTGGACAGCCTCAGGCGAATTGAAGGCGTCGGCAACGTTCAGGTTTTCGGGGCCCAACCCTACAGCATGCGCATCTGGGTGAATCCGGATTTGCTGTTTTCCCGCGGGTTAACCGCGGATGATGTGGTCAACGCGATTCAAGCTCAGAACATTCAGGTCGCACCCGGAGCCGTGGGGGCAGAACCGGCGAATCCAAAGACCGAATTCCAGATGATCCTGAATACCAAAGGACGTTTGGTCACGCCGGAACAATTTTCCAAGATCACCTTAAAGCGAGGAAGCAATGGGCAAATCGTTTATCTAGGGGACGTCGCCAGGGTTCAGTTAGGCGGCCAGAGTTACACCAGCAGCACCTATGAGAACGGTACGATCCCGGCGATCGGTATCGGTATTTTTCAGTTACCGGGATCCAACGAACTGAAAACCGCGGCGCTGGTGAAAAAAGCTATCGCCGACATGGCCAAATCGTTCCCGCCCGGCATGGAATATTCAATTCCGTATGATCCCACTCTCTTCACTCAGCAATCGATTGATGCGGTGTATGAGACCTTGCGAGACGCCATTATTTTGGTGGTGATCGTGGTCATGGTGTTCCTGCAGTCCTGGAGGATCGCGCTCATCCCGTTGATTGCAGTCCCGGTGTCATTGATCGGTACCCTAGCGGTAATGGCCCCGTTGGGTTTCTCGCTCAATTCGCTTTCCCTGTTCGGATTAGTGCTCGCTATCGGTATCGTCGTAGATGATGCGATCGTGGTGGTCGAGAACGTGGAGCGTTGGATCGAACACGGTTTTTCGCCAAAAGAAGCCACCAGAAAGGCCATGGACGAAGTCGGCGCCGCTATCATCTCGATCGCGGTCGTATTGACGGCGGTTTTCGTGCCGACGGCGCTAGTCAGCGGGATCAGCGGCCAGTTTTATCGGCAGTTCGCACTAACTATTGCCATCGCCACTTTAATCTCCGCGTTCAATTCGCTGACTTTAAGCCCGGCGCTGGCTGCACTTCTGATCAAACCTGGACATGCCAAGAAGGACTTGCTCACCCGCTTGATCGACGTTTTGCTGGGCTGGTTTTTCCGCTTATTCAACCGGACGTTCGATGCCGGCATCAATACCTACGGGAAAATTGTGCGGCGATTTCTCCGCGTGAGCGGTCTTGCGCTGGTCTTGTATCTAGGGCTGATCGTTCTCACCGGGATGTTATTCAAGTCAGTCCCAGGGGGGTTTATCCCCACGATGGATCAAGGTTACCTCATCGTGTTTGCGCAACTACCGGACGGCGCGTCGCTGCAGCGAAATGACGAGGTCAGGCGCCGCATCGGCGAAATCGGGAAGGACATGCCGGGGGTTGAGCTTACGTTTGCCATCGAAGGCTTGTCGATTCTCGATAATACCATCAAATCCAATGCCCTAACGGTCTTCTTTCCGTTGAAACCGTTTAGCGAGCGCATCGGACATCCGGAGCAATCGGCCGACGCTCTCGTAAAGAGATTGCAAGGAGCATTCAGTTCTATTCAAGACGCGTTCGTGATCGCCATCCAACCTCCCTCTGTTCGCGGAATGGGCAATGCCGGTGGGTTCCAGCTCGAAATCGAGGACCGCAGAAACGCTGGGTTAACTGCGCTACAACAAGCAACCGATGCGGTCGTGGCAGCTGCCAATGCGGAGCCGGGGTTAGCCGGCGTCTTTTCTACTTACCGGTCTCAGGTTCCCCAGCTGTTCTTGAATATCGATCGGGAAAAAGCGCAGGCGTTAAATGTGCCCATGAGCGCGGTGTTTGACAGCCTCCAGTCCTACCTTGGCACCAACTATGTCAATGACTTCAATTTTCTTGGCCGAACATTTCAGGTGAACGTTCAAGCGGATTCCGCCTTCCGCGGCAACCCGGATCAGATTCGGCGAATGTATACCCGGAGCAGTACCGGCGGGATGGTGCCGCTAGGTAGCCTGATGGACATTCAGCGCACCACAGGCCCCGATACGGTCGGACATTACAACGTTTATCCGGCCGCGCTGATCCAGGGAGCTACCCAACCGGGAGTCAGCTCCGGTCAAGCCATCGAGAAGATGGAGCGCATCTGCCGGGAGACACTGCCTAGCCAGTTCGCCGTTGAGTGGACCCAGCTAACCTATCAAGAGGTGACAGAAGGAAACACGGCGGTTTTTATCTTCCCGCTCTGCGTCTTATTCGTGTTTCTAGCTCTGGCCGCTCAATACGAAAGCTGGTCACTCCCACTAGCCGTCATCTTGATCGTTCCGATGTGTTTGTTCTCCGCCATGGCCGGTGTTTTTCTTCGTGGCCAAGACAACAATATTTTCACCCAGATCGGGTTTGTGGTGTTGGTAGGTCTGGCTTGTAAGAACGCTATTTTGATCGTCGAATTTGCCCGGCAACAACTTGATACGGGTAAAACCAGAATTGAAGCAGCGGCAGAGGCGGCACGCTTGCGGTTGCGCCCGATTCTGATGACTTCGTTCGCGTTCATTCTAGGAGTATCACCGTTACTGGTTGCGAAAGGAGCGGGCGCCGAGATGGATCAAGCATTGGGCACAGCCGTCTTCGCCGGAATGATCGGGGTCACGTTCTTTGGAGTCTTGTTCACACCGATCTTTTTCTCCGTCATAATGAAGTTCTTTGGAGGAAGAACCGGAGGCAAAGACAAGACCGGGCGACCGCCTCAACGAAGTCACCGCGTCAATGAAGAGGCGGCAGCGCTTCGCGAATAGCCAATAGCCAATAGCCAATAGCAGATAGCAAATTGTGACGCGGGCGGCTGAATATTGGTGGGGCGAGGCTCCTGAATGACCTAAAAGGGGTGCGCAAGGCGAATGACGCGCCGCACCCTTTTGTGTGCTGTGCCTCTAGACGTGCCGAGCCGTGTCCCAGCGCAAACCACGGCTCGGCGCGTTTACCGGCATTCACCACGCCTTCGGATTCGAAGCGCAGCCGGCCTGCGGAACCTCAAGTTAGTCGATATGAGGGATCCGCCCTGCCTGTCCGCCGTAGTTCCGGGGATGTGGGACGAAGGAGGAAAAGGGCGGCAGATGATTCGTTCGACATTCAGATCGCAAAGTCCTTAGCTAAAAATCCACGTTCAGGCTATTCTAGTCGGGATGACGAGCGCCAACAGGCAGAAGTACAAGTTACTCACGCACAGGAGATTACTATGAAAAGGACAAGTCCCTTTATTATTCCACTGACAATGCTTTTAGTCGGTATCGCCTTGGATAGTTTCGCTGGCTCTGCAACCCTGTCTAAACCGCGCAAAGCCAAGATCGCCCAAAAGGAATTGGCAGACAAGCCTTGGCAAGAGTGGAGCTGGACCTGGCAACCTTGGAAACTCGTGATGTGGAGTTACCAGCCGGGAAATCAGTGATTCTCTACGCGAGATTTTAAGGGCCTTACGCCTTTCCTTATTTCGGACGTTGTCGCACGCCCTTTCAGGGCGGGCGTTTTATTAATCGGCACCTGGGGTTAAAACCCCAGGCTGAGTCCTATAGTCCCTTCGGGACAAAGTCCGACAGTCCGCGAAGGGACCTGACCGAACCTCCATCTCGCATCAATCTTGACCGCCTACCCGGCTTCGGTATTTGCCCAACTCATTTTGATATTCGTCCTGACCTTTTTTATAAGCCTCATCACTGATCAGGTGCTTCTTATACATTTCCTCCAAATGAGTCCTCTTACGCTCTGCGTCCCGGCGAGCCTGTTCGGCATTTTTGCGGGCCGCTTCTGACGGCGGTTTCTTTTCGCGAGGCGCATCGTTGCTGACCAACGGGGTAGGTTGTCGAACCGGCGAGTTCACGGGAACCGGTGTCGCCACCACGGAAGGTGCAGGCTTGGCAGCGACCACTGGAGTTGTCATCACCGAGGGTGATGGTTTGGCTGAGATCGCCGGTGATGGCGCTGTGGTGGCAATTACCGGGTTTTGGCTTCCGACGATAACAGGAGAAGCCGAGGCGTTCGCCGAAGCGACCTGCGTCTGTCCGCCATGTTTCAAGCGCACGTTTTTGAGCACGATTACTGCCGCGACGCCGAGCGCACCAATCACAACGATCGCGACCAGAATGCCGGCGAGAATGATTTTGAGCGAGCTTTTCCGCGGTTTGCTGTACTCCAACTTGACCATAGGCCTCACCTTCAGATGGAGTCTCGATGGTTTGCGGCGGTTCCTGTTCATAGAAAATGCAGGGGAGGATACACTACGGAATGTGTCATGCAAAGCATTGTACACAATATACAGTGTTGCACTTTGCATTGCAATGTAACAAAAAGCCGGACGAGCAGGCCGCCGCCGCTTCGCTTTGGCGCGCCATAGATTTAAGGTTCGAAAAACGTCTGTCAGTTTGGCCGCGACGTCTTGTCCGTCATGGTCCCGCGCTTGCGCATGCGCGTCACATAAGGACGCAGGCGTGTTTGTCCCGGAGGGACCAGATGATCGTAGCCAGGCAATTTATTGCCTGGAATCCCGTTCAAAAGGGATCCGTCCCGTAGGGACGGTGTGATTGGGTCCGATAGGCGTGCCACGATCGGGACGACCAACCAACCTTGGGTAAGGATCAGACCGTGCCCTACGGGACGGATTTTCGATTGGACCTGTTCCAGGCAATAAATTGCCTGGCTACGATCATTCGGTCCCTCCGGGACAAAGACTAGTTTCCTTATGTTGAAGCAGATACGCGCCTGCGGGTCGAAGGCTGAAGGCTTTGCGAAGTCGGGAGCTCGTCCCTACAGTAGCTTGAACCGCTACGCCTCCACATAGTCTTCGCGCCAGGATCTTAGTGACGGCAGCGCCAGATCTTGGGCATCGAATACATGAACAAAGCTGGAGCTGACTGAAAAATGGACCGGCGCGCCTTGGGGCAGATTACGGATCCCGCGGATCGACGCTGTCAGGCCTTCGCCTGACGGTAAAGTCGCAAAAACGATCGTCTCAGAACCCAGCATTTCGGTAGCCAGGACGGTTCCGGATATCTGGCCGTCGTCGGAAAGCGCGAGATGTTCTGGCCGGATTCCAACGGTGCAGTCAGCGCCGGCCGGCAATTTCGCGCCGGCAGTGGCGGCATTAACGGCCGCGCGGCCGTTGTTGATGGTGAGGCTCATCCCTTTGCCACTGGTAGTGTGAACCTTTGCTTTCAACAGGTTCATTTGGGGAGTGCCTAAGAAACAGGCGACAAACTTATTTCGCGGCCGAGCATACAGCTCGATCGGCGCGCCGACCTGTTCCACGACGCCTTCGCGCAAAACCACGATCGTATCCGCCATGGTCATAGCCTCCACCTGGTCGTGCGTGACATACACCATGGTCGATTCCAAACGCCGATGCAGGCCGACAATCTCGCTCCGCATCTTGACCCGTAGTTCGGCATCGAGATTGGATAGCGGCTCATCGAACAGAAAGGCGTCTGGTTCCTTAACGATGGCGCGGCCGATGGCAACGCGCTGACTTTGGCCACCGGAGAGCTGGGAAGGGCGCCGCGACAGCAGATCGGAAATTCTCAAAATGTCGGCTGCACGCTTGATCCGCTCATTGATCTGGGACTTTGGTAGTTTCTGATTCACCAACCCGAATCGGAGATTTTCGTACACGCTCATATGCGGATAGAGCGCGTACGATTGGAAGACCATGGCCATCCCCCGCGCAGACGGCAGCAAATGATCGCAGCGCTTGCCGGCAATATGCACCTCGCCAGAAGTCAATTCTTCGAGGCCGGCAATCATCCGTAACAAAGTCGAT
>Ga0308309_10002840_pt1 | contig 10336 bp, 12 predicted proteins | sample HubBroMetageWFT5_FD_192491 | JGI IMG/M metagenome (GOLD analysis project Ga0308309, IMG submission 192491) | Warmed and freeze-thawed soil microbial communities from the Hubbard Brook experimental Forest, New Hampshire - Hubbard Brook CCASE Soil... | ecosystem: Environmental > Terrestrial >... | reverse complement strand
CATCATGCCGATGCTCATTCCCGCTTCAAGCGGAACGTGGTAAAGCGGAAACGGTTTGCCGCGAAGCCCAGCAAAAGCGGTGCGAGAGTTGGCGAACGTATTCACGCGGATGCCAAACCAAGCCACACCGTAGCTCCCCGCGATTCCAAGCACGCTAAACAAGAAAATAATGATCACTCGGAGGGCTTCGTAGTGCAGCAGCACTCCGAAATAGAGCACGATAACCACGGCGATAAACAGTTCGAGAAGGAGCAGAAATTTGCCCTGCGTGACCAGGTAGGTTTTGCAGGTTTCATAGATCAGCTCGGAAATCTCGCGCATGGCGCGATGGACCGGCAAGTTCTTCAGCCGCGTATAAATCACCAGGCCGAATACCAGCCCAAAGATGCAGAACAGGATTCCGAAGAGCAGGAGCTTGTGCCCGTCGATGCCCAGGAAATTTACCGACGATAAATCCGGCAGCTTCAGGTTCGCTTCCCCGCCCGCCGCCTCTCCAGGCGATTGCGCGTATGCTGCGGCCGCGCCCAAAAGCATTACGAAAAATCCAGCAGCCGATTTCAACGCGGCGCGGCAGAAATTCCAGCGGTCAAACGAGCGCAAAGTACTCATTAAAAGGCCCCCCGTAGGCAGGCGGTCACACGTTTGGCAAGACAGAAGCGCATTCGATCTTCCTCCGGATAAAGACTCCTTGGCGGGAGCCTACATAGTGCGAGAAACAACAAGACAGAATCGACTTTTGTAGCAGGATTCGCGCGTTTCGTCAAGAAAATAGGGCGTTTGGTCGCCACTTAGCTTTCCAATCGGAAGGGAAGACCGCAAGCGAGCGCCAGACGGCTTCTGCCCCATTTTCCCTTGCGAAAGGGGTGACCGAGGCTGCACAGCCCTCGTCGCATTTTCGTGACTCCCGGTCGGCTGCGGTTAAACTTTGAGGGGAGGAACTGAGGATGAAACAAAAGCTACTCCTGCTATGCATGGCTGTATTGCTGCTTCCGAAGTCGGGTTCCGGACAAAGCACGCTGCAGTCGCGAACCTACCGCTTCGAGGAGCTACCTACCCAGAAAGAGGCAAATGCGACATTTCGCCCAATCCTAGATGGTCTAACCCATAGCGGCGTGCATCTGCACGTGCACGAGGTTTTTCTGCTGCCGGGAAGCTCACCGCACCACGCACATCATCACCAACAGGAAGAAATGTTTCTCGTCAGCGAAGGTGAAGTGCAAGTGACCATCGCGGGCAAAACGACCAAGCTCAGCCCCGGCTCGGCTGCATTCGTCGCTCCCGGAGACCAGCACCAGATCGAAAACGTGGGCACACACCCAGCGCAATACTTCGAAATTATTCTCGATCCGTCAGCGACACATTGAAGGGCCGCTAGCGATCGAGGAAGATGCGGAGACGAGCGTAGCCGGCGCGGCTGACCGGGAGCTGGGTGCCGTTCCCAAGAACCGCAACGTGAGTGTCTTTCCCGTAAGGTTCGACTTTGACCACGCGTTCCAGGTTCACAATGTAGGAGCGGTGAATGCGAAGAAAACGCGACGGATCGAGCGCAGTCTCCAGGCTTGAGATGGTCTGCTGCTTCAGATGCTTTTTGCCCTCGGTCGTAAGCGCCACATAATCATCCTGCGCTTCCACATAATCTAGTTTTGCAATCGGAATGATGAAAACGCGGGTGCCATCGCGTACAGCGATTCGATCGAGATATTGCGAGGGCGGGCGCGCTGCTGCGGCCAGGTCCGCCGGGGGCGTTTCAGTGCGCGGCGATTTTCCGCTGAGGCGCTCCTTGGCGCGGTTCAGCGCCGCTTCGAAGCGGTCCGCTCCGAACGGCTTTAAAAGATAGTCCACAGCGTGGACTTCGAAAGCTTTAATGGCGTAGCTGTCGAAAGCGGTGACAAAGATTACGCGTAGATCGCGGCCAATCAATTCGAGCACTTCGAAGCCGTCGAGCTTGGGCATCTGAATGTCGAGAAAAAGCAGGTCGGGCTTCAGTTCTGTAACGGATTTAACGGCTTCAAAACCGTTCGCGCATTCAGCAACCAGTTCGATTTCTGGGTGCGCGACGAGAAATTCGCGGAGAACCTGGCGCGCCAGCTCTTCGTCGTCAACAATGATCGCGCGAATCTTGTTTCCCGCTTCGCGATTCATGCTTTTTGTGAGGTCCTTTCCGCCGGGAAGGTGAGAGCCACGCGGTAGGAGTCAGCTTCCGTGTTTACCGCAAAGCTGGCGCGGTTTCCGTAACGCGCTTGCAGGCGCTGGCGCACATTGGCGAGTCCCACGCCATTTCTGCGTCGCGCCGGCGCTTCGGGATCGAAGCTGTTTTCGACAACGATAGACACGTCCGCGCTGTTGCCGCACTGCACGCTCAGCCGAATCCATCCGCCCTCGATCAGATTCGCAATCCCGTGCACCACAGCGTTTTCCACTAGGGGCTGCAGAAGCAGCGGTGGCACCGGAACATCCAGCGCGCTCCGGTCTATGCTTTCTTCCATCTGGATGCGAGCGCCGAAACGGACTTTTTCCACCGCCAGGAAAGCGTGGATCAGCGAAAGCTCTTCTTCTAGCGGAATTGCAGTTTTTTCCCCCAGACCGAGCGTACGCCGGAGGAAGTCGCCCAGAAGAATGCACATCTCGCGCGCTTTAGCGGAGTCCGAAGTAGTGAGGGCGCTGATGGAATTGAGACTGTTAAAAAGGAAATGAGGATTCACTTGCGCCTTCAACGCTTTTAACTCCGCGTCACGAGCCAGGACGCTGGCTTGCATCACACGAGCTTCCGCGTCGCGCGAGAGATCAAACGCAATGATGATGTAGTAGAACGCGACAGAAAGCAGGTAAAGCAAAAGGCCGGAACCGAAAATGATAGGAATTTCAGGACGAAAGCGGCGGCTCAGTCCAGTGAACGCGGGCATGGTCGAGAGACTACTGGCCAGCCCGGCGGCGGCGAACGCCCAGACGATGCTGGTGATTAGTGCTGCGGTGACGTGAGTTGTTACCAGCCGGCCAAATCCATACTTTTCAAGCGAGTTTCCGCGGCAGGAATACCATGAAGAAAGGCACACGAATGCTTCGAGAAGCGAAAGCGGAATGGAAAGAATCACAGCTTCGCGCATGCTGATCTGGCCGGGAATGGTGAGAAGATAGGCCAGCATGCCCGCGATCGGAATCCAGGCAAGCAGGTAAAGGCCCAGGCGGCGGATTTGGGAGAATATAGGGTGCATGTGACTGTTTCAGTTCTTCACCACCACGCCACCCATGAACGCGATTCCTTTAACAATCAAATGTTTTTGCGGGGTGCCGTCGGTTGGCGGAATTTGATGTGTCTCGTCAACGTAGGCCCCCAGAACTCCCATGCCGTCTAGCGAAATGCGCCAGGTTTCGGGGACTTTTATTTCGCCGCCGCCCATGATGGAGGTAGCGTCGATTGTGGCAGACTCGCCTTCCATATCAGCTTTCCGCAAATCAATTTCGTAACCGCCGCAGACGGCCATGACGTTACCGCCGCGGAAATTCCTAGACGTGACCCGGCGCTTGAATCCGCCAAAGATAGCAATTTGATTGAAGTCAGATTCCGGCGAATCATTGCGGCCCCATCGGCCAAGCTGCTCGCGCCAGGAGGCGGCCTGCCCCGTAAGCGGGTTGGTACGGGGGGCGATTGCTTGCCAGATCATCAAGCCGCCGATGACGATAATGAGCACCGGCCAGATACTTTGGAATCCGATGTGAGCAAATCCCAAATTATCGAACACAAGAAGCACGCCGATAAGGAGAAGGATGACGCCCCAGATCCGGCGCCGGCCGGGTTGGAACAGATTCACTAGTCCGAATGAAATGCAAAGAATCGGCCAGAAGTATTGAAAGACCTTGTTGGCGTCAATAATACCTTGCTGGTCGAGCAGCAAAATCACGCCGGCTGCGGCGACGAGTAAACCGAAAGTCAGGCTCCAGCTGAAGCGCTTGGAGTCACACGCCACGGTTTCCTCCTCGCCGGCTTCCCGCAAGGCCACGAGACCTGTTTTGTCGAGCCGCCAGCATAATCGCCAAGCCGAGGCTTACCAGCAGCAGCGGCCAGAATCGAAGGAAATCCTGCATAGCGGATACATTCATTCGCAGCGAAAGAATATTCCAAATGTTCGACGCGAGCACGGAAAACAACCACGCATTGTCCGTTCGGATATGAGTGTAGCCGAGCTCGCCTCCTTGAAATACGAGGCCCACCAGAATCAGCACAGCTGCTGCGACCGTAATTGCGGCCGATCCGGATACCGAAGACGTCACCTGCTGATTCGCGTTTGCCATGCTCTCATCTCCCGCCCGAAACTTTGTCGCCGTTCATGGTGCGAGATTAGAGGCAAACCTGGATCGCGTCTGCACATTTTCGGCCAATGGCGGCTTGCTACCGGCGAACGGCGGGGGGCCAAGGCGGACACCGGCCGCCCAGGATGGACGAGCGAAGAGGTCTGAGACGAGGCAGGTTTGCCGCTTATGACGAGAACAGCATGCCGAGCCAGAATGCCGCGATCAGCAGGGCGGAGAGTGCGAGGAGGACGCGCATGCGCTTCTTGCGTACGGCGAAGATAACGATAGCCATGGCGCAGAGCAGAAAGCCCAGCTCAGGCCAGAACAGCCCAGAACCAGCTCCTCCGCCACTCCATTCTCCCGAGGCGTCCTGCATCAAGAACGAAGCGGAGGAAGTTGCGGCTGTAAGAAGAGCGCCGAGGGCTCCCGCCAACGCCACGCCTTTAGCCCAATCGGGCAGAACCCAATCTTTTCGTGCCTCGCGCCAGTCGAGCCACGTTTGCACGACAACAACGCCGACAATCAGCAAAACGAACAGCGCCACGTTACCCTCCCTAGCGCGAACCGCTCGGCAATCAAACTCACCGCGCCGCTTCACCCTGCTGGGCGGGCGCGAAAAGTCCTAATGAATACCGGAACGGTCGAGGGCCGCTGCCGTCGAATTCCTCAGTACAAAGTCGCGCGCTCTCCCCGCGGCTTTTATTGCTTCGACAGACCCAAATGCTTTTACATCTGCTTCTCTTGCTCATTCGAGCGCGAAACCCATAGCGCCCGGAGCAAATGCGCATCTGGCGAAATAGTGTGGGCAATCCGCTTACCAAATGTTCATAGGAGTACGTCAAACGGACCCGATTCTATCTTACTGCAGATACGTAGGATACGCGTTTTGGTTGGGGGAAGAGGGAATCAAGACCGAAAACCGGCGTCGAGCAATTGACGCTAGTTCCACGCTGAGCAAGGGCATTGTCCTATATGGGAAACGAATTGCATGTGAGGTCAACCGGCACCAGCGGGAATTGCGGCACTTCGAAGGGGTCTCGCGTCCGTTGCAAGTTCCACAACGGTAACGCTATGAGCGAATAGCCGAGATTGCGTTATCTGCTACGATACCCGAGTTCATGCGAAAGCCATGGGTCATCGCGCACCGGGGCGCTTCGGGCCACACGCCGGAGAATACGTTGGCGTCCTTTGAACGCGCGGTCCAACTGGGCGCGAGCTTCATCGAGACCGACCTGCATCTGACGCGCGACGCGCGTTTCGTCGCGATTCATGATGCTACGCTCGAACGCACCAGCAACGGCCGCGGGGAGGTTCGCGACTTCACGCTTGCGGAACTGCGACGCCTGGATGTCGGTATGTGGTACGACCGCGAGCACATGGGCCAGCGTATGCCCACGCTTGAGGAAATCCTGGAATTCGCCCGCAAGCACGACGTGATTTTTTACCTGGAAGTGAAATACGATGCGTCCTGGGGCATGCATCATTCGCTAATCGCCGCGCTGCAAAAACCGGAATACGCAGGCCGGACGATTGTGATCTCATTCGATCAAGCCACCCTGGCGGCGCTCAGGCGAGTAGATGCTACAGTCATGATGGGTTTTTTGGTGGACCAGGCAGGCGCGGATTCGGTGAAAGAAGCACTTGAGCTGGGTGCGCGACAGCTGTGTCCGAAAGCTTCCATCGTTACGCCGGAACTGGTTCAACAGGCGCATGGCGCCGACTTGCAGGTGGCCGCCTGGACCGTCGACGATCCAAAAGAGATGCGAAGGATAATTTCAGCAGGCGTCGACGGAATTATGACCAACTTTCCCGAGCGGCTGCAGGCGGTGATCGAGGATATGCAGGCCGCGGAAGCCAGCAGCTAGCCAATTCTGCCGAAAAGACAGGCGAATTGGGCCAGAGTTAATTGCTCGGCTCGCGCGTCGGGCGGCAGTCCGCAATCCGCGATCACCTGGTGGATCTGCTTATCGCCCGCAAGCCCCCGCAAATTGTTTCGCAGAGTTTTACGCTTCTGCTCGAAGCAGCCCTGGATAAATTCGAGAAACTGTTTTTCCTCCGTGATGTTCAACGACGCCCGATCGCCGGGCAGGGCCATGCGCACCAGCGCCGAATGTACGCGGGGCGGTGGACGAAATGCGCCGGGAGGAATTCTCAATACGATTTCTGGATTTGTGTAGAACTGGCAAATCGCGGAAAGATATCCATACTCTCGTCGCCCAGGCCGCGCGACGATCCGTTCGGCGACTTCCAACTGGATCACGATGTGAATCGAGCGAATCTGCCGAGCATAGTGGAATAAATGATGAAGGATCGGCGAGGTGATGTAATAGGGCAGGTTCCCATATACGCGGAAGTCCCCGCTGAGCAATTCGTGAAAATCAATGGTAAGTACATCGCCCAGGACAATCCGTACGCCGGGCCACATGCGCGAATGCGTGCTCACTTTTTGCTGCAAGTCTTCGTATAAGCGCTCGTCAGCTTCGATGGCCACCACCTGGCGGCCCGCCCCGGCTAGCAATTGCGTCATCTCCCCATGGCCTGCCCCAATTTCAATCCACGATTCGTTTGCGGCGGGAGAAAGAACTTTCACAATACGCTCGCGCCATGCCGCGTCGGCAAGGAAATGTTGTCCCATACGCTGTCGAGCCATGTTGGCGAGAGTGTAGCAATGCAGTACAGGTGGACGCGAAGAAATCATCGGCAAAATGATTCGTGGCGGGATCGAACCGTGAATCAGAGACTGGCTTGACGAAGGCGGAACGTTCCGCTACCGTTTTTATTTCGCTCGAGGAATGATGAAAATTCTATTTGTCGCGTCGGAAGGCTTGCCTTACTCAAAGACCGGGGGGCTGGCCGATGTAGTAGAGGCTTTGCCGAAAGCGCTGGTGGAATTGGGCCATCAAGTGGCCGTCCTTCTTCCGCGCTACCGAGGGAACAAAATTACCTCCACCTTGGTCTCCAGCGTAACGGTTTCGCTTGGTGACCAACTAAGGTTTCCGTCGATTGCCGAGGGCGTGTCAGTCGCCGGAGTGCGCTATTACTTTGTGGACGACCCCGGCTACTTCGAGCGCGATCAGCCTTATGGTGATGCGTCCGGCGACTATCGCGACAATGCGGAACGGTTCACGGAATTCTCGCGCGTGGCTATCGAGTTCGCGAAACGCGTGTTGCTGCCCGATGTGATTCATTGTCACGACTGGCAAACAGCGCTGGTGCCAGTTCTGTTGCGCACGCAGCATGCCAACGATCCGGCGGTACGTTCGCTGCCGGTGGTTCTTACGATTCACAATTTGGCCTACCAGGGAATTTTCCCGCAGGCCGCTCTCCGCAGCGCCGGTCTGCCTGCCAGCCTGTTCTCATTCGATGCGCTTGAATTCTACGGAAGCATAAACGTTCTGAAGGGCGGATTGCTTTTTGCCGATTACCTTTCGACCGTGAGCCGCCGCTATGCCAAGGAAATTCAGACCCCGGAATATGGCGTTGGCCTGGAGGGCGTGGTGGTTCAGCGTGCCGACCGTCTGGCGGGTATTCTGAATGGCGTGGACTATTCGATCTGGAGTCCCGAGTTGGATACCTTCATTGCCCAGAATTATTCTGCGCACAACCTCGAAGGCAAGAAAGCCTGCAAGAAGGAATTGTTGAAGATTTTCCGGCTGCCAGCGGATAAGCCGGAAGATTTGGAACGCCCCCTGGTGGGAATTGTTTCGCGCTTCGCCGACCAGAAGGGATTCGATCTCATCGCTCAAGTAGCCGGCGAGATGATGCACGAGCGTCTCTCGCTCGTGGTGCTTGGCACGGGCCAGGCCGTGTATGAGAATTTCTTCAAGCTGTTGGCCGAAAGATTTCCGGCGTCGGCGGGGGTGAAGATTGGCTACGACAACGCTCTGGCGCACAAGATCGAAGCTGGGGCGGACATCTTTCTGATGCCCTCGCGTTATGAACCTTGTGGGTTGAACCAGATATACAGTTTGCGATACGGTACGGTGCCCGTGGTGCGCGCAACCGGCGGGCTGGAAGATACCGTAGAGAACTTCGACCCCCAAACGCGCCAGGGCACCGGATTCAAATTCGACGCCTACGATGGGAGCGCGTTGCTGGGAGCCTTGCGTGCAGCCTTAGAAACGTATCGCGACCAAAAATCTTGGCTGAACCTGCAGAAAAATGGCATGGCTAAGGATTTTTCGTGGAAGACTTCGGCGGCGTCCTATGTCACGCTATATGAAGCGGCTAAGAGGTCTAGAATCCCGCGGGCAGTTGGAACATCTAAAAACTAAGCACAGACGCGGTACGGCTCCTGGGCTGACCGGAACTGCGCAACAAGGGAAAACAAGAAAATGTCAGAAAACATTCAAGCAGTTAGTGATGCAAGCTTCGACAAGGATGTGATTGAGGCGAGCAAGACGCAGCCCGTGCTCGTGGACTTCTGGGCCGACTGGTGCCGCCCGTGCCATATGCTTTCTCCCACGGTGGAAGAAATCGCCAAGGACCATGCGGGCAAGCTTAAGGTAGTGAAGTTGAATGTGGATGAAAACGTGAACGCGGCCGGAAAATTCAACATTCGCGGCATCCCCACGTTGCTCATCTTTAAGGGCGGGCAAGTCGCCGACCAGCTCGTCGGAGCAGTGCCGAAAGAACAGATCGAGAAAGTTGTCCAGCGCCATATTTCCTAGCGCAGACTCCGCAACAAAAAGAGAGGGTGGGGCATGAACGCGAGTTTTACTGGCCCGCAAGCTGTGGGGAACTCGCCGACGCAGAAGACCTGCGAAGCCTGCGGAGAAGCCTTTTCTTGCAACTCATCTGGCGGAAATTGCTGGTGCGAGAGCGCGAAGCTGGAAGGGGAGACGCTGAGCGAGCTTCGCGCGCGCTACAACGATTGTCTTTGCCCCCGATGTCTTTCCGCCGCGCAAACCGGCAGTCCCTTCGACAAGTCATCGTGAATGCTGCCGGTCCTTGGGCGGAAAGGTCACTGTGACGAAAAAAAAGAAAAAGGAAATTCAGCGGTGCCATTGGGCTGCCAAACCCCTCATGATCCAGTATCACGACAAGGAGTGGGGCAGACCGGTACACCAGGACCGCGTTCTTTTTGAATTTTTGATCCTGGAAGGCGCGCAAGCGGGTTTGAGCTGGGACACCATTCTCAACAAGCGTGAGAATTACCGCCGCGCCTTCGACCGATTCGATGCCGCGAGAATTGCAAAGTATGACAATCGAAAGGTCCGCACGCTCCTTGCGGACCCCGGCATCGTGCGCAATCGTCTGAAAATTGCCTCAACAATTTCGAACGCGCGAGCATTCCTCGCGGTACAGAAAGAGTTCGGCACCTTCGACCGCTATATTTGGCAATTTGTTGGCGGGAAGGCGAAGAAAAACAATCGGGTCAGGTCCCGGCGCGTGCCCGCGCGCACACGCGAATCGGATGCGATGAGCAAAGACCTCAAACGCCGTGGTTTTCGATTCGTGGGAACAACCATCTGCTACGCCTTCATGCAAGCGACCGGCATGGTCGACGACCACGCTCGCCATTGCTTTCGCTACGGAGGCCGATGATAGCAGCGTCAAACAGCATTGCTGCCTCAAGCGCCGGGCCTTGCGTTTAGACTTCTGCGGGGCGTAGGATTGTATTTCGTCGTTTGTCACCTAGGCCCTCCTGTAGCGCTTAAGTTTTTGAAATTGAGCGGGCAAACTGCGGTCTGGCAAAGGGATGGTAGCGAGAGTGGCGGAGAAAGCCCGAACGAAAGCGATTGTGGTGGTGGGAGCCCAATGGGGTGATGAGGGAAAAGGTAAAGTCGTAGATTATCTGGCTTCCTCGTTTGAATACACCGCGCGCTATGCTGGCGGACACAATGCGGGCCACACCGTCATCTTCGACGGACATAAATACATCCTTCAGTTAATTCCCAGCGGAATCCTCCGGCCGGATAAGAGAGCAGTGATCGGCGCGGGAACCGTTGTCGATCCCGCCGCGCTTGTCACAGAGCTGGAAAACCTAAAAAAATCCGGCATTGAAGTGCGCGGGCGGCTTTTTCTCAGCAATCGCGCGCATGTG
>Ga0308309_10002837_pt1 | contig 10338 bp, 7 predicted proteins | sample HubBroMetageWFT5_FD_192491 | JGI IMG/M metagenome (GOLD analysis project Ga0308309, IMG submission 192491) | Warmed and freeze-thawed soil microbial communities from the Hubbard Brook experimental Forest, New Hampshire - Hubbard Brook CCASE Soil... | ecosystem: Environmental > Terrestrial > Soil... | reverse complement strand
GGTGTCCGGCTGACCGTATCCGTACGGACCGCAAGCTAGCCTGCGCTGCGCAACGTTTGCGGATGTGGCGGGTTTCATGATTGGTTGCAGGAGGTATCGAGACAATTGAGGTCCCGATCCCGACGATGGTCTGGGATCACCCGGGGGACGGTGGTCGCGGTGGTGGCGTGCCTCGTGCTCGCCGCCGCGCCCGGCGTTGCGCTCGCACAGCCCGACGTCGCCGTGTTCCCAAGCCCGAACACCACTAGCGCGCTGCCCCAGACCCAGATCACGTTCCGCGGCATCCCCGCGAGCCAGATCGGGCACATCACCGTTGTCGGGTCGAGCAGCGGGGCGCACAGCGGCACGATCGAGGCCGATTCCGACGGGCAGGGCGGGAGCTTTATCCCGAGCACGCCGTTCACCGCCGGCGAGACCGTGACCGTGACCACCGGACTGACCGTCTTGGGCGGCACGAATGGTTCCTTCCACTTTGGGATCGCCACGCCGTTCGGAACGATCAACCCGATGAAGCTCCCGATGGTTCCGGCCGGGTCCAACGGCGTGCAGCAGTTCCATACGCGCCCTGACCTGCAGCCGGCGTCGGTCACGGTAAACCGGCAATCGTCCTCTCAGTACGCCGGCGACATCTTCGTGACGCCGCAGTACGGCCCGGTGCAGAACGGCCCGATGATCCTCGATTCTTCTGGCCGCATGATCTGGTTCCAGCCGCTGCCGGCCAACGAACTCGCCACCGACTTCCGCGTGCAGCAGCTCAACGCGCAGCCGGTGCTGACCTGGTGGCAGGGCTTCACCAACAACGGGAGCGGCCGCGGCGAGGGCGTGATCCTCAACAGCCAGTATCAGCAGATCGCCACCGTCCAGGCCGCCAACGGGTTGCAGGGGATGGACCTGCACGAGTTCCTCGTCACGCCCCAGGGCGACGCCTACATCGTGGGCGTCTCGCCGGTGCACTACCCCGGGATGGGGCGGCCGCTGATGGACTCTGTGGTGCAGGAGATCGACATCAAGACCGGGCTTGTCCTGTTCGAGTGGCACGCGCTCGACCACATCCCGATCACCGAGTCGTTCTTCAAGAAGGGCGCGTCCGGATACGTATTCGACCCCTACCACCTGAACTCGGTCTCACTCGATACCGACGGCAATCTGATCATCTCGATGCGGAACACCTGGGCCGTCTACAAGGTCGACCACCAGACCGGCGCGGTCATCTGGACGCTCGGCTCGAACCAGAACAGCTTCAAGATGGGGCCCGGCACCCAGACCGCGTTCCAGCACAACGTGCTGGTGCAGCCGAACGGCACGTTCACGTTGTTCGACGATGGCGGCGGGCCGCCCACGGTGCACCAGGCCCGAGCGCTCGAGTTGTCCGTGAATGAGACCAATAAGACGGTGACGCTGGTCAGGCAGTTCGAGCACAGTCCGGGCCTCGACACGAACTTCGAGGGCGGCGCCCAGGTGCTGCCCAACGGGAACCTGTTCGTCGGCTGGGGTCAGCAGCCGTACTTCTCCGAGTTCGACTCGTCCGGGAAGCTCGTGTTCGACGCCCGCTTCACCTCGAACACGTCGAGCTATCGCGCGTACAAGCTGAGCTGGAGCGGCCAGCCCGCTGGGCCGCCTCCGATGACGCTCGCCCCGAACAACGACGGGACGACCGAGCTGTGGGCGAGCTGGAATGGCGCCACCGCCGTGTCGTCGTGGCGGGTGCTAGCGGGGACGGGCCCGAGCTCGATGGTTCCACTCCAGAACGCCAATCGGAGCGGATTCGAGACCGCGATCGCCGCGCCGACTGGAGTGGCCGACTTCGAGGTGCAGGCGCTCGACTCGAGCGGCAATGTGCTCGGGACCTCGGCGATGGCCACGGCCAAGCCCCACATCGGGGTCGCCGGTAGGACCGCGTACGTGGGCGGGGGCGGCACCGGCGGCCTTCCGGCCATCTGCGACAACGGTCGGGCGTGCCACGTCTCGGTCACGGTGACTGTCGGGCGCACGGTGGTCGCCCGGACCGGCTCCGAGCAGATCCCCGCCAACGGCGGCGGGATCATCTACTTCACGCTGAACGCCGCCGGCCGGTCGATGCTCGCCCACGCTCGCGGTCGTCGGCTGCTCGTGCACTTGAGCGGTAGCGCCTCCAAGACGCTGACGCTGAGCCGCTTCATCACGCTGATCCCGTTCTCGACGGGCGGCGGTTCGCCCGCGCACAGCGCCAGCCAGTCGCAGACGCTGCGTCTCCTCGGGCTGACCAACTTCGTCTCGTCCGGTGGCGTGGGCGGGATCCTGGCCGAATGCCTCGCGTCGACGCCGTGCCACACCAAGACGACCGTATTGGTCGGCAACACCGTCATCGCCACGACCGGCTCGGAACTGCTCGGCGCCCGCGACGTCGGCTACCTGATCTTTTCGCTCACATCGGCCGGGCGGTCGATGCTCGCTCACGCCCACGGCAACCAGCTCGGGGCGTCGGTGACGATCACCGACGGCGGGGCCACGGTCCACGGGCAGGTCTCGCTGGTCGGCTTCCGCTAAGTCGTTCCGGGTAGTCTGCCGGGCGATGGCCGAGCTGATGATCGTGATCGCCTCGACGCGTCCGGGCCGCGGAGGCTGGCCGGTGGCACAGTGGTTCATTTCGCGTGCCGGCCACCACGGCGGGTTCGAGGTTGAGGTGGTCGATCTCGTCGAGTTCAAGCTCCCGTTGCTCGACGAGCCGAATCACCCGCGGCTCCGTCAGTACACGAAGGGCCACACCCACGAGTGGAGCGAGAAGGTCGAGGCCGCCGACGCGTTCGTGTTCGTCACGCCCGAGTACAACCACGGCTATCCGGCGTCGCTCAAGAACGCGATCGACTTCCTGCACCACGAGTGGCGTTACAAGCCCGTCGGATTTGTCTCGTACGGTGGGGTGGCCGCGGGCACGCGGTCGGTAGAGCAGCTTCAACAGGTCGTGACCGCGGTCAAGCTGTTTCCGCTGATTGAGCAGGTCAACGTTCCGTTCTACCAACAGTTCATCGACGAGAACGAGGGCGTGCTCCGAGCGAACGAGGTGATGGAGCAGGCCGCCGCGACGATGCTCGACCAGCTCGTGACGATGGAGGCGGCGCTGCGGCCGCTGCGCGAATCGGTGGCGCGGACGGGCTGAGCGCCGGCTTCAGCGCTGAGCGCCCGCTTCAGCGCGCGGTCCAGCCCTGGTCCAGGGTTATCGGTGCGCCCGTGAACATCTTGCCTTCCGGGCTCGCCAGGAACGCGACCACGCCCGCGACCTCGGAGGGCTCGATCAGCTCCTTGACCGCGTGCGGTTGGAGGATCACCTTCTCGAGGACCTCGTCCTCGGGCAGGCCGTGGGCGCGGGCCTGATCGGCGATCTGCTTCTCGACCAGCGGAGTGCGGACGTAGCCGGGGCACACGGCGTTGGCGGTGATGCCGACCTCAGCGCCTTCGAGCGCGAGCGTCTTGCACAGCCCGACGACCCCGTGCTTGGCGCTGATGTAGGCCGCCTTGTAGGGCGACGCGACGAGCCCGTGCACGGAGGCGATCGCGATGAAGCGGCCTGCGCCTGAGTTTTTCAACGCCGGCCAGGCGTATCTGGCGAGCAGGAACGGGCTCGTGAGTAGCAGCGAGACGATCGTGTTCCACCTCTCGACCGGGAACTCCTCGATCGGGGAGACGTGCTGGATGCCGGCGTTCGGCACGACTACATCGAGGCGGCCGAAGCGTCTAATCGCCTCGTTGACCGCGGCTTCGTTCGCGTCGCCGTTCGTCAGGTCCGCTTCGAACGGGATCCCCGGGCCGTCCGGGTCGGGCCTCAGGTCGACCGATAGAACGTCCATCCCGTCGGTTGTCAGACGCTCGGCCACGGCGCGGCCGATTCCGCTGGCCGCTCCCGTGACGATCGCCGCCTTGCCGTTGCTTGCTCCGGTGCTCATGTTCGCTTCCCGGCCGGGGAGGACGCCACGAACGATTCGTAAATCTCGGCGAGCGCCTTACGCTGGCGGGCGGTCAGCCGGTGGTCGGCGGCGATCGCTTCGAGCACAGAATTGTCCTCGGGCTCCACACCCGGCGGCGTTATGCCGGCCTGCTCGTACAGGGCGTCGGCCGAGATGCTGAGAGCCTTGGCGATCCCGTCGAGGACCTGCTGGGAGGGGGCGCGAAGCCCTCGCTCGATCTGCGAAAGGTAGGGGTTCGAGATCCCGGCGAGCGTGGCGAACTGGCGCATCGACATCTCGGTCAACTCGCGTTGCTGCCGGATGATCTCGCCGAGTGCTGCGGAGCTGCGAGGAGCCATATCGTCAGCATAGGCTCACCACGCGGCCATCGTCGGCCGCTCGGTAGAGGGCCTCGATCGTTCGGGCCTGGCCGACGGCATCGTCGCGACCGAGGAGCAGATTGGCCTCGCCGCGGATCGCCGCCGACATGTTCTCCGCCTCGAGCCGATAGGAGTTCTCGGTCTCGACCTCAATCCGCTCGACGCCGCCATCCCCCCGGATTACGTCGATCCCGGGGTTGCGGCAGTGCCAGGGATCGGTAAGCCTGATCGTGCCCTCGTCGCCGACGACCTCGAGCAGGTCCCCGCTGACCAGCGCCAGGCCCGCGTCGAAGTGCGCCGCGATGTCATTCTGGAACCGCATGACGCCGGTGAACGCGACGTCGACGCCGTCGCCCTGGCCGCCGAGGGCCTGTTCGGCCGCCACGCGCTCGGGCTCGCCGGCGATCAGGCGGGTGCCGCTCACGCAGTAGCAGCCGACGTCCATCAGCGCACCGCCGTCGAGCGCGGCGCTCAGCCGGACGTTCTCGGGATCGTGGGCGACGAACCCGAACGTGGCGCGGATGACGCGGACGCGGCCGACGGCGTGCTGCGCGACGAGCTCCGTTAGTCGGCGGGTTTGGGGGTTGTGGCGATACATGAACGCCTCCATCAGGAGGCGTTGTTGTGTTTCGGCCACGTCGAAGGCGCGCTCGACCTCTCTGGCCCGTCGGCTGAGCGGCTTCTCGCACAGGACATGCTTTCCGGCCTCGAGCGCTCTGATCGTCCACTCGATGTGGAGCGAGTTCGGGAGGGAGATGTAGACCGCCTCGACGTCGGGATCGGCGAGCAGGGCTTCGTAGCTCCCGTACGCGCGCTCGATGCCGTTGTCGCCGGCGTAAGCGTCGGCGCGGGCTTGGCCGCGGCTGGCAACGGCGAGAATCTCAACGCCCGGGGATTCGCGCGCGCCCGCCAGGAACATACGGTTGATGTGCGCAGTTGACAGGATGCCCCAGTTCACCGACACCGCCGGGACACTATTCGAACCTTGCCCAGCCACGCCGTCGCCTTCGCGCCAGGTCGTGCGAACCTGATCGGGGAGCACACCGACTACAACCAGGGGCTCGCGCTGCCGTTCGCGATCAGCGAGGGCGTGACCGTCCGGGCGAGCACTATCGCCGACGGCCGAATCGAGGCGATCGCCGTCGATGTGGGCGGCGAGCGGGACAGCTTCCTGGTCGACCACCCCGGACGGGCGCGAGGGTGGCGTGCGTTCGTGCGGGGCGCCGCCGGCGAGCTCGACCGGGCCGGGGCGAGGCTGCGCGGCGCGGAGCTCGAGATAAGCGGCACGGTTCCCCGCGGCGCCGGCCTGTCCTCTTCGGCCGCGCTCGAGGTCGCGTTGGTGCTGGCTATGCTCGCGGTGAGCGGCGAGGCCGAGCCGGACCGGATCGAGCTCGCCAAGCTGTGCTCGCGGATCGAGAACGACTGGGTGGGAGCGCAGACGGGTCTGCTCGATCAGATCGCGTCGCTGTGCGGCCGGGTTGCGTGCGCCCTGAGGATCGACTTCCGCTCGCTCGACGTTCGGCTCGTGTCACTCGAGCTCGGCGACTTCAGCCTGGTCACGGTCGACTCGGGCGAGAAGCACGTCCATGCGGGTTCCGGATACAACGAGCGGCGAACCGAGTGTGCTCGCGCGTGCTCCGAGCTGGGGATCTCGAGCCTTCGGGACGCCACGCTCGCGATGGCCGAGTCGTTGCCGGAGCCGCTGTCTCGACGGGCCCGCCACGTGATCACCGAGAACTCGCGCGTCGATGCCGCAGTGGAGGCGCTCGAGCGCGACGACATGGTCGAGCTCGGGCGCCTGCTCGACGCCTCGCACGCTTCGCTTCGCGACTGTTATGAGGTGTCGACGCCCGCGGTGGAGGAGGCCGTGCGGCGGTGCAAGCGCGCGGGGGCGCTCGGCGCCCGGATCATGGGGGGCGGATTCGGTGGCAACGTCATCGCCTTGCTGCCTCCGGACGCCGGCCGGCTGGAGGACGCGGTAGAGGTACGACCGGGGGACGGGGCTAGGGTGTCGTCGTGAGCCTGCTCCTTGGTTCTTCTGGCGTGAGCGCCGCCGACGTGGTCGCGGTGGCCCGGGGCGACGTTGCGGTTTCGCTTGGTGACGAGGCCCGCGCGGCGATGGAGCGCAGCGCCGCGGTCGTGGCCTCGCTGGCCGCCTCGAACGAGCCGGCGTACGGGATCTCGACCGGTTTCGGGTCGCTGGCGCTCGTCCGGATCCCGGCGGATGCGCGCGTCGAACTCCAGCGGGCGCTCGTGCGCTCGCACGCGGCCGGCATGGGCCCGCCGATCGAGGGCGAGGTCGTACGCGCGATGATGCTGCTGCGCGCCCGGACGCTGGCGATGGGCTACTCGGGAGCGCGGCCTGTCGTTGCCGAGCGGATCCTGGCGCTCTTGGGGGCGGGGATAACGCCGGTCGTGCCCGAGTACGGGTCTTTGGGGGCGAGCGGCGACCTCGCTCCATTGGCGCACTGTGCGCTCGTGTTGATCGGCGAGGGAGAGGTGTTCGACGCCGCCGGCCGGCGCGTGCCTTCGGCGGAGGCGCTCGAGGCTGCCGGGATCGAGCCGCTCGAGCTGACCGTGAAGGAGGGGCTTGCCCTCATCAATGGCACCGACGGGATGCTCGGCATGCTCGTGATCGCGCTGTTTGATCTCCGCGTGCTGTTGCGGACCGCGGACGTGGCGGCGGCCATGTCGGTCGAGGCGCTGCTCGGAACCGACCGGGCGTTCGCCGAGGACCTGATCGCGTTGCGGCCGCAGCCGGGGCAGGTGGCGAGCGCTTCGAACCTGCGGGCGCTGTTGGCCGGGTCTGAGATCGTCTTGAGTCACCGCTTCGGCGATCCACGCGTCCAGGACGCGTACTCGCTCCGGTGCGCGCCACAGGTAATCGGGGCAGCGCGGGATGCACTCGCGTTCGCCACCTCAGTGGCGGAGGTCGAGCTGCGTTCGGCGATCGACAACCCAATGGTGCTCCCCGACGGTCGAGTCGAGTCGTGCGGAAACTTCCATGGCGCGCCGGTGGGGATGGCCTGCGACTACCTGGCGGTGGCGGCGGCCGAGGTGGGTGCGATCGCCGAGCGGCGGACCGACCGGCTGTTGGACGCGGCGCGCTCGCACGGGCTGCCGCCGTTCCTGGCCGCGAACCCGGGCGTCGACTCGGGGATGATGATCGCCGGGTACACGCAGGCGGGGCTCGTCGCCGAGAACCGGAGGATCGCAGCGCCGGCGAGCGTCGACTCGCTGCCGACGAGCGCGATGCAGGAGGATCACGTGTCGATGGGCTGGGGGGCGGCGCGCAAGCTCCGCCTGTCGGTGGCAAATCTGGCGCGGATTCTTTCCGTCGAGCTGTCGTGTGCCGCGCGTGGGCTCGACCTCAGGGCGCCGCTGTCGCCGGCTGTTGGGACGGCTGCGGCTCTGGCGTGCGTTCGCTCGCGGGCGGCCGGGCCGGGGCCCGACCGCTTCATGTCGCCCGAGCTCGCGTCGGTTGAGGAGCTGGTGCGGTCGGGCGCGGTTTTGGAAGCGGTCGAGCAGGCGATCGGCCCGCTTATCTGACCCCCGGAATGGAGAGCTCGGAGATCGCGAGGTTGCCCGTGGTCGGGTCGTACGGGGCCGCGCTGGTCATGTCGAGTTTCAGCGCTGTCGTCGTGACCGGGTCGAAGGTGATCGTGGATGGCTGGTTCGACGCGCCCGCGAACGTCACATGCTGGCCGCTGACCGGCACCCACTGGTCGCCGTTGCGGTAGTAGACCGTAACGCCGGCCGGCAGCTCATCGTTGGCATCGGTGATGAACGAGGCCTGGAGCGAGGAGACCTGGTTCGCCGGCGCCCACGTGACGCTGACCCAGTCCTCGGGCCGCGCGGCGGTGACCGTATTCAGCGTCTGCGTCGCCACCTTGCTGTAACGGTTCGACCAGTAGGTCGAGAGGTTCCCGTCCAGCATGTTGGCCGGCAGCGTCGTACTAACGCCGAAGTCCGAGCCGAAGCCCGAGAACACGCCGCCGGTGAAGCTCGCGTCGGCGGTCGGCGGCATGCTGCTCGGCGCGGGCGCGGCGGGGCTTCGCGGCAGCTGCTGTTCGCGTGCTGCCGGACCGCGCGCGTCCGGGCGCCGGCTCGTGTTGAGCGTTATCTCGGCCCCTTGCAGGCCCGGTGAGGTCACCGTTACGTGGATCGGGCCAGGGTGCGTGGCGGCCTGGACGATCGCGAGCATCAGGCCGTTGAAGGCATCGTGGGTCGTGGACTTGTAGCCCTCGGCGTCATCTTCCTTGCCGTTGTCCGCGCCGGCGAACGAGCCGGCTCCGCTGACCGAGACACGCATGGTGTTGTCAGCATCGGGGACCTGGACGCCGCGGGCGTCGAGCACGTGAACCGTGATGTAGGCGAGCGACTTGCCGTCGGCGAGCACCGAGCTCTTGTCCGTCGTGAGGCCGATCGCGTCCGGCTGTCCAGCCGTGTCGACCTCGTCGGTGGCGACCGTGTGGCCGCTTGCGTCCTTGGCCACGGCCACGAGCCGCCCCGGTTCGAACGGCACATTCCAGGTCAGGTGCAGCTTTCCGGAGCTTCCGTTCGGGCTCTCGTAGCTGCCCGGGCACGCGCCACCGGTGTAGTTCTTGTCGTCGCCGGGGCACTCGGTCGTCTCGAGGTAGCTCTGACCGAAGGTGGTGGTCTTGGTTGTGAACGATTTGGCGCCTAGCGATCGGCCGTTGAGGAATAGCTCCACCGTCGGCGCGTTGGCGTACGTCCAGACCTGCACGGTTTGTCCCGGCTTGTAGTCCGTCCAGTTCATCGGGACGATGTGCACCATCGGCGCGGGGTGCCACTGAGACTTGAACAGGTAGTACTGGTCCTTGGGGAAGCCGGCGGTGTCCTCGAGGCCGAAGAACGAGGTCTTCACCGGGAACGTTGAGTACGGGGTCGGTTCACCGATGTAATCCCACCCCGACCACACGAACTGGCCGGCGAAGAACGGCCGGTCCCGGTCGGACTTCAGGCTGTAGTCGCCGCTGAGGGTCCAGTCGTCGAGGTTGTTGTCGTAGGAGGAGAGCTCTTCTTTACCGGGGGTGAAGTTCTGCCCTGTGTTGAGCAGGGTCGGGTCCTGGTAGTAGCCGCGGGTCGAGGTCTCAGAAGAGGATTCCGAGGCGAAGAAGAACTTGGTCGGGTACTTGGCGTGCAGGCCGTCGATGGCCTGGGCCGTGTCGTAGTTGACCCCGAGACCGTCGAGGTTCTGGAGCATCTGGTCCGCGACCGAGCCGGTCTTCGGCACGCTCCGGTAGCGGTCCGATCCGGCGACGATCGGGCGGGTCGTATCGATCGACTTGATGTCATCGATGAGGCGTCGTTCGATGGGCAGCGCCTGGGGCGACGTCCAGTCGGGGATCTCGTTGCCGATCGACCACATGATCACCGCCGGGGAGTTTTTGGCCTCGTTGACCATCTCCTTGATGTCGTAGTCGCTCCACTGGTTGAAGTAGAGGTGGTAGTCCTGCGAGAGCTTCCCGACGTCCCACGCGTCGAACGCCTCGACCATCATCACGATGCCCAAGCGGTTGCAGACGTCGATCATCTCCGGCGACGGCGGGTTGTGCGAGGTGCGGAAGGCGTTCACGCCCATCGCCTTGAGGGCGCTCATCTGGCGCCACAAGGCGTCGTAGTTGTCGACCGAGCCCAGCGCGCCCTCGTCGTTGTGCAGGTCGACTCCGTGCAGCTTGAGCGGCTGGCCGTTCAGGAAGACGCCCCGGTTGGGATCGAACGTGAGCCAGCGGATGCCGAACGTCGTGCTTGCCTGGTCGATCGTTTCGCGTCCGCTCGTTACGCGGGTCTGGAGGGTGTAGAGGGCCGGGCTGGTGGTCGACCACAGTTGCGGATGGGCGACCCTGAGATCAATCGTGCCGGTGGCGCCGGCGGCGGGAACCGTCTCCCGGGTCGAGGTGCCGCGGGCCACGGTGCGGCCGTCCGGCGCCTTGATCGTGTACTTGACCCGGACGCTGCGGGGTGCGCCGGCATCGTTGGCGATCTGCGTCGCGACGTGCACGGTGGCGTAGCCC
>Ga0308309_10002833_pt1 | contig 10350 bp, 14 predicted proteins | sample HubBroMetageWFT5_FD_192491 | JGI IMG/M metagenome (GOLD analysis project Ga0308309, IMG submission 192491) | Warmed and freeze-thawed soil microbial communities from the Hubbard Brook experimental Forest, New Hampshire - Hubbard Brook CCASE Soil... | ecosystem: Environmental > Terrestrial >... | reverse complement strand
GGGTTGGCCATCGTAGTCTCGCTTGCTTTGGAAATCCTATCCGATGTCCATTGACGACGGGCTTCGTCCACTGGGATTTGCTCAGTCGGACGAACCTGGCGAGGTCGCAGCTTACCACCTGTGGGTTGGCAGGACAGCACTCCAGTTCTGTCCCGCTCGGACCGACGAGGTGATCGAATAAGCCCCCATGTCCGCCTTGGGTCAAAAGCGTCGGTTTCGTAATGTCCGCGATATGTCCGGTCTACCCCAAACAGCAGACATTATCGGACCCGGTCGATACTTCGCATTTGTGCCAGAAGCCGACATTGCAGGTCCGCTCGCCTCAACGTGGCGCGTTCATAGTGGGACAAGCACCCACCGGGTGCCAGCGCCGTCCGGCGTGCTCACTGCGGCGAGCGACAGCGCCACGGTCTCCAGAATCGCATTCAAGCGCATCACGTTGCCTGACCCGCCTCAAGGCGGCACGGTGATGATTCGGTAGGTGCCACGGAGTGGGCAGTCTCCGTGTCATGCCTGATCCGTCCCGGACTTACGCCTTGGCGGTGTTCTGTGCAGCCTCGAATACATCGCGTGCAGACGTCGTACCCGCTACGTGCTCCGTATCCTCGGCTCCGAGGTCCATCCATCCCGCGTTCACGGCCTCAAACATTTCTTCGGCAGGTCCGGTGTGGCCCTTCGGGATGCCGAATTGCTCGAACGCTTCCGCCCACCCTGCACGCGGGACTGCAAAGGCTTTCACGTCGAGATTCAGGACTTCACCCAATTGCTCCGCGACTTCATCCGCGCTGACCATCGAACCAAGCTCAACGACGCGCTGCCCTGACCACGCTGGCCCGGTCAAAAGGGTTGCGACCTCCGTGCCGATGTCGTTCGTCGCGACCATGGCCGATTTCCGGTTTGTCGGATTGTAGTAGACCGGTAGCGTTCCGCCCTGGGCGGCCTGCAAGCCGTAGAGGAAGTTTTCGAAGAATCCACCTGCGCGCACAAATGCGATTGGCGATATCAGGTCGCGAAAGCCTTGCTCCAGAAGCGACAAGGCCGTGATCATCCCAAGCCCGCTGGTCCTGTTCGCACCCATCGACGAAAGCGCAACCACCCGCGGCGGCGCTGCCTTGGTGAGCGCCTCGACATAGTTCGCAATCACGCCCTTTGCTTCTTTGTAATCGGGCGAGGGCGCCCAGACAGCCGGCAACATGACAAACGCGCCTTCGACGCCTTTGAGCGCCCGCTCGATGGCTGCCGAATCATTCCAATCGCCGTCAACCAGTTCCACGCGCCGGTTCGCCCAGCTTGACGCCTTCTCGCGATTGCGGACCAGCGCGCGTACTTCCTTGCCGTGCGCCAACAGATGTTCTGCCGTTGCGCCGCCCACTTTTCCCGTGATTCCCATTACTAAAAACATGTGTTTTCTCCTGATCTTGAGGGGCAGAGCACTGCCCTGTTGGTTCAACGGATGAGCGGGAGAATGGCCCGGATACGGGGATCGCGCGCGTAGAGGCCGCCCCATGTCATCGCGCCCAGAAGCAGGGAAATGATTTCCGGCGGCGATCCCAACTCACCAATGCGGACGTGGGCGCTGATGGCACCACCCAGAAAGCCCGTCACCAGGATCGCGCCGAGGACGGCGGTGGCCGGGATGGCGTAAAGGATGGCGCAGGCGAGTATGATCGGACCCACGACACGGGTCAGGTCCATCGCGAACCCGGTTTCCTGCAACATGCTCGCGATCTGCGCCGGCGCGAAAAGCTGAATAGTGCCGTCTGCCACCAGAGCGATAACGACAAGCGCGCTCATTGTCCGGCCAGGCCAAAGGGCACGATGCAAGGTCAAAGATTCAGGCACGTGATGCAGGTCCATAGTTTCGGACATTTGTCATTCTCCGATGGGGGGATCCCATATTCGGAACCTATTGTGTCTCTTGGGTATGATAAACAGCGGGAAAATGAACTCACTGTTCTCTCTATGGTAAACAATACCGAGGCGCGAAAATGCAGAATCTCGAACCCATCCTCATTTTCATAACGGTAGCGGAAATGGGGAGCTTCACCCACGCAGCCGATAGCCTGGGCATTCAGAAGGGAAGGGCCTCAACGGCGGTCCGGAAGCTGGAAGAAGATGTCGGTGTCAGGCTTCTGCACCGGACGACGCGTAGCGTGCAGTTGACCGAAGACGGACGGGTATTTCATGCACGTGCCCGCGATCTACTCGCGGACGTTGACGATCTCCACTCGATGTTCGCAGGCGATCGCGTGGCACTTCGCGGGCGTCTACGCGTCGATCTTCCGACCGAGGTGGCACGGACAACGATCGTGCCGGCCTTACCGGATTTCATGGCGACTCATCCAGAGTTGGAGCTGGAGGTGTCGAGTACGGATCGGCAAGTCGATCTGGTTCAAGAGGGGTTCGACTGTGTATTGCGGCTTGGACCCATAGGGGACGAGACGCTGATTGCCCGCCCATTGGGCCTGTTGCGCATGGTCAACGCTGCCAGTCCCGCCTATCTGGCGCGCTATGGCGTCCCTCGATCGCTAGAAGATCTCCAGCGTCAGGAACATCGGACAATTCATTTTTCGACGATGCTGGGCGCAAGACCCTATGGATGGGAATATCCGGACGGCGACAGCTACGCGACGCTTCAGTTGCCAGGTGCGCTACACGTCAACAGCGCGCAGACCTACGAAGCCGCTGCTCTCGCCGGCCTTGGCCTGATTCAGGCGCCACTTCTTGGGATTGGCCGATACTTAGAGAGTGGAGAGCTTGTGGAGATCATACCCGATTTTCGTCGCCGGGCGCTTGCCGTGTCCCTCGTGGTAGCGCATCGGCGCAACCTGTCGCGCCGAGTCCGCGCATTCATGAAATGGATCGAAGATGTGCTGACGCCGTATCTGGAATAGCGAGACGAACATCTTCGTCCGGCCCTCGAAATCAACATTCTGAAGTTAGGTCGGCAGTCGGCAGCCCGGCGGTCCACAGAATGCGACACTGAAACCGGCGACCTTTGAAGTCCGACATGAGATAGGCGGGTAGCAAGGTCACCACGTCCGCTTTGGGTCAGACTCGGAAGTGAGAGTCAGCCACGTCATGTCCGCTTTTGCTCCGGAAGCGGACGCCGCCTCGCGCCTGGCTCACGTCGGCTTCGTACGGGCTTATCAGTCCACGGCCTAGTCGGCGTTCTCCACCGGCGGCGGCGTCCAGGCGCCTTCCAGGACGGCAGACTTGGGCCAATAGGCGCGGAGATAGAGCGAGAAGTCGCCGTTCTCATCGGCCTCCTTGGGCGCCGGAAGCCAGTTCGCGAGCTGGTCATCCGGCGGTGGATCGGCCTGCACATAGAGGGTGAGCGAGCCATCGGCGCCGTATTTCAGGTCCTTGGTCCCGCTGCCGATGGAATAGCGACCGATCGCGTTCGGCGCGAAGGAATGATGCTGGTTGTAGAGCGCGAGCGACCAGAAACCGTTGACCGGCGGCGTCAATCCCTTGGGGAATGTCACGGTATAGCGGTTACGGCCGTTCAGCCGCGCGCCGGCACCGTCGAGGTCCTGGTAGAAATACTTGGTCTCGTTGGGCGCGTTGACCAGGATGTTGGACGTGGCGACCGCGGTGCGCGTGAAATAGTCGGTGCCGAACGCAGCCTCGTTGGCAATCGTGCTCCAGTGATAAGGCAGCTGCTGGCCCCAGGCGCGGAACTGGAACAAGGGTGCCACCACATTGTTCTCGGCGTCGACGGCGGCCTTGGTCATCGCTTCCCGCCTTCGTGGATCGATCTTGGCCGCTTCGAGGACGCCGCGCACCTGGGCATAGCGCGCTTCCTCGCCCGGCAGGGGCGGTGCGTCGGCCAGGACGGCGCCGAGTTCGGCGACGAACTTCTCCGGCACGACCCACTTCACTTCCTCCGCGCTGCTGTCCGGTGCCGGCCCTTGCGGGATCTTGCTCCAGTCGATGCTCTTCATCGTGCCGTCGAATTCCGCGAGCGGATACATCACGACCTGGCGCAACGGCGCCTGGACGGCGCGTTTGTCCTCCGGCGTGTCGTCCTCGAAGATGCGCGGCACGACCACGCCTGAATTGGTCGAAGCGCGGAAAATTTTGGTGATGCCCTTCGGCGTCTCGCCTTTCCAGTTGGGCCCGGCCAGCAGGTAGAAGCCGGGCTTGGTGTCGTACATCTTGCCGAGCTGCACGAAACTGTCGGTGCGCAGGTCGACCGCCTGGTAGACCCAGAAGCGGTCGCCGAAATCCGGCACCTGGATCACCACCGGCGAGACGTCGAGCGCCAGCACGCCCAGGCCATAGACCACGTCCTGGTTGGGACAGGCGACCAGGCGTTCGGCCGGATCGACAGTGTCGGTGATCATGCCCAACCGGTTGAGCGGCGCGCTGACGGTCGGGCCGGACCGCACCATCTTGGTCACCTGCGCGGCGGCGAGCCGGCGGTTGTAGAGGTTGACCATCGGCCAGGCCCAGAAATAGGCATCCCGCGCGACCAGGGCGGCATAGTCGTCGGTGATCTTCATCCGCGCGTCGGGGCCAGAGGGCGTCGAAGAAGGCGGCGCCGGAGAGGGTGAAGGAGGCGCGGGCGGTGGCGGCGGCACGGCGGACTGCGCCAACACCGTCATCGACAGCAGACAAGTGGCGCCGATCAGCGCGGCGCGGACGATCTTGATCATGAGTTTTCCTAGCAATGGAAAGCGGCGATCAAGTGTCCAATCCGCGGGATTGCAGACCCGCTGCTGCCACGCGGCAGGCCTATTTCGACTCCTGGTAGCGTGATCGATACGTGCGCATTTCCGAGCTCACGAGCACCGCGAACTTGGACTCGCCCCGGCGAGCTTGTCGAAAGTCGCCTGGTCGAGGCCGGCGGTTGAACGATCGCCGTTGCCGCCTCGGCCGGTGGCGCGCGATTCGGCTGCGCCGGCAAAATGACAGTGTTGATACAATGGCTGGCCGAGGATCGATTCGCCGCTGCAACCGGGCGATGTTAGGCTCTTCGGACAATGTGTACGGGGGCGCCTCAATGCGATCGACTTTGACCGGAGTATCAGCGGCCCTGCTGGTGATCGGGCTGGCCACGGCTTCAGGGGCGCAGAACGGGCTGGAACGCTTCGAGAAGGACATCAAGCCGCAGTTCGAGCTGAAGAAGTTCAGTTATGCGAGCGCCGCGCCGCTCGGCGATTCGGGCTTCGTCCTGAACGACGTGGTGGCGGTGGTGCCGGCCAACCAGGCGACGGGCGACAAGGAAAGCACGGTCAAGATCCACAAGGTGACGGTCGAGGAGCTCGATTTCGACCGCCTGAAGAAGTCCGCCAAGGACGACGAAGCCCCGCGTTTCGCCAACCTCAAGCTGGAAGGCATGACCGGTGACGACGAGATGTTCACGGCACTCGCGCCCTACGGCGTGCCCAACGTGCCGATCGACGTCGCGCTCGACTACCGCCTCGATACGGCGAGCAAGGTGCTCGACCTCAAGACACTCGAGATCAATATGCGCGGCGAGGCCAAGATCACGCTGGCCTTGGTGGTCGACGGCATCAGCGACAAGTCGGGCATGGCCGGCGCCAAGGACGACGGCAAGCTGCGCAGCGCTTCGCTCGCCATCGACGACAGCGGACTGTTGGCCAAGCTGCTGCCGGCCTACGCCAAGGAGGAAGGCACCAAGCCGGATGAGCTCGTGCTGTCGGCGCGGGCCGCCATCGCGGCCTTCGCGGCGCAGCAGGGGCCCGCCACCTTGAAGGCACTGGACGCCGTGACCTCCTTCATCGCTGACTGGAAAGCGCCCAAGGGACCGCTGGTATTGGGTCTGAAGCCCGAGAAGACGGCGGGGCTCTCCGACCTCGACAAGGTCATGATGCCCGATGCGCTCGCGACCATCTTCGGCTTCACCGCCACCTATCCCAGCACCAAGGAGGGCGCGGCCAAGGAGGGCGCGACAGCAGCGAAGTAAACGACGCGCCAGCGCAGCACGGTCGAGCGGATCGGCAAGGTGCCGGAGGACTAAACGGCTAGAGATTGTAACGCCACACGCCACGAGCATGGCGAGTGCAGATTTCTTGGTTATCCAATCGACTCAAGATCTTGTGGCTCGGCTGCCCGAGCAGAACGAACGGGCCGGCAACCCATTTCGCCGAGGAGGCGTTCCATCAGCAGCGGCGTCCACCCCGGGCGTCGCCGGTAAGATGGAGGGCTAGTGATGAACAATCCTAAGGACCGCAATCCCCAGCAGTCGCAACAGGAGCGTGATCAGCAGCAGCGCGAGCGCCAACAGCGCGAGCAGCAGCAGCGCCAGAACCAACAGCCCAACCAGAAGCCGGGTCAGCCAGGCCACAAGCCCGGCGAGCCGCAGCACAGGGATGAATAACGTCTTGTCGTAGCCAAGGAGAGATGCCCGCCGAAAGGCGGGCATCTCTTTCTGCAGGGAGAGCTACAGGGAGAGCGAAGGATGACGCCGAGATCAGGGCCGCGCGAACCCTCGCCGGTACCACCCGAGCCGGGCAAGACCGATCCGATCCCGCCCGAGATGCCGCAGCCTGGCAGCCCGGTGCCGGAAGACATGCCGACGCCGACACCGCATCCGACCGGCCCGCCAACGCCCGTCGCGTGAGGGCTACTCTTTCATCGCGCCGGTATGGCAAACCGCACAACAAGTGCTAGCATTCACTGACGAATCCGTGACTTAGTCACTCTTGCAATCGCTTGTCGAAAAAACCGGCCACGTCCAAAATGAACAGAGCTGCAATCTGATTTGGGGGAGTCGACAAATGAACTTCGACGCAATCGGCGCGGCGTGGGCACCACGCCTGCTCAGCATCCTGCGCATCATGGCCGGCCTGATGCTGTTCGAGCACGGAACGGCAAAACTCCTGAAGTTTCCCGCCGTGCCAACCATGGCCAGTCTGGACCTTTCGTCGATGCCCGGCGTCGCCGGCTTCTTCGAGCTGATCGGGGGCGCGCTGCTGGTGCTCGGTCTCTTCACGCGACCGGTGGCCTTCATCCTCGCGGGCATGACGGCGGTGGCCTATTTCTACGCCCACATGCCGCGCGGCTTCTTCCCGATCCTGAACGGCGGCGAACTGGCCGCCCTCTATTGCTTCGCCTTCCTCTACCTGGCGGCGGCGGGCCCCGGCCCATGGAGCCTCGACGCGCAACGCGGGAAGTAGCGCTTAACGCCCGCCTGTTTGGACTGTAAGGAGAAAGACGGCTCTAGACTCTAACTATTCTAGAGCACGACCTCCCGCTCGGCTGATTCCAGCCGAGCGGGACGTGCTCTAGTGCGGCCGTCTTGCTGCTGGGACGACGGGAGGTCGCATGGCGCTGAAGAGAGTGGCCCTCGAAATCGGCATGGGCACCGACATCCGCGGCGGCGACTACACCAAAGCTGCCGTGCGGGCACTGCGCGACGCGCTGTGGCACAACTCGCTCACCGTCGCGGGCGCGGTCGGCAAGTCGAGCGACGACATGCAGGTCGAAGTGCTGATCGGCGTGCCCAGGCCCGACCAGGTGGACAAAGCGCAGGTGCTGGCGGTGCTGCCGCACGGCACCGGCACGGTGAGCGTGGTCGAAGGCGGGCTGGAAATTCCCAACGAAGCCGGCACGGACAAGACGGTGATCGCCCAGGCGGCCGCCATCGTCCGGCTCGATCTCTGAGGGAGGCTCGGAAAATGCCCGCCAAACGCGTCATCCTCGAGCTCGGCACCGGCAACGACCTGCATGGCGGCGACTACACCAAGGCCGCGCTGCGCGCCGTGCAGGACGCCCTGCACCACAGCTCACTCACCATGCTGCGCACGCTCGGGGTCAATTCCAGGACCGGCATGTTCGTCGATGTCACGATCGGCGTGCAGCAGCCCGGCAAGGTCGACCTCGAGAAGGTGCGCACGTCCCTGCCGCACGGCATCGTCACGGTGAAGGCGGTCAAGGGCGGGCTCGACGTACCCGATCCCGAGGGCAATGATATCGCGGTGATCGCCAGTGCCGCGGTCGCCGTCCGGCTGGAGCTTCCGTGATGCTTCTCTACGAACACCCGCTCTCGTCCTACGCCCAGAAGGTCAAGATCGCGCTGCGCGAGAAGGGACTCGACTTCAAGGTCGAGACGCCGCCGGCGCTGGGCTCGGGCAAGGCCGAAGGCGCATTCGCCACGGCCAGCCCGCGCAACGAAGTGCCGGCGCTGATCGACGGCGACGTGCGCATCTTCGACTCGACCATCATCCTCGAATATCTCGAGGACAAATTCCCTTCCCCGCCGCTGCTGCCGCGCGATCCGGCGGCGCGCGCCAACGCGCGCATGATCGAAGAGCTCTGCGATACGCTCTACGAGGCGGTCAACTGGGGCCTGAGCGAGATCCGCTGGTTCAAGCGCGCCGAGGGCGAGCAGGCCGAGAAAATGAAGGCCACCGCCGCGCGCCAGACGGCCGAGCTACAGGGCTGGCTCACCGACAAGCTGGGCGATGCCCAGTGGTTCAACGGCGCCAGCTTCGGCTGGGCCGACCTCTCCGTGGCGCCCTACGTCAACCGCTCGTTCCACTATGGCTTCGGCACGGAACCGGGATCGCCGCTCGACAAGTGGCGCGACCGCATCCGCGAGCGGCCGTCGGTCGCCAAAACCTTCCGCGAGTTCGAGGCGGCCTCCGAACGCATGGGCGATGCCGCGGCGCGGCTCGCCTCGGGCGCCATCCGCCGCGAATATCGCGATCATCGTCTGGAATGGATGATGAAGTCGGGCGGGGTCCAGATCGTGCTCGACGGGATGGCCAGGAACAACATCCGGTTCACCTGGCCGCTGGGCTAGCGAGGCCACCCGCCGGCTGGGGGGAAAAAGGCCTAGCTGCGCGCCGGGCGGCCGAAGAACGCCATCGCCGCGCCGGCAACCACGGCGATGACGGCGGCAATGGAGGGGATGTGGATGGTGTGCTGTTGAACCTCCGTCACCTTGATCGGCCCGGCATCAAGCACTGCCTTCTGGTCGGTGAAGCTAATGTTATCGATCCCCAGGACAGCAAGGCCGATCGCGATCAGCAGGATGCCCCCAATGAAAAGCGGTCGCATTGCTGTAACTCCCGGTTCTGCCGAAACTTTCCCAGCAACAAAAACGCGTGACGCCGCAGGAGGTTCCACATGGCCAAGGGTGTTATAGGCTCGGCGCCCGCATGGCCGCCCGGCAGATAGCCGCCTGCTTCAGCGCTTCACGATCATCGACAGGCCCTGCTCGATCGCCAGCCTGGCCATCGCCTTCAGGTCGTCGTCGGTGGCGCTGCTGACCGGATGGCCGATGGTCGCGAAGCGATAGTCCGGCATGCCCAGCACGCGGCTCATCATCTCGGCAGCGCTCACGAAGCGCTCGGTCATGACGCTGAAGGCAGGAACCAGGAGACGTTCAGCCGTTACGGAGTCGTGCAGACTGCACGATGAACAGCTTCCTCAATCGCCGATGCCGGAGATCACCGCGTCCCAGTTCCTGATCTCGGCCGCGATATGGGCGTCGGCCGGCGCGCTGTAGTTGGACTTGGTGCGGCTCACCACCTTGGCCACGCCATGCTCCTCGCGCAGCATCCGGTCGAGATGGCCGAAGAAACCCTTGGTCCCCACCTTGCCGTTGGAGATGAAGCCGATGGTCTTGCCTTCCAGGGTGGCAAGGCGCGGCGCGAGCTGGCCGACCGGCGGGGCCTTTTCGGGCGTGGGATCGAGAACACGGAAAGTCATGGCGTACCTCTGTTATTTCTGTGGCGGTTCGCAATCGACGCAGGCGCCGATCGGCAACGTCACGGCACGGCTCTTGTTGCCGAGCCACGGCGGGATGATGGCGCCGAAGCCGCCCGCCGGTCCACCGGCGGCGATGACCAGGAGCTGATCGGGTGATGGCAGCGCCGGATAGACTCTGTCGCCGCGGTCGCGCACGACGGCCCCCTTGCCGACGTCGGCCCATTCGCGGCGATGGATGCGGGCGCGCTCGTGGATGAAGTTGGCGATGTCCGTCTTGCTCCACTTCGCCGCCTGCAGGTGCTCGCGCAGCTGCTTGGGAAAGATCAGCGCATAGTTGCCGGGGTGGATCGAATAGTGCCGCAGGTTGGCGCGCATGTCGGCGGCGAAGGTTTCCAGGATCTCCTCGGGCTTGGTCGTCCATTCGTTCATGATCTGGCGCGGCGCGCCCGCCGCCATCACCGTCACGGCCGATGCCTCCTTCGGCAGTCCCCGCTGCTCGGAGAGCGAGAGCCAGGTCGTGTCCTCCTCGTCCTCGGCCACGCAGAAACTGAACTTGCCGGGATGGCCCAGGGTCGAGCGGTCGATGGCGCCCGGTCGCGCGTCTAAAAGGTTGATCAGGCCGAGCCGGATCGCCCGGCCGATCACGGCGGTGGCGCGATCGCT
>Ga0308309_10002832_pt1 | contig 10351 bp, 8 predicted proteins | sample HubBroMetageWFT5_FD_192491 | JGI IMG/M metagenome (GOLD analysis project Ga0308309, IMG submission 192491) | Warmed and freeze-thawed soil microbial communities from the Hubbard Brook experimental Forest, New Hampshire - Hubbard Brook CCASE Soil... | ecosystem: Environmental > Terrestrial > Soil... | reverse complement strand
TTGTCGAAACGCTGAATACGCAGGCGACCAAAGCAAGCCATCCCAGCAGTCCAGTATGATAAATATAAATGAAGAGGAGAATAAAATAGCGGAATAGCGAAGTATCACTATAGTTTCCGCTAATGTGGGCGTCGATAATAAATTGGTAATTTACTTTAAAAAAGTAAAATGGGTCGTGGTAGGCGATCTCGAACAGAACTAGCTGTGCAATAACTAAAAGAGCGCCGCCAAAAACGAACCAAATCCAGTTCCATCGCAATCGCCGATTTGTAACAGCAAGAAAAATGAATACGATACCGTAGAGCACCACGACCTGCTTGATCCAGTACACCCAACCGGCAAACATCCCGGCGACAAAATAGAGTCCCGGCCGGTCGTCGCGCTCCGCGAAGTAAAATGTTACCACAGACAAGCCGATTACGAACCCCAGATAGGGGTCAGGATTGAGACCGCCGGCTTGGGTGACCTCGATCGGCAGCGCCGCCATTGCCAGGCCTGCCCAAAGCGCTGCTTGACGGCCCCAAAGATGATGCGCGAAACCGTAGGCGAGAGTTACCTGCCCCAATGAACATGCAAAGAACAGCCCTCCAGCACCCGCGACTCCCTTCCCGAACAGCCACAGAGATGCGGCAAGGAAAGCGTTGATCCCGTCGCGCATGCCGCCGATGTAGCCGGTGTGTAGGTAATCTCCCCGGAGGAGGTGATGGGCATGCGTCAAGTAGACGATTTCATCAGTCCCCAAACCACCGGAAAAGAACAGGAGCCGCAGCAAAGCCGCAAAAACCAGGACGGCGAGCAGCGGCCCCCAATCGAGCTTCGTGATCGAAAGAGACCATGCGCCCGCCGCCGGCAGCGGACCGCCGGGGTCTTCATATATCGCTGGGCTCTTCATATGAGGCTATCGCGTGATCGGGCCGCGAAATGCTGGACTGTTCCACGGGCGGGAGAGCAACCCCGAGGTCTTCGCATAATTTGAATTTCCGAAAATACTTCCTCAAATCAGTCGTGTCGCGCCGCAGGGAAGCCGCTGCGCCCGATATATTAGGGCTGATACGCGGACGACTCAATAGCCAATCGCGCGTTCGTACCAAATCGTCTCGGAGGAGCTAGGTTGATCCGGCCAGCATTACTGATAAATAATTATCGGCTACGTTGCAAACCACCCCGGCAACTGAGGGCGCCGCCGAGAGCCGGCCACCACTCTATCTCGAAAGGCTGCTGGACATGAACAACCAAAATCGGCGACGATGTAAATCTTTTAAAGTTTTGAGATGGGTAGTCGTGTGGCAGAGCGAGGATGCGCTGGCGGCCGCACCTCCGCGATTGCTGCTCTCTTATGGAACAGAGAATGAAAGAAATCGCTTTCCCTAGAGTGCTATTGGAGCAGCCGAAATTGGGCTTTGTCGCCGATCAGGCTGATGAGGCGCGGCTTGCCCTTTCGATTGTGGCTCCTTGCTACAACGAGGCGCCAGTGCTTCGCGAGTTTCACGGGCGGGTCAGCTCAGCCTGTCGCGGCGAGGTTGGTGAGGAGTACGAGGTAGTCCTGGTAAACGACGGCTCGCGGGACGGAACTTGGTCGGTTATGGGAGAGCTCGCAGCCGCCGATCCGCACGTTGTTGCCATCAATCTGTCGCGCAACTACGGTCATCAGCTGGCCCTTACCGCGGGCCTGCAGTTTACCCGTGGTAACCGCATCCTGATCATCGATGCGGATTTGCAAGACCCTCCGGAGCTGCTCCATCAGATGATGCGTGCGATGGACGGAGGAGCCGACGTGGTCTACGGCCAACGCGATGCGCGACAAGGGGAAACCTGGTTCAAGCGAGTCAGCGCGAGCTTGTTCTATTTGCTCCTCGAGCGATTGGTCGAGATCGAAATCCCGCGCGACACCGGCGACTTTCGGTTGATATCGCGAAGGGCGCTCAGCATCCTGAACACGATGCCGGAACGGGATCGCTTTGTTCGCGGGATGGTAAGCTGGATCGGCCTGCGGCAGGTGCCGATCCGCTACACTCGCGCGCCGCGGTTCGCCGGCGTCGGAAACTATCCGTTCCGAAAGATGCTCAGGTTTGCCCTCGATGCCGTGACAGGCTTTTCTACGCGCCCGCTACGGATCGCGTCTTACCTAGGCGCGATTTCGGGAGTATTGGGGCTCTTACTCATCGGCTACGTTACCGCTGGCATCCTGACGGAGCGCGTGGTAGCGGGCTGGGCGAGCGTCATGGCCGCCATTGTTCTCCTCGGAAGCTCGCAGCTCTTTATACTTGGTATTATGGGAGAATACTTAGGCCGCTTATACCTCGAGGCAAAGAGCCGTCCGCTATTTGTCGTCTCTGAGATCCTCACCGCAACCGAGGTCGAGGCGCGCAAACAAGTTTGTCGACATGCCAGCAATCCCGCTGAAAATCTTTCTGAGAGGGTCGATGAATCGCGCGGCGTTTGATCGGTTCGCAGACGAGTATCACGCTCTTCACGCGCAAAATATCGGTGTCACCGGCGAAACGCCTGACTACTTTGCAGAATACAAGATCAGGGATATATTTAACCAAACCCGAAAGGCCAAGAATGCAAACGAAAATTTGAAAATTCTCGATTTCGGATGTGGGGTCGGTAGTTCGGTCCCGTTTTGGCGTCGTTATTTTCCTGCCTGTCATCTCGTGTGTGCTGACGTGTCGCCGCGAAGCCTGGACATCGCAAATGAGCGGTTCAGAGATGCAGCCCATTATGTGCTGTTCGAAGGCGGAACCCTTCCCCTTAAATCAGAGGTCTTCGACATCGCCTTTTCCGCTTGTGTGTTTCACCACATCCCGTGCGCCGAACACCTCCCGTTGCTGCAAGAGATTCGCCGGGTGCTGGTTAAGGACTCCAGACTGTACCTCTATGAGCACAATCCTCTGAATCCCTTGACGCGCCGCGCGGTCAACACCTGTCCGTTTGATCGAGACGCGGTTCTTATCCCGCCTTGGCGGATGCACAGGGCATTTCGACACGCCGGCTTCTACAATGTATCTATTGGTTTTCGTGTTTTCTTTCCGCGCGCTCTCAAGCATCTTCGATTTCTCGAACCTCGTTTGGGCTTCTTGCCCTTGGGAGCCCAGTACTGCATTACGGGACGGGCGTCATGAGAACGGCAATCTGTGGCTCGAGAGTGCCGTAGACGACGAAACTGCGGCGCGCAGCACCGGCCGGCTCATCCCGGTTACGGTCGGTGACTTGGCGGCTTCGAACACTGCAACAGCCCCTTCGCGCGTGAAGGTCAGTCCGAGGATCGCTCGCCAAGCCGCGGGTGAAGCGTCTTGGGCTGACAGCTATAGCGCCTTCCGTGCCACCTGGCAGGTAATGTAGTCTGCCGAGCCGACGTGTTTATCGGCCCGGGGACCAGCATCATTCCTCGCACTCAAATCGGCGCGCGCGCCGTAATCGGGGCGGGTGCAGCGGTAATTTCGGACATGCCTTACGATGTTCTGGCCGTGGGATGCCCTGCGGTCGTCAAGAAGCATTTGGGCGCCAGCTGAATGCGTTCCGATCGGCCAAAAGAGCTCCGAGCAACAAGCCGGCGACGATCGCGTTGACCGCCAGATCGAGTGAGAACATCCCGCTCAGCGTCCGGCCCGCGAAGGCGATGTTGCCATGCGCACGTCCCCGCCGATGGTGTCCAGTCCCCCGATACATTAGAGCAACATCGTCGGCCGCTGTTAAGGCCCGTCGCGGAGAAGTTCCTGATCGCCCAGAATTGCCGCGCCTCTACCTCGACGTGGAATCCACGGGTTCGGAGGCCGATACCTCGATGTGCCGGGTCACGCCGGCGGGCGTGGCAGGCGAAAAAAAAAACGCGGGCTCTAGAGCCCGCGTTTGGTTCAAAGTGCTGGCGCACCCCAGGGCGCAATCGGGGTTAGTCGTTGGCGCCGACTAGATCGACGTCATCCCGGCCGTACACCGCAATGCATCCCGTCAAGCAGCCGAGAACGGCGTTGTTTGCGGGAAGAGGCACGAACACATGATTGTTCGCGGCATTGGCGGCCACCGAATGCGCGCTCCCGGAGGGGTGCCCCGGCGGCGGTCCCAAGAACGGGGTTACCCCGGGCACATCAAATGTCGGCACGATTTGGTCGAGGAGTTGGGTCGTCCCGTCGATGACACCGAGGAGGGCAGCCCCCTGATCCGTGGTCGAGAGCGCGCCCGCAGTACTGGCCACAGCATGCGGAGAATACGGGGTGTTCTGGGAACCGGTGTACCAGTGATTATCACCGGAATTGTACCAGACCTCGTCCGAGGACCCGATCCCGTTGACGGAGATAAAGACCCCGTTGATGTCGATGATCACCTGAGAGGGGTTGGCGCTATTGGTGTCGGCACCAAACCACGGTGCTAGCGCCGTGTCGAAGACGGTACCGCAGCCCATCAGAAAAGTCTGGTTCGTCGGGTTGAGGGAGAGGCCGGCGGGACTGCAGAAGGGGACCGAGAACAGACCGTCAACGGTGGCGGTCAACGGATTGATGCGGGCAAGCCCTCCGACCGTGCCGGGCATCGGCACCGTTCCGGATATCGATGGAATCGACACATAGAACCGCTGCGTCCCCGGATCCCACGCCGGCTGCTCGGCGCCGTTGGTCGCATTGACACCGTGAGCGGTGTCAAAGACGAGTTTCTTGGGGGCGCTGAGCACGCAGGTTGAGCTGACGCTGTAGATGGTGGCAAACGGCGGTGTTTCGGCGTTGTTCACCACTAGCAGCAGTCTGTCCTTCGGGTCGAACGCCATTTCGTCCACGCGGGTCGTGCCGCCCGTCGTGACGTCGCTGACCTGCGTGCCGCTGGGAATCTTGAACGAGAGCAAGCGGCTGGGGCCGTCGCCGGCGAAGAGGCATGTTCCGATTTCATCGGTCGTGACCCCATCGGGGCCCGAGATGTTGTTGTTGACGACGGGGGGTGTGCCGGAGAGCTTGACCCCCGCGAACGCTGGCGACGCAGTGATTTGCGTCACGAACGCGCCGGTCTTGGCGTTGACGACGTCGACCGCCGCATTCGAGCGATCGGCGAGATAATAGGTTTGGTTCGACTGGTCGACAAAGCTGATGTCAAAGGCGTACATCCCGCTAGTCGTGTTCGTCCCCGCGACTGGGACGGGTATGGTAGAGAGCAGCCTGACGGGTCCGCTGTTTTCCGGCGAGCTTTTAACCTTTTTTCGATCCCCGTCGGCCCAGGCACCAGTTCCCACCAACAACAGGGCCGGGGCGACCGTTGCCGCGACGGCCCAGCAGTGGAAATACTTCTTCAATAAGGGATGCAAGATACTGTGCTTTCGAAGCATGTCCGTCCTCCCATCTCGCGTAGTTGTCAAGTGACGCCGGCCCAGATAGCGCCGGGCGGGTGAAATTCACCCGCTATCGACAAAGAGTCAATGCAATTTGATCCGGTTTTTGACGTATTCCGCTGTCGTGATACAGTTCAGGTTGTGGTCATATTGTCGTTACATTGGGATTTTGTAATCTGACGCCGCTATAATCCACATCTCCCGAGACATCGAATGGCCAAGCTGATGCCAGGAAGCGAGTCGCCGCTTGAAGATCCTGCTGGTTGAGGACGACGGAGAGAATGCCGATTACGTCGCGAACGGCCTTCGCGAGGAAGGCCACTTGGTCGCCCAGGTGGCAAGCGGTGCAGAGGGCCTCATTCGCGCTGTCGGCGATAGCTTCGATCTACTCATCGTCGATCGGATGATACCCGGTCTCGACGGCCTAAACCTCGTCAAGAGCCTGCGCGCGGCTGGCCATCACACGCCGGTTCTGTTCCTAACCGCGCTCGATGGCGTCGAGGATCGGGTCTTGGGGCTCAACGCTGGTGGCGACGATTATCTGGTGAAGCCTTTCGCTTTCTCCGAGCTCGTCGCGCGGGTCGCCGCGTTGGGGCGAAGGCCGCGCACGACCGCGGCGGAGACCAGGCTGATTTTGCTCGATCTCGAAATCGATCCACTGTCGCGCACGGTGCGGCGTCGTGGTCAGCTGATCGAGCTGCAGCCAAGGGAATACCGCCTGCTCGAATACCTGATGCGCCACGCTGGTCAGGTGGTCACGCGCACGATGCTGCTCGAGCACGTCTGGGACATTCATTTCGACCCTCGCTCGAACATTGTGGAAACCCATATCAGCCGCTTGCGCAGCAAGGTCGATAAAGGCTTCGAGGCGCAGCTGATCCACACGGTTAGAGGGGCAGGTTATTGTGTCCGCAGCCCTGCCTAGGGTCCTGCGCACCTCGAGCTTTCGCCTTACCTTGCTCTACGCTGGGCTGTTCGGCTGTTCAGCCCTGATTCTGGTTGGGGTCATCTATGGGTGGACCGGTATGTACATGGCGAGCTCGCTGGATACAGCGATCGACAGCGATATCACCGAGCTTGAGGACAGTCTGCGGGCCGGGGGTCATGAGGCGCTGACAGCGCAAGTAAAGGAACGGCTGCAGGAAACGCCGAACGGTCCAATGTTTATTTTGCTTCAGGATCCGGAGGGAAAAGTCATTGCCGGAAATATTCCGCCCTCCCATGGTGGAGAAGGTCGCTTCGATTTGAAAGTGCCGAGAATCAATTCACCGAGTGTGGCTATCCACGCCCACGGCATTACCTTACCGGACGGCGAGTATTTGATGGTGGGAGTCGATGCGCTTCCGCGTCGCGCGATGCACAAGCTCATTGTGCGGGTGTTTGGGTGGAGCTCCGCCATTACTCTGGTGCTGGCGTTCGCCAGCGGGGCGCTGATGAGCGCTGGCCTGCTTCGGCGAATCGAAACGATCAGCCGGACGGCGCGCGACATTATGGCTGGCGACTTCTCCAGAAGGATCCCAGTCCGCGGTACAGCAGACGAGTTCGATCATCTGATCGCAAGCCTCAATGCCATGCTCGAGCGCAATGAGTCCGCAATGGAGAGCGTACGCCAAGTGTCAAACGACATCGCGCACGATTTGCGCACGCCGCTGACCCGGCTGCGTCAACGGCTCGAGCTCGCGCAGCGACGGGCGCGATCGGCAGAGGAGTGGCAGCGCGTTTCGGATGGGTGCATTTCCGATATGGACGCCATCCTAGAGACCTTCGGTGCGTTGCTGCGTATCGCGCAAATCGAAAGCGGAATACCGGCGCGTCGTTTTGCCAAGGTTGACCTCTCGGAGCTGCTTCGCACCATGATCGAGATCTACCAGCCGATGGCTGAAGAGAACCAACAGCGTTTCACCGCCGATATCGCCTCCGGGCTCACTGTCTGGGGAGATCGCGAGCTCCTGGCGCAGATGGTCGCGAACGTAATCGAGAACGCGATGAAACATTCGCCCGCGGGAGCATCCATCGGACTGATGACAATTCAGTCGCCAACCGCAATAGCCGTTACCGTGATTGACAGCGGGCCGGGAATTCCGGCTGCGGATCGTGGACGCGTGTTTCGGCGCTTTTATCGACTGGAAAGCAGCCGCAGCAAGCCCGGAAGCGGGCTCGGCCTCAGCCTGGTCGAAGCGATCGCGGCACTTCATAGGGTGAGTATCGACCTGACCGACAACAGTCCTGGCTTGCGCTTCACGCTCCGGTTTTTTTCGTCCGATCAACGAACCCTTGCCGGAGATCGCCTCGCTCAGCACCAGACGCACGTAGTGAGCATGACCATTCAGAGATGGCATTCCCGGTTGTGGGCAAAGCGTCGAGGCGCGGGGAGGGAATCTGCCGCTACAAAGGGCACCGCCTCAGGTCGGGATTAGGGGTTCGCCGCGCATGTACTTGCCGCGGCAGAATAAGAGGGTCGGCTTGGAGGTGTAGGCGTAGCGCTCGACGTGGCCGATGAAGATGATGTGGTCGCCGCCGTAATGCCGGTACTCGTTGCGGCACTCGAAATGCGCAGCGGAGCCGATCAGGACCGGCGCACCGCATTCGGGGATGATGTGGTCGATCTCGGCGAATTTGTTCTCATGCGTGCGGGCAAATTTGTTCGACAGCTCGATCTGGTCGTGCGCCAATATATTGACGACGAAATGCGAGCCCTCCTGGAAGGCGGGCAGGCTCTGCGCATAGAGCGAGGCGCTCCACAGGACGAGCGGCGTGATCAGCGACACCGAGGTGAAGGAGTTGGCGGTCATCCCGTAGAGCCCGCCCGACGCGCTGCGCGCCGTGACGATTGTCACGCCGGTCGCGAAAGTGCCGAGCGCGCTGCGGAAATCGCGCAGGTCGAACCCTTCGCCAGAGGTGCTCTGCACCGGCGCTGCGTGGCTGCCGGGGATCTCGTTGTGGAGGGTCTCGTCAGGCACGGCCGCCCCTCGAACAGCCGTCATAACGGCGCGTCGGGCGGCAGCCCGAGCGCCACCCTGCCGTAAATCGCGCCGTTCACGTCCCAGTTCAGATGGTAATGGGCATTGGCCGCGTGGACATCGCGGAACGCCCGCTGGATCGGGTTTCTCTGATAGATTGCACCCCCGCCGGTTGCGGCGAACAGGAGGTCGACCGCCTTCGTGCACAAGCTCGCGGCAAAGGCGCCGTCGCGCCGGTAGCGCGCGCGCTGCTCGATGCTCGGCACGACCCCGGCCTCGGTGATCCGCATTGCCTCGTCGCAATCGCGCAACGCGATCGCCTCCGCCGCATCGGCCAGCGCCGCCGCCTCGGCGAGATGCACCTGAATATTGGTGAAATCGGCGAGGTTCTTACCGGTATAGGCGCTGAGCCTGTTGCGCGTCGTCTCGGCGAAGTGCTGGATTGCACCACGGGCAATGCCGAGCGAGACGCCGGCGATGGCGTAGGCAAATAGACTGACGGCCGGAAGCTTGTATAACGTTCCGGGGTTCAGCTCACTGCCCCGGTTGGGGCCGCCCTTGATCCGCTCGGTGGCGAGGGTGCGATAGGCCGGAACAAAAATGTCGTTGACCTCGACGTCCTTGCTGCCGGTTCCGGCAAGGCCGATCACCTCCCAGGTGTCGATGATCGAGTAGTCGCTCGCCGGCACCAGAAGCATGCGGTGCTCGCTCTGCCCAGTCTCCTCGTCGCTGACGACGGCGCCGAACATGTTCCAGGCCGACGCATCGATGCCGCTCGAAAACGGCCAGCGGCCGCTGAGCCGATAGCCGCCCTCCACGCGCCGCGCGCGGCCGCGCGCGAAAATCAACGCCGAGCTGATCAGGCTATCAGGCGATTCGCCCCAGATCTCGTCCTGCGCCTCGGGGTGCCACATGCCGAGCAGCCAATGATGGGCGGCGAGGTTGGCCAGCACCCAGGAGGTCGAGCCGCAACCCTGCCCGATCACCGCGGTCAGCTCGTACAATGCGCGGTAGGGCAATTCGCTGCCGCCGACGCGGGCCGGCTGCAGCATGCGGAAGAGACCGCTCGAATGCAGATCGGCGATCGTCTCGTCAGGCAGCCGGCGAAGCTGCTCGGCCCGCGGGGCGCGTTCGCGCAGTACCGGGATCAGCGCTTCGGCGCGCGCCAGCAGCTCTTCGAAGCGCAGCGGCGCCGCGCGCTGGTTGGTCTTTGCCTGTGGCATTGCGCTCCTCTCCCGGATGGGCCCCGCCTGTGCTATCCTACTCCTCGCATCGCAACTCGGCGATATTCTATTCATGTGCGTCTGGTTGCGCCCTTGGCGTGTCAATATAGTGCGTCATGATTGCAACTCTAAGGGGAACAAAAACACTAATGTACAAATTATCTGGTTTGGCCGCCGGGGTGTTCGGTCTGGCAATCGGCATCGTCGGAAGCGGCACGCCGGCGCTTGCCCAGGGCAATGTGCAGGTCGGCACGCTGACCTGCAGCGTGGCCGGCGGCTGGGGGTTTGTGTTCGGCTCGTCGAAGGCGGTCCGCTGCACCTTCGCGCGGGCCGGAGGCCGGCCGGAGCACTATGCCGGCTCGATCAACAAATTCGGTGTGGACATTGGCTATACCCAAGGCGGTGTGCTGGTTTGGGGCGTCTTCGCGCCGAGCGGCGGCCTCGCGCCGGGAGCGCTGTCGGGCAATTATGTCGGTGCGAGCGGAAGCGCCACGGTCGGGGTCGGCGCCGGCGCCAATGTGCTGGTCGGCGGCTCCAACCGCACGATTTCGCTGCAACCGGTCAGTTTCGAAGGCAACACCGGTCTCAATGTCGCAGCCGGGATCGGATCGATCGGCCTGCGTTATCAGCCTCAGGTCGGACGTCGAGGCCGATAGCAACAACGCTGACCGGTGACACTTCCTATGCAGAATGATCACAGGTTGGCTTCATCTCTCGGTCATCCGTCGCAGCTATTGTTGGCGAATGGTCCTCGGGCGGCCGAGGCCGGGCGGCGACGCCCGAAATACGGCGCTCGCGGCGACGTTCTTTTGGCGCCGATGTTCCGTCTCATCTATTACCTCTACGCTTGGCGGCTG
>Ga0308309_10002831_pt1 | contig 10354 bp, 10 predicted proteins | sample HubBroMetageWFT5_FD_192491 | JGI IMG/M metagenome (GOLD analysis project Ga0308309, IMG submission 192491) | Warmed and freeze-thawed soil microbial communities from the Hubbard Brook experimental Forest, New Hampshire - Hubbard Brook CCASE Soil... | ecosystem: Environmental > Terrestrial >... | reverse complement strand
TGCAAGTTTTCTTCGTAGTGAGCGGATTCCTGATCACCACGCTGTTGCTGCGGGAAACGGAACGATGCGGCAAGATTTCGCTGCGAGATTTCTACATTCGGCGAGCACTGCGCATCTGGCCGCTGTACTACGCGGTGCTCGGGATCTACGTGGTGAACGCGCTGGTATTCGAGCGTGACAGAGTGCGAGCCGCGAGCTTTCTGCACTATCTACCGAGCTTCGCGACGTTCACATATACCTGGTTCATCTCGGCAAATTGGCCCGGGGGGATGTTCAACCTGGCGTGGACGCTCTCCACGGAGGAACAGTTCTACTTTTTTTGGCCGATCGTGCTGCGGTTTTTGTGAGGGGTTTGGTCTTCAGTGCTTCTGATCGGAATAATCGCGCTGAAATTGGCCACGGACTATCACCTCACCGAACGGGTGCTGCCGCCGGGCTGGCTGCCGACGCGAATCGTGCAGAGCATCGCGATCGCCATTTGCCTGGGTGTGTTGCTGGCGCAGGCGCTACACAGGGAACGCGGATTTCGGTTGCTTTATCGCCTGCTGGGATGGAAGTGGTCGGCTCCGGTGATGCTGGTAGCAATGCTGGTGTGCCTGGCGCCGGCACGTCCGCTGTGGCTGGTGACGTTTCTGGTAACGACCGCGCTGATAGGGGCGTGCGTGGTGCGCGAAGACAACGGCCTAGCGTGGTTGCTGCGGCTGAAGCCAATGGCATTCATTGGAACGGTGAGTTATGGGATGTATCTGCTCAACAGCTTGTGTCTGCACGGCGTGCGAGGAGTTCTGCATCCAATTGGATTGGCATACCCGCCGGCGATTTTCGTCATCACGCTGGGAGTGACGGTGGCGGTCGCCTACCTGAGCCATCGCTACTATGAATCGCGGTTCCTGGCGTTGAAAGAACGGTTTTCACGTTTGCGTCCTGTACCTGCGCAAACAGCTCGAGTAGAAATTGGCGCCCACGATGTCTCAGCTCCCATGCATCCGTAATACCGTAGTGAACACGTACGAAAAACCAGGCTGTTTGGCGAGTGCTTCCTCGCGTAATTAAGTGACAGCGTGCAACGTTTTCGGGGCACGGTGAGTCCTAATCAGCTCGGAGGGCTTGCGGAATGCTGTGCAATTTTCTTGGCGTGACGAACGCAAGTCTCGCGGTGTGGACCGCGCCGTTTGGGATTCCGGCTGACGTGTTCTGGGGGTACGCGTCCGGAGGCGCGCTGCTGGTCATCGGCCTGGTAAAGATTTGCAAAGGCGAATTGGCGGAAGCCCGCGGGATCGACAACCTCATGCCCTTCGGGCGTTTGTGCTTCGCGATTCCGCTGGCGGTATTCGGATCGGAGCATTTCAGCGACACGGCGGACATCGCGACGCTGGTCCCGAGTTGGATACCTGCGCACACATTTTGGGTATATCTGGTGGGAGTTGCACTGATTGCCGCGGCGCTGAGCATCACGGTGAAGGTGCAGTCGCGATTGGCGGCAACGCTGCTGGGGACGATGTTCTGTTTGTTCGTAGTGCTGATGGATATACCCGCCGTGGTGGCGCAGCCGGGGAATAGAATTTTTTGGGCGCTGGTATTGCGAGAACTTGCTTTCGCCAGCGGAGCTTTGGCTTTTGCGGGATCGCAGATGAGCGCGAAGCGTGCCGGAGGCGTCCCGGTGCTGGTAACCATTGCGCGGTTTGTCATCGGGATCGCGGCGGTGTTCTACGGCCTGGAGCATTTTCTGCATCCGACGTTCGCGACCGGCGTTCCGCTGGAAAAAATCATGCCCGAGTGGATTCCAGGGCGGCCGTTCTGGGCGTACCTTGCAGGTGCGGTGCTGATTGTGAGCGGGGCGTGCCTGGTTGCGAATAAGAAAACGCGGGAGGCGGCAACGTATCTGGGAGTGATGATTCTGCTGCTGGTGCTGTTTGAGTATTTGCCGATGCTGATCGCCAGCCCCAAGGACATCGTCAGCTTGAACTATTTTTTTGATACGTTGTTCTTCGGCGGAGCTGTGCTGCTGTTGGCCGAGGCTTACGGCAAACGGACTGCGGCTCGCTCCTGATTCGTTTGGTCAGCGGCGGAACCACGTGATTGACTCCACGGCCGCTGGCCGACGTGGCAAATTGTAAACAATAGCAACAGCAAGGCTCGCCGGACGGCGATTCTGGTATGCTGGGAATTACATCCCATTTAATCGGAAAGCACCGTAAGTCGAAACGGCGCGCACCTTCACGCGTTCCAGCCGCTGGCGAGCGGATTGTGGAACTTAACGGCTGTTTGTTGTGAATTCCTGATACTACCGGCAAAGATGGCCGGTATGGAAGCGATGAAACTGTCGCTCGGCGTGCGGGCACGGACAAGTTGTCAGATAGCGGCTCAGAGCCGGGAGATTATAGATTTAGATGACTACCAGATGTCGGCGGCCCTTTGTTGCGCTTTCGGCCTCGCTTGCAGCTGCGCTGCTCGCCATAGCTCCGAGCAGCTTTGCCCGGCCGCAGGCTGAGATTCCATTCCCCGCTCCTCCACAGCAATCTGTACAGCAAACACCAGCGCAGCTGCCACAATCTGCGGCGCCGAGGGCCACGCCATCATCCGGACAGGCACCCAACGCACAGCAACCTGCCGATCCCCCCAACAATCCAGCGAGCCAGACTGCGAGTGGCGCTGGATCGAAGGACCGGCTGTTCTTTGCGCTGCCGAATTTTCTTACGCTGGAAAATTCCGCGCACGTTCCGCCCATGACCGCCGCTCAAAAATACAAGGTGGCAGTGCGATCGTCGTTCGACTACGTGCAATTCCCATGGTATGCGGCACTAGCGGGAATCAGCCAGGCGCAGAACAGCGAACCGGGCTATGGCCAGGGCGCCGAAGGGTACGCGAAGAGATTCGGATCGGCATTCGCGGATGGCACGATCGAGAATTTCATGGTGAACGCGGTGGTGCCGTCGGTTTTGCACACGGATCCCCGTTACTACCAGCTGGGTAAAGGTGGATTCGCGCGCCGCACCGGTTACGCGCTGAGCAGGCTGTTCATTACGCGAACGGATTCCGGGCACAATACTTTTAACTTTGGTGAAATCGGAGGCAGCGCGGTGGCCGCGGCGATTTCCACTTACAGCTACCATCCTGAGACTGATAAGACGCTGTCGAACACCGCGTCGGTGTGGGGCACGCAAGTGGGGTATGACGCGATAAGGATCGTGCTAAACGAGTTTTGGCCGGACATTCGCCGCAAATTTCATAAAGATAAGAGCCACCCGCAGCCATAGCCGCGACGATTCCCTCTTCAGGCGGCCGCACGACATGCAACCACGAAAGTGCAGGCGTGATCGAAGCGTGCTGGCGGCAATATCAACCGTACCACTCCACTTCGCATAGCAGACGCATGAATTCGCGGCAGTCCATTTCGAGCACCAGCTCGCAGAATCCGAGCAGGCGAAACTTATCATTCAGATTGCTGCTGGTGCGCAACTGCCGTTCCAGCTCTTCGAGGGAATCCCGCGTCGCCTGATGGCGCAGCGCGTTCCGTTCAAATTCACGCGAGCCACGATAGCTGCGAACGCCGGCTGCAACTACGGGGAGAGCCGCTGCAAGTCCGACCAGGATCATGGCAAAGTGAGCGTCATCCGTCGGCACGGCGTCGGCTGCCGCGTCGCTGGTAGCTCCGCCCGAGCTGTTAGCGCTGGCGTCAGTGCCGTCGGCGCGCGCATTCGTGCCATGCTCTTTCGCGGCCTGTGCAGTGGCTTCCTGTCCGCGGCGCGTGGCCATAGATTTTTCATAGTTGGCGTGCAACTGCAACACCAGGTGCGTCAGCACAAACGCGAAACTGGTGAAGAATACCCAGCGCACGACACGGGCGGTCCGAGCGCCCTGCGTTTCGCTCTTCTCGGCTTTTTGCGAGAGGTACTCGGTTTGCGCCTGCAGGCGCTTGGGCCGGTAGTAGTCGATCAATTCGTGGAGAGCGTCCTCGCAGGTGGTCTCGCAAGGCGGCGCACAAATACGCGGGTGCACGCCTTCGGAGGCCCACGCCCTGGCCTTCTCGTAGTTGTGGCCTTCGAGCCTGTGCACCTCATCTTCGAGTTCCTCGCGCAGCAGTTTCAAGTCAATGGGCGGGCACCAGGGGCGCGAATCGGTGAGGGTGCGAAATTTCAGCAGGCGCAAATTTTCGGCTTTATAGCGGGCGGTCAGCCATTGTTCCTTGAATTGGTTGCTTTGGCCAATGCCGATGAGCACAAGGGTGATGAATGCCACGCCGGCTTCAAAATAAGTGAGGAAATTGTCCCAGCCCGACGGGACGATGAATTCCAATATCGCCACGAGGATGGTCACCGCGCCGCCGAGAACCGCGGCGATGGAAATCCGCTGGTACCATTTTTGATAGTAGAGGGCCTGTTTGTCGCAGCGGACGAAAGGATGATGAATCGCGTCTTGCACCAGCGACAAGGCGTTAACTAGCGGACGGTATTTGGCGTGATGGCCCTGGTCGATCAGGATTTCGTACTCTTTGAGCTCCGCGGCGTCGTTCATGTCGTCTTTCGCGGAGCGGCGGTGATGCGGCAGCGTGGTGACTGAGGCGGACGTGGACGCGGAGGAAGCTTTCGCAGTTTCTGGCATGCGTCACCTCTTCGTGATGCTATAGCCCATGGCGATGATGGCCTTCAACGCTTCGTTGACCATAATGCGGTCGTAATCCTTCTCGGATTCCGAAAGACTTTCGTAGGGGACAAGGCAGGGATGAGTTCGCTTGACGTCGTCGCGATGCGCGCCGTAGGTCCAGCCATCGCGGATTCGTTGCTGAGACCAGATTTCGTGCGCGTTGCGGGCCAGGCTTTCGAGCAATGGTTGCAGGTCTTCCAGGCTCACATTTGAGGTATCCACGGGACGCGGGACGTAGGTTTGATCGGGCATGGCTGCTGAAATCTCCGCAGGTGACCATGGCCGCGACGACATCGGTGCGCGGCCTCGGTACGAAAACTCGACGACGTCGTCCAGAGGGCGGCAACTATAGCAGAAATAGGGCGCGGTTCAGAAGAGAGCAAAGCGTCGGCTGCACCAACCACGAAGTGCAACCAGGCGCTACAAATTCAAGGGCACCGTCAACGACGCCCACCTGCAGGTGGCCGCTACAAGTTCAAAACCGTGAGGTGCGTGAGTGTTCGGGAGAGGCCGTTCCACGCGATAACTTTGCTTCAAGCGATCGAGATGACTTTCGGGCGTGTGCGGAAAAATGGAAGGGGCGGCGGGCGTGTTGGTTATGTCGCGCGAGCGCCGGCGCCGCCGGAGTGGGAGCTAATCAACTTCCATGATTCGAGTGGCCTTGACGACCGGGGATTTCTTCTGGCGCTCGGCAAACTTCTGGGCGCGATCGCGGTCAATGTAAACGCGGGCAAATTTTTCGCCGTCGGCGTAGTACACGGTGACCTGCCAGTGGTGGTGCTTGCGTCGCTTGTCGCGCTTCATGCGGCTGGTCTTCTTGAGCTTATGCTTAGTCACTTTGGGTGGGCGCCTCCGCTGTGGGGACTATGGCAAGTTTGCAGGGGCCGCGCAAGTAACAAGTTAGGGGTTAACGTTCCTATACTTTTTCTGGCAGCAGTGACGAGGTTTGAGTGCCATTTTGGCTGTTACGGAGTGAAAAAAATCAGAAGCCCTGCAACATTTCGCGGCATCCAACCGTATAAGTAAGTGGGGCCGAAAAGAATGGCGGGGGGAGGGACACGGTGATGCGCTGGGAACGTGATATGCAGATTGAAGACTTGCGGGACCATCCTAGGGAATTGATCGCCGAGCTGGGGGATTTGCTCGCCAGCGGCACACCGGCAATTCCCGATCCGAAACATCCGGAGTTGTACGAAATTAAGAGCGACGCACAGGTATTTTATATACACATTTCTCCCGTAACGGGAAAAGTGCTGTTGGTGGCTACCTGGCCCAGCGAAGACGTGCTGGAAGGCGCGCACGCTGCGGCTTAATCTGGCTTGCGCGGGGCGGCGAACGCTTGGTTTGGCGGCGACGCTTCGCGCTTGCAGCTACTCCGTCAGGTCTGAGGGCTTCAGGCTCAAGTCGGTGAGAATTTGCGGTTTCAATTTGTAGATGATCGGGGATTGGCTTGTTCGCGCGTAAGCAAATCCGCCGGATTCCTGCGAAATTTCGATCTTCAGGGTTTTTCCGTTCTTGTCGGTGAGAATCGCTTCGAATGCGGGCTTCGCTAGTTTGGCCAGGATGGCTGGTGTGGGCCTGTCGAGGACTTCGTCGGCTGCGGCTTGCTGTAGCGGAGTGAAGAGCTTGTCGAGGCTTACCGGTTTTGCCTGCTGAGCGTCCTTCTGCTTGTCGTTTTGCTTTTCGTCTTTTTGCGCCGATGAGTCGAAGTTCCAATCTGTTTCATTTTTGCGCGTGGCGAGGATCGTGCCGCTGGCGTTGTGAATTTCGGCGTGAGTGATCGTTGCCGGATCGAAATGGGCGAGCTTCTTGTCGCGCAGGTCACCGAAATTTTCTGCGAGCTTCTTGTACAGATCCTGATTGATGCGGAAGACGGTTGGGCGCGCGGCGTCTCGCGCAAAATACTCGTCGCCTTCCTTCTTTCCCACGAGCAACGTTGCGATCCCGCCTTTGGCTTCCGCTGCGCTGAATGAGATTGCTGGGGATGCGAGGCCATACTTCGCGAGACTGTCCGCGGTTTCGCTGACGACGGCGCCGGTCTTGGCGTTAGCGACGGCCGAGAGAAGGGCGTTGATGGCGTTTCCGTCGGCGGGCGCATCCGCGGGCTTGGTGAACTTCCAGACGTCGTGATCCTTTGCCGCCGCGACTTCACCCGATGAATTCTTGAGGCCGAAGGATTTCACATCGTCGGTCACGAAGTGCAGCACGAAGTGATCGCGCAAGTCTTGCAGGGGTTTATCCGCGCTGACGAGCAACGATTCGGGAAGTAGCGCTACGTCCTTGGCGTTGTCAACGATGGCGTACACGGAAACGCCGGTGAAATCTTTCTTGCCGAGGCGCAGCGTGTGTTTCGCGCCGTTCTGCATCTGAAAATCCAGCGTAAGCGCGGGAGTATCCAGCCCGAAAACTTTCAGACGATCCGGTGTGCCGGGTTCGGTCTGCGCGACGCGGACTGACGCCAGCTGCTGCAGAATTCCCTGCAGCGATGGGTCATCTGCGCCGGTCTGCAGCGGGGCGGTGATTTGCCAGGCGCCACTTTGTTTTTCGAAGTGGATTGACTGCGATTTCGGATCCGCCGGGTAAGAAATGGTCAGAGCAGAAATGTCATCCGCTTTCAGCGAGAAAGCGGGCTTGGTGGAATCCGCCGGCGCGTTCTCGGCTTCTTTCTGGCCGCGCTTCCAATCGAAATAGTAGGCCGCGGCTCCTGCGATCACCGCGAGCAGCAGGACAATCAATGTTGATTTCTTAATCATGGCGTTCGGAAATGTTCCTCATTCGCTTGCGCTCGCACGTGCGCGTTAGCGGCGTTTCCACCAGATGTAAACACCGGAGAAAATCACCAGGCCGGGAAGAAATACCAGGTCCACCCAGTGCAGCGCGGCGGATTGGGCTTCAGACAGGTTGACGCGGCGGTTGGTAGCGCTCTTCGGGCGGATGGAGATCAAGTTTTCATCCTGCGTGAGCCAATTAACGGCGTTGAAGAAAAGATCGCCGTTCCTTTGCTGGCTAACAAAGGGATTGGCGGCGAATTGCGAATTGCCGATGACTACCAGGCGTGCATCTTTGTCTCCGACTTTGCGATTTGTGGCGACGCCCAACGAAAGCGGGCCAATTTTGTCTGTCTTAGGATCGAAGGAAATTTTCTTTTGGCCAGGTTCGAGTTTGGGAATCGTGAAGCTGCGCTCGGAGGTTTTCAGTAGCTCGACCGTCTGGGGAATTGTTTTGTTCTTGTCCGCGATTGAGACGGTGCGCGCGAGCGGGAAGAATGCTACAGAGCCTTGAAAGCCCTTGGTGATTGGGCTCGAGCCAAAATCCTGGACCACCGGAATAATCGGACCGCCGCCGAAGAGTTGGCCCATGCCGCTTGCGTCTACCACGATGTCGTTGCCGGCCGCGACGTTCCATGACTGGAAGAGGTCGTCAAGTTTCGGGTCCGTCACGGGGTCAACCAGGATCAGGGCGTCGCCGCCGGCGTCTAGAAATTTGCCGAGCATCGCGGTTTCCTGTGGATAGTACGTTTGTTTCGGCCCGGCGATCACCACGGCGCTGCAGTCTGCGGGCACCCCGTTGTCCGCGATGAGATTTATAGTTTTTGTGGCGTAATTTTCTTTTTTCAGGCCGGCGTCTACCTGGTTGAAGCCGTCCTGCGAACTATCGGTTAGAGATTTTTCACCGTGACCGGTGACGAAACAGACTTCCTTCACTTTGTCGCTGGTGACTTTCACGATGGCGCCGGTGACGTCCTCTTCCCCGGGTTCGCTTCGTTGGCCGGATTGCAAATGCTCTTTGCGGGCGCCGTAGGCGACGATGACATCGCCCAGGTGCGTTGCGCCGAAGTCCTGTGCGACTTCGGGCTTCTGGTTCGGGTCCACGAATTGATATTTGAAATGGGGGCTGAGGGCTTTGTACTCGGCCATCAAGTCGTCGAAGGTGGCGTTCGGAGTCTTATCGAAGCGCGCGACGGTGAGGTCTTGTTTCAGGTTGCTGACGATGTTGCGAGTCTGGTCGGAGAGCGTGTAGAGCTTTTCGGTGGTGAGATCGAAGGTCTTGTGATGGCGGAAGCCGACAAAGTTGAGGGCGCCCAAAATTGCGATGACCGCGATGGTCAGAATTGTGGTGTTAGTTCCCTGCTGCGCGGAGCGGCCGGAGAACGCTCTGACAATGCCGCGAAAGCCGAAGATCACTGCGGCGAGAACGAAAACGCCGCCGGCGATCAGGAGCACTTTGCTGGTGGTGAGCAGTTCGCCTTGAATGGAATAACGCACGCCGCTGGCGATCAGCATCGCCACGCCAATCGTGCCGATGAAACTAGCTATCTCTTCGCGATCCCATTTCATACTGCAAGTTCCTCCATGAAGTGCGAGCCGCGCGCGATGGAACTAAGCGCGGCGCCAGCGCATCGAATCAATCGAGCGCACGGTTAAGAAAATGAACAGAACCATAAAGCTGAAATAATAAATGAGGCCCGAAGTATCAATGATGCCGCGAGCGAAATCGTCGTAATGGCGGCTCGCCGAAAGATACTGCAGCACGGAACCGAGGCCGCCTTCTGCGGTGTGGCCCAAATCCACGATCCAAAGCAACAGGAACGCAACGAAGGTGAGGACCGCAGCGATGAGTTGATTTTCGGTGAGCGACGAGAGAAACATGCCGACCGCGAGCAGCGAGCCACCGAGCAACAGAATTCCCGCGTAGCCCGCGAGCAGCAAACGCCACTGCGGCAGCGGTTCGCTGTGCAGGTACATATAGACAATGTAGCTTGCCGTGGGCAGAAGCATGAGCGCGAAGAGCGATAAGGATGCGAGAAATTTTCCCAGGACGATTTGGATTTCGCTGATGGGCGACGTCATCAGCAATTCCATGGTTCCGCGCTTCCGTTCTTCGGCAAATATCCCCATGGTAAGAAACGGAGTGATGAAGAGAATGAGCGTGGAGAGCAGTCCCAGAAATGCGCGCATCACTTGGCCGGGAACGTCAATTTGAGGCGGCATGCCGAACTGCATGCTCTGCATTTCCATCTGGAAGGACTGCTGAATAATCACGCGCAGAAAGAAATCGAAGAAAATCGCGCTGATGAACAAGAACAAGCCGATGCAGACGTAAGCGACCGGTGAAACGAAATAGTGGCGCATTTCCTTGCGATATATGGCGTAGAGGTTGCGCATCGTTTTTCAGACTCCTTGATAAAAGTTCCGCACTCGGGTTAGTTCGAGGATGCCTGCGCGTGCGCGGCGTCGTCGGTCGTCAATTCCAGGAAAATTTCTTCCAAGCTTAGGCTGACGCCGCGCAATTCAAAGAGCGGCCAGCCATTCTGCACGATTTTTGCGGCGATGGCGCTGCGAATGTCGGCGCCCTGCGCAGTTTCGACTATGGCCACGAGATGCCCGTCGGCGGGAAGCTGTTCCGTTTCCACGCGGGTGGTGCCGGAGACTTGCGTGAGGGCGTCGCGTAGCGCTTTTTCCGGGGCTTGCACTTCGACGCGGATTTTCTGGCCGCCTTTGAGTTGCGAGGTCAGGTTTTGCGGCGTGTCCACGGCGGCGATTTTACCTTTGTTGATGATCACCACGCGGTCGCAGGTCATGCTGACTTCCGGCAAGATGTGCGTGGAAAGAATGATGGTGTGATTTCCGGCGAGACCCTTGATCAAATTGCGCACTTCGATGATTTGCTTGGGATCGAGACCAACGGTGGGTTCGTCGAGGATGATCAC
>Ga0308309_10002827_pt1 | contig 10358 bp, 10 predicted proteins | sample HubBroMetageWFT5_FD_192491 | JGI IMG/M metagenome (GOLD analysis project Ga0308309, IMG submission 192491) | Warmed and freeze-thawed soil microbial communities from the Hubbard Brook experimental Forest, New Hampshire - Hubbard Brook CCASE Soil... | ecosystem: Environmental > Terrestrial >... | reverse complement strand
ATCCGAAACACAGTAATCCACCCCTGCGACATCATCTTCACGATCATCAGCACCGCCGCGACGGCAAAATAACGAAACACTGGATTGTCGAATGTGAGAAGATTCATGTTTCAATGCCCCGAATGAACCGATTTGCGGTGCCGGAGACATCGAACAAAAGTTGTTGAAGTCCAGCCGTCCAATACCGCAACCTAGCATGGTCGCGGATAATCTGCGATGCTGGGCATAGTCCGCATGAGGTGGGATGGCGAGCTGCGATACGAAGGCGATCGTGGACTGGCTGGTTGCTGGCGCGCGGCCGGCGTCCGACACCCCGCTGGCGTTGAACGAGCTATGTGATCGCCTTCTCGGATGTGGGATTCCGATCTGGCGGGTGGGTTTGTTCGTGCACACGCTGCACCCGCACATCGTGGGCCAACGCTTCCTATGGAAACAAGGCTCGGCTGTAGAAGTGAACAGCGCGCCACTCGAGGCCTTCCAGTCTGAAGAGTTCCGGAAAAGCGCGGTAAGGCGGGTCATAGATACTGGCATGGCCGTCCGTCGCCGGCTCGCCGACAAGGACTGCCCGGTAGATTTTACAATGCTCCCTGAACTGCGGAAACAAAACGTGACGGACTATCTCGCCGTTCCTCTGATCTTCGCGGATGGCGCGGTTCACGGTGCGACGTTCGCGACCCAAGACGCCCGGGGCTTCACCGACCAGCAAATTGCTGACCTCGAATCCATTGCCGCACCGTTGTCTCGAGTTGTCGAGAACAGGACGCTTCGGCGCACCGCCAGCGCGTTGCTCGACACCTATGTCGGCAATCAGGCGGGAGCGCGAATCCTCGCCGGACAGATCAGGCGGGGGCATGTAGACGCCATGAACGCGGTGATCTGGTTCTCAGACATGCGTGGCTTTACAACTCTGTCGAACCAGTTAGCGGCGCAGAGCCTGGTCGATCTGCTCAACCGATATTTCGACTGCCAAGTGCCGTCTATTCTCGATCGAGGCGGCGAGGTTCTCGAGTACCTGGGCGATGGGCTGCTCGCGGTTTTCTTGATCGCGCCCGACGCAGACAACGCGCGGCAGGTCTGTAAGGCCGCACTGATGGCCGCTCGCGAGTCTCGCGATGCCATCGCCCGCCTTTCCAGCCGTTTGGACACCGGTGTGCGGTTCGGTTTGGCGCTTCATTTGGGCGAAGTCTCGTACGGAAATATCGGTAGTCGAAATCGCTTCAAATTCGGATGCGTCGGACCGGCGATGAATCTGGCCGCCCGTATCGAAGGGCTCACCGGCAGACTCCATCGGGCTATCCTCGCCTCCGATGAGTTCGCACGACAGTGCCCTTCCGAATTTATGCCGGTAGGTGAATTTGACTTGAAGGGCTTTGCGACCGCGCGAAATGTGTTCGGTCTAACAGACGAGATGGAGCAAAGTGCGGAGTATCGCGCGTCCGATGAACATATGTACTCCCCCGAGTCAAAGGATTAGAAGGCATCGTAAGCGATCCGACGGCACAGCTGGAAAGTTGCGGGGTTGCCAGGCTCACGCCTGTGCCGCGATCTTTGCCTTTAGTCTCTGAATATCGCGGAACAGCCGCTGGGCGATGAGATCGAGGAAATAGAAACCAAATTTCGGATTCTGGAAATAGAGCTGCTTGACTTGCGCGTAGCCGATGGCGAGCAATTCGCCGTCCTCGACGCACTCGAACGTCACCGTGCGCCGATTTTCGGGCGCAACGAGACCCAGTTCACCGATTACCTGGCCCGGCGCGATTTCACCGTCAATTTCTTTGAGCCGGTAACGGCCGGCTACCGTATAGTACATGTCGGCCGCAAGGTCGCCGGCGCTGAAAATAATCTCGCCAGCTTTTGTTGACCGCTTGTGCATGAACGGCTTCAGCCAAGCCATGTCAAGATTGCCTTGCGACGCGACCCTCACTTTCTCGATCAGCTGCAACATCTGATAGAGGCGCGTCGCATTGAGCGGCAACAGCACAACGTGCAGGAACAGTGGCGGATAAACGTGGGCAGAAAGTCCATAAGCGATATTGAGAACGTTCGTACTGATGCCAAGGACGCGAAGCGAGATCATCGTACTTCGCGAGAACGCGGCGATCGTCATCAGGGCCGCCAGGTAGCCTAAGGCATCTGGCCAATGCACGCTCAGGACGCCGATGCCACTCGTGATATCGGTCCACTGCATTTACCCCTCCCCAGGCATCGTGACGCCCCTGCTAACAATCCGCCGATTCCGTTTTTCAATCTGGTTTCGTGCAAACGACGCAGTTGCCCCTAGCAATCCACTTGTCGGCTATCAAATCAATCGACAACTCGCCGGGCGGAATCTTCTTCCAACAACGATCCGCCCTAGCCGCGCTTGTCGACGAGGGCCAGGGAGGATTTAGCCGAAAAATCCCTTGCGGGTAACGCCGTAGGGCTGTCCAACTCTAATGACTGCCCAAATCTCCAATCGGGTGGGCGTAATGTCTCTTATGGGGTCAACACCGACCAATCAGCGCAATTAGCAGCATGTCGGCTTTGCCCCCGACAAGAGAAATCACAGTGGAGATCCGGAATCGACCCTCGGTGCCAAAAGTTGCCATGCTCATCGCTTTGCCTTTGAGACATCGGAGTGATGTAGGCACAAATATGTGCCCTGTTGCGGGTTGTTAGAAAGACACCATCCTATTCGCGTAACCAGCCACAATAGGAGACGATCATGGGCGCGGAGAGCTTCAAAGCGGCAGTTGAGGATTTAATAGCCAAAGTCGTCGGCGGAAAACCGCTGGATGCCTTCGACCGATACTACGCCGAGGACGTGACCATGCAGGAAAACGAGCAGCCGCCCCGAATTGGAAAGGCCGCCTGCCGGGCTTTCGAAGCGGACTTTCTTTCTAAAATTAAGGCGGTGCGGACCTATATTTGCGATGGATACGTAATTTCGGGGGACAAAGCCTTTATTGTTTACCGCATCGATGCCGATCACGCTGACTGGGGCACGATCAACATGAGCGAGGTCGCTATTCAGGAGTGGTCAAACGGAAAAGTGGTGCGTGAGAAATTTGTCTACTGATCAATGACGATGTCTGCACACTTGTTGCAGTTGATCGGACTCTAGCGCTCTGAAGATATACTTGATCCACGGCGACGCCCGGTTCGGCAAACGACCTGCTGATACCGAAGGCGGTCAGAAACAGTGCGGCATCCTACCGGGATGGCGGCCGCGCAGCCCCCAGAAGTTACCGAGAGCGCCAAGGAAGCGGCGGCAGCCAACGAATACGCCGATGGCGAGTCTCGCGTCGCGCTCTACCACCTTGCGGCGGCAATCAGCGCCAATCCCCGAAAGCGCAGGTCGATCTGCGAATTAACGGGTGCGCCGCTTAAGACGGCAGGGCAAGGCCCTCGCTGGTGAAAGCGCGCTGCACTGCCGGTCGTGCCGCGAGCCGTCGTGCATGTTCTGTCCAACGCGGACACTCGCGCTCCATGTCGAAGCCGAGCACTGGACCGCGGCCCCAAAGCCAGTGAGCCATCAGCAACGAGTCCACGACGCTATAGCGATTGCCGAGTGCCCACGGACCTTGGCCGATTTTCTGATCAACCATTTGCCAAAGATCGTGGCTGGTTTTCTTGGCAGTCGAGGCGATATCCTCGACCGCGCGGGGATCGGTGGCATAACGCGCCGCGCGGCGCACGTGAACGAATGCGACCTGAACTGTCGACGACAACCAATTGAGCCATTCAGTGCAACATGCTTCTTCTCGCGGGTCCCAAGGCCAAAGCCCGGCGGCGGGATGACGCGCCGCAATGTAACGGAGAATGGCTGGCGCCTCGGTCAAGACCCAATCTCCGTCGACGAGGGCCGGGACGTAGCCCTTGGGGTTGATGCGGCGATATTCGGTGCTGCCTTGCTGGTTGTTGGCAAGGTCCACGCGGGACAGCTCGAAGGGGGCGCCCACCTCTTCAAGCGCAATGTGAGGAGCGAGGGAGCAAGCACCCGGTGCGTAATAGAGTTTCATGGCTGGTCACGTTGGAATCATTGGGGCACCAGTGCGCGCTGTGTCCGCTGGAAGGTCGATGCTGCACGAGCGCGTGTATGAATTGATACCGCCGAGGCCAATAGTCTGCAATTGGCTGAAGTCAAACGGTCGATTAGAGAAGCATGTCATTTGCGCAGGCCACCGGTTACGCTAATCTATGCAATTGGTTCCGTGACGGGTCTCCGGCAGGTGCATGCACTCTCAGCATCTGGAATATTTTTGTAAGGTGGCCGAATACGGCAGCTTTTCGCGTGCCGCAATTTCCCTCGGCATCAACCAATCGGCTCTGAGCCGTCACGTGCGCAACCTCGAAGTCGGTCTTGGCATCGCGCTTTTCTACCGCAACGGGCGCGGCGTCATACTGACCGAGGACGGCAAACGCCTGCTAGAACGGGCCACGCGCGTTCTTACAGAAATCGCGCTTGCGAAGCAGGAAGCGAACGACGCTCGGGCTGGCGTGCACGGCAGCGTGACCATCGGGCTCACGCCGACGGTTGGGCGCGTCTTGACGCTACCGCTGGCGAAAAAACTGACAGGCAGATTTTCTAATATCCGGCTTCGTTTCGTTGAGGGCTTTTCTGCGCACCTGCTCGAGTGGCTTGATGCTGGTAGCGTGGACATGGCGGTGCTTTATCAAGGTTGGGCGGCTGGCCGCCTGCTGTCAGAAAAGCTGATTACCGAGAAACTCTGCCTAATTACCTCGACCAAACAAAAGAAACTTGGCCGTAAAACGCCGACGGCCCAACTCGCACGCTACTCGCTGATCCTGCCGAGCGCACCGCACGGACTGCGGCGATTGCTCGACACCGTCGCACGTGAGCAGAAGATCATGCTCAATATCCCAATCGAAGCCGATTCATTCGATTCGATCCTCACTCTTGTCACTGCCAATCTCGGCTGCACGGTTCTTCCCGCAGCGGCGATCCAAGATGAACTTTCACGCAATCAATTGCAGGCTTCACTTCTTGTCGAGCCGGAAGTGACCCGTACGCTCCTCCTGGCGACGCCCAATCACCGCCCTAAGGTGCAGGGCTTCGGGCAAATCGCGAACGCGATCAAAACGGAACTGAGGCGCTTCGAGTCCAGCTAGCGCGGCAACGCGTTCCGCGCGCGAATAGTAGTAGTCACGCGCTAACTCGCCTTCACGGCCGCCGTTACACCCTGAGTGGCTACTGCCATCAGGCTTGCCTTCTGCCGGCGCGCATCCGCTCGGTGAATTTGTGGACCAGGATGACACCGTCGCGCTCGGGCAACACTTGCTCGATTTCCTGCGCGTCGACGCGAGCGTGAATAAATAGCGGCCCCGGCTGCGCATACAACATTTTCCGGGCAGCCGGCGTCTCTTCCACTTCCCCGAAGCTGCGGGCTTCTTTGAAACGACAACCAAGTGCGACGTCGATAAGACTGACGCCCGAGTTCGTGTGGCTGGGCTGCATGCCCGTCTCGCCATAATGCCGGTTATCGAGCACGACGATAGCGAGATTCAGCGGCTGCTTGACGCCGATCGTAGCGAGGCTGCCCAGTCCCATCAGCATTTCACCGTCGCCGGTAAACACCGCGACCCGCCGGTCCGGCCGCGCTAGGGCAAGCCCAAGCCCAACCATCGACGCCGAACCCATCGCGCCCCACAGGTAAAAGTTCGCTCCGTCGTCGTTCGTCGCCGCCACGTCGTAGGTCGCTGAACCGAGGCCGCATATCGCCAGCAGGTCGCCGCGATCGACAAGCAGCTGCTTCACGAATTCGCGGCGGTGTAGCATCAGTTATTCCAGCGTTTGCGTCCGATAAGACGTTGCGACAGGATGACGGCCACCGACTGGTTTGAGTCGAATGAAATATCGCAAGCCGCCGCGACTACGTCGGCGACATCTTCGGCTTTTTCTATGCGATAGACCAAGAAGCCGCACAGCCTTAGGCACGCGTCGGTGATCGAGCCCATCGGCACCTGCCAAGGATTGAATTCGGCATATTCACCCCGCATCGTCACAAAGATCAGGCAAGGCAGTCGACATTGCTTCGCCAACGAAAACATGTTGACGCAATTACCGACCCCGCTGCTTTGCATGAGAATCGCTGCGCGTTGTCCGCCGAGAGCCGCGCCGGCGGCTAGGCCGATGCCCTCCTCCTCAGTCGTCAGTACGACGTCTGCAATTTCAGGATCGGACTGGCAGAGTTTAATAAGCCGGCTTAAGCCGGCGTCCGGTACGTAGCCCACCTGACGAATACCGGTCCGCCGAAAAATCGAATAGATCACGTCCGGCCAATCCAAGCCGCTTCGTTCCGCCAGATTCAACGGATGCTCCCACACCGCAAAGCCGTTCCTGCAGCATTAAAAAGCTATAGGGGTTGATGTGGGGACGCCATGACAGGGCGTCATATCAGCTTGAGATGATTTCCCCGCGCTGAAAGCGCGAGACCGAAGAGAGCTCTGTCGCACGCGTCGCCGCGCACTCGCTTCGCTAGTCTACATCGCCCCCGTAGTGCAACGGCCTATCGCACGACGCCATATGGGCCGCGCGACCCCTCTGGGGTAAGCTTCCTCATCAACTTTGGGAGGATCAAGCATGGCGTTCACCGCCACCAAAAATATGCCTTTGGCCGCTACCACGACCGGGTCCTGGCCGCGGCCCGCCTGGTATAGCGAGAGCCTTTGGGGCCGTCCGTTGGACTCGGCGATGCTCGACCCGGTTTACCGCGAGCAGTTCTCCGACGCCCTTGCCGTAGTTGTTTCAGATCAGGAGCGCGCTGGGCTCGATATCGTGACGTGCGGAGATTTTTTCCTCGATGCCGATTTGGCCGGTCGGTCATGGCATCACTATCCTCTGCAACGCTGGCGCGGCGTCGCTTATGACGAGTTGCAGCCCGAGACCACGCGCTCCGACCTTCTGAAATATCCGCCTGGCACGCTATTGAACGAAATCTACACGTCTTGGCGTTGGCCGATTGTGACGGGCAAGATCGAGCACAATCCGCGCAACCCCCTCGAATACGCAAAGATTTACCGCATGACGCAGGCGCGCACACGTAAGCCAGTCAAGTTCGGGACTGTTTCGGGCCAAGTCATGGCGCTGTTTCTCGACTCTCACACGCCCGAATACCGGATTGATGACAACAAACAACAGATGATCTGGGACATGGCGACCGCGATCAACCGTGAACTCAGGGAGTTGGTCGCTTCGGGCTGCAGCGTCATCCAGATTGAGGAGCCGACTATCCATTTCATCGCCTGCTATTACCCAGAGGCGACCGATACGCTCAAGTTTTTGACGGACGCATTGAATCACGAGCTGGCGGGCCTCGAAAACGCTGAGATTTGGATTCACACCTGCTGGGGAAATCCGATGATGCAGCGGGTGTTCGATAAGACGTCGTATGCGAACGCGCTGGAAATCTATCTCGATCGCGTTAAGTGCGATGTCCTGACACTTGAAATGAAGGACCGCGGTTTCGCCGAACTCGAGCTGCTGGGCAATTGGAAAGGCAAGACGCTGAAAAAGTTTGCACTTGGGGTCGTCTCCCACAGGACGCTAAATGCTGAAAGGCCGGAGGAGGTCGCCGGCGACATCCGCAAAGCATTGAAGTACGTGAACGCGGAAAATCTGCTCGTCACCTCCGATTGCGGATTTGGGCGTCAAGGCGCCAACCGATTGGTCGCATTTTATAAAAGCGCCGCGGCCGCTCAAGGTGCAAACATCATTCGCCGCGAGCTTGGTCTGCCGGCAACCTACATACCTTGCGCCGATCCGCAGCTCAGCCAGGATCTCGTGCCCGCGGCATTCGAAGAGGCAGGAAACTCAAGCGGGCCAGGAGAAAGTGTCTCCCCTAAGCAGCACGACCGCTCGCCAGCTATTGGCTCCCCATCCGACAATGCGGGACGCCACGGCTTTTCGCAAGCGCCGCGCTTTTCCGGCCTGCTCCGACGTTGAGCGCGACGACGCGAACCGCTTTGGCCGTCAAGCCGCGGAAACTTTCGAAGAAAAGCCGGCGTTCAGTCGTTCGGATGAGCGCTCGAGCTCGGCAAGACGTCGCGGCAGATCGCGATGAGTGAGCTTTCCGTTCTGTTTGACGACATTGCCGCCGACAATGACAGTGTCAACATTGGCGACACCCGCGTGCAGCACAATGGCCGAGATCGGATCGGCAACCGCACGCATATTGATATCGCTCTTGCGCAGCAGAACCACATCGGCCTCTTTTCCTGGAGTAAGCGAGCCGAGCCTGGCGTCAAGCCCGAAGCATTGCGCAGACTTGATGGTCACGAGTTCGAGAGCTTGCTGTACCGTAATTGCCAGCTTGTCCGGCATAGCCTCGCGCCGATGGAAGGTATCGTTCGTAAGCGCCCGCTGTGTTTGAATGAGAAAGCGCATTTGAGTGAACATGTCTGTGCTTACGCCGGTGACGACATCGGTCCCGATATTGAATTTACCGCCGGCGGCGAGCACTGCTCCGGTCGGGGGAAGGCCCAAACCCATTTGCATTTCAACTTCCGGAGTGATGGAGATACTTGCACCATTGTCGGCGATGACCCTGAACTCCTCTGCGGTCAGAAAATTAGCGTGGACCAAGTTAATGTCCTCACCGAGCAAGCCTTGTTCTGCAAGGCTCTGCATGGATTGCGGCCTCGGTCCATGCTTTGCGCAAGCGACGTGGAACGAGGCCAGAAGGCCGAGTTCGCGAGCGAATCGGATATCCGCTTCCGCCGTGCCCGGCGCGAAGTCAGTACCGCGAATAGCGAGCGCCATCGTCACCAATGCGTCGCTGGAAGATAATCGTTCTCGGCGCATCCTTCTCGCGTCGGCGGGATGCGGTTCTTTCGTGCCGAAGAGAGTCATCGGCGTGCCGTACGCAAATATTGCCCGAATTCCCGATTCTTGAAGGGCGTCGACCGCGGCGTCGGCATGAGCTGGCGTGTTGACGATGTGGCACCAGTCGAACAGCGTCGTAACGCCTGAATTGATTTGATCAAACGCGCCAGCGAGATTGCCGATATATACGTCTTCCGGCTTGTAGAGGCCGACCACTTGGCCAATCAGCACGCCGAAGTAGTGGTCGAGCGTCCAGTCTGCGGCAATGCCACGCACCGCGGTCTGCCAGAGGTGGATATGGCCGTTGATAAAGCCCGGCATGGCGATCATGCCGCGACCGTCTATCTCGCTTACGGCCCAACTGCCGACGTTTTTGCCGACCGCAACGATCTTGCCGTTGTCGATGAGCAGGTCGCCCGACTCAATGATCCCGAGGGTGGGATCCATCGAAACGATCGTCGCACCCTTGATCCGTATCCGAGGCAACATTGCCTTCGCCTTGGTTTTGATCAGCCTTGTAGGTGTGGGTCTAACTTGCGTTGCTAGCCGTATTCAAAGCGATGTGCATGCTAGCCCAAAGGGGAACAATTGTAACGGTCATGCAGGTACTGCGCGTGCATGTTCTCGCTTTTAGATGATGGTATTCCTGAGCACGCCAATCGATTGGATTTCGCATTCGATCCGGTCGCCCGGGAGGCAATAGCGCGTCGCGGCGACAACTCCTTCCCTCGGCTGCCACCGACCTCCAAGCTCGTGATCGACCGACCACGCGGTGCCTGCTGGCGTGCCGGTAATGATCACCATACCGGGCTTCAGCGTAAAATTTATTGAGAAGAAGTGGATTAGATCTGCGCAAGTCCAGATCATATTTCTGGTATTGCTTGATTGGCGAAGCTCACCGTTGATCCGCATTTTTATATCCAGTGTTTGCGGATCATCAATTTCATCGGCCGTGACAATCCAGGGTCCGATCGGCGCGCTGGAGTCGAAAGCTTTGCCGCGGCCCAAATCATACCAAGTGAAGTTCCCCGACCTCCGCACTTGTCTATCGCGCGCGGTTACATCGTTGACGATGGTGTATCCGAACACGTGCTCCGGCGCCCGCTCTACGGATATGTGCCGGCCGGCTTTGCCGATAACGATCGCGAGCTCCGTCTCACAATCAAGTTTGCGGGTCAGCATTTCATCGTATCGAATATCTTCTCCGGGTCCGACAACACTGTCCGACGTTTTGACAAAGAACTCGGGCTCCTTTCCGCTCATCGGCGTGCCGGCTTTTTCCTCATTGTGTTCGCGGTAGTTGCTGCCGGCGCAAAGAATCGTCGATGGAAGCATCGGGGCGGTGAGCTTGGCGCCCGCAAGCGGGTGTAGCGCGTTTCCTTGGCGATGCTCGATCAAACGTGACGCCAACTCCAAGGCCGGTTTGCCGGCTCGAATAAACGAAGTAGCGTCTCGAAACACATCTTCTTCGCCCGGCGCCAATGAAGAGCAGGCCAAGCCGGGGTCAAATATCTCGTCCTCCAAAAGGAAACCG
>Ga0308309_10002825_pt1 | contig 10363 bp, 15 predicted proteins | sample HubBroMetageWFT5_FD_192491 | JGI IMG/M metagenome (GOLD analysis project Ga0308309, IMG submission 192491) | Warmed and freeze-thawed soil microbial communities from the Hubbard Brook experimental Forest, New Hampshire - Hubbard Brook CCASE Soil... | ecosystem: Environmental > Terrestrial >... | reverse complement strand
TGCGCAAGCTGGAACGCCTGAACCTCGCCGGCGTCATATCAGGAAGGTGCATGGCTGGGGGACCTGGATTCGAACCAGTATTAACGGAGTCAGAGTCGCTTCCCCGGGCCCATGGTGAGCGCTGACTCGGCTCCCCATCTCTCTCCGACGACCGCGATCGCGCTTCCCTGGAGGGCGCCAAGCTTCGCGGCCGTGAAGGGCATCATTCATGCCCCGGGCGCAAAGCCAACGATGAAACCCGAGAGCCGGATGCTCTCCTCTCCGCCATCGCCAAGGCCCCGGGGATGGGTCGAATGACGATATCAGGCTCGGCCGCATTGCCTCCTTCGCCGAATTTGTCGAACGTGAGGGCGCGTGGGGCCCTGCAATCGCGCCCCAAGATTGAGACGGTCTCGATGCCAATCTTTGAACCGAGGATGAACAAAGACTTCACCCTTGGTTCAGCCCATGAGGACGAAGTTACTCCACGGCGGGTGGCAACAAGCTCGCCTTCAGGAGAAACGATCATGACCAAGCCTATTGTGTCTTTCGGCGCTATCGTTGCGATTTTCACCCTACCTCTGGCTGCTTATGCTCAGCCCATAGGCGGCACGGCTGCGCCAGGCGCGCCGACCCGGCCGGCGGCCGCGCATCTTGTTCGCCTCCGCGCGCGCCGCTTCCGGCAACGGAGGCAGGCTCCGGCCGAGCTCGATCACGTAGCGATAGCGGTCCTCCCAGTCATCCAGGAGCTCGAAGTCCGCGAGAATGTTCTCGAGCATCATGGGTCTTGGCCCTCATCCGCGATACTCGATGCTTTCTTTGCTCCAGTCCCGATGTCGCTGTCACCAGGCTTGGGCGAAAAGTATTTCTCGTACTTGCCCGGCACGCTTTCCCACTCCTTGGCGTCCGCGGGCGGCTCCTTTTTGGCCACGATGTTGGGCCAGACCTTCGAGAATTCTGCGTTGACACTCAACCACTTCTCAAGCCCGGGCTCAGTGTCGGGCTTGATTGCGTCGACCGGGCACTCGGGCTCGCACACCCCGCAGTCGATGCACTCGTCCGGGTGGATGACGAGCATATTCTCGCCCTCGTAGAAGCAGTCCACGGGACACACCTCGACGCAGTCCATGTATTTGCACTTGATGCATTCGTCGTTGACGATGTAGGTCAATTAGGCGCCCTTCCAGCAGATTGCAGAGGTCAACTCATTCACCATGTGCGCCATCGCGGTGCTCGCTCGTTGGCTGAAAATGGACGCAGAGGAGACCAGCGTCCTCGGGCTCGATCGGAACGCCGAACAGTAGACATTTGAGGGACGAGAGGGTCGCGCTCGTTGGGTCGCAGCAGGTTTCTCCACCGAGGTACGCGCAGTCCTGGCAAACACCGAAGTGCCGATGCGCCCCACTCGCAGCTACCGTGGTCAGCACTTGGTGTAGGGCGTCGTGCATCGCGGTTTGCTCTTCCGCGTCGAGCGAGTTCACGGCGCGCACCAGAACTTCGAACGGATCGCGCGCAACCGCTTCATTACCTTTGTCCGTCAATCGGAGACTGACGCTTCGCCCATCCGCCGCGGATCGGCGTCGGACCAAGTACCCACCTGCCTCAAGTGCCTTGATGGTTTGCGTTGCCGTGCCACGGGTGGTCGCTTGAAATTCCGCGAATGCTGATGGGTTCCGGGAGAACTGGTTGGCGCGGGCGAAGAAGCGCAGCGCCATCCATTGGGCGGGGCTGAGTTCGCCGTCATAGCCCTCGGCTTGCACGAGCCGGCCCAGCAGCAGCAGGAGTTCCGCCGTTTCGCGCGCTGACATGATTGCCTCTTTGAAGTTATAATAGTGTTTCGATATCAACTTGACAACCGATCGGATGCTGATAATTTTGTTTCGAAACTAGTTTGAAGGCTTGATCATGGCCCGCACCGCGGCCCTGCCGATCCTTACGGCCGAACCCGGCCTCACCCATTATCTTGACGAAATCCGGCGGTTCCCGATGTTGGAGCGCCAGGAAGAATACTTGCTAGCCAAGCGCTGGCGCGAGCACGGCGATCGCGAGGCGGCGCACAAGCTCGTCAACAGCCATCTACGCCTCGTTGCCAAGATCGCCAGGGGCTATCGTGGGGCTACGGCCTGCCAATTTCTGACGTCATCTCGGAGGGTAATGTCGGCCTGATGCGGGCGGTCGAGCGCTTCGAACCCGAAAAGGGCTTCCGGCTCGCGACCTACGCCGTGTGGTGGATCAAGGCCTCGATCCAGGAATACATCCTGCGCTCATGGTCGCTGGTGAAGATGGGCAGCACGGCCACCCAGAGGAAGTTGTTCTTCAACCTGCGCAAGGCCAAGAGCAAGATTTCTGCGCTCCAGGAAGGCGACATGCGGCCCGATCAGGTCAAAGTGATCGCCAAGCGCCTGGGCGTCACCGAGCAGGACGTGTTCGACATGAACCGCCGCCTCGGCGGCGATGCCTCACTCAACGCCGCGATCCGCGAGGACGGCGATCCCGGCGAGTGGCAGGACTGGCTGGTGGACGAATCCCCGGACCAGGAGACGACGCTCGCCGCGAGCGAGGAGTTCGATAACCGCCGCAAGACGCTGTCCGATGCGCTCACCGTGCTCAACGAGCGCGAGCGGCGCATCTTCGAGGCGCGCCGGCTCGCCGAGGAACAGATCACGCTCGCGGAGCTGGCCGAGGAGTTCGGCGTCTCGCGCGAACGCGTGCGCCGGATCGAGGTGAGCGCCTTCGAGAAGGTGCAGAAGGTGGTGGTCAAGCACCGCGTCGCCGCGATGGAAAGCCTAGCGGCGCTGCCGGTGCATTAGCTTCCAACCCTCTCCCGTGGTGGGAGAAACTGCCGATGGACCGTGTCACTGTGGGTACATTTTGCGGGCATTGTCGCGTTAACGGGATTTGCTTCCAAACTCCGCCAGTTTCGTTCGATGGCACTGTAGCATTTTCAATCACTTAGCAGGACCCGAAAACGCCTTTACCGGAGACTGCGTAGATAGGAGGAAAAGATCGATGGCTGACTTTGTGAAGGCAGCGAGGACAACTGAGATTGAGCCGGGTCAGGCGCGTCTGGTCGAGGTGAAGGGCAAGCAGATTGCCCTGTTCAACGTCGACAGCCAGTTCTTCGCGCTCGACAACACCTGCACTCACCGCGGCGGGCCTCTCGCTGATGGAGAGGTATCGGGGCACGAAGTGACCTGTCCCTGGCACGGCGCCACATTCGACGTTCGGACGGGCGAAGTCGTAGGTCCGCCGGCCCAGCAAGCCGTTGTGCGATACGGCGTTCGTGTGACGGGAACCGACATCGAGGTCGAGGTGTAGCAGCAGCCACCGAGCACGGTGAGAAAGAAAGGAACTGAGGAATGCAGACGATGGACCCGCACGACAGCAACCAGCACGTGCCTGGCGCGTCGTCCCAGGCATCTGCCGGCCCAGAGAAGCTACCTGGGATCCGCCACGTCATCGCGGTGGGCAGCGGCAAGGGTGGCGTGGGCAAGTCCACGGTCAGCGTGAATCTCGCGTTCGCGCTCCAACAGATGGGGAGCTGGATCGGGCTCGTGGATGCGGACATCCTCGGCCCGAGCATCCCTGGCATGATGGGGCTTCCGGTCGGTCAGCCGCCCACGACCACCCCGGACGGCAAGATCGTCCCCGCCGATCGCCACAACCTGAAAGTGATGTCGATGGGCATGCTGACCGGGGACGACAGCCCGGCCATCTTGCGCGGACCGATGGTGGGCAAGTACCTGAAAATGTTCATCGGCACCGTGCAATGGGGACGCCTGGACTACTTGATTCTCGACCTCCCGCCCGGGACCGGCGACACCCAGCTGACGCTGGCGCAGAGCTACCCTTTGTCGGGTGCGATCATCGTGACGACGCCGCAGGACGTGAGCCTGAAGATCGCCCGTCGCGGTTTGCGGATGTTCGAGACCGTGCATGTCCCCATACTCGGCATCATTGAGAACATGAGCACCTTCACGTGTCCTCACTGCGGAAAGGGCACAGACGTGTTCCGCAGTGGCGGCGGTGAGCGGATGAGCAGGGAGCTCGGCGTTCCGTTCCTGGGCGCAATCCCCTTGGACGCAGACATCGTCATGGGCGGCGATAAAGGCCGCCCGATTGTTCTGGAGAAGCCGAACTCAGTGGCTGCTATGGCTTACCTGGCAATCGCCGCGGAATTGGCTGGCCGCCTCCAGGGACTCCCAACCACGGGGCTGAAGCCGTTCGCGTGGACCTGGGAAACCGGCAAGGGCGAGCCTCGCTGGGTCGAGAGTGCCATCCGACCATCGGGCTCGCGAACGACGGCGATTGGCTTCCGCCTGCGCGACACTCGCACGCTGTCCGTGCTCTGGGAGGACGGCCAGCGGAACGACTTCGACGTCCGGGACCTCCGATTGGCGTGCCGATGCGCCGTCTGTGTCGAAGAGATGAGCGGGCGCCCTCTCCTGGATCCAAAGAGCGTGCGACCGGACGTGACCCCCCGCACGATCACCAGCGTGGGCAACTACGCCATCACCATCAGCTGGAACGACGGCCACAGCACGGGGATCTACTCGTTCGAGCACCTGCGGGCCTTCGGTGAACGCGGCGCAGCCAGGGTTGTGCAAGATGTCTGAGGTCCTACCCGTCGACCCGACGACCGCCATCCGCGCCGAGACATCACAGGCCGACCCCGACACGTGCAAGTTCACGGTCAGCCGGACGGTGCATCCGGGTGGCACGTTCTTTTTCGACAGCAAGGATCGGGCATCCGGCTCGCCCCTCGTCGAGCGACTCTTTGCCCTGCCGGGCGTTTCCCATGTGCTCGTGGCCGAGACCGTGGTGACGGTTGGAAAGGACCCGAGTGTCGCGTGGTCGACGCTGAAATCGGCAATCGGCGCGGCCATCCGGACGCAGCTGCTCACAGGTGTGCCCGCGATCTTCGAGGCTCCTCGCAACGCAGGCGCGCGGGGCCGAACCGACGGCGAGATTCGTGCGTGCGTTCAGGAACTCCTGGACCGCGAAGTGAATCGTTCCATCGCAAGCCATGGCGGGAAGATCTCAATCGTCGACATTCGGCACGGCAACCTCTTCATTGCGATGAGCGGAGGCTGCCAGGGTTGCGCTGCCTCTTCCGTAACCTTGCGACAGGGGTTCGAGGTCATGGTGCGCAGGGTGGCACCGGAGATTGTCGACATCGTGGACACGACGGACCACGCGGCCGGCGAGAAACCCTTCTACCAGCGCACGGTCTAGGAGACGTCGATGGCGAAGCGAGACACGGGGACAAGAACCATGACCAATTCCGAGATGCAGGATCGGACGACGGCGGACGTGATCGGAAAAGCCGCTGGCTGGGACCAACGTCATTCGGTCGGCTCCTGCGACGTTGCCGATCTAGCAGACCGCTGCCCGACTTGTCTCGTCAAGATGGAGTGGATTCACAGCCATTACCAATGCCCTCGCTGCGGCTAGCGAGACTCGTGTTGCATGTGAGAGGAGCAAGCGAACAATGCCAAACACACCGGGAGCCCACCCCCACTTCAACGATCGCGGCGCGGTCAGGTGGTACACCTCTCTTGCCGACGGCCTTGCTGCCGCCCGAGGCGAGTGCAAGAAGGTGTTCATTGAGCTTGGCCGGGCAGCTTGAGGGGCGTGTCGTGTCCTGGTCGAGGGCGCCATTCCCCTGGAGAGGCGGTCAAGGCCCGACTCAACCAGCCGTTCGTGGCGGTGGCTATTCATTGCGACCAGCCGGACCCCGAGGTGCAGGAGCTCTGAGCTTTGCACATGTCTTGGGCGCGTTCGCTGCCTTTCGTTTTCTACACGGACGCGGACGGACAGTTCCTGCACGGGACCTCAGGCAGTCGGCCGGTGGCGGACTTCCTGGCCGACCTCAACCGAGTCGCTGCGGGCGGGACGTAGAGAGTACTCGATGCCGAATCGATTGGCTAAGGAAACGTCCCCGTATCTCCGGCAGCACGCCGAGAACCCTGTCGATTGGTATCCGTGGGGAGAAGAGGCATTTCACCGAGCCCGAGAGGAGGACAAGCCCATCCACCTGTCGGTTGGGTACGCCGCGTGCCACTGGTGCCACGTCATGGCGAACGAGTCGTTCGAGAACCCAGACGTCGCCCGCATCATGAACGAGCGTTTTGTCAACATCAAGGTCGACCGCCAGGAGCGCCCCGACATCGATGACGTCTACCAGAAAGTGACTCAGATGATGGGGCAAGGCGGGGGCTGGCCGCTGACGGTCTTCATGACCCCGCGGGGTGAACCGTTCTTCGGCGGGACGTACTTCCCGGTCCGGGATGGTCCCGGACGGCCAGGATTCATGCGCCTTCTGCTCGGACTTGGCGAGGCGTGGAAGAGCCAGCGCGACAAGCTCCGCGAGACTGTGGAACAATTTCTGGGTGGTTACCGGGAGATTGAGGGGCGTCTCCTCGGCGGCGAGGTACCGGATGGAGAGGACGTGCCGGCCGAGGCGGCGCGCTTCTTCGCCGAGAACTGCGATCCGATGCACGGCGGGATCGGCGGGGCGCCCAAGTTCCCTAACCCTGCATGCCACGACCTAGTCCTGCGCATCTACCACCGGACGCGTGAGCCGGGGCTCCTCAGGTCCCTCAAGTTGACGTTGGACCGTATGGCGGCTGGCGGGATCTACGACCACCTCGGTGGCGGGTTCGCACGCTACAGCGTCGACGAGCGTTGGGCCGTCCCGCACTTCGAGAAGATGCTCTACGACAACGGCCAGCTCGTGAAGCTGTATGCCGACGCGTACCGCCTGACCGGCAACCGGAAATGGAGGCGAGTTTTCGAGGAGTCGATCGCGTACGTGCTGCGCGACATGACGCTCCCGGAGGGAGGCTTTTACGCGAGCGAGGACGCGGACAGCGAGGGCGAGGAGGGCAAGTTCTACGTCTGGACGCCTTCCGAGGTGCAGGCAGTGCTCGGGGACCCAGACGGGGCTACCGCGTGCCGGGCGTACGGCGTCACCGACCGAGGCAATTTCGAGCACGGGACCACTGTCCTCTATCGTGCGGTCGAGCTTGACCCCTTGGAAGAAGCCCGTCTCGCGGGGCTGCGCGACAAGCTCTTCGCCGATCGAGAGAAGCGGGTGCGGCCCGGCCGTGATGACAACATACTCGCCAGCTGGAACGCGCTCATGATCCAGGGCCTGTGCGCCGCCTACCAGGCGACTGGCACCGCTTCGCATCTTTCCGCTGCACAGCGCGCTGCCGACTTCCTCGCGGAGAGGATGACCATGCCGCATGGAGGCGTCTATCGCGCCTGGCGAGATGGTGTGGCAAAGGTGCCCGGCTTCCTCGACGACTACGCGTTTCTGGCCAACGCGCTTCTCGACCTCTACGAGTCTGCGTTCGTCCCACGGTATCTCGAACGCGCCATGCAGCTCGTCGACCTCATCTTCGAGAAGTTTTGGGATGACGGGCTCTACTTCACACCCTCGGACGGCGAACGACTTGTGCACAGACCTCGCGCACCGCACGACAACGCGTGGCCCTCCGGGATCTCGACCAGCGTGTTCGCGTTTCTCCGTTTGTACGAATTGACGGGGAAGGACCACTACCGCGACCGCGCCGAGCACGTGTTCCGCACGTACGGAGGCGCCGCGGCCAAGAACCCGTTCGGCTTCGCCCACCTACTTGCAGCGCTCGACTTCATGCAGCGGGGCCCACTTGAGATCGTGTTTGCCGGAGATCGCGCGCAGCCGGCGCTCCAGCCACTCGTGGAGACCGTGCACCGTACCTACCAGCCCTCGCGCATTCTGGCATTCGCGGACGATGTGCCGATCGGCCAGGGTCGCGGGCCGATCGACGGTAAGCCAGCCGCCTACGTTTGCAGGAACCGCACCTGCGAAGCGCCCTTGACAAGCGCGGAGGCGCTCCGCGAGCGCTTCAGCACGTGACGGAGAGGTCGATGGTGCTAGGTCGCCTGCCCCTCTACGGTGAACCGGAGGTTTCGCCGGACCGCTCGCAAGCGAGCAGCCTGTCTGCAGAGGAACTCGTGGTCGCCTATCACGAACGGACGAAGCACCATTACCACCGCTTCGCCGCATCGGTTGGCTACATGGATTGGGCTACGCAGCCAGATCCGTTCCGTCGCTACGAGGGAGCGTCGCTGGTTCGCCTCCCTTTCCCCGAGATGGGGCAAGCACTTTCATACTGGCAGCTCTACGTCGCCGACAGCATGGAGCCAGCCCCGCTTTCGATTGACTCCGTCTCGCTGTTCTTCCGCTACGCCCTCTCGCTGACCGCGTGGAAACGGTTCCACGAAACGACGTGGTCTTCTCTTCGCGCCAACCCCTCGAGCGGAAACCTGCACCCGACGGAGGGATATGCGCTCCTGCCTGCCGTTGGCGCCATCCACGACCGTCCCGGCGTCTACCACTACGCACCGAAGGAACACGGTCTCGAGCGTCGAGCCGATGTTGACGCGTCGGTCTGGGCTGCCCTGATGACCGCGTTTCCGGAGGATTCATTCCTCGTAGGGCTCTCGTCCATTCATTGGCGAGAGGCCTGGAAGTATGGCGAGCGCGCGTTCCGGTACTGCCAACATGACGTGGGTCATGCCCTCGGGACTCTGCGCTTCGCGGCTGCCGCCCTGGGCTGGAAACTCTTCCTCCTCGACCGTGTAGACGCCATGTCACAGCTTCTCGGACTCAACCGCGACGCCAACTACGCCGGCGCGGAGCGAGAACATCCCGAACTCTTGGCAGTTGTCGTCCGGGGGAACTGGGCCAGTGACCGGGGCCTTTGCTTATCCAAAGAGGTCGCATCCCAGGGGGCCGCTTCACGATGGTATGGCACGGCCAACGTGCTGAGTCCCGAGCACAGCGTCGACTGGCCGGTGATCGACGAGGTTGCTGCTGCCACTACGAATCCGACGACTGCGATCGACGAAGATTTCTCCGGGTTTCCTGCGGAGGAGGAACTCTTCGAGCCGCCAGTTCGATCCGGTGCGTTCACCGCGAAGAAAGTCATCCTGGGCCGCAGAAGCGCCGTGAGCATGGACGCATCCACCGCAATTTCCGCGGCGACGTTCTTCCGGATGCTCGCTCGTCTCGTGCCCACCCGAGACGGGCGATCCGTGCCGTGGGACGCTATTCCCTGGCGCCCACGCATCCACCTGGGCCTCTTCGTGCACCGCGTGAACGACCTTTCTCCTGGTCTCTACACGCTTGCTCGCGATCCAGAGAAGGTCGAGCAACTCCAGCAAGCGATGCGGCGCGAGTTCCTGTGGCGGCGCCCTCCGTCGTGCCCGCGTGGGCTCCCGCTGTACCTGCTCAAAGAAGGGGACTGCCGCGCTCTGGCTGCGAGCGTCTCCTGCGGTCAGGACATCGCGGGAGATGGGGCTTTCAGCCTAGGGATGATCGCCGACTACATGGACAGCCTGGTTACCTACGGCGCTGCGTTCTATCGAAATCTCTTCTGGGAGGCCGGTCTCGTAGGCCAGGTGCTGTACCTCGAAGCTGAAGAGGCGAGCATTCGTTCTACCGGGATCGGCTGCTACTTCGATGATCCCGTTCACGAGGTGTTCGGCATCTCTTCGCGCGACTGGCAGAGCTTCTACCACTTCACGGTGGGTGGCCCCGTCGAGGACAAACGGCTCACGACGTTACCAGCGTACAAGTTGGAGGAAAAACGATCAGCCCCCTGACATCCGTCTCAGCAAGTCGGATAGAACAGCTGCCCGGACAGATTCGAAAGGAATGACTATGGCACTGAACGATAGATACTCTGCGTGGGCATTGTGCGGGCGAATAGTTTTATAAGAGAGAGGCACACATGACCGAAACTCTTGCCGAGAAAACATGCACGCCCTGCCGTGGCGGCATCCCACCACTCACTCGCGAGGAAGCCGAACGCTTCCGTGACGGTGAGGCGCTCGCCCGGTATTCGCGCAGGAGCACGGTGCCGGGCTTGAGGCGTGGCAAACAAGATCTCACCGCGAGGACTCTGACTCCGTCAATCTTGGTTCGAATCCAGGTCCCCCAGCCACGAATCCTTCCGATATCGCCCCATATTTTTGGTTTTGGCAATCGCTGGAATAGCCATGGAATTTCCGTAGGTTAGCTTTCGGGCGATCACGACAACCCCAACCAGAGACGAAAAATGCCCTAGATTCTCGCCCGAACGGCCACAGGGTCTCTCGAGGCCGTTTTCGAGTCGTCGGATGTGGAGCGTTTCGTCTGGATTTTGAGTGAGGTTTAGGCGGCGAAGCCGAGGAAACGGCGCTGTTCCTTCCAATCATGCGGTAGGTTTTTGCTCAGTCGCAGCTGCCGGATCAGGCCCGTCTGCACGGCTTGCCTGCGGTCGCGTGGGCGACGGCGATCGGGCGCGCTTTCCTTGATCACCTCGAAGCCGTCTGGCGCGAGCCGGACGAG
>Ga0308309_10002824_pt1 | contig 10364 bp, 9 predicted proteins | sample HubBroMetageWFT5_FD_192491 | JGI IMG/M metagenome (GOLD analysis project Ga0308309, IMG submission 192491) | Warmed and freeze-thawed soil microbial communities from the Hubbard Brook experimental Forest, New Hampshire - Hubbard Brook CCASE Soil... | ecosystem: Environmental > Terrestrial > Soil... | reverse complement strand
CCGTGCACGTCCTCGCGCGTCCTCATGTCGTCACCTGGCGAGTCCTACTCTCCACCCGTTCGCGTGATCGAGATCGTGGCGAACCAGCAGCCGGATGCCCTACAGAAGCAATAGCGCGGCGTCCGACGTCGACCTCGCGCGGTTCGGCTGGCGCATCATCCGGGCGATGCACTCGTCCGCGCGCCCGCGGCACGACGGGTGAGTGCGTGGCAAGACGCAAGTGGCGCCGGTGGTCCCGCAGTGCTGGATCGTCGCCCAAAGGATCGTCGAGCTCCGCGGATGGTCAACCCCAGAGGGCAATCGTCCGGCGCATGGCCCTCAGCTCACCGTCAAGGGGTGCGGTCGCATCGGCCTGAGATCGTTCGGGCCTGCCGGTCAGTTGTGTTGGCGTTCGCTAGCGCTCGACGACGCGGCGGGCGAGTTGCGACCAGCCGGCGGCGAGGCGTTCGAGGGGCATCTCACGCACCCTGAGCTGGTAGAAGACGGCCTCTGGGCGCAGTGGCGCGAGGAGCGCGTCGGCGGTGTAGTCGGCGTCCAGCTCGGGAGCGGCCTCGCGGACCAGCATCGCGATGTGGGTGCGGTAGGAAGCGTATGGTCCGGCGTCGAAGCGGGAGATCGGCGCGCCGGCGCTGGCGGCGCCGAGTAGGAGGTTGCCGTGCTCGGCGGTGTGCGCGAGCAGGGCCTCGCCGAACGCGATCAGACGCTCGACCGCGGGCGCACCCGGCCCGAGCGGGGGCGGCCCACTGATGAAGCGGTCCTGGAACACACGCGCGGTCGAGTCGAGCACGGCGAACACCAACGAGCCGCGGTCGCCGAAGCGACGGAACAGCGTTCCCTTGCCGACACCCGCCTCGGCCGCGATCGCGTCCATCGATGTACATGTGACGCCGTTCTTGGCGAACAGCCGCTCGGCCGCCGCCAGGATCAGCATCCGGTTGCGGGCCGCATCGGAGCGCAGGGAGGGCGAGCCGACTACTGGCAGTTCGATCGGGCAGTTCTCGGGGTTCATATCAAGCGTTTCCAAGATTCATCCGGACTGCGGTCCGCTTTCGGTGATACATTGGTTGAGTACACAACCGGACTGCGGTCCGGATCGACCGATAGGAGTTGAGATGGCCACCGAGACCCAAGCCGTGAACGCAACCGAGGTTCCGTCCGGCACCTGGACCGTGGATCCGGTCCACTCATCCGCATCATTCTCCGTCCGGCACATGATGGTCGGGACGTTCCGCGGCGAGTTCGCGGACATTGACGCGTCGCTGACCGACGGCAAGCTCGTCGGCAAGGTCAAGGTCCCGTCGCTGGTGATCAAGCAGGAGCGCCTCAAGGGGCATCTGCTGACGCCGGATTTCTTCGATGCCGAGAGGTTCCCGGAGATCGTGTTCGAGTCCAGCGCGCTCACGATCGACGGCGACACGCTGACGGCGGAGGGCACGCTGACGATCAAGAACAACACCGTCCCCGTCGTCGGGACCGGCCGCATCGCCGGCCCGGTCGTCACGCTCGGAGACGTCGAGAAGATCGGGATCGATCTCGAGACGACCGTCGAGACCGAGGCCGTCGGGCTCTCGTACAACGCTCCGCTGCCGAAGGGCGGCGTCGTGCTCGGCGACACCGTGACGATCACGGTCACGCTCGAGCTCGCGCTCGCCGACGAGGACTAGAAAGATGCGCGTGCTCGGTGTCGTCGGCTCGTTGCGCCGCGACTCGCATAACCGCCGCCTGCTCCAGGCAGCCTCGGAACACATGCCCGACGGCACCGAGCTCGTCATCTTCGACGGGCTCAAGGCCGTCGAGCCGTTCGATGAGACCGACGAGCACGCGAACGGCGGCGGCCTGCCCGGCGCGGACGCGTTCATCGCCGCGATCCGGGACGCGGACGCGATCCTGTTCGTGACCCCGGAGTACAACGGCTCGATCCCGGGCGTGCTGAAGAACGCGATCGACTGGGCCTCGCGCCCGACCCCGGCGACCTCGCCGCTGGCGGGCAAGCCGGTCGCCGCGATCGGCGCAAGCACCGGGATGTTCGGCGCCACGTGGGCCCAGGCCGACCTGCGCAAGTCCCTCGGGCTCGCCGGCGCGCGCGTGCTCGACGAAGAGCTCGCCGTCCCCGGCGCGCACGAAGCGTTCCACGACGACGGCCGGATCAAGCGCGCCGCGACCCGTCGCCGGCTCGCCGAGATCCTGGAGCTGCTGATCGCGCAGGCGCGCCAGCGTGCGACTGCGTCAGCTTCCGCTTCGAGCTGACTCCGGCAGGCATATGCAGTCAGTCGCCGGCCCAAACATCCCGTCGACGAGGTTGGGGAACCACGCTCGCACCCGGATTGTCGATTGCGTCAACGAGCACCCGAAATCCGACGACTGACGACCTACCCGACACGCCGAACAAGCATCGCTCCGCGCGCGAGCACCAGCCAGCCGCGAGGGCCGCTCGCGTGGCGTTGGGATCGTCCGACATCGCTGCCGCGGGTGATGCCTTTGTCGCCTAAGGAGTCGTCCGCTCCGGGGCCGTCTCGATCGAGAATGCAGTCGTCCCAGGGCGCACAGATTGTCGCCGAGAGCGCGGCTGGCGTCGAGACGAGCTGATCGTACACGCGCATAGGCAACGTCGAGCCGCGGCGGGTCGGTACACCGCCTCAATCCGGAAACGTGGCTACCTGTGGCCCCGGCGGTCGGAAGCGGTATCGACTCGACCGACCGTGGCGGACGGCATCTAGGCAGCTCCTTGGACCGCGTTCGCCGATCCGGGGCGATCACGCCGCAACTTGACCAGCCGGGCCGGCCAGCCGCTCGATGCCCGGCCGCCCAGCTAGCGTCGCGACCAGCGCGGTCCCTACCTCGGAGACCATCCGCTCATCGTCAAAGACCAGCTCGCCAGGCTCCGGTCCGATCGCGCCGTCATCATCCACTCTTCAAATGATCTCCTGACACAGCCCCCGACTGACGACACAGTCGCGAAAAACCCCGCTCAGGAGGTCATTTGATTTTCCAGCCGCGGACGGAACCGTCCACCACGATGCTGTGAATCCAGGCTCAGGCCGCCGCGAGTGGCGCCCTAGTTGGGGCCGCGAGCGCTCGCGCGGTTGTCCGAGGCGTCTGGCAATTAGTTGAGCAATCTGGACGCGAGCCAGCGCTTAATCAACGTCCCGGGCGGGCATGACGATATCCGAGCGACAATGGCGCCGATCAGACCCTGGGAAGGCGAGGAGTTGGTGTCGCACCACCGTTGGTGGTCGCAGCCCGCGCTGGACGGCGGCTGGAGGCGGGCAGTGGCGCTTGGGTTCGCGGGCGTGCTGCTGGCCGCGCTGGCTACGATCGCTCTGGGCGCGCCCGCCGGCGCTGCCGTGCCGGGACGCGTGGTTCTGGCGGCGTCGATCCGTCATCAGCCGTTGACCAAGCTCGAGCGCAAGACACCCCCCGCGCCGCGACTAGTGTTCGGCATCTATCCGGGCGGCGCGGCAGGCACGGTCGGCCCGAGCGGCCCGGTGGCGCCGGAGAATCCGGCGCTGCGGATGGCGGCGCTCGAGCAGCTGCGCCCGGCCGGACGGCCGTTCGTGCTGCACCTTTACGCGTCCTACACCGGCGCGGACGGATCGTCGGCCGCTCAACAGGTCGGCCAGGACATCGAGCAGTACGGGCGTGCGGGTTTCCAGACAGAGCTCGTTCTCGCCTACCGACCGGCCGACGGCGGGTCGCCCGCGGACGTCGGCGGTTTCGTCGGGTTCGCGCGCGAGGCGGTCAAGGCCCTCGGAGGGACGCCCGGGTTCGTCTCGCTCCAGGTCACGAACGAGGCGAACCAGGGTGGGTCGCCGAATACGTCGGACGGCTACTACGCCGGCGCCGAGGACGCGCTGATCGAAGGCGTCGTCGCCGCCAAGGGCGAGACGCGCAAGGAGGGCTTCGGCCAGGTCAAGGTCGGGTTCAACTGGGCATATGCGGCCGACGGGGGCGAGCGCGGGTTCTGGCGCTACCTCGGTCAGCACGGCGGCCGGCGGTTCGTCGACGATCTCGATTGGGTCGGGCTCGACGCCTATCCCGGCACGTGGGGGCCGGCGCTCGGCGGTCGCGGGCTCGCCGACGAGACGACGAGCTTCATGAACCGCGCGCTCCGCGCGCTGCGCGTCGATTACATGCCGCTCGCGGGCATCCCGCACAAGGTGCCGCTGCGAGTCTCGGAGACCGGCTGCCCGACCGGGCCCGGCCGCACCGATGCCATGCAGCTCTCGGCCCTGAAGGCCGCGGTCGAAGCCGTCTACCACGCCCGCGGCACGTACAACATCACAGGGTTCCGGTGGTTCGACCTGCGCGACGCGGACTCGTCGAGCTCGAGCTTCGAGAGCCAGTACGGGCTGATGCGCGACGACTACTCGCCCAAGCCCGCGTTCGGCGCCTACCGCGCGCTCGTGGCGAGCCTGTCTAATTGACGCGTGTGGACCGCGCGCCGGTGGCGAACGCGCGCTCGGCCGACGGCGAGCTGTCGATCCGCCAGTTCGCCTCCTTGACCAGGTTGAACCAGATCATGCTGGTCACGTACGGCCGCGCGGCCAGGTATGCCCACATCTGCCGGATCCACTGAGCCTTGCTTCCGCCGCTCTCGGACGTGGCGGTCTCGGCGAGCTGGATCGGCAGCCCCGGCTCCAGCGCATGGAGCCGATCGATCGTCTGGCCGCAGCCCTCACCGAAGCTCTTCCAACCGCGAGCGAACAGCGGCTTGCCGCCGTTCTGACACGTCGTCGCCATCACGTTGACGTAGGCGGCGCCCGGGAACTGGGCCGTCGACCTCGCGAACGCCGGGCTCCAGACCCACTTCACGTTGGTCGCGCCGGCGCGCTGGAAGATGTCGTGGACGTGGCGCCAGGCCTGGACGAACTGCCCCGGGTGGTTGCCGTTCGCGTAGTCGTCCCAGGGGAACCAGTTGCCGTCCATCTCCTGCGCGAAGCGGAGCAGCACCGGGTGCTTCCAGTGCGCGAGCGTGCGTGCCCAGGTCCAGATGTAGGAGTCGAACTTGCCGTCGATGATGTTGCTCAGCCGGTAGCGCGGCTGCGACGTGTACAGACCCTTGCTCGCGTCCCACGGTTCCCACGTGATCTCGGGGGTGCTGCCGCGCAGCTCTACCGCGTTCAGCTGTGATGTGATCGAGCGGGCGCTGTGCTGCCAGTCCGCGTACCACATGACGATCGCGGCGTGCTTACCGGCGTCATGTTCGAATGTGTCAACCGTGCTCAGGTCGGACGACCGCCAGGGCTCCCACCAGTTGCGGGCGAGGGGGTCGGTGGTGACACCGAGGTTGAGGGTGCCGCTGGTGGGCTTGAGCGGGGTTTCGGTCGGCTCGGTAACCACCGATGGTGATGACGGTGTGTCGATGATGCCCTGCTGATAGGCGAACAGCGAGAGTGTCGCCACCAGGACCAACAGTGATGTCGCCGCCGCTTTCATGTGCGTCATGCCGCCGTCATCGAGTGGACCGCTTGGTGCCCGAAGTGCGCCACCGACAGCCCGAACAGTGCGACAAGGCAGGCGAGCGCGAGCACGACCACCGCGCGTGACCGCACCGCGGTGCGCAGTGCGCTGTCCTCGGCCGCGATCTGCCTAATGTCCATCCCGAGTGTCGTCGCGAGCACCATGGCTCCCATCAGGGCGTTGCCGAGAACGAGCCAGTAGTAGCCGCGGAGCAAGTCGCTTCCGGCACCGGCGTCGAACAGCCAGATCGCCGCCAGCGGGACGGCGGCGAGCACGATGTATGGGGCGTAGATGCTGATCGCGCGGGGTCCGCCGCCGGCGGTCTTGCCCTTAGGGGTGATCATGTAGGAGCGCTTGATTCGGAGCACGACGTTGATGAGCGCCCACAGCACGACCGGCCAGCGCGCCGTCTGCAGCACGATCCCGCGCCAGGACAGCCTCACCCCGCCGGGCTGGAACCACCGGCGGGATTCGCACCACATCAGCGTCGATGCGAGCATCACCGGCACGAAGTACACGAAGAACCGCCCGATCGGTACCGATGCGATCGGCTTGTTGACGAGCAGCGCGACGGCCGGGAGCGCCCACAGGACCGCGAGCGAGATCGACCACAGCGTGTACCAGCTCTGGCAGAACAGGAACTGCAGCGCCTGCCCGCGGGTGTAGCGGCGGATCAGGCGCGGGGTGTGACTGAAGAAGATCTGGATCATCGAGTACGCCCAGGCGAACTGCTGGCGCAGGTAGGTCGCGAGGTCGTGCGGCCCGTCGCCCGTCGCGATCAACTCGGGCACGAACACGCCGGTGTAACCGTGGGCGGCCAGCACGACGGTGTCGAGGTGGTCCTCGGCGCGGGTGGGTTGGAACCCGCCGATCTCACGGATGGCGGCGGTGCGATAGGACGTGTGGGAGCCGATGATGAACGGGGTGCCGGTGGTGCCGTAGACCCCCATCTGCAGCGGGCCCTGGAAGATCAGGTCCTGCTCGGCCAGGCCGCGAGCGGTCCAGTTGTCGAGATTGCCGCACACGCTCGGCGCCTGCACCCACGCGACCTTGCGGTCCTTGAAGTAGCCGAGCACGCGGTCGAGGTAGTCGGTGCGTGGGCGGTGGTCGATGTCGAGCTGGACGAACACCTCGTAGTCGAGCCCGAGGGACTCGACGTGGTCGAGCCAGGCGTTGACGTTCCCGGCCTTGGTCTTGGCCTGGAACGGCGGCATGGGCTGGTTCCAGGCCTCGACGCCGCGGCGGGTGAAGTAGTTGACGCCGTGCTTATCCGCGAGTGCGCGGACCTCGTCGGATCCGCCTTCGTCGAGGATCCAGCTGTCGTGGGGATAGTCGACGTTCCTGAGTGCGACGAGCTGACCCTCGATCACGTCGAACGATTCACTCGAGGGGACGCACAGCGTGATCATGGCCACGCGCATGTCCGCCGCCGGCTTGACCTCGACGGGGTGCTTCATCTTGCGCACGAAGCGCCAGAACACCGTCGGCAGCAGCGTCGTCTGGTAGAAGAGCGCGATCGTCTCCGCCCAGTAGAGCCACGGGGTGCTGTGGCTGGTCTGGTGTAGCCACCAGCCCCAAAAGGCGAGATTGACCGCCAGCCAAAGCAGCCCGACTGCCCAGAACCGCACGCGGTCGGTGGGCGACAGTGCACTGACCTTGGAGTGGCGAAACTCCTCGACCGGCTCGCGTGCAACCGGCTCGGCGCGGCGCGGCACGGACTCGCACGGCGCGGCCGCCTTCGAGCACTGATCGCACTCGCGGTCTCTCCCTCGGAGCGCCCGAAGCCGTCGTATCCCCTGCGGGCATTCGCAGCCCGCAACTAGTGATCGCATTTGGCCCCCGAGAGATCGGCGGCGCCCTGAGCCGCGCATGACGCTCCGGCGACGGACCGGTCGCCGGGCCTTGGCTTGCTTGCCACCCGCGACATCCATTCGAACAGGGAAGACCGAGAGCTCTGGTCTGCCTTGGTTGGTGACTTCTCAATCGAGTTCATGGCGCCCCTTCTGGACGGCGTTTCCTTGCCCGGGCGACTGTCGGAGTTCGACTGGCGAACTCGAATCAAGTGGCGCGGTCTCCTAATACATCTGTCGACCAGCGGTACCGCGCGCTAAATGACCCGCTCGGGTCAAGTTCTCTAAGACCTGTCGAAGAGCGCGCATTGACGTAGCGACGCTGGGCCCGCACACTTGGTCGCGTGGAAGGGATCGGTTCCTACGGCGACGAGATCGAGGATGCGCTCGAGCTCGTCAACGTACCGAGCTACGTGCTCGACACCACAGGCGTCGTCGTCTGGATCAATCCAGCCGCACGCCGGCGCGTCGGCGACGTCCGTGGCCGCGAGTTCTCTTCGATCGTCGCGCCCGAGGACAAGGAGCGCTCCCTCGAGCTGTTCGCCCGCAAGGTCGTCGGTAGCGAGTCCGTCACCGACGCCGAGTTCGTCGTCGTCGACCGAAACGGCGATCGCCTGACGATCGAGGTGAGTTCGGTGCCGCTTCTTCGCGGGAAGCGGGTGGTTGGCGTGTTCGGCCAGGTCACGAACGAGCGCGAGACCCCGCCTCTACCAGAACTCCCGCATCTGACTCCGCGCCAGTCCGAGGTGTTGCGGATGCTCGAACGCGGCCGCTCGACGCGGCAAATCGCTCAGGAGCTGCATCTGAGCCCAGAGACCGTGCGCAACCATATCCGCCATGTGCTGCGCGCTCTCGGCGTTCACTCAAGGCTAGAGGCCGTGACCTTGGTGCGGCGCCAGCAACTGTTCGCGAACTGACGCACTTGGAGCACGTTGGTGGCCGCGCGTTCGTCGAGGATGTGGGGTGTCCGCACTCGACTATGTAGCGCTACCACGCACGTACGGGAGGTCGCTCTCGGTCCCGAACAGCGGTTTGACAAGCGCAACCACGTTGGGAATCTGGACGCATCCGAAGGCGATCCACCGCGCCTGCGACCGACGTCCGACCGATCCAAAGCAAGACACGCCAGCCCGGCCGCGACCGCGACGGATCGCCACGGTTAGCGGTTGGTGCGCGAGTCCACTCACCACATGCTCCGCTCGAGAGCCTCGCTGACGCCTGGTAGTGCGCGCAACGCGGTCGTCGCGGCCTCGACCGTCGACTGGCCCGGTGCGGCCGTGTATACGAGCGTCTCCTCGCGCCGAGTCCCGTCGGGATCGTCGATCTGGACGACCAGCCTGACCGTCTCCGCGTGCGAGTGCTGGCGGGCAGCGAGATACCGCGCAACCGCGCGCAGCGCCCTGGCGGTCACGATCAGCGCGACGGTCCTCCTCCCAAGGTCGCCGTAGCCGCCGACCGGGAATGACTCCTCTGGAAGGATCGTTGCCTCTGCGCCCACACTGTCGGCTAACTCGCACGCATCGGATCTCTGAAGGCCGCGGAGCCGCAGGACAAGCCGCTCATCGATCATCGCTCGCTGCTCATCATCCACCATTGACTGCCGGAGCCGCAGAGGAAGGCGAAAGGAGGTCACTGGCATCGGACCGCGGGCATGCGGATCCACGGCGTGCGCGCCGCGTGGCTATCGACTCGCGGCCGTGTCGCCCGGACTCGCGCGTCGCGGAGGATCCATACTCTCGGGCCGATGACGCCGCCCTCTTTCGATACCTTCTTCGCCGCTTCTGCCGGCGTCGCGGGGGCACTTATCGGGCTGCTGTTTGTTGCGATCTCAGTCGCACGAGAGCGACTGACATCGGAGAATGCCGATCAGGCGCACCGAGTGCGCGCGTCGGCCGCCCTCACATCCTTTGGCAACGCACTCGCGGTCGCGCTGTTCGGCCTGATTCCCGGGATAGGGTTGCGCGGCCCAGCTTTCGTCGTCGGTCTTCTAGGACTGCTCTTCGTTGCCGCATCATTGCTGTTGCTCTTCCGGGTTCGTAAGTCCCATCCCGTCCCGCCCCGAGACGTCCTGTTCCTGGCCGGCCTTGTCGCAGTATTCGGTCTTCAGCTGTACTACGCGCTGCGGCTCATCTCCAAAGCCGGTGACGTGGGGGCTGCGAGGGGAATCGCGGTGCTCGTAGTCGCCTGCTTCTTCATAGGGATCGCGCGTGCTTGGGAGCTCGTCGGAGGACCGTCGATTGGCTTCGGCCATGAGCTGATGGCGACCGTGCGCGCCCGACGGCAGGACCCTGAAGCGCAGCGGCCCACGAGCGTTACATCTGTGGAAAACGTCGACGAGCGGTAGTCCGGTCAAGAGCCGTGGCATGCCCGTTCGGCGCTTACCGGTGGGCGTGCGCGGCGTTGCTGGCGGTCAGGGCGAAAGTTGCCGTCGCAGCCGAAGCCGTTCCATCAGATCACGTTGCAGCGGTTCCTCGAGGGAAGCCATCGAGTTGACCATACGCTCGTGAATCTCGGCCCACTCTTTCGTTTACCCCGGTGTCCGGTTCTCTCCGAGACGCTCGACATAGTCGTTGCCCGCGTCGACAGCGGCCCGAACGTCGGGAGGCGACGGAAGCGTCTGCAGCTTCGTCGCCGCCACCGCGAGCTGCGACGCGATCTGGCGGTAACGATCCCCCGTCAATCGATACTCAGCGCGCCGCCGCGCGATCCAGGCCCCTTGCTCGCCGCGAAGCTTGTCGACGGCTTGGTCCAGGGCGTTTGGCTCGTTCCGACGGCAGATCCCGGAGCCCCTGCACCACAGTCGTACGGCCGGCACCTCGTTCGACGGTCAGTTCCCCCGATCCGCCGGTTCGGCATGTGCACCTGACTGGAGCAGGTGCTGTTTGAGTTGGTGGCGGGACTTCACTCCGAGCTTGCGGAACGCCTTGCGGAGGTGGTAGTCGACGGTGCTGGGGCTGATGAACAGTTGGGCGGCGATTTCTGGGTTGGTGGCACCGTCTGCGGCGAGGCGTGAGATCTGTGCTTCTTGGGGGGTCAGGCCGTCGCGCGTCTCTG
>Ga0308309_10002823_pt1 | contig 10365 bp, 9 predicted proteins | sample HubBroMetageWFT5_FD_192491 | JGI IMG/M metagenome (GOLD analysis project Ga0308309, IMG submission 192491) | Warmed and freeze-thawed soil microbial communities from the Hubbard Brook experimental Forest, New Hampshire - Hubbard Brook CCASE Soil... | ecosystem: Environmental > Terrestrial > Soil... | reverse complement strand
GGGCGAGCAGCAGGTGCTCGCCGTCCACCTCAGGGTGGCCGAAGCGCAGCGCCTTGGTCTGCGCGTCGTGCAGGGCCTCTTGTGACTTCTGGGTCAGGCGAGATGGATCCACGTGATCACCTCTCTGGCCGCCCGGCGCGGCGCAGGGCAGCCTGGAGTACCGCGATCTGGTCGAGCAGGTCGGTGACCAGCCCGATGGCCGCATAGTTCAGCGCGAACCCGGCGCGCAGGCGCTGGATCCGGGCGACGGCGCTGAGCTGGCCGGCCGTGAACCACAGGCGGCCGCCCGGGTCCCGGGATGCGTCGAGGATCCCCAGGGCGACGAACCTGCGGATCAGGTCCGGGTGCACGCCCGCGGCGGCGGCGAATTCGTCCAGGTCCAGCCGCGCGGCGCGGATGAGGGCGTAGGTCACCGCGGCCTCCTCGGATCGAAGTCGGACACCGCCGCCAACCGCTCGAACGCCTCATGCTCCGCCTTGGTCGGCCTGGCCGGGACCATGATCCTGGTCTCGGCGTACAGGTCGCCCGGCTTGCCCCTGGGGTTGGGCAGCCCCCGGCCGCGCAGCCGCAGCCGCCTGCCGCTCGACGTGCCCGCGGGGACCTTCACCTTGGCCTCCCCGCCCGGCGTGCTGACGGCGACCGACGTGCCGAGGGCTGCTTCCCAGGGCGCGAGCCGCAGCTCGACGTGCAGGTCGCGGCCCTCCAGCCGGTACACCGGGTCCGGCGCGATCACCGCGATCAGGTACAGGTCGCCGGGGGGCGCCCCGTCGCTGCCGCGGCCGCCCTGGCCGGCCAGCCGGATCCGCTGCCCGTCGGTCACGCCGGGCGGGATCGTCACGTCCAGCGTCCTGGTGCCTCCCGGGCCCGCCAGGGAGATGGTCCGGCGGGTGCCGTGGTAGGCCTCCTCGACCGTCACCTCGATCTCGGCTGTCTGGTCAGCGCCGGGGATCGGCCCCCAGCCGCGCCCTGCCCGGCCGCCGCCGAACATGCCGCCGAGCAGGTCCTCGATGTTCACGTCGCCGAAGCCGGCGCTTGAGCCGGGGCCGCCGCGTCGGCCGGCCTGGCCCGCGCCGCCGGCGCCTGCCCGGCCAGCCCCGGCCCTGGCCCTGGCCCGCCGCCAGGTCTCCGGGTCGACGTCTTCCGGAACCTGCCGGAAATCGGGCCCGAATGTGTCGTACCGCCGCCTGGTCTCCGGGTCGGACAAGACGTCGTACGCCTCGGAAACGTCCTTGAACCGCTCCTCAGCGCCAGGATCATGATTCACGTCCGGGTGATACGTGCGCGCGAGCCTGCGGTACACCTGCTGGATCTCCTCCTGGCTGGCGTTCCTCGGCACGCCCAGGACCCGGTAGAAGTCCCGCTCGGAGGCGGCCATCACTCGGCCCTGGCGACCACAACCTGGGCTGGTCGCAGCTGGCCGACGCCGTCGCCATAGCCGGGCGCGAGGACCTCGATGACCGAGCCGTCCGGGGCGGTCGGGTCGGGCCGCGCCGCGACGGCCTCGTGCCGGGCCGGGTCGAACCGTGCCCCCAGGTCGTCACGCCGGGGATAACCCAGCCCGGCCAGCACGGCCATCGCCTGGTCCCGCACGGCGCGGACGCCTTCGATGATCGACGAGGGATCGGCTTCCGCGTGCGCCAGCGCCCGTTCCAGGTTGTCGACCACGGGCAGCCAGCGCCGCGCCACGTCGGCCCGGGCCTCCGCCCGGGCCTCGCTCACCTGGCGGGCGCATCGCTTGCGCAGGTTGTCCACGTCGGCCAGGGCACGCAGCCGCTGATCCTCAAGCTCGGCGATCCGGCCAGCCGTCGTCTCCGCGGCGGCCAGGCCAGCGGTGCTGTCCTTGGCCCCCTCGGCGCTAGCGGCGCCCCGGGCCCCCGTGCTGCCGGATCCTCCGTGATCGGCAGCCCCCGCGGCGCCGCCAGCCTCCTGCTGGCCCCTATCCACGCCCTGCTGTGCGGCCTCCCCATGGCCGGCCGAATCCGCCCCCGAGCCGGCCTTGCCGGGGTTGCCTGGCCTTCCCGCGCGGTCGGGCCCAGGCCGGGATGCCGTGCCCCCGCCATGGTCACTCATGAGAGGTGAACTCGGCGTCAATGACGTCGTCGGAGTCGTCCCGTGGCGGCGGGACGTCCCGTTCGCCCGGAGCGGGCTGCGGACCCGAGCTAAGAATCTGGGACACCTGCTGCAGTTCCGCGGTCAGCGTCCGGAGCCGGTCCAGTCCGCTCTCGTCCTTCAGCGCCTCCCGCGCGTCGGCGACGAGGTTCTCGGCCCGCGCCTTCTCGTGCACGGGAAGCGAGTCGCCGCGCTCCGACAGGATGCGCTCGACCTGGTAGGCGGCAGTGTCCAGGTCGTTGCGGGCGTCGATCAGCTCGCGCATCCTGCGGTCCTCGTCGCGGTGCCGCTCCGAGTCCTGGACCATCCGCTCCACCTCGCTCTGATCGAGGTTGGAGGTCTCGCTGATCGTGATCCGCTGCTCGGCGCCGGTCTCCTTGTCCTTGGCAGACACGTTCAGGATGCCGTTGGCGTCGATGTCGAAGGTGACCTCGATCTGCGGCACGCCTCGCGGCGCCGGCCGGATGTTCTCCAGCCGGAACCGGCCGAGCACCCGGTTGTCGGCAGCACGTTCCCGCTCCCCCTGCAGGACCACCACGTCGACCGCGGACTGGTTGTCTTCGGCGGTGCTGAAGACCTCGGTGCGGCGGGCTGGGATCGTGGTGTTGCGTTCAATGATCTTGGTCATCACGCCGCCCAGAGTCTCGAGGCCCAGCGACAGCGGCGTCACGTCCAGCAGCACGACGTCCTTGACCTCGCCCTTGAGTACTGCGGCCTGCACGGCCGCTCCCAGCGCGACGACCTCGTCCGGATTGACCGACATGTTCGGGTCCTTGCCGCCGGTCAGCCGCCGGACCAGGTTCTGCACCGCCGGGATGCGGGTGGAACCGCCGACCAGGATCACCTCGTCGATGTCGTTGGCGGTGAGCTTGGCGTCGGCCATCGCCTGGCCTACCGGGCCGGTGGTACGTTCCACCAGGTCGGCGGTGATGTTGTCGAAAGTGGAGCGCATGATCGTGGCGTTCAGGTGCTTCGGCCCGGACGCGTCGGCGGTGATGAACGGCAGGCTGACCGTGGTCTGGGTGACCGCGGAGAGTTCGACCTTGGCCTTTTCCGCCGCCTCGAAAAGCCGCTGCAGCGCCTGCGGGTCGGCGCGCAGGTCGATGCCGTTGTCCCGCTGGAAATCATCGGCCAGGTAGTCGACCAGCCTGCGGTCGAAGTCGTCGCCGCCCAGGTGGGTGTCGCCGGCCGTGGCGCGCACCTCGACCACCCCGTCGCCGATGTCGAGGATGCTCACGTCGAACGTGCCGCCGCCCAGGTCGAACACCAGGACGGTCTCGTTCTGCTTCTTGTCCAGCCCGTACGCGAGCGCGGCCGCCGTCGGCTCGTTGATGATCCGCAGCACCTCGAGGCCCGCGATCCGGCCGGCGTCCTTGGTCGCCTGCCGCTGGGCGTCGTTGAAGTACGCCGGCACCGTGATCACCGCCTCGGTGACCTTCTCGCCGAGGCTCTTCGACGCGTCATCGACGAGCTTGCGCAGCACCAGCGCGGAGATCTCCTCGGGCGCGTACTGCCGCCCGTTAACGTTGAACCGGACCGCCCCGTCCGAGCCCGGTACCACGTCGAAGGAGACCGCGTTCAGCTCGCTCTGCACCTCGTCGAACCGGCGGCCGATGAACCGCTTGGCCGAGTAGATCGTCCCCTTGGGGTTCAGAATCGCCTGGCGCCGGGCCAGCTGGTCGACCAGCCGCTCCCCCAGCGGGGTGAAGGCGACCACCGAGGGGGGGGTCCGTGATCCCTCGGCGTTGGGGATGACGGTCGGCTTGCCGTTCTCCGTCGAGGCGATCACCGAGTTCGTGGTGCCGAGATCGATGCCGACTGCCTGTGCCATCACTGCCTCCAGTCGTGGCCTGATGGGCTCGCAGGCCTACCTGCCCAGGCTCGCCGGTCGCGCGGGCAGGCGCACCGTCAGACCGGGTAGTTCATGCCGGGCAGTTCCGGCATGAAGGACCTGCCCGGCGGGGCCGCTCCCGGCGCGCATTCGCTGCTGACATGGTGATGCGGCAGTCGCGGCACGGCCGAGCACTATGGAGAACAAGATCGCTGACGATAACGAAGGAGGGACTTCTCGATGAAGGCTTACCGCGCTATATCCAGAATTGTCCCGGCCGCCACGCTGGCCGGCATCTCCGGCACCGTCGCAGCGGCCCGCTGCGAGCCAGGCCCGGCCAGCGGCCCGCTCCGGCCGCCCTAGCCATGTACTCCGCTCCCACCGCTTCCGCGCAATCGGTCATCGCGGCCAACTGGATGGCGTTCTTCGACCCGAAGACGCCGGTCGCCAAGCGGATCAGCCTGCTGCAGGACGGGCAGCAATTTGCCGCCGTGATCAGGTCCCAGCCCAGCTCCGGCCTCGCCGCCCAGGCATCCGCCAAGGTCACCAGCGTGACGCTGGTCTCGGCGACCCGGGCCAAGGTCGTGTCCTCGCTGTCGGCCGTCTGCAAGACGGCGGGCTAGCGCCGCCCAGCCGCCGGCCCGGCGGAAGACCGCCCGGCGCCCACGCCGGCCAGTTCGTCCGGGCTGCACCAGCTGTCGCACGGCGTGCTGGCCGGCCTGGGCGCCGTCGATGCGCCGAACGCGCGGACGGCTACCGGGAAGGCGACCACGACGATGGCGGCCGCGAGGCCGGAAATGTAGGCGCTGGCGTCGACGGGGCCCACCGCGACCGAGATCAGGCCGGTGAGGACCACGGGCAGGCCCAAGCCAACGTAGGCGGCCACGAAGTAGGTGGATATCACGGCGGCCCGGTGCTGCGGGTCAGCTAGCCGGTTCAGCTCGCTTAGGCCGCCGCGGAAGATGAACCCCACCGCCATGCCGCCGACCACTGTACCCACCAGGAACAGCCACAGGGCTTTGGTGAACAGCGCAGATTCCAGCGCGGCCAGGCAAACCAGCAGCAGCGGGAGTCCCGCACCGACGCTGCGGCGGCTCGACAGCCTCGCGGACACCGCCTGGCTGAGCGCGGCGATGACGAAGATCAGGAACGATGCCCCGCCGATCAGCGAAAGGTCATGCACGCCCAGTATCCCGTGCAGGAACGTCGGCACGAGGCTGCTGAACTGCCCGAGTACGCTGAATGCCGCGAAGACGCCCAGGCACGCCCCGAGCATGACCGCTCCCATTCCCGGCGGCATGCCCAGCCGCGGGCGGACGCTCACCGCCCCATCCGGACTGCGGACCGTCTCAGGGATGACCGAGAGGGCGGCGGCCGCCAGCACGCAGAGGCCGAGGTAAGCCCAGAACACGGTCTTCGTCGGCGTGGCCAGGTACTCGGCGAACAGGCCGGCGGTCAGCGGCCCGAGGCCGAGCCCGGTCATGTTGGCACCGGACGCGACGACCGCGGCGGCGGTATGGTCACCGCGTGGCTGGAGCTCCGCAAGCGCGGCCGACGCGGTCCCGGTGGCAAAGCCCGCAGCGGTGCCGCTCACCACCCGGGCCGCGATCAGCCACCCGATGCTGGTGGCGACCAGGAACAGCGCCGTGCTGGCCGCCGCGCAGGCCACGGCGATCACCAGCACGGTCCTACGGCCGATGTGGTCGCTCAGGTCGCCGAGCGCCACCAGCGCGAACAGGGTGCCGGCCACGTACGCGGCGAACACCACGGTTACCCCGAGCGGGCCGAAGCCCATCTGCTTCTCGTACAGCACGTACAGCGGGACCGGCAGCGTCCCGCCCAGCATCACCACCAGCAGTACCCCGGCCGTGAGGCCATAGCCTCGCTGCTTGGCCGGCCGCGGGATGCCGCCGGCCGCCGAGCCGGTCATCACAAGCCCCCCATCTGCGGCCGGACTGGAGCGGCCCGCTGCGGGGCTGACGGAGCGGCTGCCGCGAAAGCTCCAGTTCAGCTTGCCGGTCGCGGCGCGCCGGCAGCATCCCCCATCCGGGTAGCTCGCAGCCCCGGCGGCCCGCCCCGCAGCGGGCATGGCGCCACGTGGGTGAATGCAGGCAACGAGCGCCTGCGGCGACGTCGGGGGGTGAACATGGCCGCACCAGAGCCGCACTCTTACGACGACGAAGCCCTGCCCCGGGCCGCCGCCCGTGCCCGGCAAGCTCCCTCGGTGGCTGCTGAAGGTGCTGGAAAACGGCGAGGTCGTCACGTTCATGGCCATCGCGGTCGCCCTGCTCGCGATCGCCATCGTGGTGTTCGTCGGCGGGGTCCACGATCTCGTGGTGGTGCCGGCGTGGTGGTCGCCCTGTCCGTCTCCCTGGTCTTGGTGCGGCGTTACGCCAGGCTCGACCGCGCCTGAGCGCGCCGGCTCGGGCTACCCGTCCGGGGGATGTCTCCTGCCGCGCGGTTGCCGCACCGTGAGTCAATGACCGTGCTCCTGTCCCGCTGGCAGTTCGGCATCACGATCACCTACCACTTCCTGTTCGTGCCGCTGACCATCGGCCTGGCACTGCTCGTCGCCGTGATGCAGACCCTCGCCTATCGCAAGCGGGACGGCGACTGGGAGCGGCTCAGCAGGTTCTTCGGGATGCTGTTCCTGATCAACTTGGCCATGGGCATCGTCACCGGCATCGTGCAGGAGTTCCAGTTCGGCATGAACTGGTCGGATTACTCGGTATTCGTGGGCAATATCTTCGGCGCGCCACTGGCGATGGAAGGGCTGTTCGCATTTTTCCTGGAGTCCACTTTCGTGGGGCTGTGGATGTTCGGCCGGGGCCGGCTCTCACCCCGGGTGCATCTGGCCACGATCTGGACGGTGAGCGTGGGCAGTATCGTGTCCGCGTTCTTCATCCTGGCCGCGAACTCCTGGATGCAGCACCCCGTCGGCTACCGCATCGTCGACCACAAGGCGGAACTGACCGACTTCTGGGCCGTGCTGCGCAACTCCACCCTGTGGTGGGCGTTCGCGCACACGGTACTGGCCTCCTTCCTGACCGGGGCGATGCTGGTGCTGGGGGTCTCGGCCTGGCATCTGCTCAAGGGACGCGACACCCAGGCCTTCCGCCGGTCCGCCCGGCTGTCGGCTGCCTTCGGGTTCATCATCAGCATCCTGGTGATCTTCAGCGGTGACTCCCAGGCCAGGTTGTTCGAGAGCCAGCAGCCGATGAAGATGGCGGCTGCGGAGGCCCTCTACCACACCACGACAGGAGCCAGCTTCTCGCTGCTCACCATCGGCAACCTGTCCGGCATCCCGATCTTCCAGATACGGGTGCCGCACCTGGAGAGCCTGATCGCCGACCTGTCCTGGAACGGCAAGGTGGACGGCATCTACAACATCCAGCACGCGGAGGTCCTGCGCTACGGGCCGGGCAGCTACATACCGGTGATCTGGGTGACCTACTGGGGTTTCCGCATCATGGTCGGGCTCGGCTTCCTGATGCTGGCCGCGACGGCCTGGACGTGTTGGCTGTCCCGGCGCCGTGCCCAGGACAGGCTCCAGCGGAGCCGCTGGACGCTGCGGGTGCTGGTCGCCTGCATCGCCGCCCCGTTCCTGGCGAACACCGCCGGCTGGATCTTCACCGAGATGGGCCGCCAGCCCTGGATCGTGTACGGGCTGCTAAGGACCGACCAGGCGTTCTCGCCCAACGTCTCGGCCACCGACGTCGCGATCACGCTCGGCTTGTTCGTGTTGCTGTACACGGTGCTCGGGATCATCGACGGCCTGCTCATGACCAGGACGGCCCGGCACGGGCTCGGCCCCCGCGACGAAGGCCGACCACCGCAGCAGGAGCAAGGCCAGGGCGGCGAGACCTCCCATGACCTTGTCTATTAGGAGGCGCTAGTCATGTACGGGCCGGTAGCAAGCCTGAACACCGCCTGGTTCGCGCTGATCGGCGTGCTGTGGACCGGTTACTTCGTGCTGGAGGGCTTTGACTTCGGCGTGGGCGCGCTCAGCCTGGTGCTCGGGCGGGACGACATCGACCGGCGGATGGCCAGGAGCGCGATCGGGCCGTGGTGGGACGGCAACGAGGTCTGGCTGATCGTCGCCGCAGGGGCCACCTTCGCCGCCTTCCCGGTCTGGTACGCGAGCATGTTCAGCGCGTTCTACTTCGTGCTGTTCCTGATCCTGGCCGCGCTGATCGGGCGGGGCGTGGCCTTCGAGTTCCGCGGCAAGCGGGACAGCGCCCGGTGGCGCAATCGGTGGGACGTCGTCCTGGCCGCCGGCAGCCTGATCCCCGCCTTTGCCTGGGGGCTGGCGTTCACCGATCTGCTGCACGGCCTGCACCTGTCCCGGTCGGGGACTTACCTGGGCAGCTTCTCGGACCTGCTGGTCCCGGTGGCGGTCGTGGGCGGGCTGGCCAGCCTCGGGCTGTTCGTGGCGCACGGCGCGACGTTCCTCTCGGTCAAGACCAGCGGGCCGCTGGCCGACCGCGCCCGGGCCACCGCGTTCTGGATGTCGCCGCTGGCCGGCGCGCTGGCGATCGGCACCGCTGCATGGCTCGCCGCGGGCGGCCTGCGGGGCGTGCCCGGGCTGCCGGGCGCCGTGCCGCTGGCCCTGACGGCGGCCTGCGCGCTGGCCTTCGTGGTATCCGGGCTGCTGGTCCGGATCGGCCGGGCGGTCCTGGCGTTCGGGCTGAGCGCCTTGGGGATCATGGCCGCGAGCGCCGCGATCTTCACCGCGCTGTTCCCAAGGGTCCTGGTCTCCAGCGGTCCGGGGCCTTCGCTGACTATCTGGAGCGCCGCATCGGCGAACCTGAGCCTGGTGGTGATGACCGTGGTCGCAGCGATCTCCCTTCCGCTGGTGCTGCTGTACCAGGGCTGGAGCTACTGGGTGTTCCGCCAGCGGCTCACCCGCCCGCCAGACCAGGCCGGCGCCACGGCGCCACAACGGGCTCCCGGGCCGGCCGCGGCTCAGCAGCGCCGCCGCGGCGCGTGACCGGCGTGGGCCATGCCTCGTCAGCCAGCCCTGCCCCGGACACCGGGCGGCGGCGGCTGCCCGCCGAGCAGGTGCGGCGGCTCGCCGCCCCGGGTAGGCCATGGCTGGCCGGCGCGGTCGGGGTGGGGCTGGCCGATGCCGTGCTGCTCGTCGCCCAGGCAGCCGTGCTCGCCGGGCTGCTGTCCAGCGCGCTCTACGGAGGGCTAACGGCCAAGGCGACGGCGCGGGACAGCCTGGTTCTCGTGCTGCTCGCGGGCGGCCAGGGACTGGCGGGCTGGGCCTGGGAGGCATGCACCGAGGCCGCCGCGCGGCGGGCACGGGGCGCGGCGCGGCAGCAGGCCCTGGCGCACGGCGTCCGGCTCGCGGCGGCCGAGGGCAGCGGGCATGGCCGCGATCCCGGCCCGGGCGGCGTGGCCGCCCTGCTCGGCCAGGGAATCGACGAGCTCGACCCGTTCGTCGGGCGGGTGCTGCCCCGCGCGGTGCTTGCGGTCGCGGTGCCGGCTCTGCTGCTGGCCTGGATCGCGGGCCTGGACCTGCTCTCGGCCGGCCTGGCCACGCTGGCCCTGGCGGTCGGCCCGGTGCTGGCCGCGCTGATCGGGATGGACACCGCGGAGGCGGTGCGCCGCCGCCTGGACAGCCTCGGGCGGCTGGGCGGCCGCTTCGCCGCCCTGGTCGGCGGGCTCGCGGTGCTCCGGGCGTTCGGCCGCGCCCGCGACCACGAGCGCAGCGTCGCCGACTCGGGCGAGGAGGTGCGCCTGGCCACGCTGGCCACCCTGCGCCTGGCCCTGCTCACCGGGCTCGTCCTGGAGACCCTCGCCGCCGTGGGCACCGCGCTGGTCGCGGTGCCACTCGGGCTGCGGCTCGACTCGGGCGCGCGCATCCTGCCCCAGGCGCTCGCCGTGCTGATCCTCACCCCCGCGGTGTTCCTGCCGCTACGCCGGCTGACGGCCGACTTCCACACCGGCGCCTCCGGGAGGGAGGCGCTGGCCATGCTCACCCGTCTCGGCGCCGTGGGCGCCCGGGGGCCGGCGCGGCAGCGCCCGGCGGTGCGCGCGCCCGGCGGCCAGGCGTGCCGGGTCGAGCTCGAGCGCGTCTCGCTGACCGCAGCCGACCGCGGCCGTCCCATCCTCGACGGGATCGACCTGGACGTGTGCCCGGGGGAACGGCTCTGCCTGGCCGGCCCGAGCGGCGCGGGCAAGTCGAGCCTGCTGCGGGTGGTGGCGGGGTTGGCCGCGCCGACCGGCGGCCGGGTCAGCGCGGACGGCCAGGACCCGGCCGCCTGCCGCCCGCCGGGCCTGGCCTGGGTGCCGCAGCACCCGACCGTCCTGGCCGCCACCGTCCTCGACAACGTGGCGCTCGGCCGGCCCGGCATCGGCGAAGACGCGGCCGCCGCGGCCCTGCACGCGGCCCAGCTCGGGCCGTGGCTGGGCGGCCT
>Ga0308309_10002822_pt1 | contig 10366 bp, 9 predicted proteins | sample HubBroMetageWFT5_FD_192491 | JGI IMG/M metagenome (GOLD analysis project Ga0308309, IMG submission 192491) | Warmed and freeze-thawed soil microbial communities from the Hubbard Brook experimental Forest, New Hampshire - Hubbard Brook CCASE Soil... | ecosystem: Environmental > Terrestrial > Soil... | reverse complement strand
CGCCGCAGCCACCCGCCGTCATCCGTCCCGGGCGTCCTTAATCCCGCCCGGCGCCGCGTCGGCGTCCGGCAGCGGCGGGGTCCATCCCGCTGTCCCGCCTCCGGTCCGATACCCGGGTGACCGCGGCACCAGGGCTACCGGCGGGAGCGGCGCGGCCCGAACTTGATCCAGACTAGGACGGCGATGGCCACCAGCAGCAACGGGGAGAACAGGAAGTGCACGGCGAAGCTGAGGACGGTCAGGGCCACAATGGCGATAAGGACGACGATGAGGGCAAGGGCGATGATCCCAGGCATGGTGATCGGTCTCCGTTCACGTAAAGGTGTTTGCAGATCGGGTTTAGCGGAAGCGGTCCCGCTGGCCGGCGATCCACGCGGTGGCGGACTCGGCGTCTGCGGTGATTGCGTTCATGCTTCAAGGCTGCCGCCCGCAGTGGCCGCCGTCGATCGGGATCAGCCCCGGTTCGCACCCTGATGTGCATCCCTGAGGGCATCAGGGTCATCCCTGACGCGGTCCGGGGACCCACCGACCGCGCAGGCGCCCTCGCGAGTTCCAGGCCAGCGCCAAGCGCGAGCCGCCCGTCCCCCCGGGCTCCCCGCTCGATTTCGTCCGACCGAAAGCACCGCGAGGTACACAGCAACCCGGATCCGGCTGACGCGCATATCTAGCCGATCTGAGCGGGCTCCAGCCGGTGGTTCCCTCCCCGGCGCAAAATCGATCGGTAGGTACCCGCGGCTCTGCGAGTGGGGAATCCGCTCACTCTCCGTGATGGCGTTCGCACCCGAAATCTCGTGTCCCCCTTAAAGCGTCAAAGCGCGTGCCGCGTCCGGTTCGGCTCAGCACACCGGCCGGATATACGTTTTCCCCGGTCGCGGGTGATGCTCACGCCGCAGTTTCCGGCGGGATGTTGAAGGGCGTGATGACCTGGGTGGGGGCGGGCGCGGTGGCGATCGGGCCGTCCAGGGCGCCGTGGGCTTGCATGATGATCTGGCAGGCGCGGTGCATGTCCCGGCGCAGGTCGTGATAGAGCACCGCGGACAGACGGCCAGCCTCGAGCAGTTCCCGGTTGTCTGCGTCTAGGTCGTGCGCGATGAACGCCCGGCAGGGCCGGTGCCGGGCGTCGAAGGCCTCAAGGATGGCCCGGTTGCCGCCGCCTATCGAGTAGACGGCCTCGATGTCGGGGTGGCGGTCCAGGACGCCGAGCGTTAGCCGGTAGACCGAGGTGTCCAGCCCGTCGCTGTCAGTGATCTCGGTGAGGGTGCGGTGCGGCCACCGCTCGCGGATCGCGGACCGGAAGCCGATCTCGCGTTCCTCCTCGCCGCGGAAGACGGTGCGGCTCAGCGCGACGAGGACGCGGCTGTCCCGACCCGAAGACTCGCCCAGCCACTGGTTGATGAGGTATGCCGCCGCGGCCCCGGCCGACCGGTTGTCCATCCCGACGTAGGCCACCCGCTTGCTGAACGGCAGGTCAGTGACCATCGTGACGACCGGAATGCCGGCTTCGGCCAGCCGCAGCACCGCGGTGTTGACCTCGGGCGCCTCCGGCGCCTTGAGGATGACCCCGCGTGAGCCCCGGCGGGCGATCGTGTCCAGCACGCTGGCGATCTCGCGCGGGTGGCCCTTTTCACGGAAGTCGAACCGGGACCGGACGACCGCGGGTCGCAGTGACGGCAGCTCGTGCTCGAGCGCGGTCTTGACCGCGGCGGAGAACCGGGCGGGCGTCTGCATCACGATGTCGATCATGAATACCCGGCCGTTGAGCCGCAGCTGGCTGGCCTGCCGGTCCAGATCGGCGATGGCCTGCCGGATGTCGTTGACGGTGCTCGGGCGCACGCCGCCCCGATGGTTGAGGACCCGGTCCACCGTGGCCTCGCTGACTCCGGCCTGACGCGCTATTTCCCGGATCGGATAGGGGTGGGACATGCTGCCGTCCTGATGGATTACTGACGTCTTCTACGTGACGATACGCGGCCCTGCGATCGCCGATCACCGCGAGCCCTTGTTCCGAGTAGCCGCGCGAGCCGACTCCGTTCGGCCTAATTTACCTCATCAACTGGGACGGCAACCCGCCGTCGGCGGAACTATGCGAGGCCGGAACGCGACGTGTCAGCGCCATGGCGCGACCGTCAAAATGATGGGTTTTTGATGGCTAACGAACTGTTGACTTGGCGGATCGGGTCACGCAGTGTCGAGTTATTGAACGACAGAGGCGGATGGCCGCCCCCGACACGCTGACGGGCTGGTGCACACACATGGAGATGCTGATCGGCGGCACGTGGCAGCCGGCTGCGAGCGGCCGGGCCGAGGAGGTGACCTCGCCGTTCGACGGGGCGATCATCGGGACGGTGCCGGTCGCCGGCGCGGACGACGTCCGTGCCGCGCTGGACCGCGCCGAGTCCGGCGCGGCGACCTGGCGGCGCACGCCGGCCTTCGAGCGGATGCGGATCCTAATGCGCGCCGCCGAACTGGCGGACAAGCGCGCCGAGCAGACGGCCCAGATCATCAGCGCCGAAGCCGGGAAGACCATTGCCGAGGCCCGGGGCGAGGCCGGCCGCTCGGGTGACCTGATCCGGCTGGCCGCGTTCGAGGGCACCCAGCTGTACGGCGACGCGCTGCCGCTGGACGCCAACCGCGGCACGGGCCTGGACAAGATCGGGTTCACCATCCACCAGCCGGTGGGCATCGTGGTGGCCATCACGCCGTTCAACTACCCGGCCCTGCTGGTCATGCACAAGCTGGCACCGGCGCTGGCGGCGGGCAACGCGGTGGTACTCAAGCCCGCCAGGACCACGCCGCTGACCGCGCTGGCCCTGGCCCGCTGCTTCACCGACGCGGGACTGCCGGACGGGGTGCTGTCCGTCCTCACCGGACCCGGCGGGAGCCTGGGCGACACCCTGGTCACCGATCCGCGGGTGCGCAAGGTCTCCTTCACCGGGTCGACGGCGACCGGGTATCACATCACGCAGGTCGCCGGGATCAAGAAGCTGTCCCTGGAGCTGGGCTCCTCCTGCCCCGTCGTGGTGCTGCCCGACGCGGACATCGAGCTGGCCGCCGCCGCGGTCGCGGCCGGCGGCTATGTCAACGCCGGCCAGGTCTGCATCTCCGTGCAGCGGGTCATCACGCACCCAGCCGTCGGCGCGGACTTCCTCGACGCGCTGGTGCCCAAGGTGGAGGCCATCCGCACCGGCAACCCTCGGTCCGAGGAGACCACCATGGGCACGCTGATCACCGCCGCGGAATCCGAGCGGGTCGAGCGGTCCATCCGCCAGGCCGTGACCGAGGGCGCCAAGTTGCTGACCGGCGGCGAGCGCGACGGCGCGATCGTGTCCCCCGCCGTGGTGGCCGGGGTCGACCCGCGGTCGGCCTTCAGCCAGGATGAGCTGTTCGGCCCGGCCGTGGCGGTCAGCTCGGCCGACGACTGGGAAAGCGCCATCGCCCAGGCCAACGGCACTCCCTACGGCTTGGGCGCCGGCATCTTCACCTCCGACGTGGCAGGCGCGGTGCGGGCCATCCGGGAGATCGACGCCGGCACCGTGCACATCAACTGGACCCCGCTGTGGCGGGCTGACCTCATGCCCTACGGCGGCCTGAAGGCGAGCGGCATCGGCAAGGAAGGCCCCCGCTCGGCGGTGGCCGAGATGACCGACACCAAGACCGTCATCCTGCACGGCCGACCCTGGTAGAGGAAGGATCCCACGATGCCCAAGCAGACCGTGCGGCTGACCGTCGCCCAGGCCGTCGTGACGTACCTGTCCCGGCAGTACTCGGTGGCCGACCGCCAGCGCCGCAGGCTGATCCCCGCCACCCTGGGTATCTTCGGCCACGGTAACGTGGCCGGGCTCGGCCAGGCCCTGGACCAGCTCAGCGACGCGATGCCGTTCATCCAGGGCCGCAACGAGCAGGCCCTGGTGCACGCGGCCACCGCCTTCGCCAAGCACAGCCAGCGCCGGGCCACCCTGGCCGTGACCTCGTCGATCGGCCCGGGCGCGCTCAACATGGTCACCGGGGCGGCGCTGGCCACCGTCAACCGGCTCCCGGTGCTGCTGCTGCCCGGCGACACCTACGCCACCCGGCACCAGGGCCCGGTGCTGCAGCAACTGCAGCACCCGGTCGAGGCCGACGTGACCGTCAACGATGCGTTCCGACCGGTCTGCCGGTTCTTCGACCGCATCACCCGGCCTGAGCAGCTGCTCACCGCGTTGCCCGCGGCTATGCGGGTGCTCACCGACCCGGCTGATGCCGGCGCCGTGGTGCTCTCGCTGCCGCAGGACATACAGTCGTACGCCTACGACTTCCCGGCCGGGTTCTTCGCCGAGCGGGACTGGGTCATCCGGCGGCCACAGCCGGACGGCGAGGAGGTCGCCGCCGTGCTGGCCCTGCTGTCCGCCGCGACCAAACCGCTGATCATCGCGGGCGGCGGCGTCATCTACTCCGGCGCCACCGCCGAGCTCGAGCGCCTGGCCGGGTCCGCCGGCATCCCGGTGCTGGAGACCTTCGCCGGCAAGGGGGCCGTGCAGCAGCGGGCCTGGTGGCAGATCGGCGGCATCGGGCTGGAGGGCACCCCCGCGGCCAACACGCTGGCCCGCGAGGCCGACCTGGTACTGACCGTCGGATCGCGGCTGACCGACTTCGCCACCGCGTCCCACTCGCTGTTCGCCAACCCCGCGGTGCGGTTCGCGAGCATCAACGTCAACCCGCGCGACGCCGACCGGCTCGGCGCCACCGGCATCATCGCCGACGCCAGGCCGGCCCTGGCCGCCCTGGCCGACGGCGCGGCCAGGGCGGGCATCCGCGCTCCCGCGGCCTGGCGGGCCCGCGCCGAGGAGGTGACCGGCGAGTGGGCCGCGATCCGCGCCGCCGCGCTCGACCCGGACCGGGCGTTCGACCCGGCGCAGGCAGGCCCGGACGTGGTCACCAGCACCGGCGCGGTGCTGGCTCAGGGCCAGGTCATCGGGGTCCTGCAGGAGCACGCGCGCCCGGGCGACGTGGTGATCGCCGCGGCTGGAGGTCCGCCTGGTGACCTGCTCAAGGTGTGGGACGCGACCGGCGGCCGCCGCTGTCACCTGGAGTTCGGCTTCTCCTGCATGGGCTACGAGATCCCGGCCGCGATCGGCGTGCGGCTGGCCGATCCCGACCCGGCGGCCCGGGTCGTCTCCTTCCTCGGCGACGGGACGTTCCTGCTGGCGCCGACCGAACTGGTCACCGCGGCCCAGGAAGGCCTGGCCGTCACCCTCGTCGTCCCGGACAACCGCGGCTACCAGGTCATCCACCGGCTGCAGATGCTGCGCAGCGGCCGTGAATTCGGCAACGAGTTCCGCTACAGGCCCGAGCCGCTGCACCTGGCCGGCGGGGAGGTGGGCAAGGCGCCGCGGCTGGAAGGCGACTATCTGCGCCTGGACCTGGTCCAGGTCGCGGCCGGGCTCGGCGCCCGCGCCTGCCACGCCACGACCGCGGCCGAACTGCGGGCCGCGCTGGACGACACGCGCGGCCACCCCGGCCCCGTGGTCATCGTGGTGCCGGTGGTCCCGCACGCCGACCTGCCCGGCGCGGGGGCCTGGTGGGACGTCGCCCCGGCGGAGGTGTCCACCGTGGAGACCACCGCCGGGCTGCGGTCCGAGTACGAGACCGACCTGACGAGCCAGAGGTGGTTTGGATGACTGTCCCCCTCAGCCCCCTGAACCAGGGCGCCCTGGCCGCTGCCGTCCGGTCCGGCTCGCCCACGCTGGGCACTTTCATCGGCGGCGCGTCGCCGCTGGCCGCCGAGGTCTGCGCCGCGGCCGGGGTGGACTGGGTGCTACTCGACCTCGAGCACGGCGCGGGCGGCGAAGAACAGGTCCGCGACGTGGTGCCGGCCGCCGGGAGCTACGGGGTGCCCACCGTGGTCCGGGTCGAGTCCGCAGCCCGGATCCGGATGGGGCGGGTCCTGGACAACGGGGCCGCGGGCATCATGCTGCCCCGGCTCAACACGGTGGACGAGGTCGCCGAGGCGGTCCGGCACCTGCGTTACCCGCCGGCCGGGGACCGGGGTGTGGCCACCTACAACCGGTCCTGCCGATTCGGCCTGGACCCGGGCGCCCTGGACCGCGCCAACTCCGAGATCCTCGGCGTGGTCCAGATCGAGTCGGCGGCCGCGGTCGGCAACGCCGACCAGATAGCCGGCCTGGACGGGGTGGATGTGCTGTTCGTGGGCCCGCGCGACCTCAGCCACGATCTCGGCGTCCCCGGCGACCTCACCTCCCCGGCGTTCATCGGGGCCATCGAGCACGTGCTGGCGGCCGGCCGCCGCCACGGCAAGGCCTGCGGCCTGCTCGTCACCGACGGCACCGCCGCCGCCCGGCGTCTCGAGCAGGGCTGGTCGTTCGTGGCCATCGGCTCGGACTCCACCCTGCTGGCGGCCGCCGTGACCGCCGAGTTCGGCCGCGCCCGCGCCGCGACCAAGCCCCAGTGAATAGGCATAGTGACAGGAACTTCGCCATGAGAACCACCGACGACGGATACGCCCGACCCGGTATCGGCCTGATCAGCGTGGGCTGGATGGGCAAGCTGCACAGCCGCGCGTACCAGGCGATCCCGCTGGTCTATCCCGAGCTGAAGATCCGGCCCCGGTTCGTGCGCGCGGCCGACACCGCCCCGGACCGGGCCGACTACGCCCGCGAGGTCCTCGGCTACGCCCGGGCCGGGACCGACTACCGGGACGTGCTCGCCGATCCCGACGTGGACGTGGTGTCCATCTGCGCGCCGAACATGCTGCACCGCGAGATCGGCGTCGCGGCGGCCCGGGCCGGCAAGCCATTCTGGATCGAGAAGCCGGTGGGCCGGGACGCGGGCGAGACCACGGCGGTCGCGGCGGCGGCCCAGGCGGCCGGCGTGGTCACCTCGATCGGCTACAACTACCGGCACGTCCCCGCGGTCGAGCGGGTCCGCGAGCTGATCGCGGCCGGTGAGCTCGGCCGGATCACCAACGTGCGCGCGGTGTTCTTCAACAGCTACGCCGCCGAGCCTAACGGCGCGCTGTCCTGGCGGTTCCGCCGCGATCAGGCCGGCAGCGGCGCGCTCGGCGACCTGCTCAGCCACGTGGTCGACCTGATGCAGTACGTCGTGGCGCCGATCACCGAGGTCAGCTCGCTGCTGTCCACCGTGTACGCCCAGCGGCCCATCCTGCCGATGGGGTCGGCCACCCACTTCGCCGTGATCGAGGACGGCGAGCTGGGTGAGGTGGAGAACGACGACTACGCCGCGGCCCTGGTCAGGTTCGCGGCCGGCTCGCACACGGCCGGGGCGGTCGGCACCCTGGAGGCGTCCCGGGTCAGCGTGGGCCCGCAGTGCGCGCTCGGCTTCGAGATCTACGGAACCGACGGCTCCGCCGTCTGGAACTTCGAGCAGATGAACGAGCTGCGGCTGTGCCTGGGCCGGGGCGGCGCCAATCACGGGTACACCACCGTCCTGGGCAATTCTCACCTGGGCGACTACGGCCGGTTCCAGCCAGGGCCGGGCAACAGCATGAGCTATGACGACCTCAAGGTCATCGAGGCCAGGAAGTTCCTGGTCGCGGCCGGCGGCGGGGAGCAGCGCAACTCCACCATCGCCGAGGCGCTGGCCGACGCCGAGGTCATCGCGGCCACGGCGGCCTCGGCCCGGGACGGCGCCTGGCACACGGTGACACCGGTGCCCGGCGCCACGTTCGGGCACGATGATGGCTGACAGCCGGGCCGGGCCGGGCCAGCCCGTGGTGGTGGCGCTGGGGTCGGTCGACCCCGCGCTGGTGGCCGGGGTGCTCGACGGGCACTGCCGGTTCGTCCCCGACCCGGGCGAGACCGAACTCGGTCTCGCTTCGGGCGCCATCGTCCGCGCCGATGCCCGGGTCGACCAGGCGCTGCTCGGCAAGGCGCCCCTGCTGCAGGTCATCGCCCGGACCGGGGTCGGCGTCGACCTGGTCGACGTGGCGACCGCGACGGCCCGCGGCATCGCGGTGGTGATCACGCCGGGCGCCGGCGCCGCCGCGGTGGCCGAGGGCGCGATCGGCATGGCGCTGCACCTGGTCAAGCGGTTCGGGCCGCTCACGGCGCTGGTGCGTGAGGGCCGCTGGGCGCAGCGTACGGAGGTCCCGGTCGGGGACCTCGGCGGCGCCACCCTGGGCGTGGCCGGCTACGGCCGCATCGGCCGGCGTACCGCGGCGCTCGGCGCCGCGTTCGGGATGCGGATCCTGGCCTACGACCCGGTCAGCGATCCGCCCGACGACGTGCGCTGCACCGACCTCGGTGACCTCGCCGGGCGCAGCGACGTCATCACCTTGCACCTCCCGCTGACCGGCCGGACCCGCCACCTGGTCGACGACGCCTTCCTGGCCCGGGTCAAGCCGGGCGCGGTCCTGGTCAACTGCAGCCGCGGCGGGCTCATCGACACCGACGCCGTCTGGCGGGCCCTCACAACCGGGCGGCTGTCCGGGGTCGGCCTCGACGTGTTCGACCCCGAACCGCCCGGCCCCCACCCGCTGTACCGCCACCCCGACGTCGTCCTCACGCCGCACCTGATGGGACTGAGCCGGCGCGCCACCGCGGCGACCTTCACCGCCGCCGCCCGCGGCATCCTCGACGTGCTCGCCGGCCGCGAACCGCAGGCCGTCGCCAACCCGGCCTGGCGCACCCACCGCCACCCTGAGGAGATCACGCATGACCAGCTCCGCTGACAAGAACGCCGGAGCGCCCATCCCCTGCGGTGTGTCCGAGGCGCCCGGCTGGGGCTACCAGCGCACCCACTGACCAAGGAGATCCTCCATGACCACCTCCGCTGACAACATCGCCGGAGCGCCCATCTCCTGGGGCGTATGCGAGGTGCCCGGCTGGGGCTACCAGCTCGCGCCCGAACGCGTCCTAGGCGAGATGACCCAGATCGGGCTGGCCGCCACCGAGTTCGGCCCAGACGGGTTCCTCCCCGCCGACCCCGCTGCGATGGCGGCCCTGCTGGCCTCCCGGCACCTCGCCGCGGTCGGCGGCTTCACCCCCGTCGTCCTGCACGAGCCTAGCCATGACCCGGCACCAGGGATCGAGCGCCTGCTCCACAGCTACGGTGCCGCCCGCGCCGGTGTCCTCGTGCTGTCCGCCGCCACCGGCCAGGACGGCTACGACACCCGGCCGGACCTGGACGAGGCCGGCTGGACGACCCTGCTCACCAACCTCGACCGGCTCACTAGCCTGACCGCCGCGCGCGGCGTCCGCGCCGTCCTGCATCCGCACGTCGGCACCATGATCGAGCGCGGCCCCGAGGTCCAGCGCGTACTCGAGGGCTCGGCCATCTCACTGTGCCTGGACACCGGCCACCTGCTGATCGGCGGCACCGACCCGGCCGAACTGACCAGGCAGGCGCCGGACCGCATTGCGCACACCCACTTCAAGGACGTCAATGACCAGATCGCGGCGCAGGTCCGGTCGGGCCGGCTGACCTACACCGAAGGGGTCAGCCGCGGCATGTACCGGCCGCTAGGCTGCGGTGACGTCGACTTCGCCGCCATCGTCAGCCACCTGCGCGGCCGCGATTACGGCGGCTGGTACGTCCTGGAGCAGGACACCATCCTCACCGAGGAGCCCCGCGGCGAAGGCCCGGTCGCTGACGTCCGGCAAAGCGCCGCCTACCTGCGCGAGCTGCTGACCGCCGGCCGGTGACGCGACGGCACATCGTCCGCCGGCGGGACACCGCCGGCCGCGGCGGTCATCGGCCGGGCCGTGGCGGAAGGCTGGTCACGGCAGCAACTGGAGACCGAACTCGGTGCCTGGAGCGCCCGGCGCCAGACCTGGAGGCCGTCGTGAGCGAACTGGAGGGGCGTACCCAGGAGGAACGCAGGAAGATATGAGCGAGTCGGAGGGCCGCCACCCGACCGAAGAGCGAGGGATAAGCGACCAGGAAAGGCGGCGTCCGTGAAGAGGGCTGGGAAGATGGGCGGGGCCCTAGAGTCAAGCGAGCCACACAGCCTGCTGGGAGACCGGGTAGTCCTGATCAGCGGCGGCACGGCGGGGCTGGGCGCGGGCATCGCCCGGGCAGCGGCACGGGAGGGCGCGACCGTCGCGGTCAGCGGCAGGCGCCGTGAGCCGGGTGACGCGCTGGTCGCCGAGTTGCGCGCCGCCGGGACCAAAGCGCTGTTCGTGGAGGCCGACGTAGGCGAGGTGGCGCAGGCGCGGGCCTGCGCGGCTGCGGCCATCGCGGAGTTCGGCCGGGTGGATAGCCTGGTCAACGCGGCGGGCCTGACCAGCCGGGGCACGCTGCTCGATACCACCCCGGAGTTGTTCGACGCGCACATTGCGGTGAACCTCAAGGCCCCGTTCTTCCTCATGCAGGCCGTGGTCGCCGACCTGGCCGCCCGCAAGGCCCCCGG